>JACCDU010022610.1_pt1 | contig 10145 bp, 8 predicted proteins | sample 7446081 | NCBI WGS metagenome assembly JACCDU01 (sample SAMN15323447, study PRJNA562643) | freshwater metagenome | isolation source: river surface water | place: USA:Blue River Watershed | collected 2017-08-17
GGAGCTGCGTATTCACCCACCGTTGGTCTTCTGGGGCTTGTGCCCAGAGAGCACGGTCCGTAACTTTGAAAATCCCTCCATCATGACCATGAGACCATACAATCAACCCTGTGCAGCAATTCTTACACGGCTTTGAGCAAGGCTCCTTCTTCTGTTCGTCACACTGGAAAAGAAGAGGAGTTGTTTTTAGTGCCTGAAGGATGCCAGGGACGAAATCGCGACTCACAGCCACATCTCCGTCCAGATAGATACACGTCGCAATTTCGGGGCGGGCAGCGAAGGAGGCCAGGATATCCAGCTTCACTAGATTTATCTCCTGGAACGGCCTGCTTCCAAACAAAAGCATCTGGCCTGTGCTGTCAGTTTGTGCCTTTTCATACAGAAGACACGGAATTCCCTCATTGCGGAAAAAACGATAGACAGGCTTGTCTGCGCAGACAATCGCCAGCTTCCACGGAACTTTCGCAGCTTGGAGATGCCTGTAGAGATTGAGTGTATAAAACTTGTATCCACTCGTGGTAAGAGTCCATACAAGTATCTGGTCTTTGGTTAAGAATGGGTTAACGTTCATCTTTTCTATTGTGCTGTTTCAATTACCCAGTCTTCTCCGCGCCCGTGAGAAGAGGTTCCTTTGTCCCAGTCTCCTTCGGAGGAGGATTTATCTCTACTGCAGTTCCCTCATCAAGAAATGTCCCATCTTTGATAGCCTGGATGTCTTTGAGGAGCGCTTTGGAAATAGAATTGTTCGTCTTTTCAAAGACATTCACCAGGGACGCCAGGATATTCAGGCCCACGCCTATCCATACAAGACTCTTCATGTCATATCCTGCTGCGATTGTCGTAGTGAGTATACCCGCCGATTGTATGACGTGGAACAAGTAGACGAGCACCATGTTGGTTGTATTGAGACATTTGCGCCGCTTCATGAAGGATTTCAAATCATCCAACTTGTTCTGCTCAAACAGAGTCTGAATTTCTGCGGCGGTGTTTGCGGTAGACATTCCCTAGAACCTATAGTGATTTTGTGCCTACCAAAGAGATGGTAGCCTCACTACTCCGATTTCTGCACAGTGGAATTCAAGATTCGCGGCTCCTCCCTCCGCGAGGCCAGCCCCGCATAGAGCTCTTTCAAAAAGCCTTCATTCGCGCTGGACGCTTCACAACCCAATTTGTCCGTTTGGATTTTGACACAAAACCTCTGCTCGGTTCCGCAAGCACGTTGACATTTCCGCGCAAAGGACATCTGATTTCCCGCCTGTATCTTGTAACAACCCTCCCCGATATCGCAACACCCCAAGTGAAAGCACGCAAGCAGTGTGATGCGTCTGGACTCACCTTTGTGGGCCCAACCTTCGGATGGACAAATTCTCTCGGACACGCGCTTGTCTCTGAGGCCACCATAGACATTGGTGGAGCTCGCTGCGAACGGCTGGATGGGCGACTTTTGGAGGTGCTGGATGAATTCTACACTCCGCTGGAAAAGACGACGCTCATGAATGCGATTCTGCCACGGAAAGATAATGGCTTCCGCGTTGGCAGCTTCGGCTTGGATGCCTCGGCTCCGCAGGTTGCTGTCACTCCACTGCCTTTCTGGTTCTCCTGTGGAGACAGTGGCGCATTTCTGCCGATTGACGCTATTCAAGCAGACGCAGTGGTTCTACGTGTGAATTTTGCGGCCTTGGCGAGCCTCTACGTGAGCGACGCAAAACAAGTGCCACCCACAGTAGGCGCGAGCGTTGCGGGAGAGGCGTATTTTCCCCTCGCGGGCTCACCCTTCTATTATGCTAACGCAGCGAACGGAAAAGCCGTCAAAGGTCTCCAGGGAAATCCACTTGTCTCTCTCCAGAACGTGAGCCAGGTTCCTGGTATCACTGTGCCGACGGCACTCACTTTGGGAGATACATATGTCATCGCAGAATATGTGTATCTGGATAAACCTGAGGCAAACCGATTCCGCATTGCGGATATCCGAATCCCGATTCCGCAGCATTATCCGTTTGACCCCGTGGACTCCCAGATGCGGCCGAAATTTCAGACAAGTCTCAAAATTCCCAATCCCACACGCAATCTCTTCTTCTATTTCCAGCGCTACGAAGCGGCACAATACAATGCGCCTTTCTTAGCCACACGCGACCTGAGCGGGACGAATACGGGGACCCCCTGGTGGCCCGATGCGTCAGGTCTGAATGTCTATGCGCCTGGCGATTACACTCCTGGCTTCAGCACACGTGAATCTGAGCCTTTGTCCTCTGTTGCTTTGATTTATGAGGGGCGACTCATGCGCTACTGGACAGATACACCGAGCTTGTTCCGCTCTTTTGTGCCGTCTCTGGATATGCGAAAGAGTCCTTGGGTGAATCGGTATTATTACACAATGCCATTCGGTCTCCAGCACGGTCTCATGCCACCTTCTCTGCCATCAGGAGAGGCAAATCTGGATAAACTTCTCAATATAGAACTTGCGGTGGAGTTGAAACCCAACCGAGGCTCTATTAATCCGAATGATGTGCCGCGCTATTTCTTGTATGCATGGGCAGAGACGTATAATATTTTACGGGTGTATGGTGGGCGCGCGGGTCTGCTGTTTGGGTATTAAGCGACAGTGCGTTATTTCTGGAGATGGCGGCCGACCAAGGCGATGGACCTTACACATTCCAATATTTTCTTGACGATTTGCGCTACGCAGGCTATGTCTTTCTGTGCTGGCCAACATTCCCAATTGCACTTCTTGAACTCATGTTTATAGATGGATACACTCCTGCCCTCTTCAATACTCCCGCAAATCGGCGGCGGATTGAACGAGAGAGACTGGCACATGTGAAAGAGGAAGAAGACGCAAAAAAGAAGACGTATGCCTATTACATGGAAGCAAAGTATGGACCGACTGGGAGTTCCAGACAAGAAGAAGAGCGAGAAAGGGCGGAAAGGAATGGAGAAGAAGCTGCCTTTGCCGAGGAAGAATGGAAGAATGGGCGGCGGCGTGAATAAATTGGATGTATGAACGTATTAAATACATCCCTCTTTCTATCTGGAGATGGAAAAGGACCCCTACACCTTCCAGTATTTTCTTGATGATGCGCGCTATGCTGGCCTTATGATTGCTTGCTTGCCACTCACATGCCTCTGGCTTCTTGTTGGTGTCGCTTCTGCTCGAGGACAAGCAGGCCTTCTTGATGGAAATATTCCTGAATTCTTTCGGTCACCCGCAAGTAAGAGGCAAGAGATGCGAGAATTCAAGCAGAGGCAGAAAGAGGCAGCTCGGCACGTAGCAGAAAAGGAAGGTGATGCGAAGAGTTATACATCCTATATGAAACAGAAGTATGGACTGACTGGTGATTCACAGTGAGAATAGAAGAGTTTGTGCGTAGACTTTCATCCTCATCGTCATGGCTGTGCTGGCCACCTCCTCCCCCTCCCTGGAATCCTGGGGAAAGTGGCTGCGTGAGGGTGGGGCACTTGCGAGATTCATGCCCTCCTTCTTTACAAACAGAGCACGGCGCTGCTGAATTCATGTGTTTCTAACGAGGAATGAGATTTCCTGTTTAGATGCGGTGACGGCGCGTTTTTCTCCGCTGCCCTCCCCCGCGACGCAATGTAATGCGCCTGCCTGCTTTGTTAAAGAGTCTATAGGGCAGGGAAGGAGAATTCGGATTGAAATTTGTATATTTCATAACGCGATTTTCTGGCTTCACCGCTCCCATCGCAGCCAACTCTTCCATTGGGACAACGCGAGCACCTATATTCGCATCGAGCGCATCCAAAAATGCCTTTTCTGTGGGATACTTAGCGAAAAAATCTGCCAACCATTCTTGATAGGCTTGACTATGCGCACTGAATATTCGGAAATACCTCGCTTCAGCATTTGATGTATTTCTCTTGAGCAAAAAAGTCTGTCTATAAAAATTCATGTTCATATTTCTCGCATCTGAGCTATAGGGTATATAGAAAAAGAAGGTTGCTTTGAGAAATTCAGGAATAATTGCATACAGTAACATGCGCTCATCCTTTCCTATCGCATAATGTGTTCTTGTGCGCCAACTGAGAGTTCCTGTCGGCAATTGTTTATACGAGCGAATTAAATCGTTCGATAGAATTCGCTTTCCATTTTCTGGATTTGTAACCATACGATACCGTTGTATAATGTAGTGGACGCACCTTTCCCAAAAATCCTCAATTCCGCGCCTATCCTTAAGAACTGATACAAATCCAGCATAGAGTCCTTGTTCAGGGTCAAACATATACTTCCTCTTCAAATACGAAAAGAATGGAAGAATCTTCCCAGTATTATTGCGAACATAGAGAAAGCGATACGGATTTGGCTTTGGAGCCGCATATTGCTCTACCTCATTGCTGTAAGGAGGAATACGCGGTGGAACAGAGAATTCAACTGGATACGGTAAATTTAGATGATATGTTTTCTGTTTATACAAATCAAATGTCCCAAGGATAATTTGCTTTCCCTCTTTTGTAATCTTTGGAATAGTAAAGCGTAAATAGGCCATTTCCCAGTTCAGCACAATGTCATAAAAATCATTATATTTCATCATAGGCACGAAAAGTGTATCCGCATCTCGCATATGAACATTTGCGTTTGGGAAGAGTTCTACAGCATGATAACGAAGTGTGCGGAGAACTGTGTGCTCAAGGCCAGCAGCAGGGTCTTTTGGCCCTCCTGGAACTGTAAATGCGGGCCAAGAAGGAATAGCCAGCAGTATATTGCTATGCTTGTTCAAGTTAAATGCTTCCATTAAATATGGAAATGTAAATTCATTTGTATAAACAATCATTCCCATTGTTTCTTTCAATTCTTTAGAGATAACTATGTTAGCATAAGTGACGAGCCCTTTATAATAAATTGTCTCATAAATTTCATTAGGATTGCTTGAGGTTGGAAGAAAATAAAACGAAAAAGAAAATACATCCTCCCATCCTGCGCCAAAGACATTCTGGCCGAATACGTGAATCGTTCCATTCTGCGCATCTGGAATGGCTCCACTTCTCCGCACAAGAGGTATCTCAATTGGGCCAGGTTTCGGAGGAGGTGGTTTAGAAACATGGACTTCTTCAACACCGCCTAAATTATTTTCCTGGAGAATATTTTCTCCTTCCTGTAAATTTCCCGTAATATCAACGCCCCATTTCCAAGATGGCATTTGCCAGCCAGAAAACATTTACTTAGAAGTGAGATATTTTTTACTGCGTGTTTTTCTCTTTCCAGCTGTGCGACCACGACGTGTCTTTCTACGACCTCCCTCCAGTTTTCCAGGAAGAGTTGCGCGCCCATATTTCGCAAACTCCTTGTAAGGCTCTGCCAGCCCTTCAAACGCTGCTAAATTCGTGGGGGCCTGTGCGATTATCTCGTTAAATGGAACGAGTCGCTTCTGAAAATTAGACTCAATCGCATCTAAGAAATTTTTCTGTGTTGGGAATTGTTTCTTGAAGTCCTCAAGCCATTTTACATACGATTTTACATATCCTTTAAAAGAAAGGACTAGTTCTCTGTGTTCATAATTATTATGCTCCAAAAGCTTTTCTGGATAATTCGGTTCTAAGAATTGTTTATCTTTCCAATCCGTGTATTGACTCAAATATTTAAAATACCGAATATCAAAAAAGTAAATCGTTGGAAAATAGGTAGGGAGAATTCCAAATAAGAGCATGCGTTCATCCTTTCCAAATCCATATATCTTTTTGGCACTGACCTTTCCAGTTGCTTTTAACATAAAAATTTCCTCAAATGCTTCGTCCGTTAGCAGTTTCTCCCCTGTTTCTGGATTTATAGAGATATAATATCTGGAAATCAAATAGTCAACACAATTCTTCCAAAAATCCTCAATCCCCTTTCTATTATTCAGAACCGAGCAAAATCCTGCGAAGACGCCTGGCTCACCGAACCAATTGTCACCTCGTAAATACATAAATTTATAGCCCTTTGTAAAATGATTGTAATAAGGGATTAGTTCACGCCGCCCTGGGGGGATACTTTCTCTGTAATTGGCTAATTTTTTTGCTTGTAAAGTTTTTTTCCGCTTATAATACGTTGCATTATTCTCTCCCTCCTCTATTGGAATATTCTCATTTCGTATTGCGTATAATTTGGCATAATTCTCCTTTGTATAGTCATCCGAGCGAACATAAATATGCTTGAATGGATTCACTGTTTTCTCACCGTGCCATGGTTTGCGAATAGGGAACGTAAATTCAACAGGATAGGGAATATTCGAATGATAAAACGCAGAATATCGCATAGAAGCTCCAATCACAATTTGTTTGCCTTGCTTGTCCATTTCAGGAATGAATTTCGTAAGATAACTTGTCTCCCAAGCGGCCGTGAGATACTGAAATTTTGGCCAATCCCATCCATCTGAATATAAAAACGCAGTAAAAAGGGAATCCGCATCTCGCATATGAACATTCAGAGAAGGAAAGAGGTCTACAGCCTGATAGCGCATCGTTCGTAAAATATCGGACTTTATAATTTCTTCTTTATCACTGTAATATGGCCACTCGGGAACCGCGTAGATTAAATTCGGATAGTCTTCAAGAGGAAATTCTCCTTTAAAGAGTTCCAAAGTTGGCCAGTTCGTATAAATAATAATTCCAGTGTTTTCTGGCAATTTGGCTTTTTGTTCTTCCGCGGGTTTCTCTCCATTGGCGCCACCACCATTTCCCTCTTTCGTAGAAGGTGTATAGGAGAATTCTGCGCCATGAACCATTTGAATATACGTGAGGAGACCATTGTAATACACGGTTTGATTGAAATCCAGGCCATCAGACATGCGTTTGTAATAATAAATAAACGAAAACACATTGTCCCATCCTCTTCCCTCTAGATTCTGACCCATCACATGGATAGTCCCATTTTTCGCAGGAGAGAGTCCTTTCAAAATCGGAATATCTATTTCTTGTATGATAGGAGCTTTTGCGGGTGGGTCTCCTGAACCTGCGGCTGCTGCCATTCTCTACTTAGTGCCGCGTTTTTTCTGTGTCTTGGAGCGCTTTTTCTTGAGGGAAGCACCACCACGCCGCACTGTTGCTTTTCGCCCTGCCTTCTCATAATACACATACGGTGAATATAATTCCATATTTCGTTTCAATTTGATTTTATTTGCTACAACTACACTTTCAATAAGCTCCTCAGGCGGCACAGCTTTCCGCAGATTTTCTTCTACAGAATTCCAAAAATTCTCCTTGGTTGGATATTTTTCTTTGAATGCCTTGAGTCTTTTATCTTGTTTGTTTATTTGATTTTCAAATTCTTCTATATAATGATTACTCGTTCTAAAATCATATGTTTCAAAAAACTTTGGTGTGTAAAACAGTAAATTTGGCCTGGTATCACTAAACTCCAATAAATCTTCAGGTTTCTTTAATAATTTTCGCATGTCACTACCGATTGTAGGGTCATAAGGTATATCCATTAAAAATATCTTTGGTAAAAATCTAGGCAAGATACCATACAAAAGCATCCGCTCATCTTTTCCAATTGAATAGACTGATTTTGTATGAAATTCATTAGAAATAGAGTTGCGCGTCATGACATAGCGTGAAAGTAAATACTCAACACAAACTCCCCAAAAATTTTCAATTCCTTCTCTATTTTTTAGAACACTTGCGAATCCTGCAAAAACTCCGATGTAATTTGGGACAGTATATTTCATTCGGAATAGATAATGATAGGGTAAAAAAGGAATAGGCTTACGAATTGAATGGGGGTCGCGCACGAAAATATGTTTTGGTAAATGTGTCTCTGGGCGATTTTCTATTTTCTGATTGTATTGGAATGGAAATGTAAAGTCTATCGGATAAGGTAAATTCATATGCCACATTTGATTATAATCACCAGTCGTTCCCAAAATAATTTGTTTCTCCGCTACTTTTGGTAAAAATGAGCCAATATATGCATCTTCCCAATCACGCACAACTTTGTATGCGTTCTCCTCATCAAACAGTCCAACAATTGGAGGAAATAAAGTATCCGCATCTCGCATATGAACATTCGCACCTGGAAAATGGTCCACTGCCTGGTATCTGAGAGTTCGGAATGTTGAGCGTTCCATTATTCCATCAGGTCTCTTAAAATAAGGCCAATCGGGAACCGCGTAGATTAAGTTCGGATAGTTCTCTAACGGAAAATGGACTCGTATAACATCAATTGTAGGCTCATCTGTATAGACTATCATTCCAGTAGACGGCTTATGCGCATCGTCGTGAACAAGGTTCACATACGCACGAAGTCCTTTGAAATATTTTGTATCTTCAAATCGGGTGTTGCTTGGAATGTAAAAATAGACAAAGGAAAATACATTCTCCCATCCTTTCCCATCAGGATTCTGCCCGAAAAAGGTGAGAATACCATTGGTTTCACCTGCTTCAGCTTTATATATAAGAGTTCCAATTCTCTGAATTGCTGCGGCCATATTCTATTTTGTATTACGCTTTTTCTGCGTTTTGGAGCGCACCCTTCTACGCGTTCCGCCGCCGCCGCTGCGCCGCACTGTTGCTTTCCGCCCAGCTTTCTCATACTCCGCAAAAGCTTCTCTATCCTCATTTCCTTGCCAGCCTTTCAGATTTGTTGCTAAATTCTTTAATCCCATCTCTTCATATATTTTCATCAATTCATCTGGTGTAAGGGCTTGGGAAAGATTTGTATCTATAGCATTTAAAAAAGCCTTCTCCGTTGGATACGCCGCCTTCATTGTAGCAAGCCATGCCCCATACGCCTGTACTTGAGCATAAAACATACCAGGAAGTGTTGAAGAATCAGAAGGGTCCACATTCAGAGGAACCTTGTCTAAATAGGATGGGCTCAACAATTCAACACTTTTTTTGTCTTTGTAGAGTTCAATATCTTTTCTGGTCTTTATTTTTGACATTAAACTATAAGGAAGCTCACCACCGTTATAATTAATATCCATAAAGAAGATTGTATCAAACAATCTTGGTATAATTCCATAGATTAACATTCGCTCATCCTTTCCTATCGCATACGATGAACGAGAATGAAAACGATTAGAGATTGAATCACGTGTCATTCTATAGCGCTGAACCATGTATTCCACACATATCGCCCAAAAATTCTCAATTCCAGTTCTGTTTCGTAGAACCGTGCTAAATCCTGCAAAGACTCCGTGATTTTCACTTTCTTTTTCATATCCATACATGTATTTTCTCTTAAATCCTGTTGAATATTGCTCATATGGAAAGGGCTTGCGAATCATAAATGGGCGAGGAAGCTCTGTGGAAGGTGTAATTGGAAATAATTGATAGCCTGAATTCAAGGGTAGTGAAAATGTAAAGTCAACTGGATAGATTAAATTTCCATGATAGTTTGAAAGTGTATAGTCTTCATGCGAACCTAACACAATCTGCTTTCCAAGAGATTCTACTTTTGGTAAGAAACTCCGTAAATACTTGTCTTCCCACTCCCGCACAACTTCATAAAATTCCTTTTGATTCATCTTTAAAAGAAGACTCACGAAAAGGGTATCCGCATCTCTCATATGAACATTCGCATATGGGAATGCTTCCACCGCCTGATACCGCATTGTTGTTAACACTGTATTGTCTAAATCTCCTTCGCTCGTTGTATAAAGGGGCCATTCTGGAATCGCTACAATAAGATTCGGATACCGCTGTAAAGGAAAGAATTCTTGGAATAGCTTAGCAGTCAGAGTATTCGTATACACTATCATTCCAAAATAAGGGGCATGGACATCATCGTGAACCATTTGAATATAGGCTTCAAGGCCCCGAAAATAATCTGTTTCTTCAATCTTCAGTGCTTTTTTTGTATCATAATAAAAAACGAAGGAAAAGATGTGTTCTCTTCCTGCGCCTTCTGGGTTCTGGCCATAGCAATGAATCGTGCCGTTCAGCTCAGCAGGAAATCCTTTTGCCGCTGTAATCGGAATATCTCTTGTTTTAATACTGCTATTCATTATTCCCTCTACTCTAAACGGACAGAAAAGAGAACAGGAATATGGTCACTCCACGGAGCCTCGTCAAAGTATTCCGTGGCAATATGCTTGATTTTCTTTGCTTCTTTGCGCAGTATTAAGAGGTGGTCCAAATGTTCCCCTGTCTCTGGAAAGGTGATGTGGTGCGCTTGGTCAGGCCTTTCAAACCACTTGAAGGTCTGCATA
>JACCDU010376268.1_pt1 | contig 10145 bp, 8 predicted proteins | sample 7446081 | NCBI WGS metagenome assembly JACCDU01 (sample SAMN15323447, study PRJNA562643) | freshwater metagenome | isolation source: river surface water | place: USA:Blue River Watershed | collected 2017-08-17
CGAGATCCCCAAGGTCATGAAGGACGCGGTGCTGTCGATCGAGGACGCGCGCTTTTACCAGCACGGCGGCGTCGACTACCTGGGCATCCTGCGCGCGGGCTTGGCCAACATCGGCCGCACCAAGAGCCAGGGCGCCTCGACCATCACCATGCAGGTCGCGCGCAACGTCTACCTCTCATCAGAGAAAACCTACACGCGCAAGATCTACGAGATCCTGTTGACTTACAAGCTCGAGCACATGCTCAGCAAGGACCAGATCCTCGAGATCTACATGAACCAGATCTTCCTGGGCAACCGGTCCTACGGTTTTGCCTCGGCGGCCGAGACCTATTTCGGCAAGGCGCTCAAGGACATCACCATCGCCGAAGCGGCCATGCTCGCGGGCCTGCCCAAGGCGCCCTCGGCCTACAACCCCTTCAACAACCCCAAGCGCGCGCGCGCGCGCCAGCTCTACATCATCGAGCGCATGGAGGACAACGGCTTCATCAGCGCCGAGCAGGCCAAGGCCGCCAAGGCCGAGCCGCTGCGCCTGCGCAGCTCGGCCGACAAAAACATCCTGCACGCCGAGTACGTGGCCGAGACCGTGCGCCAGCTGGTCTATGCGCAGTACGGCCCCGAGACCTACACGCGCGGCCTCAACGTCTACACCACGCTGCAGTCCGATGAGCAACGCGCCGCCTACCGTGCGCTGCGCCAGGGCATCCTCGACTACGAGCGCCGCCAGATCTACCGCGGCCCCGAGAAGTTCGTGAACCTGCCCAGCGAGCCCAAGAAGCTCGAGGAGGCGATCGACGATGTGCTCGACGAACACCCCGACAACGGCGACCTGCTGGCCGCGGTGGTGCTCGAGGCCGGGCCGCGCAAGGTGCTGCTCACGCGCGGCAATGGCGAGACGATCGAGGTCACGGGCGAGGGCCTCAAGCCCGTGCAATCGGGCCTGTCGGACAAGGCCGCACCGGCCGTGCGGCTGCGCCGCGGCGCGGTGGTGCGCATCGTGCAAATGCCCAAGGGCGGCTACGAGATCACGCAGCAACCCGAAGTGGAAGGCGCCTTCGTTGCGATTTCGCCGCAAACCGGTGCGATCCGCGCGCTGGTGGGCGGCTTCGATTTCAACAAGAACAAGTTCAACCACGTCACCCAGGCCTGGCGCCAGCCGGGCTCGAGCTTCAAGCCCTTCATCTACTCGGCCGCGCTCGAAAAGGGCTTCACCCCGGTCACGGTGGTCAACGACGCGCCGCTGTTCTTCGATGGCGTCGTGACCGGCGGCCAGCCCTGGGAGCCCAAGAACTACGACGGCAAGTTCGACGGCCCGATGAGCCTGCGCACCGGCCTGGCCAAGTCCAAAAACATGGTCTCGATCCGCGTGCTGCAGGGCGTGGGCCCGCGCAACGCGCAGGAATGGGTCACGCGTTTTGGTTTTGACGAGGACAAGCACCCGGCCTACCTGACCATGGCGCTGGGCGCCGGCTCGGTCACGCCCATGCAGATGGCCGGTGCTTATTCGGTGTTTGCCAACGGCGGCTACCTGGTTCCTCCGCACCTGATCACACGCATGACCGATCACAAAGGCAAGGTGCTGGTGGACAGCCCGCCACCGGCACAGCCCGACGAGGCCCAGCGCGCCATCCCCGCGCGCAACGCCTTTGTCATGAGCAGCCTGCTGCAGGAAGTCACGCGCTCGGGCACGGCCGCGCGCGCGCAGCAGCTGCTCAAGCGCAACGACCTGTTCGGCAAAACCGGTACCACCAACGACGCCATGGACGCGTGGTTCGCGGGCTACCACCCGCAGCTGACCGGCGTGGTCTGGATCGGTTACGACACGCCGCGCAAGCTCGGCGACCGCGAAACCGGTGGCGGCCTGAGCCTGCCGGTGTGGATCGGCTACATGGAAACCGCGTTGCGCGGCGTGCCGGTGGCCGAGTACAGCGTGCCCGAGGGGCTGGTCAACGTCAACGGCGAATGGCTGTTCGAAGAATACGCGCGCGGCGGCGTCTCTTCGGTGGGCCTCGGCGACAGGGCCGAGGACAAGCCGGCCAGCCTGCCGCCCAGCGACGAGAAGCGCCGCATCCTCGACCTGTTCCGCAACTGAGGCCGCGCCTCAGCGGCGCGCTTCAGCCAAAACGCAGGGCCTGGCCGGCCTGCTCGCTCGCGTAGCGCGTCAGGCTCTGCCAAAACTCGCCTTGGCCCTTGGTGTCTTGCCAATGCTGGCCGTCGAAACGGTAATGGAAGCCGCCGCAGCGCGCAGCCAGCCAGACCTCCTGCAGCGGCTTTTGCAGATTGATCACGATCTGGCTGCGGTTGCGGAAGGTCAGCGTGACCATGCCGCCCACGCGCTGGTTGTCGATGTCGGCGTTCGTCTCGTCGTTGATGCGGTCGCAGCAGGCCTCCACGCGTGCCAGCAGGCGCTCGGCCTGGTCCATGTATTCGAGGTCGGTCATTACAATTGCCGGATGTTGAAAGTTCGGAAGATTCTAGTCATCGCCCATGCCCTTGTCGGGGGTGCGGCGATGCTCGTGGGCTGCGGCCACAAGGGCGCCTTGACGCTGCCGACCACGCCTGAATCGCAAGGCCGCGCCACGCTGCCGCAAACGCTCAACCCCTGGCGCAAGCCTGTCCCCAACACCCCTTCGGCCGCGCCCGCCGGCGCCGCCTCCGAACCCGCACGTTGACCCCATGAGCACCCTGCCCGTCCTGCCCGGCCACCCCTTCATCGCCTACCAGGGCGAGCATCTGCATGTCGAAGGCGTGCGCCTTGTGGACCTGGCGCGCGCGTACGGCACGCCGCTGTTCGTCTACTCCAAGGCCGCCATGCTGTCGGCCCTGGCCGCCTACCAGCGCGGTTTTGCCGGCCGCCAGGCGCAGATTTGCTACGCCATGAAGGCCAACTCCAGCCTGGCGGTGCTGCAGGTGTTCGCCAACGCGGGCTGCGGCTTCGACATCGTCTCGGGCGGTGAACTCACCCGCGTGCTGGCCGCCGGTGGCGATCCGGCCAAGGTCATCTTCTCAGGCGTTGGCAAGACCCGCGCCGAGATGCAGCAAGCCTTGCAGGTGGGCATCGGCTGCTTCAACGTCGAAAGCGAGGCCGAGCTCGAGGTGCTGAGCGCCGTGGCCAGCGAACTGGGTGTGCAGGCCCCCGTGAGCCTGCGCGTGAACCCCAACGTCGACGCCAAGACGCACCCCTACATTTCCACGGGCCTCAAGGGCAACAAGTTCGGCATCGCGCACGAGCGCGCTCTGCAGGCCTACCGCCACGCGGCCAGCCTGCCGGGCCTCAAGGTGGTGGGCATCGACTGCCACATCGGCTCGCAGATCACCGAAGTCACGCCCTACCTGGACGCCATGGACCGTGTGCTCGACCTGGTGGCCGAGATCGAGGCGGCCGGCATCGCCATCCACCACATCGACTTTGGTGGCGGCCTGGGCATCGACTACAACGGCGACACGCCACCCGCGGCCGATGCGCTGTGGGCGCAACTGCTGGCCAAGCTGGACGCGCGCGGCTACGGCCAGCGCCAGCTCATGATCGAGCCCGGTCGCTCGCTGGTGGGCAATGCGGGTGTGTGCCTGACCGAGGTGGTGGTGCTCAAGCCGGGCGAGCAAAAGAATTTCTGCATCGTCGACGCCGCCATGAACGACCTGCCGCGTCCGGCCATGTACGAGGCCTTCCACCAGATCGTGCCGCTGTCGCCGCGCGCGGGCCAGGCCGTGACGTATGACGTGGTGGGCCCGGTGTGCGAAAGCGGCGACTGGCTGGGGCGCGACCGCCCGCTGGTGGTGCAGACCGGCGATGTGCTGGCGGTGTTGTCGGCCGGCGCCTACTGCATGAGCATGGCCAGCAACTACAACACGCGCGGGCGCGCGGCCGAGGTGCTGGTCGATGGCACACAAGCCCATTTGATTCGCCAGCGCGAATCGGCCTTCGACACCTTTGCGCTGGAGCAACTGGTCGGTTGACATCCATCCGGCGACGTTCGCCGCTGGGTGGGGACCGGGCCCAGGGTGACGATTTGTGACGCGCAGCGGCTTATGAGGAGCCCTGGGCCCGGTCCCCGCCCAGCCCCCGAGACTGCCAACGCCGGTACAAGCGCCAGCCCAGCAGCAACGCCAGGATCGTGCCGTAGACGATGGGCTCGGCGAAATCGTTCTTGCCCGCGCGCATCCACCAAAAATGCAGGATCGCGAGCGGCGCCGCCGCATACACCGCCCGGTGCAACGCCTGCCAGCGCTTCGCGCCCAATGTGCGGATCGCGCGGTTGAAGGAGGTCGCGGCCAGCGGCAGCAGGATCAGCCAAGTGGCAAAGCCCACGAGGATGAAGGGCCGCTTGACGATGTCGCGCGCGATGTCGGCCCCATCGAGGCCCATGTCGAACACGGCATAGGCCAGCAGGTGCAGCACCGCGTAGCCAAAACAACTCACGCCCAGCAGGCGACGGTAACGCAGCAGCTCGGGCCAGCCCAGGACCGTGCGCACGGGGGTGATGGCCAGGGTCAGGCACAAAAAGCGCAGCGCCCAGTCGCCGTTGGCGCGGATCAAGGCCTCCGCGGGGTTGGCGCCCAGCTGATCGCTCACTGCGCGCCACAACAGATTCAGGGCGGGCAGCAAGACCAGGGCCAGCAGCACCCACCAAGCCGCGCGATGGCGCAAAAGCGCGCGCATCAGAAGAACTTCTTGAGGTCCATGCCCGCGTAGAGCTGGCCCACCTGCGCCTCGTAGCCGTTGAACATCAGGGTCTTGCGCTTCTTGGCGAACAGGCCGTCTTCGCCGATGCGCCGCTCGCTGGCCTGGCTCCAGCGCGGATGGTCCACGTTGGGGTTCACGTTGGAATAAAAGCCGTACTCGCGGGGCGCGGCCATCATCCAGGCCGTCACCGGCTGCTTCTCCACGAAGCGGATCTTGACCAGACTCTTGCCACTCTTGAAGCCGTATTTCCAGGGCACCACCACGCGCACGGGCGCGCCGTTGGGCTTGGGCAGCACCTCGCCGTACATGCCAAACGTCAGCAGCGTGAGCGGGTGCAGGGCCTCGTCCAGACGCAGCGCCTCGACATAGGGCCAGGCCAGCACCGAGGAGCGCACGCCCGGCATGCTCTGCTCGTCGGCCAGCGTGACGAACTCCACGTATTTGGCGCTGCCCTGCGGCTCGACACGGCGGATCAGCTCGGCCAGCGAATAGCCGATCCAGGGGATCACCATCGACCAGCCCTCGACGCAGCGCAGGCGGTAAATGCGCTCTTCCATCGCGCCCCATTTCATGAGGTCTTCCAGCGCCACCTTGCCCGGCTTTTTCACCAAGCCCTCGATCTCGACGGTCCAGGGCGAAGTCTTCATCGCGCCCGCATGCCGCGCGGGGTCGGACTTGTCGGTGCCGAACTCGTAGAAGTTGTTGTACTGCGTGGCGTGCGTGTAGGCGGTCGGCGGCTCCATGAGCTGGGCGCCGGGCAGTTTGGAGGCGGTGGCGGGCAGCGCGGCCAGCACGCCGGGGCGTGCGGTCTGCGCGCCGCCGTTCAGCGCCCAGCCGCCCAGCCCCGTGACGGCCAAGGCCTGCAGCCATTCACGGCGGCGCAGGTACAAGCCCTGCGGTGTGATCTCACTCGGGGCAGGCGGGGCATCGGGGATGCGGATCAACATGGCGGACCTCCAGGCACGGCAAGGCAGAAGGTCCGATTGTCAGCCTTTCACCGCGGCCCTGCAGGCGACAGACCACACAGGCCCCCGGGCCGCGGGGCTCAGAGCGTGCCGTAGCTGTGCAGGCCGCTGAGGAACATGTTGACGCCCAGGAAGGCGAAGGTGGTGACCGCCAGACCGGCCAGTGCCCACCAGGCCGCCACGGTGCCGCGCAGGCCCTTCATGAGGCGCATGTGCAGCCAGGCCGCGTAGTTGAGCCAGACGATCAGGGCCCAGGTTTCCTTGGGGTCCCAGCTCCAGTAACCGCCCCAGGCCTCGGCGGCCCAGAGCGCGCCCAGCACGGTGGCGATGGTGAAGAAGGCAAAGCCCACGGCGATGGCCTTGTACATCACGTCGTCGAGCACCTGCAGGGCGGGCAGGCGTTCGGCGATGCGCCGGCGTCCCAGCAGGATGCCGGCCGCGATCAGGGCCGAGATGGCGGCGTAGCCGAACCAGTAGCTGCCGCCAGCCTCGGCGATGCCGCGCTGGCGAAACGCGATCGGCACGAAGCACAGCGCCACGCCCAGCAGCCAGATGGGGGCCATGCGGTACCAGCGCGACTCCTGCGCCTGCTGCTTGATCAGGTAGGCAAACGCCACCATGGCGGCCAGCGCGAAGGTGCCGTAGCCAATGAAGTTCGCCGGCACATGCAGCTTCATCCACCAGCTCTTGAGCGCGGGCACCAGGGGCTGGATCTCGTGCGCCTCGCGCACCAGCGTGTACCACAGCAAAAAGCCCACGGCCGCACTGACCACCAGCATGACAAAGGCGCCCAGGGCGCGCGTGCGGTACTGGGCCTCGTAGTAGAGGTAGAACAGCGCCGTCATCCAGCAAAACAGCACGAACACCTCGTAGAGGTTGCTCACCGGGATGTGGCCGATGTCGGGGCCGATCTGGTGGCTCTCGTACCAGCGCACCAGGCTGCCCACCAGCGCCAGGCCGACCGCAGCCCAGGCGATGCGCGAGCCCAGCAACTCCAGCGCGTCGGCCTGGCTGCGCAGGAACATGCCGCCCCAGTAGAAAACGGTGCTGATGAAAAACAGCATGCTCATCCACAGGATGGCCGACTGGCTGGAGAGGAAATACTTGAGCATGAACACCTGCTCGGCGCGCGCCAGATCGCCCTGGTAGGCCCAGATCGCGCCGAGCGCGAAGGCCGCCACCACGGCCATCAGGTCGCGCAGCGGGCGCCAGAACCAGGCCAGCCACACCAGCGCCGGCCAAGTGCCCAGCAAGATGGCCTGCTCGTAGCCGTCCATCGCGTGCTGGTAGCGCGTGAACGCAAACAGCGTGCCCACGAGCGAGAGCAGGGCAAAGGCCCAGTCGAGCGCGCTGCGGCGCGAAAAATAGCCTGGATGCAGGCTCACGGTGCTGGTGTTCATTGAGACGTCCCCTGTCCCAGCAGCCGCTCGCGCAGCTGCTCAAATTCGCGGTCGGTGTCCATCATCTGACGGTTCGACGACAGCGCCATGCGTGCACGGCTGTGCACGCCCTGCGGCGTCAGCCAGATCCACAGGCGACGCTCGCGCACATAGAGCATGGCAAACACGCCGAGGATCAGCAAGGCGCAGCCCAGATAAACCACCAGCTTGCCAGGGGCTCTGGCCACCTGGAACACGCTGGCCTGCACCTGGGTGAAGTCCTTGAGCATCAGCACCATGGGCGCGTTGTACAAGGGCGCGTCACTCAGGGCGATCACGGCCTGGCTCATGAAGCCCTGCACCTTGTCCTGCGGCAGCCGGGGCGCGCGCGCCTGCTCGCGCGCCAGCGCATCGAGCTCGTAGAGCACGCCGTTCAGGATGCGCACCAGCATCTCGCCCGCGCGCGCGCGTTCGGCCTCGGGCACATTGACTTCCATGAAGTCGGCCAGCGCCTGCAGGCCGGCGCCGGTCTGGCCCGGCACGGTCTCGACCCCGGCAAACAGGTCCAGCGCCCTGCGTGCCGAATCGGCCAGCGGCCGCGCCAGCTCGGGGCGCTGCGGGTCGACCGCCAGGCGGGCGTAGCGCTGCACCGCGCGCTCGCGCAGCTCGGGCGTCTGCAAAGCGCTGCGCAGGCGGATGAAGCCGTCCATCTGCCCCTGCTCGTCGGCCGGCAGGCGCAGGTAGCGAAACGGCTCGGCCGGCGTGTCGCGCATGCCGAGCAAAAACACCGGTTGGCCGTCGCCCATGTCAACCGGCAGCATGTAGTTGTTGAACTCGCGCGCCTGGCCTGCGGCATCGCGCAGCTTGTAGCTCACGCTCGGACCGATGTTGCGCAGTGTCTTGGTGGTGCTGGTCTTGTGGCCCGCGCCCAGTCGGCCTTCGATGGTCTGGCGCAGAGTGCCACCGGCCGCCTCGCGCGCGCCCTCACCAGCGCTCTGGCGCGCCACATCGGCGAAGTTCTCCACATTGATCACGCGCAGCCCCGTGAACTCCAGGCGCAGCTTCTCGCTGCCCTTGCTCAGCTCGGTGCTCGAACCGATCGTGCCCTCGACCTCGAAGGGCCGGGTCGCGGCCTGCATGGGCCAGGCCTGCAGCTTGACCTGCGAGCCGCCGTCGTCGAAGCTGGACTGGTAAATCTCGATGCCACGATAGCTCGCCGGGTGGTTGACCTCGACGCGCGCGGGTTGCTGCGCGCCCGTGGCCCGGTCGTGGATCACGATCTCGCTCGCAAAGAGCTTGGGCATGCCGGTCTCGTAGTACTCGACGATGAACTTCTTGAGCTCGACCGCGAAGGGCAGCTCCTGCAGCAAGATGCCGTCGGACTGGTTGAGGATGGCGGTGCTCGAGACCGTGTTCTCGGCCACCAGCAGGTTGCCGCGGAAGGTCGGGTTGCGCTCGGACAGGCGGTGCTGCGCCGGCACATCGGCCACCAGCCCCCCACCGTTGTAGACGCTCTTGCCGCCAAACCAGGTCTGCGCGCGCACGATCAGGTCGCCATCGAGCAGGCCGCCCAGGCACACCAGCACGATGGCCGAATGCGCCGCGATGTAGCCGAGCTTGTTGGCCGCGCCCGCCTTGGCCGCCAGCATCCAGCCGTGTTCACGCCGCTGCAACTTGACCTTCCAGCCGCCGCCCGCCAGCAGCTGGCCCAGGCGCTGCGCCACGGCCTCGGGCGCGCCCTCGAGCTCGCCCTCGGCCTTGTGGTGAAAGGCCAGCAGGCTTTGCTCGCGGATGTTTTCCTTGTAGGCCTTGAGGTCGGCCAGGATCTTGGGCGCGTTGCGCGCGATGCACAGGCTCGTGCTCGTGACCAAAAACGCGAGGATCAGCAAAAACCACCAGGCGCTGTAGACGCTGTACAGACCCAGCGCCTTGAACACTTCGGCCCAGAACGGACCGAACTGGTTGACGTAGTTGGGCAGCGGCTCGTGCTGCTTGAGCACGGTACCAATGACCGAGGCAATGCAGATCACGGTGAGCAGCGCGATCGCAAAGCGCATCGACGACAGCAACTCCCACCCGGTCCGCCACCGTGCGGTGGTGTCCAGGGTCTGGGCTTCGGAGGTGCTTGCGCTCATGTCAAAGATCGGGTTGCCAGCCGGGGCGCCCGCATGGGCCACCCCCAAAAAAACAAGGCCGGTGCAACCGGCCTGGAAAGACGCTGTTCAGGCCTCTGAACAGCCGCAGATTATGCCCCGGGCACCGGGCCGGGCCGCGCCAGTGGCGCTTGCCCCCAAGCCCTGTCCGGGGATGGCGAGCGCTCAGCGCAGGCCGGCGATGTAGTCGGACACCGCCTTGATTTCGCGGTCGTTCATCTTGGCGGCGACGCCGCTCATCTGGGCGCTGTTCTTGCGGACACCGTCGCGGAAGGCCACGAGCTGGGTCGCGGTGTAGTCGGCGTGCTGGCCCGACAGGCGCGGGTACTGGGCCGGGATGCCGGCACCGTTGGGGCTGTGGCAGCCGGCGCAAGCGGCCACCTGGCGGTCGGGGATGCCGCCGCGGTAGATGCGCTCGCCCAGGGCCACGCTGTCCTTGTCCTTGGCAAAGCCCGGCTTGGCCTGCTTGGAGGCGAGCCAGAAGCTGATGTTGCGCATGTCCTCGTCGCTGAGGGCGGCCGACATGCCGCTCATCACCGCGTTGGCGCGCTTGCCCGATTTGAATTCCTGCAGCTGCTTGACCAGGTATTCGGGGTGCTGCTGCGCCAGCTTGGGGTTGGCCGGCGAGCCCGAGTTGCCGTCGGCGGCGTGGCAGGCCGCGCAGACTGCCGTGTAGGCGGCCTCGCCCTTGGCCAGGTCCGGTTTGGCCGCGGCGGCCGGGGCGTTGGCGAAAGCGGAGCCGGCCAGCAGGGCAGCGGCCGCAGCGGTCATCAGGGAAGAGGCGATCGACTTCATGGTTTCTTATCCGTGGGTCTGGGGGTCCGGGAACTGGCGCAAAACCGGTGGATTCTACAATGCTGCCAAAGTCAGTTTCCTGACGCCCTACCCCCGCCCCCATGCGGTCCAGCCCCCCCCCCCTTTCCCGCGCCCCGGGGCCCCCCCCCCCCCCCCTGGGCTGGATTCGCAC
>JACCDU010303055.1_pt1 | contig 10142 bp, 9 predicted proteins | sample 7446081 | NCBI WGS metagenome assembly JACCDU01 (sample SAMN15323447, study PRJNA562643) | freshwater metagenome | isolation source: river surface water | place: USA:Blue River Watershed | collected 2017-08-17
CCGAGGCCCTGGCCGATGGCGAACTCACCGAGGAAGACCTGGCCAACATCCAGCTGGGCGAAGGCGAGACGCTGGAAGACATCAAGGCCAAACTCAAGCCCAAGAAGTCCAACATCCCTCTGGAAATGCTGGACACCGCCAATACCTACGACGACAAGGTGGCCCTGGTGCGGATGATCGTTGCCGACGACACCGCCCGCGTGGCCAGCGTGCTCAAGAACATGATCAAGGGCGTCTGACGCCCGGGAAGACCCGCCATGCCAGAAACCGTCCTCACCGAAGCCGAAGCCGCCGCCCAACAGGCGCTGCAGCAAGAGCTGGCCAACATGACCGGCGTGCAGCGTGCCGCCGTGCTGATGCTGCTGCTGGGTGAACAGCAGGCCGCCGAACTCATCAAGTACATGGACCCCAAGGAAGTCCAGGCGCTCGGGGGCGCCATGGTGCAGGTGGCCGACCTGTCGCAGGAAGCCGTCAACGCCGTGCTCGACGAATTCGTGGCCACAATCAAGAAACAGACCAGCCTGGGCCTGGGCACCACCGACTACGTCGAAAAGGTGTTCAAACGCGCCCTCGGCGAGGACAAGGCCGCCTCGGTGCTCGGCCGCATCATGCCCGGCCAGAGCAGCAAGGGCCTGGACATCCTGCGCTGGATGGACGCCCGCTCGATCGCCGACATGATCCGGGGTGAACATGCCCAGGTGATTGCCATCATCTTGTCGGTGCTCGAACACGAAGTGGCCGCCGACGTGCTCAACTTCCTGCCGGCCTCGGCCCGGCCCGAGATCATCCAGCGGGTCGCCAGCCTGGAGACCGTGCAGCCAGCGGCCATGGAAGAGCTGGAGGCGATCATGAAGAAGCAGTTCGCCAACAACTCCAGCGCCAAGTCCTCGAGCTTTGGCGGCATCAAGGCGGCCGCCAAGATCATGAACTTCACCAAGACCGAGCTGGAGTCCCAGATCATGCAGGGACTCGAGCAGATCGATGCCGACCTGACGCTCAAGATCCAGGACAACATGTTCACCTTCGAGAACCTCACGGGCGTGGACAACCGCGGCATCCAGGTGCTCATGCGCAACGTCGAGCCCGAGCTGCTGATGACCGCGCTCAAGGGCGCCAGCGACCTGGTGCAGACCAAGTTCTTCGACAACATGTCCGAGCGTGCCCGCGGCATGTTCCGAGACGACATGGAGGCCATGGGTCCGCTGCGCATCGCCGTGGTGGAAGACGCCCAAAAGCAGATCATGCGCATTGCCCGCAAGCTCTCGGACGCTGGCGAGCTGGTGCTCGGCGGAGGAGAAGACTTTGTCTGAAGCCCGCAGCCCGGTCCATCCGGTGCGTCCCGCCGCCTTCCGGCCCCTGGATTTCCTCGGTCTGGCGCGCCACACCGGCGGCTTCAGCGCCCAGGATTTCCGCAGCCAGGTCGACCCGGGCTTTCAGCGCGCGCGCATCGAGGCCATGCCCGACAGCCGGCTGGATGCGCCCGCCCGCTGGCGGCCCACGGCCGCGCCAGGCGGCACCCAGAGCCCGGCGGACCCGCTGGGCCTGCCCCCTCCCGGAGCCGGCGAAGCGCCCGAGCCATCGGCGGTGGATGCGGCACAGGCCGAACAGATCCGCCAGACCGCCTTCGAAGAAGGTCGGGCCCAGGGCCTGCGCGAAGGCCAGGCCCGTGCCGAGGCCGAGCTGCGCGAGCAGCAGGCCTCCAGCCAGGCACAAGAGGCGCAGGCCTTGCGCGAGCTGCTCGAGCGCATCGGCGATGCGGTGCTGCAGCTGCGCGAAGAACCCGACACGCTGCACGAACCCCTCAAGCGCCTGGCGCTGCACCTGGCCGAGGAGTTGGTGCTCGGCGAGCTGCAGATCGGCGCCCAGGCGATCGACCGGCTGGTGCAACGCTGCATCGACGAGCTGCAGCCCGGCCAGCAGGCCGAGGTCTGCATCGAACTCAACCCCCGCGATCTTGAACGGCTGCAATCGCAGCCCGACCTGGCCTCGGACCGCCCCCCAGCCTGGCGCTGGGAAGCCCATGACAACCTGCTGCCCGGCAGCGTGCGCGTGCGGGTGGACGACGCCATGGTGACCGACCTCATCGAGCACCGCCTGCAGGCGCTCGCCGCCTCGCTGCTGGGCCAGCCCCAGCGCTGGTCCGCCCAGAGCGCGATGCGCGGCGAGCAGATCAGCGCCCGCTTCGGACAGGCCTCGTCCGTCAGCGATGTGCAGCCGCGCCCGGCCACCGGCCCGACCGAAGGACAGGAAGAAACCGATGCATGATTTCGCCACCACCGTAGAGCGCTGCCTGCCCCAGCTGCGCGGCGCACCGCCTTCGCGTACCGGCACCTTGGTGCGCCTGGCCGGCCTGCGGCTGGAGGCGCGCGGCATCATGGCCCCGGTGGGCTCGAGCTGCATCATCACCGGCATGGGCGGTCAGCAGGTCGAAGCCGAGGTGGTGGGCTTTCACGAACAAACGCTTTACCTGATGCCGCTGACGGAACCGACCGGCATCGGCCCCGGCGCGAGCGTGCGCCTGGCCAACGACCTGGGCAGCGCCTGGGTCGGGCCGGAGCTGCTGGGTCGGGTGATCGACGGGCGCGGCGAACCGCTGGACGGCAAGCCCCGCCCCGCCTGCAGCACGCGGCTGGGCCTGCACGGCCTGTCGCTCAACCCCATGGAGCGCGGACCCATCCAGCAGGTGCTGGATGTGGGCGTCAAGGCGATCAACGGCATGCTGACCCTGGGCAAGGGCCAGCGCATCGGCCTGGTCGCCGGCTCCGGCGTGGGCAAGAGTGTGCTGCTGGGCATGATGACCAAATTCACCAAGGCCGATGTGGTCGTGATCGGTCTGATTGGCGAGCGCGGACGCGAGGTGCAGGCCTTCATCCAGGAAACCCTGGGCCCCGAAGGCGTGGCCAAATCGGTGGTGGTGGCCGCACCGGCCAATGTGTCACCCGTGCTGCGGCTCAAGGCCGCGCACCTGACCCACCTGATTGCCGAATACTTCCGCGACCAGGGCCTGAGCGTGCTGATGCTCTGCGACAGCCTGACGCGGGTGGCGCATGCGCAGCGCGAGATCGGGCTGGCCATTGGCGAGCCGCCCACCTCCAAGGGCTACCCGCCCTCGGTGTTTGCCCTGCTGCCCAACCTGATCGAGCGGGCCGGCGTGGGCCGCCATGGCCATGGGGCCATCACCGCCATCTACACCGTGCTGGCCGAAAACGACGACGGCAACGATCCGATCGTGGACATCGCCCGCGCGTCTCTGGACGGGCAGGTGATGCTCTCGCGCCAGTTGGCCGACGCCGCGCATTACCCGGCAATCGACCTCAACGGCTCGATTTCCCGCGTGATGCAAACCCTGCTGCCCCCCGAAGACCTGCAGCAAGCCAACCGCTTTCGGCGGCTGTGGTCGCTCTACCAGCAAAACATGGACCTGATCCAGGTCGGCGCCTACGAGGCGGGCAGCAACCCGGCCCTGGACGAAGCCATCCGGCTGCGCCAGGAGATGGAAGCCTTCCTGCGCCAGGACATGCACCTGGCCGAGGACGAGGCGACCACCCGCCAGCGCCTGCGCGAGATGATGAACAGTTGAAGGAGGCATGACCATGAAAGCAAGGGAATGCTGGAACATTCTGCTGAGCAAGGCCCAGCGCCAGCTGCAAGACGCCCAGGCCGGGCTGGCCCGGGCGCAACAGACCCACCAGTCGCTCGAGCAGAGCCTGTGCCGCATCGAGCAGCTCTACAGCGACTACCGCGCACAGGCCCACACCCCGGCCCCCGCCCGCCAGGGCATGCACGACGCCCTCAACCAGCGGCAGTTCCTCGCGCAGCTCGACCAGCTGCGCACCCGGCTGTCCGATGAGCTGCAAAAATCGGCGCAGGCCTGCCAGCAGCAGCGCCTGGCCCTGATTGAGGCCGAGCGCGCGCGCATGAAAATGCAGTCCCTGGTCGATGAAGACCTGCAGCACCAGCGCCGGCTGGCGCGTGCGCGCGAGCAGAAAAGCCTGGACGAGCTGGGCCTGCGGCAATTCAATCTGCAGCGGCTGTGAAGGCCGCGTCCACCGATCCTGAACCACTGACTTTCCGGATGTGCCATGAAACGAATCCTTCTTGAAATCCTCCTGGTGCTGGGGCTCGCCGGTGCCGGCTACTACGCCTGGAACCAGAGAACCCTGGCCCAGAGCGCCGCCACGCAAATCCAAGAAGCCACCGGCCAGGCCGAATCGGCTCAGGAAAAGCTCAAGACCGCCGAGGAAAGCCTGGGCAAGGAACAGGAGCGGGTCAAGGAATTACAGCCCAAGGCCCAGCAATTCGATGCGGTCAAGGGCGCCCTGGCCGGCGGCCAGGTGCTCAGCGATCTGGAAAAGCTCTACGCCCGCGAAAAGAACCTCAGCAGCGAGCGCATGCTCGGCCTGGGGGTGATCCGCCTGATGACCAAGGGCACCGAAGACGCCCAGTCGCTCGAGACCCTGCAGAAAACCCTGCAGCTGGTGGACTGGGACAAGCAACGCAACATCATCTGCGCCACCCAGAATGCCCTGGCCGCGGCCGGCCAAGACGTCAAGGTGCTGGCCGAATGCAACACGCCCAAGCCCCTGCGGCCCGAAGCCGAGGGCAAGGGGGCGGCCGCCGAGAAGAAGGAAGAACACAAGAGCGCCCACGCCGGTCACGCGTGGTCTTATGCGGGCGAGACCGGCCCGGAGCACTGGGGCAAGGAATTCCCCAACTGCGCCAAGGGCAAGACCCAGGCCCCGCTCAACATCACCGGCCCCATGGCCAAAACCCGCTACCTGCTGGCCCCGGATTACAAGGTGGGCGACCTGACCCTGGTGAACAACGGCCACACCCTGCAGGTCATGGGCACGCCCGGCAGCAAGCTGCGCGTGGACAGCAAGCCCTACGACCTGGTGCAGTTCCACTTTCACCGACCCAGCGAAGAACAGTTCGACGGCAAAGCCTTCCCGATGAACATCCACTTCGTCCACAAGAACGACGCCGGCGAGATCGTGGTGATCGGCGTGATGGTCAAGGAAGGCAACGAAAACCCGGGCATCCGCACCCTGTGGACCCATGCCCCGACCAAAGAGGGTCCGGAAGTCAGTCCCGAAGGCGTCAAGTTCAACCCGGGCAATCTGCTCCCGCGCGAGCGCGACTATTACACCTACCAGGGCTCCCTGACCACCCCGCCCTGCACCGAGCCGATCCGGTTTTTCATCCTCAAGACCCCGATCAACATGTCGCGCGAGCAGATCGCCCAGTTCCCTTTCAAGCACAACGCCCGGCCGGTCCAGCCGCTCAATGGCCGCGTGATCGAAAGCAACTGAACACGGTGGTCCGGTGGGTGGGCAGGTAACCGCTAGAATCGCCAAAACCTGCAAATCCACACCATGCATGCGCACCACGACAGCCTGACCGTCAAGTTCTGGGGCACCCGCGCTTCCTACCCCTTTTTCCGGCCGACCCACCGTCGGCTGGGCGGGGACACCAGCTGCGTGGCCCTGCGCTGGCAGGAGCACCAGCTCTTCATCGATGCCGGCACCGGCCTGATGCATGCCGAGCCCACCGACGGGCACGATGTGATCCTGCTCTCGCATTTCCACCTGGACCATGTGCTGGGCCTGCCCTATTTCCTGGGCAAGAAGAAAAAAGGCAGCCTGACCCTGGCCAGCGCGGCCTGCACCTCGGCGGCCGAGCTGCAGGCCAAGCTGGGTTCGGTCTATGGCGGCGTGGGCTTTCCGGTCTCGCTGTCCCTGATCCGGCCCGACATGCAGTGGCTGCCCTTGCCCACCGACGCCCCCACCCTGCTCGGTCCCTGGCACATCGGCGCCTGCGAGCTCAACCACCCGGGCACGGCCTTTGGCTACCGGGTGCGGGCGCAGCAAGGCCAGACCTCGGTGGTCTACCTCAGCGACCACGAGCACGGCAGCCCCCGCGACCAGGCCCTGGAGGCCTTTGCCCGCGGCGCCGGCCTGGTGATCTGGGATTCGAGCTACGACGACCGCCACTTCGCACCTTACAAGGGCTGGGGCCACTCCACCTGGCAAGAAGGCATGCGCTTTGCCGGCCGCTGCGGCGCCCGGCAGTTGGCCCTGAGCCACCACGATCCCTCCCGCGACGACGCCTGTGCGGCCGAGTTGCAGCTCATGATCGAAGACCCGGATGTGTTCCTGGCCTGCGATGGTCTGGAGTTGGCGCTCGCGCAGCCAGACCTCGAGGCGGCATGAATTCCGACATCTTTTTCGGCATCAACATGCCCAAGCTGCTGCGGCTGGGCGCGCTCGACCTGGACCGGCTGACCGGCGACATGCCGCTGGACGACCTGGCCTTGAGCAGCGAGGAATCCCTGTTTTGCCGGCTCTGGTCCTCCGACATGATGCACAGCCACATCCACAACAAGTCGGATGTGATCACCCGGGCGGGGCAAGCGGTCGAACGGGCCCACATCATCTTTCAGGGGCAGGCGGTGGCGCGCTGGAAAAACCGCAGCTTCTTCCTGGGGCCGGGCTCGGTCATCGGCCTGGCCGAGGGGCTGTGTGACCAGCCCCAGCGCTGGAGCGTTCACGCCGACACCATCCTGCACACACGCAGCATCCCGATTGCACAGGCACTCGAGGAGCTGCAGCAGGCCTCACCCGGACTGCGCAGCATCTGCCGCGTGGCCGCCGCCCGCGTGCTGGGCCTCACGCACGCCCCCAGCCACCTCTGAGGCACACCATGGGACGCTCTTCACGTCAGTTCGCGCCAGGCGATGTGCTGTTCTCCCGAGGGGACCCGGCCACCACGCTCTACACCATCGAAAGCGGTGAGGTGGACCTCTTCGTGCCGCCGGGCCGGACCTTTCTGGTGCGTCTGGGCGCAGGCGCCTGCCTGGGCGAGCAGGCCCTGATTTCAGGTGGGGTGCGCAACGCCACCGCGGTGGCCGTGTCCGAGGTGGTCTGCCATGAGATGACGGCGCAGGCGCTTCAGGAAAGCGTGCTGGGCGAAACGACCCTGGTGCGTCCGGTGCTCGAAGCGCTGCTCATGCAGCTGTCACTGGTCAACGCCGTCCACTCGGTCATGCCCGAGCTCTTCGCCGAGTCCGGCTGGCGCCACACCCTTGAAAGTTTCGAGGTCGATCGGGTGGCGCAGTCGAAATGACTGCCGGCTGAGCGCGGGCTCGAGCCAGACCGCGTCAAAAAACGCGTGCGTGCGTGCGGGCAAGACCGGCAGCCGGCTCCAGTGGGCGGCCCCCAGATCGCGCAGACCCAGCACTTCTTCCACCTTGAGCAAGAGGGGCTGCTCACCGAGGTCGGGGGTGTAGACCACCCCCATCACCGGCTGGGCATGGGGCAGGCAGAAAAACTCGCCCGCATCCACCCCGTTGAGCACCTGGTCACGCCACTGCACATGGCCCTGGGCCCCGTCGACCAGGGTGTCGAGCCCGAAGACTTCGTGCACCTGCAAGGCATCGAGCATCAGGTGCAGCTGACCGGTGCGGACCTGCAGGAAGATGGCCATGGCAGGGCGACCCTCCCTCAGGCAGCCAGCGCCACAGGCGGCTGCTGCATGTGCAGGTTCTCGGCCAGGCGGTAGAGCGCGGCGCCGTCCAGGATGAGCACCACCCGGCCATCGCCCAGAATGGACGCGCCGCCCACGCCGGGCAGCGCGGCCAGACGCGGATGGATGTCCTTGGTGAAGAGTTCCTGCCGGCCCACAAATTCGGAGACCGAAACCCCCAGCGTCCGCTGGCCGTCCGACAGGACCACCACATAGCGCTGCGCCTGCTCCTGGCCGGGCGGGAAGCCCAGAATGTCTTCCAGCCGCACGATGGGCAGGAAATGCCCACGCAGCAGGATGGCCGAGCGGCCCTTGACCGACTGGTACTGCTCGGGCTCGACCTCGACGAGTTCGGCCACATAGCGTCCGGGAATGGCCAGCGTCTGGGCGGCGGCGTTGACCAGCAACACCTCCTGCACCGCCGCCGACAGCGGCATCTGCATGGTGAAGATGGTGCCGCGCCCGACTTCGGAATCCAGATGGATGCTGCCGCCCAGGCGCATGACGTTGGTGCGCACCACGTCCATGCCGACGCCGCGTCCGGAGGTCTCGGTCACCACCTCGGCGGTGCTGAAACCCGCGCGGAAAATGAACTTGAGCACCTCTTCCTTGGACAGCTGCAGGCTTTCCTCTTCCTTGACCAGACCGCGCTCGACGGCCTTGCGGCGCACCCGCTCCGGATCGATGCCCTTGCCGTCGTCGGTCACCCGGATCATGATGCGGCTGCCCTGCTGCTCGGCCTGGATGCGGATCATGGCCTCTTCGGGCTTGCCGGCGGCCTTGCGGTCCTCGGGGGTTTCGATGCCGTGGTCGGCGCTGTTGCGCACCATGTGCAGCAGCGGGTCGGCCAGCGACTCCACCATGGCCTTGTCGATCTTGACCTCCTGGCCCAGCAGCTCGAGCCGGATCTGCTTGCCCTGGGCCTGCGCGAGGTCGCGCACCATGCGCGGGAAGCGTTTGAAGACGGTCTCCACCGGCACCACGCGCAAGCCCATCACGCTGTCCTGCAGGCGCGAGAGCGCGCCCTGGATCAGGGCGTCGGTTTCCTGCAGGCGGCGGCTCTGGTCGTCGAACATGTCCACCAGCTTGAGGATCGCGTCCTGGATGTCGTTGGCATCGGCCACCGCGCCTTCGGTGCGGCGCAGGCGCTGCACCAGCTCACGCACCCGCTGGTCGGAGATGATGTGGGCGAGCTGACCGCGCACCAGCACCATTTCGCCGATCTGGTTCATGAACTGGTCGAGCATCTCGCCCGGCACGCGGATCACGTTGGAGGTGGCCGCTGCGGCGCTGGCGGCATTGCCCGCGCGCGGCGCGGCGCCGGCAGCCGGCGCCGCGGGTCGGGCCGGTGCGGCCACCGGGCTGACCATGGCCGACTGGGTCGGTGGCTTGGCCTTGTTCTGGTCTTTGCCCAGCTGCCCGACCAGGCGGATCAGGCTCTGGCCCGCGTCCATGCGGGCCAGGTCGGCCTGCACCGAATCGCGGTCGAGCTTGGCAATGAACAGCATCTCGTACCAGCTCTGGCTGTCGACGATGACGGTCCGGTTGGTGATGACCCGGCCTTTTTCGTGGACCCATGCCAGAAAGTCGGTGGCCAGCTGCTCGGAGGACTCCAGGTGGGCCATGATCAGGTAGGCATTGGCGCCTTCCTGGATCAGCTCCATGAGCTCACGGGTGTTCTCGGGCGAGAGCAAGTCGGCCAGCTCGGCCGGGATGTTCATCGAGGTGATGAAGGCCTTGACCGCATCGACCGGGGTGTCGCCGGCGCTGTCGTGCGACCAGAGGTAGTCGCGCATGCGCTGGCTCAGGCGGTCGGCCTGCTCCTGCAGCCCAGGCTTCTTGAGCGGGTCCTTGCCCGGCTGGCTGGCCATTTCACGGATGAAGGCCAGCGCATCGCGCGTCAGGGCGATGACCTCGCTGTAGATGCCCATCTGCCGGCGTGCCGCACGGGCATACACGTCCACCAGCAGCAACGCAATGTCGCAGCGCAACTGCGGGAACAGCGAGGACAGGTAGCCCTGCACGCGCGAGAAATCCTGCGAAATGTTGTCGGCCAGGTCCTCATCGGCGGCGTCATCGCGGGTTTCCAGGGCGTCCAGAAAGCCGGCGATGTTGCCCAGCAGGTGGCTGAGGTTTTCCTTGAGGGTGCGCGAGAGCACATGGGCCAGCGACTCGCCGCCAAGGTCCACGCCGGTGGTCTCGCCCAGGGTCTTGAGGTCGTCCAAAAAGGCGACGATGACATCCACCATGCGCTCGCCATCGGTGCGCGAAATGTTCTCGCTGGTGGGCAACGCATCGAGGATTTCCTCGATGCGGGTGTTCAGGCCGCCATAGCCGAGGTTGTTGGAGGCCTTGAGCATCCAGCCCAGGGGCTTGCGGATGTCGTTGGCCACCGTCAGGATCTGGGCCGGTTGCTGGTTGGAGGCGATCGAGGTGGCCAGTTGCTCCAGAATGGGCAGGCCGTTGCTGACCAGACGCAGGAACACCACCTGGCGGTTTTGCGGGTCCCCTTCGGAGGCCTTGACCGGGGCCGCAGCCGGAGTGGCCGCAGCAGGAGTGGGCGCAGCCGCGGCCGTCGGGCGCGCTGGCGCCGGCGCCGTTGCAGCGGCCGCGGGGGC
>JACCDU010495015.1_pt1 | contig 10141 bp, 10 predicted proteins | sample 7446081 | NCBI WGS metagenome assembly JACCDU01 (sample SAMN15323447, study PRJNA562643) | freshwater metagenome | isolation source: river surface water | place: USA:Blue River Watershed | collected 2017-08-17
CTTCCAGTTCACCCACACCGCCGCGCACCAAGCTTGGTACGCCGCCGTCAACGCGCTGTTTGGCGAGTGGAAGTTGTTCAAGGCCGATTACTCGGTCATCCCGTGGGCGACTTTCATCGACCCCGAGGTGGCGCGGGTGGGCCTGAACGAGCAGGAAGCGAAAGAGAAAAACATCCCGTATGAAGTGACCAAGTACGGCATTGATGACCTGGACCGCGCCATTGCAGACAGCGAAGCGCACGGTTTTGTGAAGGTGCTCACTGTGCCGGGCAAAAACAAAATTTTGGGCGTGACCATCGTGGGCGCACACGCGGCAGACTTGCTGGCCGAGTACGTGCTGGCCATGAAACACGGCCTGGGCCTGAACAAAATTTTGGGCACCATCCACACCTACCCCACCATGAGCGAGGCCAACAAATACGCGGCGGGGGAGTGGAAGCGGGCGCATGCGCCGCAAGGCCTGCTGGCCTGGGTGAAGAAGTACCACGACTGGCGGCGCGGATGAGTGCGCGCCTGCTGTGGCTCTTGCTGTGGTGTGCCTTGAACACGACAGCCGCCATGGCGCAAACCCTGTCGCCCTTGGTGCCGGTGGATGGTTCGGCTGCGAGTGCCTGGCGCTTTGTGGGACTCCCCAAGTCCAAGGCCGATATCCCGCCCACGCGTTTTGAGTGGACTCAACTGCAGGGTGAGCGTGCCCTGAAGGTCAGCACCCGCGCATCCTACGGGACCTGGGTGCACGATTTGCCATCCGTCAACCCGGGTCGTTTGCAATGGCGCTGGCGGTTGGATCAGGCACTCACGGGCGGCAAAACAAAACCTGACATGTTCACCAAGGCCGGTGATGACGCGGCGCTCAAGGTCTGCGTGCTGTTTGATCACCCCTTGGAGCGCATCCCATTTGCAGAGCGCACCCTGCTTCGCATGGCGCGGCGCATCAGTGGCGAAGAATTGCCCGCCGCCACCCTGTGCTATGTGTGGGACAGTGTTTATCCAGCGGGCACGCAGGGTGCCAATCCTTACACACAGCGTGTGCGTTTCATCAATGTGCAGGGCAAAGGTGCCCCATTGGGCCAGTGGCAATCCGAAACGCGCGACGTGGCCGCCGACTTTGCGCAGCTGTTTGCCGACGAGCTGCCCCAAGGTGCGGCCGTGCCTCCGGTGCGCGCCGTGCTGATTGGGGCCGACAGCGACAACACCTCGGCAGAGAGTGTGGGTTGGCTCAAGTCCTTGGCGTGGCGCCCATGAGCTTCGGGGCCGTGTCGTTCGCGCCAGCGGCTTCGATCAGGCGCGACGCGCCGCAAGCTCAAGCCGATTTTTGAGCGTACAAATCGTTCAACAGCGACAGGCCATCGGCATATTGCGCGGCGTTGCGCTTTTCTTCCTGACGCACGCGCCATTTGCGCAAAGGCTGGCCATCGCGCAATTGTTGCAGCAGATAAGGCACCCACCGGCGTGCTTGCTGCGCAGACACCAAAGGGTGGCTGGCATCACGGGCTGCAGACGTGTTTTGAGCGTTCACAAACTGTGCCACCACACTCAGATTGTCCGAAGCATCGGCGTTGTGGGCCACGATTTTGAAGCCCGCGATTTCCAGCAAATTGCGCAAGGTCTCGCCTGTGAAGTACAAAGTGTGCGCCCTGAAGAACATGTAATGCGGTGAACACAAGCGCAGGGCGTTGGGCACCTCGATGTAGAGCAGGCCTTCGGGTTTGAGTTTTTCGCCCATGGTGCGCAAGGCCGAGACGGGATCTGGCAAATGCTCGAGCACGTGGAACATCGAGATCAGGTCCAAAGACCCGGCCGCTTCACTGGCCAAACCTTCTTGCAAGGTGACATTGTTGACATCAATGCCCAGCATGTTTCGGGCGTAAGTCGCGTAGCCCGCGTGGGGTTCAATCCCCTTGGCCTGAAAGCCCAGGGTGTGCATCAGATAAACGAACTCACCACTGCTGGAGCCAATGTCCAGGCTGCGTGGGGCCTGGGTGTTGTGGGCGGGCTCCAGGCCCCTGCTGTTTTGGCGCAACCATTGCCAGCGCCACTGCGCATTGCGACCGGCCCGCAACACATGGCGCAGTGCGGGTTGCACGGCCGATTTGTAGGCTTGGCGATATTGCGTTGCATACCACTCGGCCAACTCCTGGTCAGTGGGCAGCGGGTCAATGCGACCCAGGCCGCAATCGCTGCAGGACACGGTGATCAAGGTCTCGCCCGTTTTGCCGTCCTGATTGGCAACGATTTGGGCAGACCATCCACCGCAACTGGGACAAGCCGTGTGGGCGTTCAGTGGGGTGCCTGTGTTGGTTATGGAGGGGCTGGTGTTCATGCAGGCATTCTAAGAGGCCCGAATGACCTCTTTTTGGCGGGTTTTTAGGGGTTTCGCAGTCGCTTGTATGGCTGTATGGCGCAGCTGCATGTCCCAGTGCCATGGCCGGCATATGGCGCAAATATGAATAGATAAAAATCTATGCATAGCCAGTTGAAAATCAATTTTACAAGTTCAACTCCTTTTTTTAGCATTCGTCGAAAGGAGCTATTTCATGAACACCCTTCTCGATCCCGCCATTCTTTTCTTTGTCTTTGGCGTGCTGGCCGGCGCCTTCAAATCCAATTTGGAAATTCCAAGATCCATCGCCAAATTCCTGTCCCTGTACCTCTTGATGGCCTTGGGCTTGAAGGGCGGCTTTGCATTGGCCAAGTCGGGCATGGACGCCTCCATTGCCATCAGTCTCGGGGCCGCATTGGCCATGGCATTCATTGTTCCGGCCTTGGGCTATGCCTTGTTGAAAAACCGCATTCCTCGTCTGGATGCAGCCGCTGTGGCTGCGGCTTATGGGTCTGTGAGTGCCGTGACCTTTGTCACCGCCACGCAATTTCTGGAAGCCAGTGGGCTGCACTTTGGCGGGCACATGACGGTGGCCATGGTGATCATGGAGTCGCCGGCCATCATCATGGCGGTGCTTTTGGCCAATGCCAATCGGCAGGCACTTGCCAGGTCGGGTCAAGGTGCTGCCAGCTCATTTTCCCTGGGGAAAATCTTGCATGAATCGTTCACCGACGGAGCACATCTGCTGTTGATTGGATCGATGGTCATTGGCTACATCGGCGGTGAAGCGGGCAAGACCATGATGCAACCTTTTGCGGGCGACCTGTTCAAAGGCTTGCTCGCTTTCTTTTTGCTGGACATGGGGCTCATGGTGGCCAGGAATTTTTCGCAGGCGCGCAAAACATCTGCGTTCTTGCTGGTGTACGCAGCCGTCGGTCCCTTGGTTCACGCGGCCATTGCATTGGCCTTGGCGGTGGTCTTGAAAATGCCCGTCGCAGACGCTGCCATGTTGATGGTGTTGTCGGCCAGTGCTTCGTACATCGTGGTGCCGGCCGTGTTGCGTTACGCCATCCCGGAGGCCAACCCCTCGCTGTACTTTGGTCTGTCCTTGGGCATCACTTTCCCGCTGAATATCCTGGTGGGAATCCCTTTGTACATCCATGTGGCCCGGTGGGCTTTGGGCTGAGCTGCACACCGCCACAGATCCCCGCAATGTGGGCTCAATCCTTGAAACCCAGTTCTTTCAGGATCGCCTCGGTGTGTTCACCCACCCGGGGAATGGAGTCCATGCGGTAGTCAAAAGCGCTTTGCCTGCCCGGGGGCAGCAGGGCGGGCAAGGGGCCAGCGGGGGAGGCCACGTGGGTCCAGCGTTGCCGGGCCTGCAGTTGCGGGTGGGCCCACAACTCGGCCATGGTGTTCACGCGCGCATTGGCGATGTGCGCGGCGTCCAGTCTGGCCAGCACTTGCGGCACGGTCAGCGGAGCGAAGGTGTCGAGGATGATATTTTGCAAGGCCAGCCGGTGATCATTGCGATGGGCATTGGTGTCAAAACGCGGGTCGCTGGCCAGGCCGGGTTGCAGCAAAACATGCGTACAAAACTGCACCCACTCGCGTTCGTTTTGCAGGCCCAGCATCACGGTGCCGATGTGCTCGCCCGTGCCGTCCACCTGGCTGCCCACCTGGAAGGGGCCGTAGGGGTAGATGGTGGCGTGCGCCGCTGCGTTGCGTGGTGGGGCTTCAGCGCCATCCATCGCGTAATACATCGGAAAGCCCATCCACTCGGTCAGCGCCTCCAGCATGGACACATCGATGTGCGAGCCCTCGCCGGTCTTGTCGCGCTGCAGCAAGGCCGCCAGGATGCTGCTGTAGGCGTACATGCCGGCGGCGATGTCGGCAATCGAATTGCCGCTTTTGCTGGGCTGCTCGGGTGTGCCCGTCACACTCAGATACCCCGCCTCGCTTTGGATCAACAGGTCATAGGCTTTTTTGTCACGGTAAGGCCCGTCGTTGCCATAGCCCGAGATGTCGCACACGATCAGTCGTGGGTGCTGCGCGCGCAGTGTGGCGGCATCCAGGCCCATGCGTTGCGTGGCGCCGGGTGCCAGGTTTTGCACCAGCACATCGGCTTTGGCCAGCAGGGCTTGCAGCGCGGCCAGATGCTCAGGCGCTTTGAGGTCCAGCGCCAGGCTTTCCTTGGAGCGGTTGACCCAGACAAAGTGCGAGGACAGCCCGCGTGCCCGCTGGTCGTAAGCGCGGGCAAAGTCGCCCGTTTCCGGGCGTTCGACTTTGATCACGCGCGCGCCCAGATCGGCCAGCTGGCGGGTGCAAAAAGGGGCGGCAATGGCGTGCTCCAAAGACACCACCGTGATGTGGTCCAGCGGCCGCTGGCCGGTTGGGGGTGAAGGCTGGGTGGACATCAAAAAGAGCGGGGCAAACCCAACACATGTTCGGCCATGTAGGCGTGGATGAGGTTGGTGGAAATGGGGGCCACCTGGTACAGGCGGGTTTCGCGGAATTTGCGTTCCACATCGTATTCGGCGGCAAAACCAAAACCGCCGTGGGTCTGCAGGCACACATTGGCCGCCTCCCACGAGGCCTTGGCCGCCAGGTACTTGGCCATGTTGGCCTCGGCACCGCAAGGCTGGCCCGCGTCAAACAGGGCGCAGGCCCGAAAGCGCATCAGATTGGCCGCTTCGGTTTCGATGTAGCTCTCGGACAGGGGGAACTGGATGCCTTGGTTTTGACCAATCGGGCGGCCAAACACCTGCCTTTCATTGGCGTAGCGCCGCGCTTTGTCGACAAACCAGTAGGCGTCGCCAATGCACTCGGCCGCGATCAGGCTGCGCTCGGCGTTCAGGCCGTCGAGGATGTAGCGAAAGCCCTGCCCTTCCTGGCCGATCAGGTTGTCGGCTGGAATTTCCAGTTCGTCAAAAAACACCTCATTGGTTTCGTGGTTGACCATGTTGCGGATGGGCTTGACGCTCATGCCTTGGCCCAAGGCCTGCTGCAGGTCAACGATGAACACCGACATGCCCTCGCTCTTGCGCGCCACTTGGCTCAATGGTGTGGTGCGCGCCAGCAAAATCATCCAGTCCGAGTGCTGGACGCGTGAGATCCAGACTTTTTGGCCGTTGACCACATAGCGGTCGCCGCGCCGGATGGCGGTGGTTTTGAGTTGTGTGGTGTCGGTGCCCGTGCTCGGTTCGGTCACGGCCATCGATTGCAAGCGCCACTCGCCACTGGCGATTTTGGGCAGGTACAGGGCTTTTTGTGCGGCCGAGCCATGGCGCAGCAAGGTGCCCATGTTGTACATCTGGCCATGACACGACCCTGCATTGCCACCGGACAGGTTGATCTCTTCCATGATCACCGATGCCTCGGTCAGCCCCAGCCCTGAGCCGCCGTATTCGGTGGGGATCATGGCGGCCAACCAGCCCGCTTCGGTCAAGGCTTTGACAAAAGCTTCGGGGTAAGCGCGGGCTTCGTCCACGGCTTGCCAATAGGCCGAATCAAAGGGTTTGCACAGGTCGCGCAAGGCTTCACGCAAGGCTTGGTGTGCATCGGGCCGGGGGATGTCGTGGGTCATGTCAAAGCTTCACAGGAATTGGGCGCTCGCTTGCATCGTCAGCCAGCCTTCGTGGTCTTGTGCCCACAGGCGCAAGCGCTGCGCATCCACCGCTTGCGCGTTCACTTGCAAGGGGCGGGCATCGGCGCATTCGAAGGTGGGGCGCAGGGCTTTGAATTCGAAACGCTCAATGGGCCGCTGGGTGTGCCTGCGCACCAGGTCCAGCAGCAGCGTGGCGATCAGGGGGCCATGCACCACCAGCCCCGGATAGCCTTCCACCTGCCGCACGTAATCGCGGTCGTAATGGATGCGGTGGCCGTTGAAAGTCAGGGCCGAGTATCGGAACAGCAGCACCGCATCGGGCACAAGGGTGCGTTGCCACAAAGGAGTTGTGGGGTCGTGCAAGCTGGCTGCCGCTTGCACCGCAGGCGCTGCATCACCGGGGGTGGCTGCAGGGCGGTACACGATGTCGTGCTCTTCCCTCAGGCACAAGCCCTGTGCGTTGTGCACCTCGTGTCCCACCTGCACAAACAGCAGGGGTCCACTGCGCCCTGTTTTGTATTGGACTGAATCGATGGTCGATGTCCGCCAGGCCTCATCGCCCACCCGCAGCGGGGCATGCCACTGCAGGCGGCCGCCCGCCCACATGCGGCGCGGCAGGGGCACGGGGGGCAAAAAACCGCCGCGCAGCGCATGGCCATCGGGGCCGGTTTCGCTTTGGGCGTGGTGCGGCAAAAAGAACAACCAATGCCACAAAGGCGGCACTTCGGTGCCTGGGGCGACAGCCGGGTCATGGCGATCCAGGGTGGCGCTCAGCCCACGCAAGGGTGCGGGCGTGATCAGGTCGTGCACCGTCTCGCTGCGGCCTTGCCAACTTTGCAGCAGGGCCAGCGTGTCGGCGCTCAACATGGGGGCATGCTCTGTGGACATGCCAGTCAGTTTAGCCAAGGTGATCTGGGGGCGCCAATCACCCGGGTGACGTCTCAAGGCATGGGCTCGGTCGGGCCTGAGCAGGGCCCGTGACATCAGTCGCTCAGGTGCCTCTTGGCAGCGCAACGCCCCTGTGCAAAGCACTGCGCCAGCGTTAAGCTCGCAGGCTTCAAAAAGGCTTGGCGAACATGATCAACAAGTTTGTTTCTTCCGTCAGCGAGGCGCTGGCGGGCACGGCCGACGGGGCCACGGTGATGATTGGCGGGTTTGGCACCGCAGGCATTCCCGATGAACTGATTGAGGGCCTGCTGGCCCAAGGGGCACGCGACCTCACCTTGGTCAACAACAATGCGGGCAACGCCGAGCACGGCCTGGCGGCTTTGCTCAAGGCGGGGCGGGTGCGCAAAATCATTTGCAGTTTTCCACGGCAAACCGACTCCTATGTGTTCGATGGTTTGTACCGTTCGGGCCAGGTCGAGCTGGAATTGGTGCCCCAGGGCAATTTGGCCGAGCGCATCCGGGCCGCCGGCGCAGGCATTGGCGGGTTTTTCACGCCCACGGGGTATGGCACCGATCTGGCCAAGCACCCCGATGGCTCGCCCAAAGAGACGCGTGAAATCGATGGCCGCATGTACGTGTACGAAACGCCCATCCATGCCGATCTGGCCCTGATCAAAGCCGAGCGCGGCGACCGTTGGGGCAACCTGACCTACCGCAAGGCGGCGCGCAACTTTGGCCCCATCATGGCCATGGCGGCACGCAAAACCGTGGCCACGGTGCACGAGCAAGTGGCCTTGGGCGAGTTGGACCCCGAGACCGTGGTCACGCCCGGTATTTTTGTGCAAGCGGTGGTCAAGATCGACCGTGTGGCCACGCAGGCCGGAGGCATCAAGGCATGAGCTACACCCGACGCAGCAAAGACGAATTGGCCGCCCGCGTGGCGCAAGACATTCCCGAGGGGGCCACGGTGAACTTAGGGATTGGCCAGCCCACCTGGGTCGCCAACCACATTCCGGCCAGCCGCGAGGTGCTCTTGCACAGCGAAAACGGCATCCTGGGCATGGGCCCGGCACCGGCCAAAGGCCTGGAAGATTACGACCTGATCAACGCGGGCAAACAGCCGGTGACTTTGTTGCCGGGTGGCGCGTATTTTCACCACGCCGACAGCTTTGCCATGATGCGCGGCGGGCACCTGGACATCTGCGTGCTGGGGGCGTTCCAGGTCAGTGCCACGGGCGATCTGGCCAACTGGCACACCGGCGAGGCCGATGCCATTCCCGCCGTGGGTGGGGCCATGGACTTGGCGGTTGGGGCCAAGCAAACTTGGGTGATGATGGACTTGCTGACCAAGCAAGGCCAAAGCAAATTGGTGCAAGCCTGCACTTATCCGTTGACCGGCATTGCTTGTGTCAAACGCGTTTACACCGATCTGGCCACGTTGGCCTGCACGCCGCAGGGGCTGGAGGTGATCGACACCGTGCCTGGCCTGACGCTCGAAGAACTGTCTCGCCTGATCGGCTTGCCGCTCAAGTCCGTTTGAGTGTGGCGAGGGTTGGCGGGGCAGGTTTTTCTATGCCCTGATGCCTAACGCCCAACAGGTACCATGAGCAGGTCATCGCTGGTGGTCAGCCATTGACCATCGCGGTACAGCAAGGGCATGGCGGCGTCGTTGTACCGACCGGATATGACTTCACCCACCATGAGGCTGTGCGTGCTCTCTTGCACTTGCCGAATCAGGCGGCACTCCAGGCTCATGACGGCATCCTGCAGGCAGGGTGAGCCTGAATCAAACTGTCCCCATTGCTGGCCGTCGAAGCGCTCATCGCCAGACAAAGGCGCTTGACCGGCAAACAATTTGGCCATCTCCATGTGTTCAACCGCCAGCGTGTTCACGCTGAATACTTGGTTGTCGACCATGTGGGCATAGCTGAAGGCATTGCGGTTGATGGCACACACCACCGTGGGGGGCTCCACGCCCAAAGACATGAAGGCCGAAACTGTCATGCCCGTGCGGTGCGGTGCCTTGCCGGTGGCGATGATGTTCACCGCCGCCGGGTGCATGCGCATCAATTGCTTGAAGGCTTGAGGGGTCATGCTGCGGCGGTTTCCAGGGGTGCGTTCACGTTGATGGCCGATCCCAAGCCCAGCGCCTGGTTCACACGGGGCATGACTTCGTTGGCCATCAGCTCCATCGAGCGGCGGCCCAGTGCCGGGTCGACCAGGTCCATGCCCGCATAAACAATTTCGCCAAAGGGCCCAACCTTCTCGCGCAGGGCCAGAATTTTGTCGACCACTTCGTTGACGGTGCCGGTGATCACCAGTTCATCCAGCAAGCGGTCCAGTGTGACGTGGCTGTCGTCTTCTTCGGCGAACTTTTTGAAGATGACGTGACGCTTGGAGATCATCATCTTGGTCAACATTTGACGGTAGTAATAACGGTAGGGGCTGTTGGCATCGGATCGTCCATAGCGCTGGGCGGTGGCCGCATCGTCGGCCACAAAAATGGTGCGCGCCACGCGCCAGTCGGCGGGGTTGGCCATCTGGCCGACCGCAGTCTTGCCTTCGCAATAGTTGTCCCAATGGCTGTTGAGCCAATGGTCCATCAGGAAGTTGGCCGACATGGGGTGAAAGTTGCGCTTGCCCATGGCGATCACGCCTTTGGAAAAGGGTGCCACCACGGTGCCCACGATTTCGGGCAAAGGCTTTTGGAAGGGCTTCATCAGTTCGCCGCGTCCAATTTCGGGCAGTGCGGTGACCTTGGTGGTCACTTTGAAGCGGTTGTCCGGAAAGTCGATGTTGTAGGGTGGCTCGCGCTCCCAGATGGCCAGGATCACATCGATGGCTTCGGCAAACATCTTGTTGCGGTCCTGGTCCAGGATGCCCAACGCCTCGGCGTCAGAGGCCAGTGCGCCAGGGCTGATGCCGAAGATGAAACGGCCCTTGGCCAGGTGGTCGAACATGGCCGCTTGCGAGGCCAGCAGGGTGGGGTGTGAGTGCGACAAATTGGAGGTGCCGCTGCCCAGCTTGATGGTTTTGGTTTCCGGGATCAAGGTGGCCAGGAACATCAGGCTGTTGGTCACGTTCTCGGCTTTGTCAGTTAAGTGCTCGCCCACGAACGCATCGTAAAAACCCAGCTTGTCGGCCAGGATGATGGTTTGCCGGTCCTCATGCAAAGTCTCTGTGGTGTCCCGCTCGAAGGGGTGCAGGGGCATGGTGAAGTAGCCTAAGCGCATGATGGATCCTGTCGTTGTTCTTTGGAAAATGAAGACTCACTCGGGCTTGATGCCAGCGTCTTTGATGACCTGTGCCCAGCGGGTGATTTC
>JACCDU010523016.1_pt1 | contig 10140 bp, 5 predicted proteins | sample 7446081 | NCBI WGS metagenome assembly JACCDU01 (sample SAMN15323447, study PRJNA562643) | freshwater metagenome | isolation source: river surface water | place: USA:Blue River Watershed | collected 2017-08-17
ATATAATTTATTAGCACTATTATCAGGGAAAGGATTGTTAGGATTTGTCTCTAAAGCTTTACGTTCTGGCCTTAATACAGGTTCGCCAATATCTGTCAACCCCACTACGTCTCTTGCATTGGTTGTTTGTCCGTTCCGGTTGGTTACCCATACTTCGATACGCTTAATCTGAATTTGAGAATTAATGACCGGCAATGTGCTCATTGCCTTGTTATAATTATTTCTAAAATATTGCGCTAATAAAAAGTGTCGGTTTTCTTCATAATCATCTAATCGTTTTTGGAAACGTTGTGTTGAAGATCCGCCTTGCAAAGCCATGGATTGACGCTGTGACTTTTGATTTGCAATGGCACCAGTAATAAATAATTTACCAAATTGCAATTGTGCTTTTACACCAAATAAATTTTGAGTAGAAGGAATAAGCGTACTTCTTGAGACATAATTAATATTACCCGCTTCAATGAATTTTATTATTTCATCCTTTTTCCCCTTGTAATTTAATTTAATCTGATTATCAAATCCAAGATTAGATAATGAATTCAAGTTAATTGGAAACTTGAGCTTATCTCCAATGCTTGCATTCAAACTAAAATTGGTATTCGCATCAAAATCAAAACCGCCATTCTTTCGAGCACGTTCAGGCAATGTAGGATTTTTAACATTCTGCCCTTGGTATCCTGCTCTTATATTGATTTCACCAACAGGTTTTATATCAATTTTTAAATCAGATCCTGTTTTCCCAAACAATCTATCAAAATAACTGTCAAAGACTTTTGTTTTTGGTCTTGTGATTTTTCTATTTAGAACCCCTAAAGAGTTGGCACGTTGCATAAAATAAGCTTGCTCATCTTTACGAGTTTTCAATTTCCAAAACTCATCAAATGTTAGGGTAGACGGAAAACGATTATACCCTGCCCCAAGTTTTTCTGTTATATAGTATTGCTTTGTCTTTGGATCATAATCTACTCTTCGCTTTAATAAGCTTGAATCTCGAATATCAAATGGATTATTACTTGGCTGAGACAAAAAATCGGCGCGTCTATCTGCAATAGGATACCTTAATTTTCCAACTACCGTATCCCCTATTTTATTTACAACTGTATCTTTAAATCGAGGCCTTAAACTATTACTATCCTGCGCACGCCCTTCTTGCTTCAACAGAAGAAGGCCTGAAAACAATATAATAGTTTGAAAAAATCTCAAGAATAAAAAATTTAAGCTGATCGATTAACAATTTTTAAGAGCCAGTTTTATTAAGACCTCTAATGACAGATCTGCCCCTTCTGATTGTATTGCTTTATCAATCGCTTTCTCTGCTACTGCTTTTTGAATGCCTAAAGAAATTAATGCTTGAATTGCATCTTGATGCGGTGTAGTTTTACTAAATGTAGATCCCCCTACTTGCATTACAGGTGATTTAGCAAGTTTATCTTTTAGTTCTAAAACCAAACGCTCTGCAGATTTTTTTCCAATCCCTTTAATTTGTTCTAATTGTCGTGCATCGCCATGAACAATTGCACGGATAATTTCATCTGGACGCATGCCAGATAACATCATTCTTGCTGTACTAGCACCTACACCAGATACACTAATTAATTGTAGGAATAGTTCTTTCTCATCCTGTGCAAAAAAACCAAACAACACCTGGGAATTTTCAGTGATATGCAAATAAGTATGCAATAACCCTTTCTCTTTTCCGGAGATAGATTCATACGTGTTTAAACTAATGTGGACTTCATACCCTACGCCATTCACATCCACTATCAATTTAGCAGGGGTCAATTGAACAAAGTTACCTTGTAAAAATGCGATCATAATTGCTTCAAAAATAACACTTAAGCAATGAAAAATGGGTATTTGGGGCAATTCTTGGCCATTTTTTAAGATATTTGTAGCCCAATCAAACTAATAGTAATATGTCCCAAAAGCTGAAAGCAGCAATTACCTCTGTTGGAGGTTATGTTCCAGAGACCAAATTGACCAATTTTGACCTTGAAAAGTTGGTAGATACCAATGACGAATGGATAAGAAGCCGAACAGGCATTTCTGAACGTAGAATTTTAAGAGAACCAGGAAAAGCAAGTTCTGATATGGCTGTAAAGGCAATTGAAGAAATATTAAGAAAAAAGAACCTGGATCCTTTAGACATTGATTGTATTATTTGCGCTACAGTGACACCTGATATGGTTTTCCCTGCAACAGCAAATATTATTGGCGATAAGATTGGTGCAAAAAATGCATTTGGGTTTGACCTTGGTGCGGCATGTAGCGGTTTCCTATTTGCCTTAACTACGGGAGCAAGCTTTGTAGAAGCTGGAAGGTATAAAAAAGTGATTGTCGTAGGGGTAGATAAAATGAGTTCTATCATCGACTACACTGATAGAGCAACTTGTATCATTTTTGGAGATGGCGCTGGGGCTGTATTATTGGAACCAAGTACAGACGAAGATGGATTCCAAGATGCGATTTTAAAAAGCGATGGTATCGGACGTGAATATTTACATATTAAAGCAGGTGGAAGTTTAAAACCAGCATCTGTTGAAACGGTGATGGCTAGAGAACATTATGCATTTCAAGATGGACAACCCGTATTTAAATTTGCAGTAACAGGGATGGCAGATGTAAGTGCAGAATTATTAGAAAAACACAATTTAACCGGAGACGATATTGCATGGTTAGTGCCACATCAAGCGAATTTAAGAATTATTGACGCCACCGCGAACCGTGTTGGTTTACCAAAAGAAAAAGTGATGATCAATATTCAAAAATATGGCAATACAACAGCTGCTACCATTCCACTTTGTTTATGGGAATGGGAAGCACAACTAAAAAAAGGAGACAATTTAATATTGGCTGCTTTTGGCGGTGGTTTCACATGGGGTGCAGCATGGGTTAAATGGGCTTACTAATTATGCGCCATAGATTGTATATTTAAATTAATTTATTGAATTCGTTTCATGTTTAAATCCAAATTATGACTCAAAAGAAATTTAAAGGAATCAGTACTGTAACTTTACATACTGCTGGGCATGAGAATGATAATTTTTCTCATACCACTCCTATTTACGCTACATCCACATTTACATTTGGCTCTGCAGAAGAAGGCATGGAAAGATTTAAAGGAGATGACAAAACGAAGTTATATACAAGATGGGGCAACCCTACTTTTACTGCAGCAGAGGAAACAATTGCAGCATTGGAGGCCCATGGACTTAGCAACGATAAAGGTGCACCATTAGAACTTAAAGCTTTATTGCATTCAAGTGGACAAGCCGCAATGACTACTTTGTTTTTTAGTAATCTAAGCGCTGGTGACACATTGATTTCACATTACTCTTTATACGGCGGCTCTCAAGAATTGATGCAAAAAGTGCTTGTAGAAGCAGGTGTGAAAATTGTATTAATTGATATACATAATGAGCAACTTTTAATTGATACAATTAAAGCTAATCCTACCACCAAACTGATTCATTTAGAGACGCCAGCAAACCCAACACTTCAATGCGTAGATATTAAATCCATTTGCAATATTGCGAAAGCACATGGCATTAAAGTTTCTGTAGATAATACGGTTGCTACACCTTATTTACAACAACCATTTGCGCTTGGTGCAGACTTTGTATTTCATTCTGCAACAAAATTTTTAAATGGACATGGAAGTGCTTTGCATGGCGTATTGCTCGGGAAGGATCTTGAATTCATGCGTACAAAAGCTTGGAAATGGCATGTTTTAATGGGCGGTAACAGTAATGCATTTGACGCCTACCTTTTGATACAAGGTATGAAGACCTTGGAAGTAAGAATGGAAAGACATTGTAGCAACACAGAGAAAGTAGCTAATTTCTTGGCAGCTCATCCTGCTATTGCACATGTGAATTATACAGGACTTAGTTCCCACCCGCATCACGAAATTGCAAAAAAACAAATGAAGCAACATGCTCCATTGATTAGCTTCGAACTTAAAGGTGGGATTGAAGCTGGAAAGAAATTCATCAATGCAGTTGAAGTTTGCACTCGTGCTGTTTCACTTGGTACAGTGGATACTTTAGTATCACACCCTGCAAGTATGACACATATGTCGATTCCAAAAGAAGAGAGATTGAAATATGGTATTACAGATGGATTAATAAGGATGAGTGTGGGTATCGAAAATATCGAAGACCTTGAAGCGGATCTAAGTCAAGCATTAGCAAAAGCTTCCGCTTAACAACCATTTTTATTTGAAAACAAGCACATTTAACAATATCCCAATATGGAAATTACAATACGTAAAGCAGTTCGAACAGATTGCGCACGCATGATGGAATTAATCCATGAACTAGCTGTTTACGAAAAAGCACCAGACGAAGTCACGGTTTCTTTAACTCACTTTGAAGAAAGTGGTTTTGGCGCTAATCCTGTATGGTGGGCCTTTGTAGCAGAAGTGCAAGGTGTTGTTATTGGAATGGCATTGTATTATGTTCGTTATTCAACATGGAAAGGTCAAAGAATGTACCTAGAAGATATTTTAGTCACTGAAACGATGCGCGGTCAAAAAATTGGTAGTCTTTTGTTTGATGCACTCATTATTGAAGCAAAAGAAAAAGGATTCAATGGCATGAACTGGCAGGTGTTAGACTGGAATGAACCTGCAATTAATTTCTACAAAAAATACAAGGCAAATTTTGATCCTGAATGGGTAAACTGTTCCATTGTTTTTAATAATATTGGCTAATCGAATAAGGTTTTATATCTCAATTCTTTTCTTTTGTTACCAAATCTTTTAGATAATGTGAATTCGAAAGAGCTCATTTTAATATTTGAAGCTGTTAAGTTTGACCCATATACGTCATAACTGAATCCATATGTTGACTTATTTTGAACAAATGAAACAGTAGGTATTACAGACTCCTTTGATTTATAGAGACACCCTACATATAACTTATCGTAGTTGTTTTGATCATTTCTAACTTTTAGTCCAAACAAGCCGCCAAAAATAAATTGATTTGAAGAAGCCCTATTTAAGTAATTGAAATAAATCAAGAATGAGTTATTATCCAAAATTGGGATTTCACTGTTTATAAAAGCTCTATATCTTAAATTACTTGCAACATTAAATGGAGAATATGTTACACTTGGTTTTTCATACAAATAAGTCATAAAACCAGCCTGCATAAATTTCTTTTCGTCATGTAACGTATACATTACTCCGGCATTAGATGTAAAATTACTAGGGTAATTTTGAAGATTTTCAAATGTTGGCATAGTAAGTAATCCCCTATAATCATATTGATCATTGAATCTTAACTTAGATCTGTCAATGTTTGTAAATGCATATGTGACTCCAATACCTAGAGACAAATGGCTATAAAGCTCTCTATCGAAAAAAATATGATAAGCAGTGTTTAATGTGAAATAATTATTTTTTATAACACCTTTCATGACTTCATCATCTATATATTGAATACCAAATCCAAAATAGTTATAACTGTCTTCCAAGTCATTTTTCAACCTGGTGTCAAATGAAAACAAATATGTATTAAACAAATTTGCATTGCCATCGATTACTTGATTTTTGTAATTTGATTGAGACCTTTTATCATATGCTCCACTACCTACAGACGCAGGATTTTGATACTGACTTGCAGAAAAAGGTTGAGACAAAATCAATTCTTGACAATCAGCAAAAGCAACTGTCAAAAAAAACAAAAATGATATAAATATTTTTTTTCTCAAGAAACTACTTTAATAATAGAAATGAACCTCTTTTTGTTAATATTTGACCAGTTTTAGTCTCAAATGTTGCTACCCAATAATACCCATCTGTATCTTGAGATTTTCCTCCAAGTGTACCATTCCAGCCATTTTCAATTTCATTAGTTGTACAGCAAACTCTTGTTCCATATCTATTGAAAATACTTAGACTATTTATTTTTTTAATACCCGCATTCTTAATTGCCTTGATGACATCATTGAGCCCATCAAAATTTGGAGTAAACGCATTAGGTAAATCAAAAATAAAATCCCTTGTTACATCGATATGATAATTATCTGCTACTGTACATTTACTTGTGGTATCTGTTCTAATTAAAACATAGTCAGTTGTGTTTTCACCATTAAAAACTGGATTAGGCTTATTGCTAAAGTTTAAATTTACATCTGGCTGCCAGTTATATAACATATATCCGGAATCAACTTTTGTTGGAATAACAAAGTTGTCTTTATAAAAAGCTTGATAATTAAATCGACTTGGCGAAATTGGATCAAAAGTTTTTATTTGGAAAGTATTTGTATTGCTTGACTTACACCCATTCTTGTCGGTAACACTAAAGTAAACATTAGTCAATCCTCCTTTAATTCCTAATATATTTCCATCAGTTTGACCAGAAACATTGGCATTACTAGTATAAAAAGAATATGAATAAGGCTTTAAACCTAGAGATGGAATATTAGAATAATTCAATTTAAGTCCTGCGCAAATGTTAAAAAAGTCTGCCACTTCGGCAACAATAGGCACTTCGAAAATAGTAGCCTCGACCGGAACTCTTGAAACAGTAGTACATCCTCTAGAAGCAGCATCAACATAATAAGTAGCACTTGAATTTAAAACTGGTGTAGTGTATTTATTGCCAGTTGAAATTGCACTTCCACCAGTTGGATTTAAATACCATTGAACCAAACCATTATCGGTTGCACTAGCACCCAACTCCATAAAACCTGGCCCGCAATTAGTATTAGAAGCTACTGGAAGTATTATTGATGGAATTGGCAATACTTCTGCAAGGACTTCGGTTCTTGATAAAGATGCGCAACCTCTAAATAATCCACTTGCGTAAAAATAATTTAGTTTATTACTCAGATTTCCTGTTGTATAAGTGCTTCCAGAATATAAAGAGGTCCCTCCAGTCATATTATCAAACCAATTAACTTCCCCCAAATTTGTACTAGCCGTTAAATTAAGTGTTCCAGGCCCGCATCGTTCCGCTCCAATGAAATTTGTAATAATTGGCGTCGGTATTACCTCTAACTCTATTGGAGCAGAAACACTAACAGGACATACTCCATTTTTTACTACAGCTCTATAATATCTAAATGAAGAATTAATGCCTGTAGCACTATTATCAATCAACTCATTGATAAAATTACCTGTTTGACCTACATTAATATAGGTGAGGTTATTTGGATTTGTAGAAAAATTAGAAGCTGGCAAATCACTGACTTGCCAATAAATATTACTACCTACATTATTTGACACAGAAATTGTAGGCTTGACTCCTTGATTACAAATTTCAGCAACTCCATTTGAATAAAATAAATTTCCTGCTTCTGAGGCTGCATCTGTTTGAACAATTGCTTCTTCAGAAAATATTGAAGGACACACACCGCTTGTTACAACTGCTCTATATTTTATCACTCCTGCTGTATTAGTCAAAATACTTCCCGACGGTAATATAGCATTCGTTAAACCACTCATATTGCCATAAGCGCCCCCCAATAAGGAAGTCTGCCATTGAATAGTACCAACATTACTAGGCAATACTATGCCCGTAGCTGCACTACCTATACACACTTCTTGTGTTTTTTGGGAAGGATCTATTAATCCAACCTGAGATGTAGGATCAACACTTACAAATATTGAATTAGAACTCTCATCAAGGCAAACACCATTTCTTACGATCGCCTTATAATATGTCGTTACTTGCGTACTACCTGGTGCTCTATTATTTACTATACTATTGATACTTGTTCCTGTTTGCAATGGTGTTAAATCATTGTAAGAAGTACCATCAATAGACGACTGCCATTTAATTGTAGAACCCGTATTGCCTGTTAAACTTATTGTCGGAGATGCACTATTATTACAGATTAAATTAGATGTACTTGCAATCGATCCTGCTACCGTTGCTGCATCTGTTTGAATAGTTACAATGTCAGAATCAATGGATGGACATACACCACTCTTTACAACTGCTTTATAATATAATGTGCCAGCTGTAGTTGTTGGTATATTCGAATTTGGCAAAGTTGCTGATGTTTCACCTGCTATAGTTGTATATGTACCTCCTGCAGTGTTTGCAGTTTGCCATATAATATTTCCAGTATAACTTGGTAAAGTCACCGCAGTTGCGGCACTTCCAATACACAACTCTTGTATTTTTTGTGAAGGAATGATAGGCGCTACTTGCGAAGTAGGATCAACACTTACAAATATTGGTGTTGAATTATCTGCTACGCAGACTCCGCTTGTAACTTGTGCTCTATAATATTTACTTGTTGTATTATCAATCACTGGAGAATTAGTTCCTCCGGTATTAGTATAAACACCACCAGAAGTTGAGGAAGATTGCCATTGAATAGTTCCAATATTACCTGCCAATGTTATTACTGGTAAAGAAGCACTTGTAGTACCATAACATACTGTAGAAGTTCCAGCTAGGGATGAAGTACCAGCAACAGAAGTCGGATCCACCGTTACAGTTGATGTTACAGTTGCAGATGGACAAACACCACTTGTTACAACAGCTTGATATATAAAAGTTGAATTATTATTAATAGATGCAGAAGGAAGAATTGCCGAGGTCAAGCCAGTCATATTTGTATAAGTACCTCCTAGTGAAGCATACTGCCACTGTATGGTTCCCGTATATCCAGATAAGGTTAAATCAGCTGGAGCACCTGCTTGACAAATTCTTGGAACAGGATTACTAATACTTCCTGCAATTGAAAGTGGATCTACATTTACCACAATTGGAATAGAAGTAGAAGAACCACAAGGACCACTAGAAACTTTAGCTTGATAATACTTAGTTGCTGTATTATCAATAACAGGAGATATTGTACCTGCGGTATTAGTATAAACACCACCAGAAGTTGAGGAAGATTGCCATTGTATATTTCCTGAAGATCCAGATAATGTAATCACTGGAAGTCCAGCTCCTGTTGTACCATAGCAAACTGTTGAATTACCCGTTAAATTAACACTCCCTGGTACAGGAAGTTGACTAATATTCACTGCAGCTACAATAGAAGGTGTAGCAGGACAAACCCCATTTTTTACAATGGCTTGATAATACTTCGTGTTTGAATTATCTATTGAACTACTAACTAAACCATTGTTTGTTTCACCTACCATATTGGTAAATGTTCCAGCACTATTTGTTGTAGAAGTTTGCCATTGTATTGTTCCAACATAACCTGTTAAACTAATTGGGGTTGGAGTATTACCAACACAAATATCTTGTGTGCTAGGAGAAATATTTCCAGGGGCAGAAGGTTGATCAACCGAAACAAATAATTCATTGGATGGTATCGAAGCACAGACTCCACTAGTAACCAATGCTCTGTAATATTTTGAATTCAGATTATCAATAACTGGCGAGGTACTACCTGTAGTATTGGTATATACACCGCCAAGCGTAGTTGATGATTGCCATTGAACTAAGCCTGTATTCCCAGATAATGTTATTGAAGGCAATGACCCAGACAAAGTTCCATAACAAATGGTTGAAGTTCCTGAAATTGTTGCTGTTCCTGCTATAGAAGTTGGATTCACAGTAACCGTAGCAGTTACAGTTGCAGCCGCACATACACCATTTGTAACCTCTGCTAAATAATATTGAGATACTGTATTACTAATTGATCCAGTTGGTAAAGTAGTACTCGTCTGTCCAATAATTTCATTAAAACCTCCGTTTGGAGTCAATGAGCTTTGCCATTTTACCGTACCCAATGAATTTGTTAAAGTAAGGGCAGTTGGCGTAGCATTATAACAAATAGTTTGTGTAGTTAAATTCAAAGTGCCAGTTCTAGACGGTTGATCTACTGTAACTAATATTTCATTAGAAGGGGATTCAGCACATACTCCATTTTTTACTAAGGCTCTATAATATCTTGTTGCATTTACATTTACGGTTGGCGAAGTAGTCCCTGCAACTGTTGTAAATGTTCCACCAGAAGTAGTTGCACTTTGCCATATGACAGTACCAACATTTCCTGATAAGGTAATTGTTGGCGCAGCACCATTCGCACAAATTGTTGCTGTACCAGTTGCTGTACCTGCAACAGTAGCAAGATCCACATTTACCGTAGCTGATATTGTTGCTGAAGGACAAACACCATTTGTAACCACTGCTTGATAATATTGAGTAGCTGTATTGCTTA
>JACCDU011287888.1_pt1 | contig 10138 bp, 9 predicted proteins | sample 7446081 | NCBI WGS metagenome assembly JACCDU01 (sample SAMN15323447, study PRJNA562643) | freshwater metagenome | isolation source: river surface water | place: USA:Blue River Watershed | collected 2017-08-17
GGCAAATAAGTATTTGCCGAAATGTATACGTTACATATTTGCACTATTCTTATGAATGCAAAATGCGGCAACCATATGGAGAGCATCGAATCCAATGGGCTTGCTATGCAGCTACCTATTAATAGGTGTATTATGCTTTAAAACAACAAATCATTTCTTTATTGATTTATCGAAAAAGCACCTCTTATATGTTTTGCTTTTTTCTACCTTAATTTTATGCGTTTATACCCAAGTAAAAAAGCCGAGAAAGTATATTCAATTATTGCCAACCATTATCTTAATAACTTGGGGTTATTGCCTCGCAAATTACAATCAAGAGCTTAACTATTTTAATGGGCTAATGCACTCTGAATGGATTGTGGGGGGTAGGCAATTTTTTTATGACAAACTGGATGATGCCTTCATTGATAAACCCTCCAATGAATTTGCAAAAACCTTGTTATTTGGTTCAAAAAGCAACATGACCTTAGAACTAACAAAAGCCTACCAAGCACTTGGCATTTTACATATTGTGGCAATAAGCGGAATGCATTTAGATATCCTTTTTAATTTTTTAGAAAAATGCACCTCCTGGCTTCCAAAATCAAAATGGGCAAGCTATTTAAAACTATTATCCTTGCTTTTAATTGTCTGGACTTACGCTTGTATCGCTCATGCAGGGCCATCCGTGATTAGGGCTAGTTTATTTTTTAGTATTTTATTATTGGGGCGATTTTTTTATTGGAACTTTTTCTCTTTCAATACAATAAGCACAGGAATATTACTTGTCTTATTTTATAATAGTTCCATACTATCTTCCATAGGGTTGCAGCTTTCCTATGCAGCCGTCATTGGTATACATTGCTTTTATCGGACCATCCTTCTATGGGTTCCAATGGATAATATATTTTTAAATTTCATTTGGAATAACCTAGCTATTTCTATGGCAGCACAATTGACTACAGTGCCTTTGATTTTGTTTTATTTTCAAACAAGTTCAAGCTTATCCATCATTGGTAATTTCCTATTTGTACCTATCAGTAGTTTGTTATTGTATTGTTTGCTGCTATTTTTAATCCTCCCGAATTATTGGGGATTACAATCTTATCTTGCTAAAGGAATTACAGTCTATATAAATGCAATGAATGACGCCATAGAAGTCCTTTTCAGCTTACTTCAGGTTGGAGAACAACAATATCATATAGGTATCGCCGGATTGGTCTATTATTATTTTGTACTCTTTTTAGGCATTTATTGGATTCACCATAAGGCAATAAGTTGTTTAATCCTACTTCTTCTAGGCACTTGTATTTACAGCTTACAAAAGTTATTCAGTTTTTAAGCCAATTTGTGGAAAATCCAAGCAGGTCAAAAAATTAGAAGGATGTACCTTTGCATATGGAAAAGAAAATACAATCTGCTCTTATCTCCGTTTTTTACAAAGACGGCTTAGAATCTCTAGCTAGAACCTTACATCAACAAAATGTGACGATTTACTCCACTGGAGGCACACAGAAGTTCCTAGAAGACTTAGGAATACCTTGTGTAGCTGTCGAGTCGGTTACAGGCTACCCGTCTATTTTAGGTGGGCGTGTAAAAACATTACATCCTTCTGTTTTTGGAGGCATATTAGGTAGAAGGTACGAAGAACAAGATTTAAAAGAAATGGCGGAGTTCAAAATACCAGCAATCGACTTAGTGATTGTAGATTTATACCCATTTGAAGAAACATTAAGAACTACGACCGAAGAAAAAGCGATCATCGAAAAAATAGATATTGGCGGACCTTCTATGATCAGAGCCGCAGCAAAAAATTTTAGAGACTTGGCAGTGCTTGCAGCTAAAGACGACTATGCAGTTTTAAATCAAATATTAATTGACCAGAACGGCTGCACTAGTTTGGAACAAAGAAAAGCATTTGCAGCAAAAGCTTTCGAAGTGGTGATGCATTATGATATAGCAATTAGCAACTATTTTAATCCTACAACTAGCAAGACATTGAGATACGGCGAGAATCCACATCAGGTCGCTACATTTTATGGCAATTTGGATGCTTGGTTTACGCAATTAAACGGCAAAGAATTATCTTATAATAATTTAGTGGACGTAGATGCAGCAATCGCATTAATCCATGATTTACCAACGACTAGTTTTGCAATTATCAAACATACCAATGTATGTGGTGTCGCTCAAAGAGATACTGTTTTTGCAAGTTGGGAAGCAGCATTGGCAGGGGATCCAGAGAGTGCTTTTGGAGGCGTCTTGGTAACGAATGGCACAGTTGATAAAGCAACTGCAGAGGCAATACAAGAAATTTTCTTTGAAGTATTAATTGCGCCTGCATTTGAAGCTGAAGCTTTAACTATTTTATCTACTAAGAAGAATCGTATTTTATTGGAAACAAAACCGGGAATGCAGTTTCATCCAATTCAAAAAAAATCAATTCTTAATGGAAGCTTAGAACAAGGTTTAGATACTGGTAATTTCACTAATTGGGAAGAAGTTGGCGCAAGACCATGTAGCGAAAATGAAAAAGCAGATTTAGTATTCGGAAATATTATTTGCAAGCATTTGAAGAGTAATGCGATTGCATTAGTTAAGCATAAACAACTTGTTGGAAAAGGATGTGGTCAAACTTCAAGAATTGATGCATTAAGACAAGCAATTGAAAAAGCAAAACAATTTAATTTTGATTTAAAAGGAGCAAGTTTAGCATCTGACGCATTTTTCCCATTTGACGACTGCGTTAAAATTGCACAAGAAGCAGGCATCGAAGCTTTTATCCAACCAGGCGGATCTGTTAGAGACAAGGATAGTGTTGCCTATTGTCAAGCAAATGGATTAGCAATGGTGATGACAGGGCTAAGACATTTCAAACATTAATCAAGACGAATGTCTAATCAAAATAAAGCTTACTTCGCATTAGCTATTACTAGTATCGTATGGGGCACAACATGGGTAGCAAGCAAGATGGGGGTTTCCCATATGCCCGCTTTCGAATTAGCAAGTATTAGACAATTTTTAGGAGGGAGTTTGTACGTAGGTTTCTTTTTAATCAAAGGAGAAAAGCTACCAACCAAAAAAGAATTTCTTTGGCTTTTAGGCATGTCCATATTGATGTTTGTTTCTTCAAATGGCATCGCAACTTATGGCATACAATTTATTTCAAGTGGGCTTGCTGCTTTAATTGCCGCACTATACCCTTTGTCTGTCGTTTTGATAGAACGATATTATTATAAAGCAATTGAAATAACACCTAAAACATTGGTTGGGCTTAGCTTGGGGCTTTTAGGAATAGGCTTTATTTTTTACAAAGACAGCTTAACCGTACATGGGAGTCATTATATTTTAGGTGTAGTACTTTCATTTTTAGCGATGATTACATGGAGTATCGGCTCTATTATCATTTCTAGGACAAAAGTTAATATCAATGCTTATAATTCAATTGGTTGGCAAATGTTGATTAGTGCATTCATTATGGCTTTCATTACTATCCTAAGCGGAGACTACGTTGCTTTAAATCAAATACCAGCTATCTCTTGGGCAGTGATTTTTTACATGGTGATTGGCGGCTCTATATTTGCTTTTATCTCATTTATATATAGCATGAAGCATCTGAAATCTTCTATCGCTTCTTTATACGCTTATATCAATCCAATAGTGGCTATTTGGGTAGGATCCCTCCTACTGAATGAGCAAATGACATGGAATAATATTGTAGGTAGCTTATGTACCCTTGTTGGCGTATATTTAGTCAACAAGAGCTTGAAGGATCAGAAGGATCCCGTCGATGCTGTTTCCGATGCAGATGCGATGTAACTAAAAACTATTTCTTGTGTTTTTCTTTCCAGAGTTGATTGAAAGTCTTTGTTGGAAATTGCAATGGCGCTCTTTGCTTGCCCCAACCTTTGAAAATTTTATTGACAACCCAATTTTTAATTGTCGCGTTCCCTTGATTCATTAATAATCTATTTAAAGAGGCTTGTTTCCAAATCTTCCAAGCAAACTCCTCAGAATAATTACTTTCACCTGCAACAACCGATTCTCTTCTATTCTCTAATAAGAGTTCGTGCAGGTTGATTTTGACAGGGCATACTGCTGTACAATTACCACATAAACTTGAAGCAAAGCTTAGATGTTTATAATCATGCATGCCTCTTAAATGCGGCGTAATCACGCTTCCAACAGGGCCGCTGTAGGTAGTTTCATAGGCATGACCGCCAATATTTTTATAAATTGGACAAGCATTTAGACAAGCGCCACATCGGATACAATAAAGTGCTTCTCTACTTTTTGCATTTGCCAATAAATTAGTTCTTCCATTGTCCAATAAAATCACATACATCTCTTCTGGTCCATCTAATTCATCCGTTTGCTTAGGCCCACTAATAATGCTATTGTAAACTGTAACTTGTTGTCCAGTACCATAAGTGGATAATAAAGGCCAAAACAATCCTAAATCTGTTACAGAGGGAATCACTTTTTCAATACCAACAATGACAATATGTGTTTTAGGGAAAGCAGCGGATAGTCTTGCATTACCTTCGTTTTCAGTTAATGCAATGCCGCCAATATCTGATAAAATAAAATTAGCACCCGTTACGCCTATTTCTGCTTGAACATATTTTTCTCTTAAATTTTTTCTCGCAACTAATGTCATTTCTTCTGGGGTCAAATTAATATCTGTACCCAGTTTTTCAGAAAATAATTTGGCTACATCTTCCTTGCTTTTATGCATCGCAGGTGTCACAATATGATATGGAGCCTCCCCATCGAGTTGCTGAATATATTCACCTAAATCCGTTTCAACAGATTCCACACCGATAGACTCTAAGTAGGTATTCAAATGAATTTCCTCGGTCACCATACTTTTACTTTTCACCAAGGTCTTACACTCTTTTTTCTTACATATAGCACCAATAAAATCTAAAGCTTGCTCGCTATCTTCTGCCCAAAAAACCTTTGCACCACGTTTTGTAATTTGCTCCTCAAATTGAGTCAAGTATAAATCTAAATGCTCAACCGCTTCCCATTTTCTATTCTTAGCAAGCGATCTTACTTTCTCAAGATCATTGAATTGCATCTTGCCTTTTGGCACAACAGCATTGTATTTGCCAATATTAAAATTGATTTTCTTCCTATGCGCCGTGTCAACAGCCTTCTCGCTACTTTTTTGATCAAAAGACTCCGCGTAAATACTTTGCATAATGATTTATTTATTCTCTAAATGCTTTGCAGATGCTTCTAATGCTTCGTAGAACTCGCTGCCGTATTTTCTAATAATCGATTCCTTTAAAAAAACATAAGCTGGCACTTTCAACTTGACACCAAGATTACATGCAGCTTTACACAAATCCTCTCTTGGCTCATAATTCATATACTCTATAGCAGGGTCGGATTTGCTCTGCTGTATTTTGATTGGGAACAAATGACAACTGATTGGTTTTTTCCAAGGAATCTTTCCATCATTATAAGCTTGCTCAAATGCACATTTAATGATGTTCTTTTCATCTTTATAACCATAGGCGCAAATGCCCCCATTAATGGTAGGTGTAACCCATCCAAACTCTCTGTCATATAAAAATTTGCCAACAGTCTCTATTTCTTTAATCCCCTGTTTTGTCATGTATGGCTTTACGATCTCGTAAAATTCCTTTACATATTCTTTTTCTTGATCATCTAGTGGCGCGCCTGCATCCCCATCTTCGCAGCAACCGCCCTTGCACTTTGTTAAATCACAAACAAACTGCTCTTCTACCACTTGGTCACTTACTAAAACATGGTCAATTATAATCATAGTTAAAAGGTTAAAACAAAGGTATTACTAAATGCTTAAGATTTCCAACGAAAACTATGAACAAGCTGTTTTAAATCTTGGTATAAAAAATCATTTACAGGCGCAAGAGAATCCGCATTAGGCGTGGTATCAAAATACAGCGCAGCTCTTAAAAAATGACGACTAGAATCAGTTATAAAAAATTGGTACGGACTCGCGACATCTCCACCAAGATGGTAAAACACCCCTTGGGATCCCTGTGGATTTTCAAAAACTGAGTCTTCAATAAAACTAGCCTTATTAGAATGGTTGTTGGCGAAATTAAATGCATCACGCACCAGTACTTCCAAATTATCTTTTCCAACGGCATGATAGCTTATGTACAAGGTGGCATTTAAAGAAGGGAATTGTAGATTCATCCAACCCTTATGCAAGGGATCTATACCCGAATTTGTTTCTTTATTTTCAACCAAAGCATAAGCAGGAATATCAAAAGTATAAGGCATGCCAACCACCGCATCTGAAATGTATTTTTTTTGTGGAAGCGCAATAACTGGGTACCCTTTTGACTTTGGCGAAAAACCAGAATTACAAGCAGTAAAGCCAATAATTGTCATAACAAAGAATATAAAAATAAATTTATACATGCTCTGTTGGAATGATTGTACTTGGGGTTATAATAGACTGTACTTTATGTATTCTATTTTTCTTGATTTCCAGCGCAGTAAAACTAAACTGTTTGTATTTAACCACTTGTTGTAAACTAGGAAATTCTCCGGCTAATTCAAGCATTAATCCAGCAACCGTATCGCTCTCCCCTTTAACTGCGTCAAAAAAATTGGTTGGCAGATCAATGAAATTGCAAAAATCAATGATTGCTGTCTTGCCTTCAATAATATAATGATGCTCGTCAATTTTTTTAATCATCGACTCCTCTTCATCAAACTCGTCTTTAATATCGCCAACAATTTCTTCTAAAATATCTTCTAAAGTAATAATACCACTTGTTCCTCCAAATTCATCTACCACAATTGCGAAGTGTATCCTTTTAGACTGAAACTCTTTTAAAAGATCTTCGATCATCTTTTGTTCATGCACAAATAAAGCAGGACGAATTAATTTTTGCCACTCATAAGATGCTTCTTCTTGCAAATGAGGAATGATATCTTTTGTATGAATCATCCCCACAATCGTATCTAAGTCATCTTTATATACTGGGAAACGGCTATAGTTTTGCTCTTTAACGCTTTCCAATAATTCATTATAGCTAATGGTATCCTCCACTCCATATACGTCTAATCTTGTCTTCATAATTTGGCGAACACTTATATTGCCAAATTTTACAATGCCTTTTAAAATCTTCTTTTCGCTTTCTAATTGATTCGGAGAAGTAGTTAATTCTATCGCGTGATCTAACTCTTCCATACTATAGGAGTTGCCAGTATTTTGTTGAGCTAATTTTTTTTCAATCACATTAGTGTACTTCACCATGAGTCCGCTCATGCTGGAAAATAAAAAATAAGCTACTTGAATAATGCTTCCAAAATCTTGTGCAAATCTGATATTGTTTTGCGTTGCCATTACTTTGGGCATAATTTCTCCAAAAAATAAAAGTAATAAAGTAACAGCTAAAACCTTGATTATAAATTCAATCCCTGGAACCGGAATTTGATCAAAAAGAAAAAGATCATCAATCAACATATTTGACACCAAGATGACGCAAATGTTTATGAAACTATTTGCAATTAACATCGAGGTCAGTAATTTTTTTGGATCCTCTAATAAATCAACAATTCTTTTTAAAGGTTTGTAGTTCTTTGTTTTTAAAACTTGAATGTCCTTATAAGACAAGGAGAAAAAAGCGACTTCAGAACCTGCTATTGCAAAAGATAAAAAAAGTAAAACAAATAGTAAAAAAAGCAAGCCTGCATCCTGTTGCATTTTTGAAACATCAAAATAAGTGGCTGCTAAAAATATAAACTTACTCGAGTGGGCTTCCATACTGGAAAGTTACTAAAAAATCATTAATGATCTTAGGAAAGGGATATTTTGAGAACTGCTTAGGCTTTACCCATAAAGCATTTTGAAGCATTTTTGGCATTTTAGTCAACTCAATACAAATAAAACGCGCTTCAATGGTTTGATGTGTCAAAACTTGTTTGAATAATTTTGGCTCAATTGATAGGCCTTGATAATTCCAGTGTTTTTTATCCAATGCAAATTGGTGTTTCAGCACTGAATCTAAATAGCCATCAGAAAAAATAGGCATACGGTCATGTTCCATGATGTAAAACTGGTATAACCCATTCCAAATATCCCCTTCTCCTCTTTGTTGTAACATCCAAGTACCCTTATAATTGAAGCAGAAAAAATCAAAATGACGCTTCTTTTTGGTAATTCGCTTTAGTTTAATTGGAAGTAGATTGACCGAATTAATATTAAAGGCAACACATTTGGAAGACAGGTTACAACTGACACAATCTGGATTGCTTGGAGTGCAAACCGTTGCTCCAAAATCCATAATCGCTTGATTATATAAACCAGGTGCATCAATAGCCAAATTTTGTTGAGCAAGTTCATTGAAAATAGAAATACCTTCTTTTGTATCTATAGGAGTTGAGATCCCATGAAATCTGGATAAAACCCTAAAGACATTTCCATCCACCACTGCATGCGGTAAATTAAAAGCAAACGATGCGATAGCAGACGCTGTATATGGACCAACGCCCTTTAGGTTGATTAAATCGTCATAGGTATTTGGGAAAATACCTTTTAAATTTTTTGATATAAACCTAGCTGTAAATAATAAGTTCCGACACCTATTGTAATAACCTAGGCCTTCCCATAATTTGAAGACCTTTTCGTCCTTTGCTTTAGCTAAATCTTGAATGGTGGGAAAGGCTTTTATGAATTTTTCATAATAAGATCGACCTTGTTCTACCCTAGTTTGTTGTAAAATAACCTCGCTTAGCCAAATTTTATATGGGTCTGCCTCCCCTTTCCATGGCATTTCGCGATGATTCGAGGCATTATTCCATTTTAGGAGTTGTTGGGTGAAATAAGTAGACATTAGACGCAAAATTGCCTAAAATTAAGGAGAACATAGCCTCTTGAAACAGAAATTAAAGTAAAAATTGTCAAAATTTAATTCATATATATAAATTATACTATATATATGAGCTTAAAATTATGTTTGAAAATGAATAAAAAAAAGGCAGATATAGTTGTAAAAAGTTAAAAATTCATTTATTTTTAGTACCAAAACCCCAAAACCACACTCCATGAGAAAATCTGATCTAATAAATCAAATCTCTGAGAAAACGGGAATTCCTAAAGTTGATGTTTTAGTCACTTTAGAAACCATGTTCAAAGAAGTAAAAGAGAATTTAGCAAATGGCCAGAATATATATATTCGCGGCTTTGGTAGCTTTATTACTAAGAAAAGAGCTGCAAAAATTGGTAGAAATATCAAAAAGAATATTGCAGTAGAAATTCCTGAACATTTTATTCCTGCATTCAAGCCAGCAAAAGAATTCGTAAACGAGGTGAAAAGCAAACGTAAGTAGTTAACTTTGCAAAAATCTTTTTGCATTGAAAAAACCACAACTTTTAATCATCTTGTCAGGGCTACTACTTTTTAGTGTGCTCTACTTTTTTACCCCTAGATTTGCCTCAAAAGCAAACACCACACCTACTCAATCAACTGAAAATCAGACTGTTACAACAGAATCGATTTTAAATACAGCTAAATTAGCACTTACAGAAAGTCAAAAATTTTCATTGTTATCAATTGAAAATCAATTGAATAAAGCAAAGAATCAAACAGATAGTTTGAAGTCTTATAGAGCAATGACCCAGTTTTGGGCTGATTCTGCTCAAAAGCTTGCTCCATATTTATATTTCACTTACCGTGCTGCTTTGTTGGAAAATTCTGAAAAAAGCCTCACTTTTGCAGCCCAGCTGTTGGTAGACAATCTACTTACACCGGACGCACCACCTGCACTTCAACCATGGATCGCAGGAAATGCAAAAGTTCTTTTAGAGAAAGCATTGGTAATCAACCCAAATAATGACTCAGCCAAAATCAATCTTGGTGCTTGTTATTTATTTGGCAACCTATCAGACAACCCTATGCAAGGCATAACAAAGATCAAAGAAGTGGTGGACACAGATTCTACTAACTCTTATGGTCAGTTTATACTTGCTTTAGGTGGAAAAAAATCTGGACAATATGACAAGGCAATTGAACGCTTTTTAACGGTGTTAAAAATTAAGCCTAATCATATTGAAGCGATGATTCATTTGGCTGAATGTTACGAATTGACTAACCAAAAAGAAAAAGCAATTGAATGGTATACGAAAGTTAGCAATAGCGTGAATATA
>JACCDU010082827.1_pt1 | contig 10135 bp, 3 predicted proteins | sample 7446081 | NCBI WGS metagenome assembly JACCDU01 (sample SAMN15323447, study PRJNA562643) | freshwater metagenome | isolation source: river surface water | place: USA:Blue River Watershed | collected 2017-08-17
ACGCTGCCACCAATTCAGATGCCGGCTGCACCGTCACAGCCACTTCGAGTGTGTGGCTAGCCCCACCATGAATCACACCGCGCACGGGCGACACATCGGCGTAGTCACGGCCAATAGCCAAGGTCACATAGTCGATGCCGGGTGAACTTAGGCCCCAGCGGTTGTTGGTGGGGTCGAGGTCAAACCACTGGCCGTGGGTGGCGAGTGCGCCGGTCTTGGCGGTCTCGGCGGCATCGTCTAAGTCGTTGGGCACATAGACCGACACCCACGCGTGCGAGGCATCGCTACCAATCAAACGGGTTTGGCCTTCTGGTACTTCCGTCACCAAATAACCGCTCACATAACGCGCGGCCAAACCTTGCGTGCGCAAGCAGCCGATGAGGATATGCGCAAAGTCTTGGCACACGCCTTTGCGACTTTTCAGCGCTTCCAGCGCAGGCGTGTTGATGTCGGTGCTGGCGGTCTCGTAAGTGAAGTCTTGGTGAATGCGCGTCATCAAATCGCACGCGGCTACCAATACGGGGCGAGCAGGCGTGAAGCTGGCGCGTGCGTATTCGGCAAAGTCGGGATGTGGCTGCACATAGGGCGAGGCAAACACGTATTCGGTGGCCGCGTCCCACGCTGCGCCCGAGTGATACACAAAGTGTGCGCGCACGTTTTCCCAAGCTGGGGTGGTCAAGGCTTGCTCGGGCGGGTAGGGGATGAAGTGGGTGTCTACCGTGCTCTTGGCCGTAATGCTGAGTGTGTCGTGCACCACGGGAAGCGAGAAGAAAGTGCGGTTGTTGCCAAACACATCCACATGCGTGCTGGTGGCCGCTGGTGTGGGCGTGATGTGCAGCTCTGCGTGTTGCACGGTTTGCGCCACATCGCTGCGCGGCAGCAAGTGGGCCATGTGCTGCGCAGTGTTGACCTGCGGCACATAGTGGTAGGTGGTGGTGTGGGTGATGTACAGCAGCATGGCTTAGGCCCCCACGCTGTCGGCATGGTCAGTGTGGCTGAAGTATCGCGCTGTGATGGCGTCTGATACATGCCACGCAGCTTGCATGCACTCGGTCAGGCACGCACGCAGTTGCGGGTGGTGGCCCACCTCATTGGGCGTACAGAGTTGTTCTAAATCTGTTTGCTTCAAGTCGGGTACCAAGCGGGCCAGTGCATCGGGTTCGCCCATGGGCGTGTCGGCCAGCTTAGACAAGCGCCCACGCAGTGTGCGCGCCACCCAAGCCAGTGAGCGCGGGTTGTCGTTGTCTTGCACCAGCAACTCAATGAGTGGCGCGAGTTCACGGCTTTGTTGGTACTGCGCTTGGAAGGTGATGGTGCTGTCAAACAGCGACAACAACGCCGCATAGTGCGAGCTGTTTTCATCCGCGTTGTTGGCTTCATCGCCTGTGGCTTCAAACGCGCCCACTTCCACCGCCAAGTCGAGGGCCGATGATAAAAAGCCCAAGCGTTCTACGTGGCGGCCAATGCTCAGAAGCTGCCAGCCGTCATCCCGTGTCATGCGGTCGGTTTGTGCGCCGGTGATGGCAGCGAGGGCAGAGCTGGCGCCATCGAGGGCCTGCAGGGCTTGCACGGCAGAGAACTCGCGTTGCGAACCCGACAGCGCGCAGTCGGCGCTGAACTGGTCCACACAATGCACGATGGCATTCCAATGCTCGGGTGACAAACGTTCGCGCAGCGATGACGCGGCTTGATGCAAAGCGCGCAAGTTGTAGCCCACGCTGGTGCTGTGGTCGTCTTGGTCCAAGCACGCAATGAGCGTGCGTTCAAACACGCGGCGGCGTGCACCCATGCTGGGTGTGCTGGTGGCTTTGTCGTCGCCCGCTGCATGGGCCGATGGCACACCCGCAGGCACGAGGCCTTGACGCTGGGTGAGCAGCTGAAGCCACGCCCACAAGCTGCGTGAGGCGGGGTCTTCGCCATTCAAGGCTTCGATGCACAAGCGCACCAAGCGCACCATGTTTTCGCTGCGCTCGGTGTAGCGGCCAAGCCAATACAAGTTTTCAGCGGCGCGGCTGGTCACCATGCGCTCGCGGTGCTTAAAGCCAGAGGCCGCGTTGTACTTGGGCAGCAAGCTGCTGCGGTCCACATCGGCTTCGGTTTGCACCCACACGTCGGCGCTGCTGCCGCCGCGTTGCATCGAGGCAATTTCTGCATGGGGCGCGGCAATGCGCGCCAAGCCACCGGGCAGCACGCGCCATGAGTCTGCGCCATCTCGCAAAGCAAAAACGCGCAGCATGACCGAGCGTTGCACCACACCTTCGGTGGCGTTTTTCCAAGTGGGCATTTGCGACAGCGGTGTGTAGGCCTGCAAGGTGTAGCGGTCGGGTTGGCGCGTGATGCGACCCACCCATTCGTCACGCTGCGCTTGGGTGAGTGTGCGACCTAAGGTTGCGTCAAACGTGCCGTGCGTGGCCGAGCCCGGGTAGGTGGGCTTGATGGCCATGTGTTCGAGTTGCGGCAGCACCGAGGCTAAAGCCGCACGCTCGCCGCACCACCAGGTGTCGAGTGCAGGCAGTTGCAGTTCTTCACCCAGCAGCTTTTCGCTGAGTGCTGGCAAGAAGCCCAACAAAGCTGGGGACTCTAAAAACGCGGAGCCTGGCGCATTGGCCACCACCACGTTGCCCGCGCGCACGGCTTGCAGCAAACCGGGAATGCCTAAGGTGGAGTCAGCGCGCAACTCCAACGGGTCTAAGAACTCATCGTCCAAACGCTTGAGCAACACATGCACGGGCTCTAGGCCACGTAGCGTGCGCAGGTACACGCGCTCGTCGCGCACGGTTAGGTCATGGCCTTCGACGAGGGTGAGGCCAAGGTAACGCGCAAGGTAGGCGTGTTCAAAATACGTTTCGTTGTACGGGCCGGGGGTGAGCAAAGCCACGTGTGCATTTGCACCTTCAGGGCTGTGCGCCTTGAGGGACTCCACCCATACGCGGTAGGTGGCCGCCAAGCGCTGAATGTTCATAGCCTCAAACGCTTGCGGGAACTGGCGCGAAATGAGCAATCGGTTTTCTAGCAAATAGCCCAAGCCCGAAGGCGCTTGGGTGCGTTGCGATACCACGGCCCAGTTGCCGTCAGGCCCACGTGCCAAGTCAAACGCAGCAATGTGCACATGCGTGCCGCCCACAGGAGCCACGCCGTGCATGGCACGCAAGTAGCCGGGGTGGCCTTGCACCAAGGCGGGCGGAATCATGGCCTCACGTATCAGCTGCTGCGGGCCATACACATCGGCCATCACGCGCTCTAGCAGACGTGCGCGTTGCTTCACGCCCACTTCAATCTGTTGCCAGCTGTCGGGCGTGAGGATGAGGGGGAAGAGGTCCAACGCCCAAGGTCGCTGGGGGCCACCTTGGCTGGCGTACACGTTATAGGTGATGCCGTTGTCGCGCACTTGGCGTGCGAGGGTTTGGGTGCGGCGGTCGAGGTCGTCTAGGCCGGTGCTGCCGAGCTGGTCAAAAAAGGTTTGCCATGTGGGGCTTAAATCGGGTTCTGCTTCTGGAGCAGACGTTGCTTTTGGTTCAGCCATTGGCTGCATGGGCGAGAGGGCTGCCATGCCAGGCATGGGGGCCAGTGGCGTTAACTGAGCCTGTGACTGCATCGACGCCTGAACCGCAGAGCTCGGTGTTTCTTGCGCAGCAGGATGCACACGTACTGGCGAACACTTGCCTTGCAGCTCGTCAAAGTGTCCGCTGTCGGCGGCATGTGCGAGGCCTTTCACCACGTCAAGCAAACGCGGTGAAACAACAGACCCATTGGGAGATGAGGAAGGCTTTGGCACAGTGTCTGCATTGTCTCACCGCCTTTGGGTTGTGGAATGGCTAAGTGGCTGTTGCGTGGTGTGCTTAGTCGCGCCGCAAATCCAGCGTGAACGGGAACTCTTTGCTGGCAGGCACCCCCACGGTGGCTTGCGGCACATCCAACTTGCCCGGCGTGTGGCCCAGCGGGAAGAAGCGCGACAAGCGGCGGCTTTCCGCCTCATACGCGTTGACCGGAAAGCTGTCGTAGTTGCGTCCACCCGGGTGGGCCACGTGGTACTGGCAGCCGCCCACCGAGCGCTTCATCCATGTGTCCACAATGTCAAAGGTCAGCGGCACATGCACGCCAATGGTGGGGTGTAGCGCCGAGGAAGGCGCCCATGCGCGGTAGCGCACACCTGCCACGTATTCACCCACCGTGCCTGTGGGTTGCAGGGGCAAGGGGCGGCCGTTGACGGTGATGGTGTGGCGGCTTGGGTTAAGGCCCGCCACATGCACCTCGATGCGTTCGAGCGACGAATCCACATAGCGCACCGTGCCGCCGCTGGAGCCTTCTTCGCCCATGACGTGCCAAGGCTCTAAGGCGTTGCGCAGCGTGAGGTTGATGCCCAGTGTTTGCAAGTCGCCCACGCGTGGGAAGCGGAATTCAAAGTGCGGGGCAAACCACGCGGGGTCAAACTGAAAACCGCAGTCGCCCAGCTCAGTCAACACATCGTCAAAGTCGGCTTTGACGAAATGCGGCAGCAAGAAACGGTCGTGCAGCTCGGTGCCCCAACGCGTCGCAGGAGCTTGATACGGCGTTTCCCAAAAGCGAGCCACCAAGGCGCGTAGCAACAACTGCTGCACGATGCTCATGCGCTCGTGCGGTGGCATTTCGAAGGCGCGCAGTTCGAGCAAGCCTAAACGTCCGGTGGACGAGTCGGGGGAGTAGAGCTTGTCGATACAAAACTCGCTGCGGTGCGTATTGCCTGTGACGTCAATCAGCAAGTTGCGCAGCGTGCGGTCCACGATCCACGGGGGCATGTCTGCACCCAACTTTTCGCGATTCTTTTGGATTTCGGCAAGCGCAATTTCGAGTTCGTAAATTTGGTCGTTGCGCGCTTCATCCACACGCGGTGCTTGGCTGGTGGGGCCAATGAACATGCCGCTGAACAAATAGCTCAAGCTGGGGTGGTTATGCCAATACAAGATGAGCGAGGCCAGCAGTTCTGGCTTGCGCAAGAAGGGGCTATCCGCAGGCGTAGCGCCGCCCATCACGATGTGGTTGCCGCCGCCCGTTCCGGTGTGGCGACCGTCGGTCATGAACTTCTCGGCAGACAAGCGCGACTCGAACGCGGCCTTGTACAAGAACTCGGTGTGGTCCACGATTTCCAACCAGTTGTGGGCGGGGTGGATGTTGACCTCAATCACGCCGGGGTCGGGCGTGACTTGCAGCACTTTCAGGCGTACATCGCGTGGGGGCGGATAGCCTTCCAACACAATGCGCACGCCCAGCTGTTCGGCAGTGGCTTCAATCGCGCTGAGCAGCTCTAAGTAGTCTTCCAAATCGCCCAGTGGCGGCATGAAGACGTAAATCAAACCCTGTGGGTTTTCCATGGCTTTCAACTCAACGGCGGGGCCGTTGGCACGCGATGGGTCACGCACCTCTACGCAAATGGCCGTGCGGGTAATCCAATGTGCCGATTGGTCTTTGGCAGGCACAGGGTGTGGGGTGCCGGGGATAAAACCGTCTTGGCCCATACCAGTTTGCAGGCCCACCGTGCCGCCTTGCGCGATGCCGCCGCCGGCCACATGCGTGTTGATGTGATGGTCGTAATGTGTGTGGCGTGCGTGGTGCGAATACTGCGCGCGCAAAGCCGCGGCGTGGGGCAGGGGCTTGCGCTCGGCGAAGTGGTCTTGCTCAATCGCGTAGGGGTAGTCAGCTTGGCTGACCCACGGCAGTGAGTCGAGCGGCAAGCGCAAGCCCATGGGCGAGTCGCCGGGCACGAGGTACATGCGCTCGTCGCGCAAAAACCAAGGGCCAGTGCTCCAACGCGGGCCGCCTGCCACTTCGCCCGCTTTGAGGGGCAGCACATAGCCCACGGTTTTGTCTAAGCCTTGGCTGAACACGCGGCGCAGACGCACGCGCTCCATTTCGTCGTCGAGCTTGGCATCAAACGGGTCCACGTTCACGGGCAAGCGGCGCTCGCGCCACAGGTAGTACCACGTGTCTTCATAGCCAGGCGTGATGTATTGGTCGTCCAGCCCCAGCTTGTGCGCGAGGGTTTGGGTGAAGCGCTGTGCGTCTTCGGTGGTGTAGCTGCTGGGCACGCGTTCGTCGGCAAACAAGTCTGGGTTGTGCCAGCAAGGGTGGCCGTCGGTGCGCCAGTAAATGCCCAGCGCCCAGCGCGGCAGCTGCTCGCCCGGGTACCACTTGCCTTGGCCGAAATGCAAGAAACCGCCGTCGCCATATTCGGCGCGCAGCTTGTGCACCAATTCGGTGGCAAAGCCGCGTTTGGTCGGGCCCAGTGCATCGGTGTTCCATTCTGGTGCGTCGCGGTCGTGCACGGTGACGAAGGTGGGTTCGCCACCCATGGTCAATCGCACATCGCCTTCCACCAGTCGGCGGTCGACTTCGTCCCCCAAGGCCAACACCTCCATCCATTGGTCTTCGGTGTAGGGCTTGGTCACGCGGGGCGACTCCAGCACGCGAGTGACCTTCATCTCATGGCCAAACTCCACCTCGGCTTCGTCTACCAAGCCTTCAATCGGGGCGGCGCTCGATGGCTGCGGTGTGCAAGCCAGCGGAATGTGGCCTTCGCCAGCCAACAGGCCGGAGGTTGGGTCAAGACCAATCCAGCCTGCGCCGGGCAGATAGACCTCGCACCATGCGTGCAAGTCGGTGAAGTCCACCTCTGTGCCGCTGGGGCCGTCGAGCGATTTCACATCGGGCGCGAGTTGAATCAAATAGCCTGAGGCAAAGCGCGCCGCCAAGCCGCAGTGGCGCAGCAGGTTGACCAGCAACCATGCGGTGTCACGGCACGAGCCGCTTTTGAGCGTCAGCGTTTCTTCTGGCGTTTGCACGCCGGGTTCCATGCGGATGGTGTACGCGATGTCTTCGTGCAGCTTGCGGTTGATCTCCACCAGAAAGTCGATGGTGCGAATGGGATCACGCTTCAAGGCTTTGAAGTCGATGCTCTTGAAATAGTGCTTGAAGTTGGGCGTGAAGCGGTTGGTCACCAAGTAGGGGGCCAGCTCTTGGGCCGAGGTGACGCCGTAGGCGAAGGGGAACTTTTCGGCGTGGGGCTCTAGGAAGAAGTCGAACGGGTTGTACACCGCCATCTCCACCACCAAGTCCACCGTGACCTTGAATTCGCGCGTCTTCTCGGGAAACACCAAGCGGGCTTGGTAGTTAGAGAACGGGTCTTGCTGCCAGTTGATGAAGTGCTCGGGCTCGACCTTGAGCGAATACGAAATCACGTTGCTGCGGCAGTGCGGGGCAGGGCGCAGGCGAATGACCTGCGGGCCTAACTCAACCAAGCGGTCGTATGTGTAGTGGGTGACGTGGTGAAGTGCGGCATGGATAGACATGTAGTTTGACTAGCAAGACACGCGCCAAGCCTTGTGCGCCAAAGCGGTGCGTTGATTATTTTCAGACAACATCAAAACTGTAATTTAGTAATAAATAGATATATTATTTAATTAAATAAATTGTAATTTAGTAACTTTTTGACCATGTCTAAAACCTACATCATCGACGCGCTGCGTCTTCACCTCAAAGCTCGCAACATTACCTACAAAGAACTTGGCCAAGCTATTGGCTTATCAGAGCCCAGCATCAAACGCCTGTTCACTGGCGGCGACTGTGGCTTAGACCGCTTAGAGCAAATTTGCCAGTACCTGCACCTTGAGTTTTCTGACCTTTTCAAAACCACGCCTCGTAAACGCAAACTCATCGCCCGCTTGAGCTTGGCTCAAGAGCAAGAGTTCGCCAATGATAAAAAACTACTCATGGTGGCCGTGTGCGCCCTCAATCATTGGCCTGTGGCAGACATTTACAAACATCTGCAATTCACACGCAGCCAAGTACAAGCTCTACTCAAGCGGCTCGATGACATGGGGTTCTTGGAGGTGCAGGCCTCTGACCGCTACCGTCTGTTGGTCGCCAGCAGCTTTGGATGGATCAGTGGTGGCCCCATCATGCAGATGGTGCAAAGCGTCAGCGATGACTTCTTCAATGATGGGTTTGAAGGCAACGGCGAACTTCTACGCATCATGAACATGCGTGTTTCCCGCAAAGCGCAGGAACAACTCAAAGCAAGGCTAGAGCAAATTGCCTTGGAGTATGAAGATCAAGCCAGAGCCGATGCCCATCTGCCCTTGGAAGAACGCCCCCCGTTGTCGGTGTGCATTGCCGTGCGTACATGGGTGCCCAAGTTCATGCGCGACTTGTACAAGCTAGAGCCGCGCGCAAAACCGGGTAGAAAACCCGAAATTTCCGCCACCAAACAGGCTCAAAAGCAGCTCAACAAGCGGACGAAACGCTCGACAAAGTCCGAGTGAAATACTGGGGCATTACCCCGAAAAACACAGAAAGTATCAGCAGATGGTGTTTTTAACCCCATCTGGTGATACTTTTCACTTTTTAATTAAAAACAGAGTTTTATGGCTTGTAAATTAACCTATAAGCAACAACAATCCGCGCGCTCAAGACAAGCGCATTTTCATGTTTCATCATTCTTTTCCACCAACAACGCACAAGTTTGGCCAGCAAGCTGCCGGACTGCTCACTGGTCTTTGTTTCTCGATCAGTGCCTCAGCCCAGATCAGCCCCGCACAAGAACGTGACATTGGCATTCGCAACCAACAGGAGTTGCAAAGACAACAGCAACAAGAGCAGCAACAGCGTCAGCAAGTTGAGCGCACCCCTGATGTGCGACTGACTGAACCCGAAAAAGCAACCACGCAGACACTGCCGATTGAAACGCCTTGTTTTCCGATCCAGCGTCTTCAGCTTCAAAACGGCTCGGGCGTCCCGCTTCCTGAATTCGATTGGGTGGTTGAACAACTCACAACACCCGAAGCGCCTGTCTTTATCGGGCAGTGCGTTGGTGCACAAGGTGTGGCTTGGCTGATAGAGCGAACGCAAAAGGTTTTGGTAGATCGCGGGTTTGTCACCTCACGTGTTTTGGCTGCTCAGCAAGACATGGGCCAAGGCACTTTGGTGCTCACACTCATTCCGGGACGCATACGTGCCATTCGACTGGCAGAACCTGTAGACCCTAGCGCTAATTTGAGCAACGCCCTGCCCATGCAAGCGGGCGACATTCTCAACTTACGCGACATTGAACAAGCCTTAGAAAACCTCAAGCGTGTCCCTACCGCAGAAGCCGACATTCAAATCGAGCCCGCACAGGGCGCGGACGCTCAGTTGGGGGGCAGTGACTTGGTTGTTTCGTACCGTCAGCCATTTCCCTTCAGGCTTACTGTCAATGCGGATGACAGTGGCACCAAAGCTACGGGTCGATATCAAGGTAGCGTGACCGTCAGCTACGACAACGCACTCACCCTCAACGACTTGTTTTATGTCACCAACACCAATGGCATGGGCGGCGGTGACCCTGGCCCCAGAGGTACGCACGCCAACACCATCCACTATTCATTACCTATCGGGTACTGGACGTTAGGCGCAACTTCTAGCACCAGCAACTATTACCAAACAGTGGCAGGACTGAACCAAAGTTATGTTTACCGAGGCACTAGCGAAAACAACGACATCAAGCTCAATCGCTTGCTGATGCGTGACAGCAAGCAAAAACTTAACTTAGCCGTACGCGCATTTCAGCGCAAAAGCAATAACTACATTGATGACACCGAAGTCAATGTGCAACGCCGTGTCATAGGTGGTTGGGACAGCACACTCAATCACAAAGTTTTCATCCAAGACGCGACGCTTGAGAGCAACCTGACCTACAAACGCGGTACAGGCGCCTTCGGTTCAATTCCAGCACCCGAAGAGACCTTCAATGAAGGCACTTCGCGTTTTGCATTGGTCACCGCAGATGTCAATTTGACCGTGCCTTTCAAAGTGGATGCCCAACGCATTCGCTACAACGGCTCTTGGCGCATTCAGAAAAACAGAACCCCGCTCACACCACAAGACCGTTTTGTCATTGGTGGTCGTTACACCGTGCGTGGCTATGACGGTGAATCCGTATTAAGTGCGGAGCGAGGCTGGTTCTGGCGCAACGACCTGAGTTTTGCCTTGGGCGATAGTGGCCAAGAGTTTTATGCAGGCTTAGATACGGGGCAAGTGGGTGGCCCCAGCAGCGAACTGCTCGTAGCCACACGATTGACAGGCGCGGTATTGGGTTTACGTGGCGCAATTCAAAAACTGAATTACG
>JACCDU010539485.1_pt1 | contig 10135 bp, 7 predicted proteins | sample 7446081 | NCBI WGS metagenome assembly JACCDU01 (sample SAMN15323447, study PRJNA562643) | freshwater metagenome | isolation source: river surface water | place: USA:Blue River Watershed | collected 2017-08-17
AATGTAATTCGCTACAAAACCAGGAGACTCACAATGCAAGAGCGCCGCCGAAAATTCTATGGTTGGGGTTACGAAGGAGACACGGTTTCGCCGGCGGAAACCGCCGAGTTCGAATCCGCATGGAGCCGGTTGCTTGGTGTCGACCACTTCGAGGCTGTACCGTTCCCGAAGGAGGAAGACATTGACCTTCGCGCGCCGCGCATCCAGGCGCCGGCGTCCCTCGCGGCAATCTGCACGACCGACAAATACGATCGTCTATACCACACCTATGGAGCGGGCACCGTCGACGTAGCGCGGGCATTGCGCAAGGAGTTTCGCAACCCGCCCGACGTCATCGCCTACCCCAGGACGGAAGAGGACATCGTTGATCTTTACGACTGGTGCGGCCGACACAACCTGGCTGCCATCCCGTACGGCGGCGGAACCAGCGTTGTCGGCGGCGTCAATCCACCTGAGTACGACCGATACCGAGGCGTCGTCACCATCGACCTGAAGCATTTCGACAAGGTACTGGAAGTGGATGCCAAGTCGCAATCAGCGCGAATTCAGGCCGGTGTTCTCGGCCCTAGCCTGGAAAAGCAGCTCAAGCCCACGGGACTGACCATGCGCTTCTTCTTGCAAGCATGGGAGTTCTCTTCACTCGGCGGGTGGATTGCCACCCGCGCCGCAGGCCACTTCGCGACGGCCTACACGCAAATCGACGACCATGTTCAAAGTCTCAAGGTGGTCACGCCCTCGGGCAACATCGAATCACGCCGTTTCCCAGTGTCAGGCTCCGGTCCCAATCCCGATCGATTGTTTCTCGGCTCTGAGGGAGCCTTGGGCATCATCACCGAGGCCTGGGTCAGGCTCCATCGCCGGCCGGTCTTCCGCAAGATGACAACAGTGCGCTTCAGCGTTTATGAAAATGCGGTCGAAGCGACCCGCTTGCTCTCGCAGTCCGGACTGAATCCCTCCAATGCCCGCCTGATCGAACGGGAAGAGGCGGCCTACACCGGATCCAGCGACGGAAGCTACGACATTCTGGTGCTCGGCTTTGAATCAGCTGACCACCCGGTCGATGTCTGGATGAACCGCGCACTGGAAATCTGCGCTGAGTGCTCCGGCGAATGGGACGCCCAGACGCTGAACGACAAGGCGGCGGGATCGGACTCCGACACGGCCAACTGGCGCAACAAATTCCTGCGCGGACCCTTTCTGCGTGAATACGCAATCGCACGTGGTGTGATGCGCGAAACGATGGAGACCGCCGTCACGTGGGATAAATTTGCCGCATTGCGCGACCATGTCAAGGCCGAAACCCATCGCGCCATCCGAGAAGTGACGGGGCGCAAGGGGTCGGTCACCTGCCGCTTCACCCACCTGTATCCGGACGGCCCGGCGCCGTACTTCACCTGGTTTGCTTATGGCGACAAGTCACGCATTCCCGAGCAATACATGGCAATCAAGCGCATCGGCGAGCAGGCCATGGTCGATGCGGGTGGCACAGTCACCCACCACCACGCTCTGGGACGGGACCATCGACCCTGGTATGACAAAGAGCGGCCGGAACTGTTCTGCGCTGCGATGAAGGCTGCCAAGACAGTCTTCGATCCGAAGCAGATCCTGAACCCGGGCGTCCTGTTCGATCCGAGCTGATTGGTTACACAAAGAAGGCACATCATGGCAGGACCCTTATCCGGCATCAAGGTACTTGATCTCAGCCGAATCCTCGCGGGCCCGTGGAGCACGCAGCTACTTTCCGATTTGGGAGCCGATGTGATCAAAGTCGAGCGACCTGTAGGCGGAGACGATACCAGAGGGTGGGGGCCGCCCTTTCTTGAACGCGAGGATGGTTCGGCAACGGCCGAATCCGCCTATTTTCTCTCTGCCAATCGGGGCAAGCGATCAATCACCGTGGATATCAGTACGCCGGAAGGCCAGGGCATTCTGCGCGAAATGGTAAAGACAGTCGATGTGTTCGTGGAGAACTATAAACTCGGCGACATGAGGCGCTATGGCCTAGATTACGCCGCTCTCTGCGAGATCAATCCAGGCCTGGTTTACTGCTCGATCACAGGTTTCGGCCAAACCGGGCCCTACAGCAGCCGAGCGGGCTACGACTTCGTGATCCAGGCCATGGGGGGGCTGATGAGCATCACCGGGCAGAGTGACGACCAGCCTGGCGGCGGCGCCCAGAAGTGCGGCGTGCCGATCTCCGATCTGATGACCGGCATGTACGCATCGGTCGCCATCGTCAGTGCGTTGTTCGAGCGAACCCGCAGCGGCAAGGGCCAATACATCGACATGAGCCTGCTCGACACCCAGGTCGCCTGGCTCGCCAATCAGGCGTCCAACTACCTCGTATCGGGAAAGCCACCGAAGCGATGGGGCAATGCGCATCCCAATCTCGCCCCCTACCAGTCCTTTGCCGCCAGCGATGGAGAACTGATCGTTGCTGTCGGGAATGACCGCCAATTCGGCGCGCTGTGCCGCACGCTCGGCGCTGAAGGCCTAGCCGATGACGAACGGTACGCCACCAACGCCCAGAGGCTCAAGCACCGCGCAACGCTCATTCCCGCCTTGTCCGAATTGTTCGCCCATGCATGCAAGAGGCACTGGCTGGATCAACTCGAACGCGCGGGGGTGCCGTGCGGGCCGATCCAGTCCATTCCCGAAGCGCTGGCGGACGAGCACGTGCTGGCCCGCGGCATGGTCTTTTCGCTGCCTCATTCAAGCGGTGTCTCGGCCCCGCAAATCGCCAATCCCATCAAGTTTTCAAGATCTAGCATCCACTATCGGCGTGCACCTCCAGCGCTGGGGGAGCACACCGAAGAAATACTGGCCACGGAACTGGGTTGGTCCGCAGAAAGAATTTCCCACTCGAAGAGGAAAGGAGTGATTTGAAACGAAACAAGATCGAGGTTGCCAACCATAGTTACGAATTATCACTAGGAGACTCTCAATGACCATGACCCGATACCTTTGCCGGATTGCCACGGCGCTCATGTTCTTCGGCGCCCTGTTCGGCAGTCAAGCCGCCATGGCCAAAGACTGGCCCACGCAGCCCGTGCGTATAGTTCTTCCCTATCCGCCTGGTGGTGCTTCGGACGTCACCGCCAGGCTCCTTGGCATGAAGATGAGCCAGGCTTGGGGCACGACGGTCGTCATTGAGAATCGGCCGGGAGCCAACGGCATCATTGCCAACGAAGCCGCGGCCAAATCCCCGGCCGATGGCTACACCATCCTGATGGCCAATCTCGGGCCGAATGCCATCAACCCGGCGGTTTACGCCAAGCTGCCCTACGACACGGTGAAGGATTTCGCACCCGTCATTCTCACCACGATCGTTCCGCTGGTGATCGTGACCGCGGCTGATTCGCCGGTGAAAAGTCTGGCGCAGCTGATTGCCCTGGCCAAGGAAAAGCCCGGGCAAATTACCTTCGGCTCCGCCGGCAACGGGGCGGGCAGCCATCTTGCCGGTGAACTGCTCGCCATGACGACCGGGGCCAAGATGCTGCACGTGCCGTACAAGGGCGACGCACCAGCGATCATCGACGTGATGGGAGGCCAGCTCACAATTGCGCTGCCCACGGCGCTCGCCGGCGTGCCGCATATCAAGAGCGGGAAACTCCGGGCGCTGGCCGTCACTAGCCCAAAGCGGATCGCATCGTTGCCTGACGTCCCGACGGTGAACGAGGCACTCGGCATCAGCGGCTATGAAGCTGTGTCCTGGGGCGGGCTGATGGTACCCACCGGCACCCCTGCGGAGGTCATTGCCAAAATCAATGCGGAAACCAACAAAGCCCTGCAGATGCCCGATGTTAAAGTGAAGCTGAGGGCGCAAGGCGCTGAGATTGTCGGCGGTACGCCGGAGGCCTTCAACACTTTCCTGCGAGCGGAACTCGTCAAGTGGAAGCATGTAGCCGACGTCGCTAAAGTCCGTCTCGACTGACGGAGCATAGAAAACGGTGTCGGGGCCGCACTGCGCACAGTTGCGCAGTGCGGCCCCGACACCCGGATACTGTTGAGTTTTCCATAATCCATGACATCAACACAGCGTGGCCTGCATCCAGCAATAATGATAGAAGGACGGTTTTGAGCGTTTCTGAGTTTGTTGCGTGCAGTCATGTAGAACTCGCTCAAATTGTGCGGACAGTAGTTGGCCAACGCGTATCGCTTGACCGTCAGGGTGTAGCCCATGAGGTACTTCAACACTCCCATGATCACCATGGCTAGGTTCGGCACATCGACACAGGCCACGGTGTCGTCCGGCTGGAGATCTTTGAAGAAGCGGGTGCCGCCGCAGTTCCGGCTCCATGCTGTCGCTGCCGGCGGTGAAGGTGCGGACGGAACGTCCGGGTGGTGAGGTGCAGATTTTTACATTCACCAACAAAGATGACTTCCTGGAGTCGCTGCAGGCTCAGTTAGCTTGCAAGGCGGCTCGGGCCAAGGCGTGAATGGCCAGCATCGAGCGTACCGCCTACCCACGCTTTCAGAGACTGCTGACGGCTCAGGATCTGCAACGCCTGTTCAGCCCTGCCCCGGAGGAGCTGAACTGGGTCAACGGCTTCGCCCGCCAGGCCGACCGGCGTCTGGCCTTGATGGTGCAGCTCAAGTGCTTCCAGTATCTGCACTACTTCTGCTCCATTGACCAGATCCCTCCCGAGGTGATCGAACACATCTCGGCCTGCATGGGGTTGCCACCGCAGCAGGAAATCACCTATCCGTCGGCCCACCGTTCGCTGTATCGCCATCACGAGGCCGTGCGCAAGCTGCTGGGCGTGCAGCCCTTCACCGGTCCCCGTGCGCGAAACGACGCGGTGCGGATCGCGCGCGAGGTTAGCCAGATCGTCAACACGCGCATCGACATCATCAACATCCTGATTGCCGAATTAGTACGGCTGGACTACGAATTACCGATGTTCGGCGCCCTCGTCAAGATTGCCGAGAAAGAGCACGAAGCCGCCGAGCAGGCGCTTTACACCGGGGTTTGGCAGCGCCTGACGGTCGTCCAGCGCCGCTGGCTCGACGAACTGCTGGCCAGCAAACTGCCCGAGCGACAAACCCGGTACAACGATCTGAAGCGCTCGGCCAAGAAGGCGTCACGCCAGCATCTCGATCAACTGCTGGAGCAACTGCGCTGGCTGGACTCGCTTCCTGACAGTGATGCGCTGTTGGAAGGCGTTCCGGCCACCCGCCTGAAGCACCTCTCCGAAATGGCGGCCGTGATGGACGCCGGCGAAATGAAGGATCTGTCGCCGCCCAAGCGCCACACGCTGACGCTGGCTCTGATGCGGCAGATGCGCGTGCGCGCCCGCGATGACATCGCCGAAATGTTCATTCGCCGCATCGGCGCCTGCCACAACAGCGCGCGCGACGAACTTCAGGCCATCCAGGCGCGCCAACGCGAACTCAGCGAGGAACTGGTCGCCAAACTCGACGATGTGCTCGAGTTGCTGGCGCAGGACCTGGACGACGCCGAGACCGGCCGGCGCGTGCGCGAACTGCTTGCCCCTCACGGCAGTCTGGAACAACTGCGTGCTGACTGCGAGGCGATCCGCGTGTGGAGCGGCAAGAATCATCTGCCGCTGCTGTGGAAACCGTTCAGCAGTTGGCGTGCAGCGATGTTCCGAATGGCGCGCGCCTTGCGCTTCGAGGCCACCACGCAGGACCGCCACCTGATCGACGCTCTTGAGATCGTACTGGCCAACGAGAACCGCAAGGCGGAGTGGGTGGCCGACGAAGTCAATCTGTCATTCGCATCGCAGCGGTGGCACAAGCAGGTGCGCCGCTCTCACGGTCATGGCCATCCGACCAACCGGCGCCACCTGGAAGTCTGTGTTTTCAGCCACCTGAGCAGTGATCTGCGCAGCGGGGACGTCAGCATCGATGGCTCTGAAGCCTTCGCCGATGACCGCAAGCAGTTGCTGCCATGGGATGAATGCCAGAAGCGGCTCTCCGTGTACTGCGAGCGCGCCGGTATTGCTGCCACGGCACAAGGATTCTGCGACTCGCTGAAGCGCCTGTTAACCGACACCGCGGCGGAGGTTGATCGAGAATTTCCGCATCACGCGGCTGACGTGACCATCAGCCCCGGCGGCGAACCAACCGTCAAGCGCACGACGGCCAAGGAAATCCCGGCGTCGGCCGTTGCGCTGCACACCACGATCGGCAACCGAGTCGCGCCGCGCAACCTGCTGGACATCCTGCTCAACATCAACCACTGGACCGATTTCACGCGACATTTCGGGCCGCTGTCGGGCGACGACGCACGGCTGCGCAACGCGCGTGCGCGTTACCTGCTCACCACCTTCTCCCTGGGTACAGGCCTGGGCGTCAACCAGGCGGCGCGGCATCTGGCCAACCAGGTGTCGCCTCACCAGCTGTCGTATGCCAACCGGCACCACATGGGCCTGGAGCAGTTGGACGCCGCGCACCGGGACATGACGGAGCTGTACCTGCGGCTGCAGTTGCCCAAGAAGTGGGGTGATGGCACCAAGGTCGCGGCGGACGGCACGCAGTACGATTTCTACGACCAGAACCTGCTGGTGGGCATGCATTTTCGTTACAAGAAAATGGGAGCGGTGGCCTACCGGCATGTGGCCGACAACTATATCGCGGTGTTCCATCACTTCATCCCGCCCGGTGTGCTGGAGGCGATCTACGTGATCGAGGGCCTGCACAAAGCCGGGCTGTCCGTCGAGGCCGACACGGTGTATTCCGACACGCATGGGCAGTCCGAGACGGTGTTCGCGTTCACGCATCTGTTGGGCATTCAGTTGATGCCGCGCATTCGCAACTGGAAGGACCTCAAGTTCTACCGGCCGGACAAGGGCTCACACTACAAGCACATCGACCGAATCTTCACCGACGTGGTGAACTGGCGGTTGATCCTCGATCACTGGAAGGACCTGATGCAGATTGCGATCTCGATCCAGGCCGGACGGATTGCCTCGCCCATGCTGCTGCGCAAGCTGAGCAATGAGAGCCGTCACAACCGGTTGTTCGCGGCGGCGCGTGAGTTGGGCCGGGTGTTGCGCACCGTGTACCTGCTGCGCTGGATCAACAGCAAGGAGATGCGTCAGGAGGTGACGGGCGAGACCAACAAGATCGAGTCATATCATGCGTTCACCAAGTGGCTGAACTTCGGCGGCGACGTGATCACCGAGAACGATCCGGTCGAGCAGCAAAAGCGCCTGCGCTACATCGACCTGGTGGCCTCGGCGGTGATCCTGCAGAACACTGTCGACATGATGCGGGTGATCGAGGATCTGCGCGCCGAGGGCGTGGAGGTGGACGAAGCTGACGAGGTCTTCCTGAGTCCCTACGGAACAAGCACCACCAAGCGCTTTGGTAGCTTCCATCTGGACTTGAAGAAGCCGCCCGAGCCGTGGCTGCGCGAGTCGCAGTTCAGACAGGCCGCCAAACAGGCGCGCGCCGCCAGCGATAAGATGAAGGACAACACCACGCCCACAAAAGGAAAACGAGGCAAAAAATGAGTGACTCACAGCCATTCATCAATACCGTCTATGGTTGCCTGGATCGGGTAGCCTTGGAGAAGTTGCGCGACAGCTACGACACGACGACCTTGCTGCGAGTGGTCGATGAGCTCGCCGAACTGTTGGGCGATGTGATCGGCGAGGAAGGGTGGCGTGACCGGATGCTGCGTCTACATGGCATGGCGCACACCGTTATCAACGACGCTGGTTTTGCTGGGGCGGCGGATGAGACCTTGCCGGAACTGGCATCGGAGATCACTGGACAAATGCGCGAAGCGATTGCGCGGCTCGAAACTTGGATTCAGCGCATTGAGCCGCTTGAGGAACTGGCGGCGCGGGACTGACAGCGCTGTAGATGCGAACAAATCGCATAAGAAGTGAGTTCTTAAGTCGTTTCTGGCTTAAGTATCATTTTGACCCGTATCCCGGCACGACCCCGAGTAACGGCAAGGGTTTCAGAGGTTTCATGGGTGTCCACGATTTGAATTTTATTTTGCGCACTAGGCATGCTCCAGGGGTTCAATCACCTGGAGATGCCCATGAACGCTGGCAAAACCTTGTTCGCGCAGGTCATGGAGTTTGTTCCTTGGAAGACCTTTGGTCGCATCGTCGATCGCCATCGCGGCGATGCCGGGGTGCGCACGCTCAGTTGTACCGAGTTGTTTCGCATCATGGCGTTTGCCCAACTGACGTGGCGGGAGTCTTTGCGCGACATCGAAGCGTGTTTGACGGCCAATCAGTCCAAACTTTTTCACATGGGCATGCGCCACATCCCTGCACGCTCGACGCTGGCCGATGCCCTGAATTCTCGAGACTGGCGCATTTACCATGCTCTGGCGATGCGATTGATCGACCGAGCCCGCAGACTGTACGCCCAAGAACCCATGGGCGTGGATTTGGATGCCACCGTCTACGCCTTGGACTCCACCACCATCGACCTGTGTCTGGGGTTGTTCGACTGGGCACCGTTTCGCTCCACCAAAGCCGCTGTGAAGATGCACACCTTGCTGGACTTGCGCGGTGCAATTCCTGCCTTCATCCACATCAGCGACGGCAAGATGCACGATGTGCATGTGCTGGACATGCTGCCCATCGAGGCGGGTGCTTTCTACATCATGGACAGGGGCTATCTGGACTTCTCTCGCCTGTACACCATGCACCAGTGCGCCGCTTTCTTCGTCACCCGTGCCAAGAGCAATATGAACGCCCGGCGTGTGTACTCGGCTCCTGTGGACAGAACCACGGGCCTTGTCTGCGATCAGACCATTGCGCTCAATGGGCACTACGCCAGCAAGGACTACCCCGAGCACTTGCGGCGCATCAAGTTCAAGGACCCGCAGACGGGAAAGGTGCTGGTCTTTCTGACCAACAACATGACACTGCCCGCGTTGACCATCACAGCCCTGTACAAGAATCGTTGGCAGGTCGAGTTGTTCTTCAAATGGATCAAGCAGCATCTGCGCATCAAGAAGTTTTTGGGTACCAGCGAGAACGCGGTCAAGACGCAAATCTGGTGCGCCGTGTCCACTTACGTGCTGATTGCCATTGTCAAGAAGGAGTTGCAATTGAATGCCTCGCTCTACACTTTTCTACAGATTTTGTCGGTGTCTGTTTTCGAGAAAACGTCGATTTCATGCGCCTTGCAGACCGATGCTTACACAACCGCAACACCGGACAGCGCTAAGCAGTTGAATTTATTCACTTTTTAACCGGACACTACTGGGTTTATTCGTGTGTTGATTTCGAAAGAAAAAGCCCGTCAATGCATTGGCCCCACTTGTTGAGTGATGGCTATGGCAAATTTGCCACCGCCTACGGACCAGTCAGAGTAATCGTTTTCATGGACAAAAATGAAAACATCGCTCGGAGCCACTTGCGCATCAGAGTGCAATTTCAGCGCAATCAGACGGTACAGCTCTTTTTTCATAGCATCGCTGCGTCCTCGTCTCATGGTGATTTCAATGATCACAGGACGATCAGAACGTGCATACCCATTGAAGGTTTTGCTGAAGAAAAAATCTTCAGGCTGGTAGCTGGCCACCATGTTGAAGAGCTCGTCCTCCGGCATACCGATGGCTTCGATCAAGGCCTGATGAATACCTTGAACAATGGCTGATCGGTCAGCATCAGATGTGGCGTGGTGAACGCTGGTGCGAATAAATGGCATGATGATTTGAGGAGTGGATCACTGGGATCTGATGCAGAACTTCCGCTGTAGATTCAGAAGTCTTAACGCAGGTTGTAAAACGCGCTGCGGCCGGGGTACACCGCCACGTCGCCCAAGTCTTCTTCGATGCGCAACAGCTGGTTGTACTTGGCCATGCGGTCCGAGCGGCTCATGGAGCCAGTCTTGATTTGACCGGCGTTGAGGCCCACGGCGATGTCAGCAATGGTGCTGTCTTCGGTCTCGCCCGAGCGGTGGCTGATGACGGCGGTGTAGCCGGCGCGCTTGGCCATCTCGATGGCTTCGAAGGTTTCGGTCAGGGTGCCGATCTGGTTGATCTTGATCAGGATCGAGTTGGCGATACCCTTGTCGATGCCTTCCTTGAAGATCTTGGTGTTGGTCACGAACAGGTCGTCACCGACGATTTGCACGTTCTTGGCCAGGCGGTCGGTCAGCACTTTCCAGCCGTCCCAGTCGCCTTCGGCCATGC
>JACCDU010191822.1_pt1 | contig 10133 bp, 9 predicted proteins | sample 7446081 | NCBI WGS metagenome assembly JACCDU01 (sample SAMN15323447, study PRJNA562643) | freshwater metagenome | isolation source: river surface water | place: USA:Blue River Watershed | collected 2017-08-17
AACAACATGGCACAAATCGCAGAAAGCGGCGGTGGCGACCACGGCAAAGGCAAGAAAAGAGCAAAGAAAGGTTCAACGCACGTAGACATGACCCCAATGGTCGATCTCGCGTTCCTTTTGCTTACTTTCTTCGTCTTGACCTCTACCTTTAGCAAGCCTAAGGTAATGCCGCTCGCATACCCCGCTAAACCAAAAATAAACGACCCTGTCCCACCCAAAGCGAACAACGTTACTACTTTCATTTTAGCAGACGACAAAGTTTACTATTACCGTGGTGAATTCTATCCAAAATCCCGTCCAGGAGCCAACGGACCAACCGAGCTCACCGAGGCTAATTTTGGAACAGGAGAAAATAGTGTAAGAAAATTGTTAGCTTCTTGGAACGAATACGTTATTAAGAATAAGGTTGAACTTGATAAGAAGCTAGAAAAGAAACAAATTTCAGATAGCACCTACGATGCGAAGCTCAATGATCTGACGGTTGAAAGAGAGGCTGTTAAAGTCTTGATCAAAACCGACGACAAGGCACTCTGTAAAAGCTTTATTGATCTAGTAGACGAACTCAAGATTGCAAGTATCGGTGTAATTGCACCAACAGACTTGACAGCCGGAGAGAAAGAATTGTTAAAAGCTAAAAACTAAGGTCATGACAGTCATTTATGTTATCGTCGCACTTGTAACAGGTTTCTCCTTATTCGATTACTACGTCAATCGCAACTGGGAAGCCATTACTTCAGTAAGCCGCAATGAAGCCGTTTTCGCCCATCGCAACCGCGAATATGGCGCTTACGTGCTCCGCAGTGGCTACAACAAACGCATGACCCTCATTTTGGGTGGTCTTGTTGCTCTTGCAGCCTTGGCGTTTGTTGCCTCTATCATCATCAAAAACCTTCCCAAAGAGGAAGTCAAGAAGCCAAGAGTGAGTGACAAAAACTTCACCATTGCGCCTCCGAAAACTGATGTACCACCACCACCGCCACCAACAACGCCTCCGCCACCACCAATGACGCAAACTCAAGCGTTTATGGCACCGGTTGCCGAAGACGAATTCGTCGAAGAACCATTGGTATCTCAAGCGGAGTTGGAAACCGTTACCATCTCAACAGAAACCAACGATGGCGACACCGATTGGGGCTTACCTAACACCCAAGAAGATGGTCCGGCACTTACCGACAACACTCCTGTATTCGAAGAAGTAGTTGATGTTGCAGAAGAAGATGCCGAATTCCCGGGTGGCTACGACAAAATGAGCACCTTCATCAACGAAAAACTCATTTACCCAGACGAAGCCATCGAACTTGGTGTAAAAGGTAAAGTAGTTGTTCGCTTTGTGGTCGAAAAAGACGGCCGCATCTCTAACGCGAGTGTTGAACGTCCAATTGTTGAGTGCCCAGCTTGTAATAAAGAAGCGCTTGCAGTTGTCAATAAGTTTCCGCCCTGGACCCCAGCCAAAAATGCTGGTCGCCCAGTCCGACTTTGGGTTCGCGTTCCAATCACCTACGACACCCAATAGCACTAACCTATTTAAATCCCCATCTCGATGGGGATTTTTTTTCCCAAATAAATATGAAATACATACAACATTTTCTAGGTATTTTGGTCGTCGTATTGTGCTTTGGTTTTGCCATCGTACTGCTCAGCACCGAATTAATTGAAATGGAGCCATGGCGCAAGCAAGTCATGATCGCTGTCTTCACGAGCTACGGTTTATTCAGGGCCTGGCGTATTTATAAAGGTTTCAAGTCCATTCAAAAATAAGTTTACTATGAAAGCGCTACTTCTCCTTCTTGTGGGTATCATCTCGCTAACCGCCTGCGACCACAACAACAATCCTTTCGTGTATCAAAAAGATGCGCATGGTCGCGGAAAAGCACAAATTCTCGTTGAACAATCCTTTCAGCCTTTGTTCGAGACCTCTATTGAAACATTCATGAGTCAATACCCTAGAGCAAGGGTAAGCGCGCAATACCGCACTGAAAATGACATTATTGAAGCATTCTATAACAACAAGACCAAAACGATCGTCATTACCAGAGATTTCAACGACAAAGAAAAAGAATACCTCAAGAGTAAAAATGTTTCTTACCGCAGCGACAAAATTGCTTCAGATGCGGTAGTCATCATCATGCACCCTACCCTGACCGATACGCTCTTAAGTGTAGATCAAATCAGAAATTTACTTGGTGGAAACAAAACCAAACTTCCTTCCAACACTTTACCAAAGCAAATTGTATTTGATCAAAACGGCTCTGCCAACTTCAACTTCATGGTCAATATGCTGCAGGTTAATGAATTGGGCAAAAATGTTTCGGCCCTTCATTCAAATCAGGAAGTCATTAATTATGTCAAAACGCATCCGGGCACTATGGGCATTATCGGCCTCAACTGGATTTCAGACCAAGAAGATCCTACTTCAATGGCCTTCATGGATGGACTTCAAATCGCATCAGTCTATGACAAAGACCCCGAAACTGCTTGTAAGCCATATGCTGGTTTTATTTACACCAAAGAGTATCCGCTCATTCGCGATATATGGGTCATCAATAAGGGGCGCAGGTCTGGATTAAATACCGGATTTGTGCTGTTCATGAAGAAAGACGACAAAGGACAACTCCTTATTCAGAAGTCTGGACTCGTGCCTGCCCTCACACCAGTTCGACTTGTTTTGCAATAATTCAAGAAATAATAATAGGCACAATTTTTGTATCCCAAAAAACTAGGCTATTTTTGGCCGGAAAATAAGTTAAATACACAGACATGAAACGCATCTTACTCCTCAGTACGCTTCTTATTTCTGGGCTCCATTACGCTCAGACCCTTAAGGTTGCAAATGCAAAAACAGAAAACGAACGCTACCGCGAAGCCATCAACGACTTCAAGAAATTGGTAGCTGCCGATCCAATCAACGGAGAAAACTATTTCTATTTTGGCGACTGCTACTTTGAAATGGAAGAACTTGATTCTGCAAAAATCATGTGGAAAAAAGGCTATGAGGTAGACAAACTTCGCGCGCTACCACTTGTTGGCCAAGGCCGTGTCCTTTGGTTAGAAGGCAAAGAAACTGAAGCAAAAGCTGAGTTTACAAAGGCGCTTTTAATGACCAAAAAAGACAAGCTCAAAAAAGCAGAAGTCATTCGTGGCATTGTAGAAATTTACGTGGAGGCTCCCAAAAAGAACCTCGATGAAGCACTTGTTTTGATCGAAGAAGCGATCCTCAAAGATCCGACCAACGAAGACAACTATTTGCTCAAAGGCGATGCCCTTTATGCACGCAATTCTTCTGATGCATCTGAGGCGCTTAAAGCTTACAACCAAGTATTGGTCCTCAACCCAAAGTCTCCGCGTGGTATCGTGCGCAAAGCACTCATCTACCAACGTGCACGCAACGAAGCTGAAGCCAACAAAATGTACAACGAGGCCAAAGCAATCGACCCTACGTATGCGCCAGCTTACCGTTTGAATGCGGAGCTCTTCATGATGTTTGGCAAGAACGAGCAGGCTATTGAAAACTGGTTGAAGTACCTCGAGCTCAATAACAACATTGAATCTCGCTACCGCTATGTAAACGCACTCTACGGTGCTTCACAATGGTGCGTGATGCTTCCACAACTCGACATCTTAGTAGCTAACAACATGAATAACTTCTTTATTCAACGTTTTTACGCCTTCGCTTTTGCTAATTGTGGTACAGACAGTCTTAACCTAGACAAGGCGTTAGCAGCTAGTGACCGCTTCTTTACAATGGTACCACAAGACAAAATCAATTACCAAGACTACAAGTTAAGAGGTACCATCTATCAAAAGAAAAATCAAGATAGCTTGGCAATTTTGGCTTTTGAACAAGCAGCAAGCATCAACGAAATTGCATACAAAGAACTTGCAACTGAGCTGATCAAACTCTACAACAAGAACAAAATGTACGACAAAGTCATTGCCGCTTATGACCTTCGCCGTCAGAAAAACGGTAAACTCATGGCGCAAGAAGAGTACGACTTAGGAAAGGCCTACTATTTTGGTCGCGCCGACTACAAAACAGCAGACAGTCTCTTCCAAGTCGTCATCAAAAATGACTCTACTTATGTGCCGGCTCAGATATACCGCGGACGTTGCATGTCAAAAATGGATACCAACAACGAAAAATGGATGGCTCTTCCTTTTTACCTCAAAGTAACCGAGTTGGTAAAACCTGAAGACCGCATGCAGCCTACTAAGAAATCCTACGTGATTGAATCTTTGCGTTATCTTGGCGAATATTATTCAAAGTCTGCTAACAAAGACTTTGATAAAGCCAAAAAGTACTATGAAGAGATCTTAGCGATTGACCCAAATGATCCAGTTGCTAAAAAAGCACTTGGCATCAAAGATCCAGTGCCAACGACAACAACAACTCCAAAACCAGGTGCTCCTAAACCAGCTGCACCCGTTCGCAACTGATAAAAGTTCATTCAAAATAAAATGGCGGCCCTCCGGGCCGCCATTTTTGTTTTCATATATTGCTGAGCAATGAATTATTGTTGCAAACTCAAGTAGCGCGCTACGTATTTGCCTATAATATCGAATTCCAAATTTACAAGAGTTCCTTCTTTGATGTCCTTAAAATTTGTGTGTTCATACGTATATGGAATGATGCACACTGAGAATTGACCTTTTTGTGCGTCGACTACAGTCAGGCTGGTACCGTTTACGGTAATAGACCCCTTCTCTACCGTAACAAAAGTATCTGGATGCTGAAAAGTAAAACGCCAAGAGCCGTTTTCATCTAAAACCGAAATACACGTGCCAACACAATCTACATGACCCTGTACCATATGGCCATCTAGCCTGCCGCCTAATTGCATACAGCGTTCGATATTCACCCTGGTGCCGATTTGCCAAGAGCCTAAATTGGTTTTCATGAGTGTTTCGTGGATGGCCGTAACCACATGCTGTTGATCGTTTTGCGCCACAACCGTGAGGCAACAGCCGTTGTGCGCCACGCTTTGGTCAATTTGAAAGCCAGCAGACAAACCAGAAGCAATGGTAAAATGGATATTACCTGCTTCTTTTTCTATGGCCATTACTTGGCCCACTTCTTCTATGATTCCTGTAAACATGTTGCAAACTTACGCAAACTAAGCGCTCGCACACAAATCTTGAAGCACGAGTTGCAGCGTTGTGCGGTTCATAAAGGTATTGGCACTGATCTGAAAAACGATATCGATGAAGACGCCAACCGCAAGCTCATTTTCAAAGTCGGCTAATTGAAATCCGATGGCGTCGATAGGAACCTGTGAACCCTCTTGGATGATCTTGAGTTTAAGATGCGCGCCCTTGAGTACTTTGTATTCCAATACCATGCAATTTTTGGCCAAAAAGACCGGATGCATGTTGCCGGGCCCGCAAGGTTCAAAAGCCTCTAAAATTTGAAGAATGCGCAAAAAGTGAACCTGCGGATTAGAGCCCAATGCTTTGAAATCAAGTTCCGTATCGATATCAATTTGCCTTTTTAACTTTTGCCTTGATAGCGCACTTGAAACCGCATTTTCAAATGCCACTTTGAAGGCAGGAAGCTGCTCGGGCACTAGCGTGAGGCCCGCTGCAAATTGATGCCCGCCAAATTGTATTAAATGATGTTGGCAGCGCTCGAGTAAGTCATACAAATTAAGGGGCTGCATGCAACGCGCAGAGCCGGTGAGCACACCGTTAGACTCCGTGAGTACGATGGTTGGCCGGTAATGCGTTTCGATGAGCCGAGAGGCTACAATACCCACAACGCCTTTATGCCAATTAGGGTCTTGTACAATGGTGGTAAACTGATCTGGGAACAAAGGATCTGCCTCAATTTGTGCTAAGGCTTGGGCCGTCATTTCTTGATCTAAGGCACGGCGGGTGGTGTTGTCTGAGTTGATATCTTGGGCCAATGCTTCGATTTCGGTGGCATCGGTGCTGAGCATCCAGTCTACAGCGCGTTTGCCCGAGGCAATGCGGCCTGCAGCATTGATGCGCGGTGCCAAAACAAATACGACATCGCGTAATGAGAGTGGAAGCGCCTTTTTGGCCAAGGCTAAAATGGCTAAAAATGCTGGCCTAGGTGCACTATTGAGTTGGGCTAAGCCTTTGGCACATAACGTTCGGTTTTCATCTGTCATTTCGACAATATCGGCGCCAATAGACAGCGCTACGAGATCTAAACTTTGAAACAAAGCGCTTTGATCGAGATTCAAATCTTGATAGAGGCCCTGTAACAATTTGAAGGCGACACCACAACCAGAAAGTTCTTTGAACGGGTAAGTGCAATCATTTTGCTTTGGATTCAAAATGAGCGCATCTGGAAGGTTGTTGTCGGGTTGGTGGTGGTCACAAACGATGACGTCGATACCTGCAGCGCTGGCACGCGCGAGTTCCTCTCTTGCTTTGATACCGCAATCTAGTGTAATGAGCAAATGAAAGCGTTCTGCGATTGCGTAGTCAATACCTGCTGCGCTCACGCCATAACCTTCTTTGTAGCGGTCCGGGATGTAATAAGCGCACTGCAAACCGAGTAAAGCGAGCTGTTCGGCCATGAGCGCCACTGCGGTGGTACCATCGACGTCGTAATCGCCGTACAAAAGCACTTTTTCTTGTTTGGCAAGAGCGCGCTGCAGCCTATGCACCGCTGGCCGCATATTGTGCAGCAGAAAAGGATCGTGCAAGGCATTTTGCTGCGGCTTGAAGAAGGCAACTGCGATTTGTCTGTTGGCAATGCCGCGTTGCGCGAGCAGTTGCGCTGCAAAATTTGGGATTTTGAGCTCTTCAGCGAGCGCATTAACTACAGACAAAGGCTCTTGAGCCCGGAGTTTCCAGGATTGATTCATTTGGTAAAAATACGCCGCTAAGCTATGCGCGCCTTCCGTTAATCTACGTAAGAAAGCTTCAACATGTTAGAACCACCGAGATCTTCTAGTGGAATAGAAGCCACATTAATCACGACATCTCCGGTCTGAAGATGCCCACCTTCTTTCATGATGTGCTTGATGTCGGCGATGGTGTGGTCAGTAGAAATGCGCTTGTTGTAATAAAAGGCACGCACGCCCCATACCAAATTAAGTTGGGTAAGGATTTTGCGATTACTGGTAAAGACAAATATTTCAGATGCGGGTCGTTGGGATGCGATTTTGTAGGCCGTATAGCCCGAGAAAGTCATGGTGATGATTGCATTTGCCTCGACGCGCTGCGCCAAACGGCAGGCATTGAAACAAATGGAGTCGGAGATGAAGCGCGGATTTCCTTTTGGCGGCAATTCTTCTTTGTGATACATGCTCGGATGCTGCTCCATTTCTTTGATGATATTCGCCATCGTTTGAACCACTTGAACCGGATACTGGCCCACGGAAGTCTCGCCCGAAAGCATGACCGCATCTGCGCCATCTAGCACCGCATTGGCAACGTCATTGACCTCTGCCCTACTTGGCGTGAGGCTATTGAGCATGGATTCCATCATTTGGGTAGCCACAATAACTGGTTTGGCCTTTGAAATGGACTTACTGATGATCATCTTTTGGATCAGTGGCACATTTTGATATGGAATCTCGACGCCGAGGTCTCCACGAGCCACCATCAGTGCATCGCTTTCTTCGATGATGGCATCTATGTTTTCTAAGGCTTCAGGCTTTTCTATTTTGGCTACAACTTTAGCAATACTGCGTTTTTTGGCGATTCTTTCCTTGAGGTCTATGATGCAATTGGCCGTGCGCACAAAGGAGAGGCCAATCCAGTCTACGCCCAATTTAAGCGCGTAATTGAGGTCTTCGATGTCTTTCTCAGTAAGAGATGGCATTGAGATTTTGGTGTTTGGGAAATTGACCCCTTTTTTGGAACACAACAAGCCGCCTTGTATAACCTCGCAGCGGATGCGTTCCTTGCCGTCGGTTTCCAAGACCGATAAAACCAACTTGCCGTCATCGAGTAGGATTTGCTCACCCGGATTGACATCGCGCGGGAGTAAATTGTAGTTGATGGAAAAACGTTGGTTATTACCCAAGACTTTATCTACAACTACATCGATTTGTTGTCCTACTTCGATGAGCACACCATTGTTTTCCATTTCATGGGTGCGGATTTTTGGCCCTTGAAGGTCGGCTAAAATTGCAACATTTAAACCCAACTCTTCGTTGAGTTCGCGGATGAGGCTCACAGCACCAGCGTGGTCTTGATGGCTACCATGCGAAAAATTGAGGCGGCAAACGTTGAGGCCAGCGCGCATCATGTCGGCTAGTATTTCTTTCTTGAGCGAGGCAGGGCCCATTGTGGCCACAATTTTGGTTCTTTTCATGTTAACTAGTAAGGTAATCTAATATGTCAAATTCTTCGTAATTGAAACTAAATACAGCCACAATGCCGTTTATTTTTCTGAGTTTATCGAGCAAGACCTCTGACTCAAATGAAAAATTTTCCTTGAGAACTAAGAAATAATCAATCATGGGTCGATCTGCTTGCAATAGTTGTTGGTCTTGTTTGTTTTTGATTAAAAAAAAACGCGTCAGGAGCTCTTGGTCTTCGTAAGAAAAATAACTAAACGCATGCTGAGCCTTGAGTTTGGGCATAAAAAGCTCAAAGCGCTTTTGTTCTTTTTCTAAGTGGATTCCAAGCATTTGGTTGAGTTCCCAAGTGAGACGGTAATCGGCAAATGCAGTGGAAATTCCGTAAACTTCGAAGGGCTGTTCGTCGTCGAGGGTGAGGTCGTATTTTTTAACTTTTCCCATTCGATCCAAATTTACTCATTTAATAGCAAACGACACATCAACAATTGATTGTCAATTCATTTATTCTGAATAAAGTGCTACCGTACTGATAATGATTAAATTTGTAGGTAGAAACAAACGCATGCGCCAACAACTCACCTTCATTTTCAGTCTTTTATTTGTCTTGATCCAAGCAAGCGCTTTTGCTCAGCCAGACAAAATGATCACCAACCGAGACAACTATTTTTGGCAATTCGGACTCGCCTGGACCACCACCGACGACGACGGCCAAGAGCTCAACCCCATGCCATTTGACCAGCTTCACGGCTTGCCTTTACCGTCAAGATTATACATAGACCGCTATATTTACAACGGTTGGAGTGCAGAAGCAGTGCTTGGCGCACAAACCTACAAGCCAGAAAGAAAAGTCAATGACTCCATCGGTGTCAATGGTTTCATCGGTTATTTTGATGCCGCGCTCAAATATTCTTTTTACAAACAACTAGGTCGTGGCGCAGTCGATCCGTATTTAGGTGCTGGTCTTGGATTCAGCCTGCGTTCCTCAGACCCCAAACAAAGTGCGCCATTACTCAGCCCAACAATTAATTTATCGGCTGGTTGTACATTTTGGCTCAGCAAGCAAATTGGCTTACAAGCACAAGGTGTCTATAAGTTTGGTCTGGTTGATATCCTCGGAAGTTCGTCTTATACGCAGTATAGCTTAGGGTTGGTGTATCGCATCGAAAAAACCGACGGCTACAAAAGCGATTTTCATAAGCCCAAATACAAATTGCCTAGAAAACCTTCTCGCATCAAAATTGAGAAGTCTACCGACGAATCTTAGTTTGCGATAGTCATGCGTTTTTTGGTCTCCTGATCTGCGGTCACGATGCCATAGTAATAAACGCCATTGGCAAGCTTTGTGCTGTCGAAACGCAAAATATGCCCGCCTTTTTCATAGGTGCCTTGTGCAACTTCACAGACAATCTGATTGAATTGCCAAATGGCAAACCTGACCTCACAAGCCTCCGGACACACAAAGTAAAATGCCAACTCACCTTGAGCAGGTTCTTGATCGAGGTTGTATAACTCACAAAATTCTTTGTGGACCACTTGGCCGCGTTGAAACTTTTTGAGCAGCGCGCGGTATGAGATCACACCTAGCAAAATCAATAATGAGACGAATAAAAATTGAATGACTGCTTCCATTAAAGAGAGATTATTCCCGGAATAAGGGCAGCACGTTCGTAAACGGCAATGATGTCTGCTGCCGAGAGCATGACTTCTTTGGCGCTCACACTCACGTATTTTCCTGTTCCGGAATGATGATAACTGATTTCACTATTGCTATCGAATAGCGCTGTGACTTGTGCAAGGTGATGGTTGTCGTTGGGAACAATGAATTTAAACAAATAGACATTTGGCCATTCTTGT
>JACCDU010516623.1_pt1 | contig 10133 bp, 11 predicted proteins | sample 7446081 | NCBI WGS metagenome assembly JACCDU01 (sample SAMN15323447, study PRJNA562643) | freshwater metagenome | isolation source: river surface water | place: USA:Blue River Watershed | collected 2017-08-17
GCAGGTGCAGCTGACCTATGAAATCCCGATGGGCGAAGTGGTGCTCGATTTCTTCGATCGCCTGAAATCCATCTCCCGCGGCTATGCGTCGATGGACTACGAGTTCAAGGAGTATCGCTCGTCCGACGTGGTGAAGGTCGACATGCTGATCAACGGCGATAAGGTCGATGCGCTCGCGATCATCGTGCATCGCTCGAACGCACCATTCCGTGGTCGCGCGGTGGCCGCAAAAATGCGCGAACTGATCCCGCGCCAGATGTTCGATGTCGCCATTCAGGCTGCGATCGGCTCCAACATCATCTCGCGCGAGAACGTGAAAGCGCTGCGCAAGAACGTGCTGGCCAAGTGCTACGGCGGCGATATCTCGCGCAAGCGCAAGCTGCTCGAGAAGCAGAAGGCGGGCAAGAAGCGCATGAAGCAGGTCGGCTCGGTCGAGATCCCGCAGGAAGCCTTCCTCGCGATCCTGCAAGTCGAAGAAAAGTAAATCCCGGAACACCTGACAGACCGATCCCGCTACTGACGACACCACTATGACCCTGCAATCCATCCTGGGCAATTTCGCGCTGATCCTGTTTCTGCTGACGATCGCCACCGGCATCGTGTGGGCGATCGATCGCTTCCACCTGGCGCCGGCACGGCGCAAGGTCGCTGAAGACGCACTGGCCGAGTTCGATGCGCGTGCGGCGCGACTGGCTGCCGATGGCGTGCAGCCCGACCCGATCGCGCGTGCGGAACTGGCGGCGCGCATCGATCGCCAGCCAGCCTGGGTCGCGTATACCGGCAGCTTCTTCCCGGTGATTGCGGCCGTGTTCCTGTTCCGCTCGTTCGTGATCGAGCCGTTCAAGATTCCATCCAGCTCGATGGTGCCGACGCTGCAGATCGGCGACCTGATCCTGGTGAACAAATACACCTATGGGATCCGGCTGCCGATCGTGAACAAGAAGATCATCGAGCTCAACCATCCGGCGCGCGGCGACGTGATGGTGTTCAAGTTCCCGAAAGACCCGTCGCTGGACTACATCAAGCGCGTGGTCGGCGTACCGGGTGACACGGTCGCGTACAAGAACAAGAAGCTGACCATCAATGGTCAGCCGCTGGCCTATGAGCGCCTGCCTGAATACCTCGACGAGGAGCGCCTCAGCTATTTCAGCCATTACCGCGAAAACCTGAGCGGCACCCCGCATGAAATCCTGAACGACAACAAGGTACCGGGCTATGTGCCCAGCCCGGATGCGTTCCCGCAGCATGAGCTGTGCCGCTACGACCTCGAAGGCTTCGAGTGCACGGTGCCGGCTGGACATTACTTCATGATGGGTGATAATCGGGACAACAGTCTGGACTCCCGCTACTGGGGTTTTGTTCCGGATAGAAACATTGTCGGAAAGGCATTTTTTGTCTGGATGAACCTGGGCAACCTGAAACGCATCGGCGGCTTCCAGTGAAGAGCGGGGACCGGAGCGATGGCCTGAGCCGTGGCCAGAGCCATGACCGGAGCGATTTCCGCCCGTGGTTGTCTGAACAGCGCGCGCAAGGTTTCTCGCTGATCGGCTTCTTGTGCACCTTGATCGTGATCGGTGTTGCCGGTTTGCTGGCGCTGCGCGCGGGTCCGGGCGTGTTCGAATACTGGGCTGTGGAAAAGGCGCTGAAGGCCGCGATCGCCGTGTCCAGCACGCCGGATGAATTGCGCAGCACGTTTGACAAGATGGCCGCCGCCGGCTTCATCGACGCGATCGAAGGCAAGGACCTGCAGATCAGTGGCCGCGGCGACAGCATGCAGGCCAGTTTTGCGTACCAGAAGAAGGTCCCGTTGTACGGCCCGGCAAGCCTGGTCATCGAGTACAAGGGGTCTACCGCCGACGCGGGCAAGCAGCCGGAGGACGCCGCCAGATAGCGGCAGGAGCCAATGGATATCGATCAATTGCAACAACGGCTGGGCCACACGTTCGGGAATGCTGCATTGCTGCAGCAAGCCCTGACGCATCGCAGCCATAGCAGCCTGCACAACGAGCGCCTCGAATTCCTCGGCGACTCGGTGCTGAACTGCGTCGTTGCGTCGCTGCTGTTCGAGAAGTACAACAAGATCGATGAAGGTGACCTGTCGCGACTGCGCGCCAACCTCGTCAAGCAGCAATCGCTGTACGAGATCGCACAGCGCCTCGAATTGTCGCAATGCCTGCGCCTCGGCGAAGGGGAGCTGAAGTCAGGCGGCTTCCGCCGTCCGTCGATTCTGGCCGATACGCTTGAAGCGCTGTTTGGCGCGATCTTTCTCGACGCCGGTTTCGATGCCGCGCGCGATGTGATCCGCGCGATGTACGTGCCCATCCTGCAGAGCGTGGACCCGAAGACGCTGGGCAAGGATGCGAAGACCCTGTTGCAGGAATACCTGCAGGGCAAGAAGATCCCGCTGCCGCAATACAACGTCGTCGCCACCCATGGTGCGGCCCACAACCAGGAATTCGAGGTCGAATGCCTGGTGCCCAAGCTTGATATCCAGGTGTTCGGTACCGGCGGCAGTCGCCGTGCCGGTGAGCAGGCCGCGGCCAAGCTCGCGCTCGACGCCGTGCAGGCGGCCCTGGTGAAGACGCCGGCCGCACCGAAGAAGACGCGCCAGCGCACCACGCAACTGAAGCTCGCCGGTATCGCGACCATCCAGCCCGATGCGCCGGTCGAACCTTCTGCCAGCGACACCTCGGGCAAGGCCGCCGACAAGGGCGATAAGGGCGACAAGGGCGACAAGGCCAGGAAGCCGCACACGCGGCCGGCCCGCATGTCGGCCACACGCGACGCTGACGATCAAGCGGCGGCGCAGGACCTGCCCGTCACCGAGGAACACCAGGACGAATTGCTGCTCGAGCCCGACACCGGGGCGGGCGCTGCCGTCAATCACAGCAAATCCGCATGAGTGCTTCTGCTGCCAGCACCGATTTCCGGTGCGGCTATATCGCCATCGTTGGCCGTCCAAACGTTGGCAAATCCACGCTGATGAACAAGCTGATCGGCGCCAAGGTCAGCATCACCTCGCGCAAGGCACAGACCACGCGCCATCGCATCACCGGCATCCAGACCCGCGACGATGCACAGTATGTGTATGTCGATACCCCGGGCTTCCAGACCCGCCACAGCAATGCACTGAACAAGACGCTGAACCGCACCGTCACCACCACGCTGACCGCCGCCGATGTGGTGCTGTACGTGGTCGAGGCCGGCGTGTTCGGCGATGCCGATGCAAAGGTGCTGGAGCTGCTGCCGGCCAAGGTGCCGGTCATCCTCGTCATCAACAAGGCAGACCGGCTGAAGGACAAGGCGCCGCTGATGGCGTTTGCGCAGGAAGTCGCTGCCCGGCGTGACTTCGCGGCCATCGTGCCGGTGTCGGCCAAGCAGGGCTTCCAGCTCGACCGGCTCGAAGGCGAGATCCGCCATTACCTGCCGGTCGGCGACGCGATCTTCGATGAAGACGACATCACTGATCGCAGCGAAAAATTCCTCGCCGCCGAGATCGTGCGCGAAAAAGTATTCCGCTTCGTGGGTGACGAACTGCCCTACACCAGCACCGTCGTGATCGAAAAGTTCGAGCAAGAGGGTGCGCTGCGCCGTATCTTTGCGGCGATCCTGGTTGGCCGCGATGCCCACAAGGCGATGCTGATCGGGCAGAAGGGTGCGCGCCTGAAGGAGATTTCGACGCAGTCGCGGCTGGACATGGAAAAGCTGTTCGGCGGCCCGGTCTATCTGGAGATCTGGGTCAAGGTCAAGTCAGGCTGGGCCGACAATGAGGCCGGCCTGCGCGCATACGGTTACGAATAAGTCCACGCCCATGGACGCGCCGGCCCGCAAGCCCACCGAGCGTGAGCACCGTGTCGCCAACCAGCCGGGTTTCGTGCTGCACAGCTATCCGTACAAGGAAACCAGCCTGATTGTTGACGTGTTCACGCGCGACCATGGCCGGGTGCCACTGATCGCGAAGGGCGCGAAGCGTCCGCACTCGAAGCTGCGCGGCGTGCTGCAAACCTTTCAGCCGCTGCAACTGGCGTGGAGCGGGAAATCGGAAGTGCGCACGCTGGTGTCGGCCGAGTGGGTAGGGGGACTGATGCCGCTCGAGCGTTCGGCATTGCTGTGCGGTTTCTACCTGAATGAATTGCTGGTCAAATTGCTCGCGCGTGATGACCCGCATCCGCAATTGTTCGATCAGTATGTGTCTGCATTGAACCAGCTCGCGCATGACGAACCGCCGGCCATCGTGCTGCGCAAGTTCGAAATCGCGCTGCTGAAAGAGACGGGCGTCGCCGGTAGCCTGGTCCGACTGCCTGACGGACATCTGGTCGAACCGGACCAGATGTACGTGTTCGATCCGGAGCACGGTCCGCGTGCCGCGTATGCGAGCGATACCGCACCCGTCGTGTCCGGCAAGACGCTGATCGACATGGAAGCCGGCGACTACGCGGATGCCGCCACGCAGCAGCAGAGCAAACTGCTGATGCGGCACCTGCTCGGACACCATCTGGGCGGCATGCCGCTCAATACCCGGCAGATCCTGATCGATCTGCTGCAGCTGTAGCCGGCCGTCGTAAAATCCTGCCGTCTAACCATAACAAGCACGACCTGCTACCGCCGACCATGAGTTATCTGAACCCGAACGGCGCCGTGATCGACCTCGGCGTGAATATCGACCATGTGGCCACACTGCGCAATGCGCGCGGCACGGTGTATCCGGATCCGCTGCAGGCGGCCTTGCTGGCCGAGCAGGCCGGCGCTGACGTGATCACGTTGCACCTGCGTGAAGACCGTCGTCACATCCGCGACGCTGATGTCGAAAAAATCCGGCCGCAACTGACCACGCGCATGAACCTCGAGTCCGCGATCACCGACGAGATGCTGGAGATCGCTTGTCGCCTGCGCCCGCAGGATGTCTGCCTGGTACCGGAGCGGCGCGAAGAAGTCACCACCGAGGGCGGGCTGGACGTGGTGCGCTATTTCGACGATGTGCGCCGCGCATGCGAGCGCCTGGCCGCGCATGACATTCGCGTATCCCTGTTCATCGATGCCGATGCCGAGCAGATCCGCGCATCGGCAGAGGCCGGTGCGCCGGTGATCGAGCTGCATACCGGTCGCTATGCCGATACCGAAGGGGACGAACAGCAGGCCGAACTGGCGCGCATCACGCAGGGCGTTGCGACCGGCGTGCAAGTCGGGCTGAAGGTCAATGCCGGCCATGGGCTGCACTACACCAACGTGCAGGCGATTGCTGCCATCACCGATATCGCCGAGCTCAACATCGGTCATGCGATCGTCGCGCATGCAGTGTTCGTGGGCTGGGAAAACGCCGTGCGCGAGATGAAGGCCATCATGACCAAGGCGCGGCTCGATGCGCTGAAAGCACGATGATCTTTGGCATAGGCACCGACATCATCCGTATCGACCGCAGTGCGGCCGCGGTCGCACGCCATGGCGACCGCTTCGCGCACAAGATCCTCGGCCCGCAGGAGATGGAAAAATACCTGCGCCGCAGGGCCAAAGTCGAGGCGCGCGGCATTCGTTTCCTCGCCACGCGCTTCGCAGCGAAGGAAGCATTTTCCAAAGCCATTGGCCTCGGCATGCGCATGCCGATGACCTGGCGCGCGGTGCAGTTCGTCAACGCCCCCAGTGGCAAGCCGGTGGTCGTCACCAGCGGCACGCTGACCGCTTTCATGCAAGAACATGGCATCGCAGGGCAGGTATCGCTGACGGATGAGGCAGAATAAGCAGTTGCATTCGTGATCGTGGAGAAGATATGAACAATGGCAAACCCGGCAATGACGCATCCCGCCTCGGGCCGGTGATGCTGGATGTGGTGGGCACCCGTTTGTCGGACGATGACCTGCGCCGCATCCGTCACCCGTTGACCGGTGGCGTGATCCTGTTCGCGCGCAACTATGCTGATCGTGCGCAACTGACTGCGTTGTGCGATGCGATCCACGCTGCCCGCCCGGGTGTACTGATCGCCGTCGATCATGAAGGCGGCCGCGTGCAGCGTTTTCGTACCGATGGCTTCACGCGCCTGCCGGCGATGAAGAAGCTCGGCGAACTATGGGACCGCGATGTGCTCGAAGCCTGCAAGGTGGCGACCGCGCTGGGCTTCGTGCTGGCCGCTGAGCTGCGTGCCTGCGGCGTCGATCTGTCATTCACGCCGGTACTCGACCTGGACTATGGCCAGTCCGAAGTGATCGGCGACCGTGCGTTCCACCGTGACCCGCGTACCGTGACCTTGCTGGCGAAGAGCGTCAACCACGGACTGCAGCTGGCCGGCATGGCCAATTGCGGCAAACATTTCCCCGGCCATGGTTTTGTCGCGGCGGATTCGCACATCGCGATTCCCGTCGATGAGCGCAATCCCGACGACATCCTGAAAGAAGATGCCGCCCCCTATGGTTGGCTCGGCATGAGCCTGTCGGCGGTGATGCCGGCACATGTGATTTATCCGAAGTTCGACAAGCATCCGGCCGGTTTTTCGAAGAAGTGGTTGTCGCTGCTACGCAAGGATCTTGGTTTCGATGGCGTGATCTTCAGCGACGATCTGTCGATGGAAGGCGCGAGCGTCGCCGGTACCGTGGTGCAGGGCGCGCATGCGGCACTGTCGGCCGGTTGCGACATGGTGCTGGTCTGTAATGCACCGGTTAAGGCCGATGAATTGCTGGCCGGGCTCGATCCGTCGGTGGCCATCGATGCGCGGCGCTCGGCCGAGCGCATTGCGGCGCTGGTGCCGACGTCGGTGGCGAAGGACTGGGACACCCTGCAGTCTGATGCGCCCTACCTCGCCGCGCGCCAGCTGCTGAAGCAGCTCGCCTGAACACAGCCACAGGATTCCCAGAGGTCAGTGCATGACCGGCAGCGACGACAAGGACCACGAGCAGCACAAGCCGGTGAAGCCGGTGAAGTCGGTGCGCAAGCGCACTGAGGCGCAGCAAGCGGTGCCGGCGGTGGATGCTGCCATGCCTGCCGACGTCGCAGACGCTGCAAAGCCGGACGACGCCGTACGCGTCGCGTTGCTCGACGAAGTCGCGCGCCTGCCGCACCTGCCCGGCGTTTACCGCTATTTCGATGCGCAGGACAAGTTGCTGTATGTCGGCAAGGCGCGCGACCTGAAGAAGCGCGTGTCGAGCTACTTCCAGAAAACACTGTCCAGTCCGCGCACCGCGATGATGGTCGAGCGCGTCACGCGCATGGAGACCACGGTCACGCGCAGCGAGGCCGAGGCGCTGCTGCTCGAAAACAACCTGATCAAGACCCAGCAGCCGCGTTTCAACATCCTGTTCCGGGATGACAAATCCTATCCCTACCTGAAGCTGTCCGGCGGTGACTATCCCCGCATGGCCTACTATCGTGGCGCGGTCGATAAGAAGAGCCAGTACTTCGGACCTTTCCCGAGCGCGTGGGCCGTGAAGGAGTCGATGCAGATCCTGCAGAAGATTTTCCTGCTGCGTACCTGCGAGGATTCGGTCTTTCAGAACCGTACCCGTCCCTGTCTGCTGCATCAGATCAATCGCTGCAGCGGCCCCTGCGTGAACCTGATCAGCCAGGAAGATTACGCGGTCGATGTCGACAATGCCGCGCAATTCCTGCGTGGCCGACAGACCGAGTTGATGCAGTCGCTGGAAAAGAAAATGCATGCGTTCGCCGAAGCGCTGAAGTTCGAGCAGGCGGCCGTCGTGCGCAACCAGATCACGGCGCTGTCGCGCGTGCTGCACCAGCAGAGCATGGAGACCGGCGGCGATGCGGACATCGACATCATTGCCGTCGCCGTGCAGGGCGGTCGTGCGTGCGTGAACCTCGCGATGGTGCGCGGCGGCCGTCACTTGGGTGACCGTGCGTACTTCCCGACCCAGGTTGACACGGTGGCCGGTGAGGCGTCGGTTGACGCCGAGGTGTTGAAGGCTTTCCTCGCGCAGCATTATGTCGACAAGTTCGTGCCGGCGATCCTGGTGGTGAACATCGAGCTCGACGAGCCGGAACTGATGATGGCGCTGATGGAGCAATGCGGGCACCGCATCACGCTGGTGTTCCAGCCGCAAGGCCAGCGCCGCGCGTGGCAGGAGATGGCCGTCAAAGGCGCGCAGATTGCGCTGGCGCGATTGCTGTCCGAGCAGGGATCGCAACAGGCGCGCACGCGCGCGATGGTTGACACGCTGGGCCTGGACGCGGCCGACATCGATGCATTGCGCATCGAATGCTTCGACATCAGCCATACGCAGGGCGAGGCGACGCAAGCATCCTGTGTGGTCTATCACCATCACCAGATGCAGAACGGCGAATACCGCCGCTACAACATCAAGGACATCACCGCCGGCGACGACTATGCAGCGATGCGGCAGGTGCTGACGCGCCGCTATGAAAAGGTCGCCAATGGCGAGGGCGTGATGCCCGACCTGGTGCTGATCGATGGTGGCAAGGGCCAGGTCGAGGTCGCGCGCCAGGTGCTGGCCGAGCTGGGGCTGGACATCGGCCTGATCGTCGGCGTCGCCAAGGGCGAGGGACGCAAGGTCGGTCTGGAGACCCTGATCTTCGCCGATGGCCGTGCGCCGCTGGAGCTGGGCAAGGAGTCCGCCGCGCTGATGCTGATCGCGCAAATTCGCGATGAGGCACATCGCTTCGCGATCACCGGCATGCGCGCAAAGCGCGCAAAGGCAAGGCAGGCGTCACGGCTGGAAGAGATCGAGGGCATCGGCGCCAAGCGCCGCCAGAAGCTGCTGGCGCGCTTTGGCGGGCTGCGCGGCGTGCAGGATGCCAGCATCGAGGAGCTGGCGTCGGTGGAGGGCATATCGCGTCAGCTGGCGGAAGATATCTATCGGCAGCTGCATTGACAGCCGGTCGCGTCGGGCCGGCAATCTCCATTAGAATGTCGGCAAACCGTAACAAAAACTGAAACATGCCCCTGAACATCCCCATCCTGCTGACCTGGCTGCGCGTGGCGCTGATACCGCTGGTGGTCGGCATCTTCTTTGTGCCGGATGCGTGGATGACGGAGTACGAGCGTGGACTGGCTGCAACCGGGGTGTTCATTGTGGCCGCACTCACCGACTGGTTTGATGGCTACCTCGCACGCAAGTGGGACCAGACCTCGGCTTTCGGTGCATTTCTGGATCCGGTGGCCGACAAGTTGATGGTGGCCGGTGCCTTGCTGTTGCTGGTGCAGCTCGGACGCACGAATGCGATCATCGCTTTCGTGATCATTGGCCGTGAAATCGCGATCACCGCATTGCGTGAATGGATGGCGCACATCGGTGCGTCGAAATCCGTGGCCGTCAGTTCGCTTGGCAAGATCAAGACCGCTGCGCAAATGATTGCGATACCGATGCTGCTGTATGCGTATCCGTTGTTCGGCGTGATCGATACGCTGTTCATCGGACAGCGTTTGATCGAGGTCGCTGCCTTGCTCACGCTGTGGTCGATGTTGTACTATCTGCGGCGCGCGTGGCCGCTGATCAAAGAGCGACACGACATGCAATGAGCACGTGATGCCCGATGGGCAGACGTGGTCCACTCGCCGCAATGCATGTGCGGCAGTCCCGGGCAGCTGGCGGAAGCCGATGGTAGTCAAGGGCAGTCTGCGGGTGCGAACGCTAGTCGGGTTCGCAAACATGTTGCTTGACAAGATTTTTGAGTCGTTTATAATCTTGTTTCTGTCGACGCGGGAGTAGCTCAGTTGGTAGAGCGCAACCTTGCCAAGGTTGAGGTCGAGAGTTCGAGACTCTTCTCCCGCTCCAAATTACAAAAAGGGAAGCCCATCAGCTTCCCTTTTTCATTCGTGAAAGCGCGCTGCGCGTGTCAACCAGGTTCACTGACACTGCAGTTGGCGGCCGGGCCTGGTCAGTAACCCAGGCCGGCGTTCACGGGTACAATACGGCTCCCTCGGCGGGGTAGCAAAGTGGTTATGCAGCGGCCTGCAAAGCCGGCTAGGCCAGTTCGATTCCGACCCCCGCCTCCAAAGATTGACGGCGTCCGCTTGCGGAGGCCGTTTCGCTGTCATTCGTGTCCAAGCTGAGTAGGGATGGCTTGTGTTTGGGCGCACGGCTCATGAGGGATGTTGTGCGCCGTGGACATGGACAGGTGTGCAGCAGTTCTATACTGCCGTGCATGAAGATCGAAGCGAAAGAGCATCTCAC
>JACCDU011177352.1_pt1 | contig 10133 bp, 12 predicted proteins | sample 7446081 | NCBI WGS metagenome assembly JACCDU01 (sample SAMN15323447, study PRJNA562643) | freshwater metagenome | isolation source: river surface water | place: USA:Blue River Watershed | collected 2017-08-17
CGGAACTTAGTTCCGCAATCGTGGATAGATTGAATAAGCTAGTTATTTTTTAATATATCGAGCAATTTGGCACTGGTTAGTGGTTTAACAAGCACGTCATCAAAGCCAAGTCCTAACAAACGCGAAACGTCTTCTAACTGGGCATAAGCTGTATAGGCTATTATTATTAGGTGATCGAAACGTGCATCAAACCTAAGTTTAGCCACTACATCTAAGCCACTAACCTCAGGCATAGATATATCAAGCAGGACGCATGAAATTGAGGTGTTTCTCAACATCTCCAAAGCATCTGCCCCCCCCTCTGATTCATAGACATCCCATCCAAATGGGCGCAGTATGAGGCCAGGGAGTAAGCGATTAATTCCGTTGTCATCAACGACCAAAATGGATTTGGATTTTTTTATTGATGATTTATGCATTGGATCAAACTTTATTTCAAATGTAATTCTATTAAGCTAATTCACAAATAATTAGGGGAACACTATTCCGGCAATGATGAAATTTAACCAGAACGAAAATAAAGCATGAAATTAAACTTTTCTTTATGAAAAGTCATCAAAAACTTCATTTGCGTTTCAACACCACACTGGACCTACCGAAGCGAATTGCACTTGTTCTTGCAGCGTACGATGAACTAGGCTATGTCAACCGAAAATCTTTAATGACCGTTTATGGCATTACACAACTACAAGCAGGTGCATTAATGCGTGACTTTATTCATGCACACGCTAGAAATATTGAATGGAATACAGACAAGTCTCACTACAAAATGACCAGTTAGCGGAACTATTTACCGTTAATTTTTCTAACAGTGATGATGGCATCTAAAAATCCATGCACCCATTCCATGTCGATGGGTTTTTGCAGTATTTGTATATCTTTAGGCAAACCACCTTTTTCTTGAATTTGTGTAGTGGTTAGCCCTGTGATGGCAATGACAGGCAATAAAGCAAACAATTTATGCTCGCGCAACGTTTTGATAAACTTAAAACCGTCCATGTCCGGCATATTGAGGTCCGTTAGTAAGACCTGCGGTTGCATAGCGGGCATGTCTAGCAAGGCCTCCATTGCCGAAGCGTAGATAACGACATCCAAGGGTAAAGACCAGCGGTCAAAATAGGCTTGGTACATGAGTCGACTACTCTCGTCATCCTCTACCACGAGTACGCGTAATTTGACATCGTTCGAATACAACGAAGCGGGAGCTAAATTGTTTGCATATTGATATTCTTGAATAGACTGCAAAGAAATACGCCTATGGCCACCTTGGGTTTTCCAAGCTTTGAGGGTGTTTGACTCCACCAAATTTTGAATGGTGCCCACAGAGAGCTTGAGAAGCTTGGCTGCGTAGCTGGTGCCGCAATAACCGTCATAACCGTCTGTTGAATTTTCCTGCTTCATATCATCTCGCCACTTTTGCTGATTTTGATATTTTTGCAGCGAAACGAAAAATGAAATGAAATCAGAGAGAAATTAACCAACCTTTATTCCCATATTAATTGCGTTGATCAGGCTACTATGTGCAACAAGCCGACGAACAAGCTACTCACAAGAATGCATTGAGTAGGTTATTTACATTGCAGCCTCCCGATGCAAAACACCTACAAAACCTACAAGAACAAATTGCTTTCTATTTTTGCCACCGCAAGTATGCTGCGGTGACTTCTGTTTGCAACCGTCATCACAGACTTGATCAGCAACTTTGCCGTTGGTTGTTGCTTACCATGGACAGGCTTACAGGACCTAATTTAGTGATAACACAGAAGTAAATTGCCAACATGCTTGGCGTACGCCGCGAGGGTCTAACAACTGCGGCTAGAAATCTTCAAGCTGCAGGGTTGATCAGCTATGTTCGCGGACATATAAAAGTACTGAATCGCCCTGGCTTAGAGACCCGAACATGCGGGTGCTATGAAGTAGTCAAGAATGAATACAACCGACTGTTGCCTACCGGTTACTCGATAAGTTACTGGTTTTTTTCGACCATCAAAAATCGACGATCACAAAAAAACCTCAATAGATCTAAATGTTGATTGAGATGCTGTAAAAATTTTGCTGTGGGAACGATGCACTTGGTTCTTTGGTCTGACATATTGTTTGAAACGTCAATCAAGCCCAGCTCTTCAAACTCTCGCATGCGTTGTCGTATTGCCCGCTCTGTCGACCTGCCATGAAATAGCTTGAGCTGCTGCGGCAGATGCGAATCGTTTAAGCAGACTTCGGCAATTCGAAAGTAAAGTTCTCTCCCGGTAAGTGTTTGCAGTTCTTGACGCTGACGATTTTCCCAATCATGGATCTGAATGATCACCCGCAACAAGTTGGGCTCATTCACAGATTTTTCAAACTCATTTGGCATTTAGAGCTCCTTCATGCGATGGATGACGTCCCTCAGCTTTGACTGTTTAAAAATCTCGCACTTATGTTCCGCACACACGAGCTCGAGACAGCTTACTCAAGCTCATGCCGCTCCGTGGATTTAGTTGATGGCGAGCACATACCTTTTCTGTATGTCGAAGGTGTAACCCCTTTGTGTCCGCGAAAAAAACGTGAGAAATTGGCTGCTGTTGAAAATCCCAGATCCGCAGAGACGAGTGCCACGTTTTCCTGCTTTTCAACAATGCGTTTCGTCGCGTTGTCGAGAAGTACACAGTTCCATATCAGATTGGGCGTACTCTGCAATTCATCCTTAAATAACTCGTACAGACGACTTCGGGACACCCCAACAAATTGGGAAAGACTTTGCATGAGGTCGAGCCTCGTCATATTGTCATTGATGCAACTCAATGCTAGACGTAAGCGATAGTCCAACATTTTTCTGCGAACGGCATTCGGGTATAGATTGGTCTGTGCAATGTTGTTATCGATAGTGATTTGCAACAGCGTCATAACGTCGTTTTCTATTGACGACGGATTTTTTTTTGTGAGCAGGATTTTCTGTGTCAATTCCCAGCACTTAGTCTTCATTTCATCGGTATGAATCAACTGTGCTTTTTGGAAACTGATGGGCGCGCCACAGTGTGTGAAGAGTTCGTCAAACCAAACTTCATCGATATAAAGCTTCAACATCATGACGGACTCAGTGACATCGCCAAGCAATAAATCGTGGGCCTGATATCGATTAACTCCTACAGCTTGACTTTCACTGTAGGCCACTGGTTCATCACTCACACGACCTCGACATTGACCACCACCTAACCAATATCCAAACTCAAGTTCTGAATGAACGTGCGGCACAAGATCATGGCAAACCTCAAAAACAACGACCTTGCCAAAACGACCTTCGACCATCGAAAAAACTTCGCTCATTCAGCCACCTCCTTAGAAGCAGTGTTACGAAGCTATGGTTATTCATCTACTGGATTTCGCACATATAAATCAAAAAAACTAATTTTTTATGATATCCACATGCAATGAAAAGCACTCAAAAAGTAGACTTTCAAATCCCCTTCTGATCATCCACAGTTAGGATTAAACGACTCCCCAAAAACTCGCATGAGAACTAGCTTCCTCTTGTTGACGCGTCCTTAAGCAAACAGAGAAAAGAGAAAGAAAACGGCAGAAAAAACTCACTTTTTGAAAAAGTGAAGTCACCGCATCCATATGGTCACTCGCCGGAAGCCCTTGAATACAGGGCATCCATTCATGAAGCAATTTCACCGGGCAGGAGATGAAAAGCGAACCCCAGTGATACTCGCCCCGAATCAATTCATTCAGTAGCTTGATGCAGATGTCTCACAAGCCATGCCAATGATGCATTGGCGTGATACGCCTCGACTTGAAAGCTGGGTTGCTCTCAAGGAATAGAGAACACTATTCAATATCATCTCCCCCGTCCTGCTCGGTAGAACTCTGGCCAGACCACAACAAACAGCAACTAATTTTCCCAGTCGAGAACATATGGCGAAGTCCGTTCGCGCAAGCTCGTGGTGATACAAGACACAAAAGTCGAACTCCTTATGTGTATTGCGACACGTCTAAGAGAAGTAAACCCAATTAATTTGAGTGCTTGCTATTCAACTAAGTGGGTTAAAGCTTAAACGCAAGAGCCAGTCTCTGAAAAGTCTCCATGGCCTTGGCATCTTGTCCCATAACCTCAGGATCTGAAACTGCAGCAATAAATCGTCTTAAATCAGAAGCAATTTTTTCATCAACATCAATGTTCGTCTCTGGGCTGAGTAATCCAGCAAGTGCCAAGATGTCTTTCAGGTGCTTAGATATGTTCCTCGAATCAATCTGTTCACCATTAGCCTTTTGAGCGGTTAATCCAATCCAGGCAAGCGCTTTAAGTGGGATCAACCGATCTTCCCCAACCCATGGCAAACCGTTCTGGTCACGTCGTCCAGACATCAAAAAGTGGTAGTACACATCATCGAGCAAGATGGCTGAAAGACTAGAAACCATTTCATCCATCGGAATCGGCGTTAACCGACTTTTCTCTGCGAGCTCAATTCCGGATGGAGCGCGAGAAAACAGCTCAACCATGTATGGATAGTCGTCTTCTGTTGGTTTAACAAAGCGGTGTAACTTCGGTTTTTCAGTTGAGTCTGCTTGTCGAAGCTGATATCCACCTGCCTCGACAAACTCCCAAAAACGTTTTCCAAACGCTGGTGTCAATGCTTCTAGATGAAGTACTACATCAAAATCTTTTGTTTGTCTAAAATTTTGACCAGCCTCCTCCATTGCAATAGAAGCAGCAGTTCCGCCAATCAACACAAATTGATCGGAGTAACCTTCAAACCATGCTCGGAATCGCTCCAATCCTTTCACCATCTGATCTGCTCCTGTAGTTCATCAAGTGCCATTTGAACGCGATCATCATTGCTGTCATGCAATGACAACCATAACGACAAGGGATCGACAGTCTTAGAGTTTGCCACCAGCGCAGGGCTGTAAGTCCATATCTCCAGTTGGTAGGCCCCCTCTTCTGGTCCTGGAATTTCCTGAGCACCTTGCAATAGAGCTTCGCGCCATTGCTCAGCAGTAATTGCAAAAGACAACTCTCGCGGACTACTAAGCATTGTTCGTTCCGATAAGCCAGACAAGCCAGCCAATCTGATATCCGAAGATTTCAAGACCAACTTTTCTCGAACCCAAACAAAGCGCTTGACGGGTGAGCGCATGAAATCTTTGGCTTTGTTCCAAACCGCCTCACGTGGTTCTAACAAACGCAAGTGCTTGCTGCGTCCAACCAAAACAACTTCAGCAAGTTCAGCATCAACCAACTCCCGAATTGCCCTTGTTGCTGTCATTGGCGTATAGCCTAGCGCCGCAGCATCGACACTAGGAGACCACTCATCTTGCGTAGGTCTATTCAGCAATTGCCAAATGAGAAGTGCTTGAGTCGATGGCGTCAAACGTTTACGGTCTTTTTGTGCGCCTTGACGAAAATGCTCTCTCAAATCAATACCAAGATTTGGCAGATACATCTGGTTACCAGGCACGATGAATGAAACCTTTTGCTCAATCAGGTTTCGACGCTCATACGAAGCAAGTGTGGGTAGGCAGTAAACAACTGGACATCCTAAAACCTCACTGATGCGAGTCAGATGCACTCGTACTTCACGTAATGAAAGTGAAGGTATCGCATCATGGATTGCTAAAACAATGCGATGTCCGGCTAGCTCCACTTGGTTGAATTCGAATGTGTCTTGCAAGAAATACGACAAAGACGACGCTTGCGGACATGCCTCAACCGCTGGAGCATCAAAGCCCAGTACATCTTGAAGGTATCGACTAATTCGAAGTTTTAAATCCATATCAAGCAATTTAATAACGCAATTAATGCACTATAACACATTAAATGTTACCGTGCGATATTAAAGTTATAAATGAATCAAGGCAAAAGATATAGCGTAAAAGTCAGACTGGATATCAGCGGCATAACTTGTACATGAAGAGGCTCAATCAGTCACACCTTCTTTGCCGCAAAGGAACACTCTTCGCTTCGGCCGAACCTGGCCAGCAAAGCTGGCCATTAACCGAGCAGGGGAAGGGAGCTGCACCATAAGTGTGAATCAACCGATCAAGCAAGAACAGTTTTACTTGTGTTTCATTTGGTCGCGATTTTCATCAGCAATTTACACCTTGCAGAAAAGAGTGAGCTTGACCAACCCCTTTTAGACCGAACGGCATGGGCCGACGTTGAGCGTCCAGCGAAAACGGTCACGAGCTCCCGGCGAGTGATTCGCAAGGAGACCGACAGGAGCACGACAGTGCGATGGTCAAAGGTCGACGCGTAAGGCAAGTTACGTTCGTACAAGAACGTGACGCAGCAACTTAGCCAGTGATCCTGGTTAAAGGACGAAAGGAGAAAGACCTCGGCGAGACGAGAGTCGAGACAACCCAATGTCCAAGAGCTTGCTCGAAGGAGATTGGGATAGGTCGTGGTTAATCGCGACGGGCGATGAACCTTCGGATTGAGAGTGAGGCATTAACCCGCCGGGCGTAAGACATAACGCCAATCGGATACCCGAGAGGGCTTGAAGTTGCTTGCAACTTTATTCGATGCGGCGTTATGTTTAATCCCTCACGGTCCGCCTCGCCTTCGAACTGGCGAGGCTGACATCGCTAGCTGAATCCAGACAAGAAGGCCCAGCGGCCAGATCGAAGTCGCGGTAAAACACACCGCGAGTTTGATCGTCATAGAGCGTCAGCCTTACTTTCCCAGCACATCAACTGATGACATTGGGGCAGTCCAAACAACAATAGCTGAAACTTTTTGGATGAAGCGAGGGCCACGTTCTATTCACAAACATCCGAAGTGGAAAAGGTGACAGACCTCAGCGAGGGCTGGCGACTTTTTTGCTGGCCGACCAACGGGAGGCTAGCAACCCGACTCTAAGCAAAGGAGCAGTTAAAGAAATGGGAACGTCTAAGGATGTGGCAGTGGATGAAAGTGGGTAGCGCACAAGGCTGATACTGCGGGAGCGAAGGGTAAAGTGATGACAACCACGAAGGGGTTGGCGCCACTTTTGCTGGCCGACCGGAGGGAGGCCGAGCAACCGAAGCGACCCACGAAAGAAAAGCACTTTGTTAGCTTAAAAAGCTGATTGTGGCGAATCCGGCCCCTTAAGCTGAGTGCGTTGATCCGAAAGACATGACGACTGGGACCCCGCATGAATACTGGGTTTTAAAGACATGCGCCCTAATTACACAGGTGGTCGATATTGACACAGACATAGATCTGGTCAGCTTCAATATGCACACTATATCGACAAAGGCCTAGCTAGCTCTTTCCTAGTTTCAAATCGACAAGTTGCAAGTCTTGAAATGTCTTGGCACGTCGAAGAATTTCATCTTTTGCAAGCAAATTTACTTGAGCTAAAACATCCTCTTTCAAGGTTTCAAGCTTGGAATTCAGCACTTTTAAATCTGTATATGAATCTTGATATTCGTTAATTAGATCGTCTCTTTGGTCTGTCAAATCACTTATTTGCTGTTCCAGATCAGAAATTTCTAACTTGTGAGATCGGATCAATTTCTGTGAAGTTTTTTCTTTTTCAACAAGCTTATCAATTGCTCTTTGATGTTTCTTCTCGAGTTCACTTTGTCGGACCTCTTGCTCTTTGATTTTTATTCGCCAATCTGCATCCACTTCCTTTCTGTAGTTGGCAACATGCTGATACAGAAATGCTGGTGCAAAACTCTTTCCTAGATTGCGCGCAATAGCAACAGCGACTCCAACAACGAACATCATAGGCGGCAATAAAATTGCGACGAAGAGAACCCAGAAGAAGCCTAATTGGTACAAATTAGTGATCCAGCTTTGCATGACTGGTTTCGCAAGTAACTGTTTTGCAGTCGCCACATCTTCCTGAGAAAAATTGCAAGGAATGAGCCATAAATTGGTGAGGCTCAATCGTGAACATTCCATCACCCAAAGTGCTTCGTTCACTTGGTTCTGTTCTGTGTAAAGAATTTTTGAATTAAGTTCATCAACTTTACTTTTCAACTCGTCATTTTCTTTTTTAACAGACTTCAGCCTTTCCACTGTTAACTCTAGAGCCTCTTTCTTGCGCTCAAAGTCGCTGTATGGCACACAGGCACCGAATTGAACTAAAAAAATAGCAAGGAGAATTTGGCTTGCCAGACGCTTTTTTTTATACATATTGATGACCTCCGATTCGCATTAATCGAATTCGGCTTGCATCTACTTCGGATAAATATGCAATAGGCTCGCTTCGTACAAAGCCTCCCGACTTAACACGTTCGTAAGTAAACACTGGTGAGTTAACAGCAAATTTCTTCTTGTAGTTTTCAAAAATATCGGGATGAGCCAAATAGTAAATTTGCTCGTATTTGAAAGAATTATTCTGATTCCGCTCTCTGAGTGCTTGATAGAGCCTTGCTTGCATTTCATCTAATTCTTTGCCAGTTTTGCGGCTTGTTTCAACCTCAAGTCCGCATTGCATTCCATCATTCCCTATCAGAATCGCATCAAACCTCTTTACATTTTTTACGCTTTTTTGAGCTTGTTGTCGTTCGGATTGAAAGTCTATGAACACGCCAGTCGCAAGAAGACGATGAACAGCAAGCTGAATTTCCAAAACATGTCCAGCTTGACGATAGTTAATTTTCGATTTGTTAATCTCTGGGTAATGCAAAGATTCAATACTTAATCCTCTCGCTACACCCAAGCCCACCGTTGTGAGAACTACTAATTTATAACCTACACCAAACATTCCTGTTACATGGGGCATAGGTGGAGAGTAGAGCTCAACTAGCCCTTTTGAAATCAATCTTGCCAACACTCTTCCCGATTTGTCATGCGTCACATATCGGAGAACATGCTCGCTTGAATATCCATTTTTATAAACAAAGAGCAGCTGCTTATGCTCTTTTTCTCGTCCTGTTTTCCTTGTGTTTGTGTCAGTTTTTTTCTTGCGCGCCAGCGCAAGTTGTTTGAGCCTAGCTTCAGATGGTCTTGCGTGACTTTTGGACGGATTGTCATCACTCACTTTTTTATCAGGCATGTGAGTCTCCGTTCACAGTCGGCATCGATGAATTTTTAGGCTTAGGTCCTCGCTTCTGACCAGTGTAGCCTTTCGTTGAATTGGCGACTGCCAATTGAAATGCTTCCCTGATTTTTTCTAATGAAAGCTTAATTGCGCCTGTCTCAATCAGCAAAACTGAGACTTGTTCGAGAAGAGTTTGTTGACGCTCAAACTCTTGATTGACAGCAGCCATCGCTTGGGCTTGCGCTGTTTTCTTTGCCTCACTCAACAAAGTTGTGGCATCGTTTTTGAGATTTGGTTTAGTCATTTGACCTCCTGTGTAGTGCTAGTAAATCGCACAGACGGGCATGCCTAACTCCTGAACAAAATCAGAAATTAGACAGGCCCATTCCACAAAAGGTCTATCAGTATCGAAAAAGCGCGCTATTAAATTGGATGTATTGCGGAACGCTAGATCAGCTTAAATGTTAGAAAAATCCGATTTGAGTTGCAAGTAATTTTTTTTAAACTAGCAATTAACGTAGCGGAAACATATGCATTTCCTTGATTTCATTCTCACTGTTACTTGGAAGTTTCCTCAACTTTGAAAAGAAGTTTGCGTTATTTATTCAATTTGAAAATTCCGACTGTTTGATCTACATCGCTGTAAAGATTTTAAAAACTGCGTCTTTAAAATCTTCTGGGCTTCAGAAGAAAATGTTTATTTTTTCATACTTAAGGTCCGCTTAAGGCTGGAAGCCGCCATTCGCGGCGATGGCATGAATCTACCGCTCAAAGTACGAGCTCTGAGGGCAAGACTCGTTCCGAGGTAACGTTCAGAGCCGTTTTATCAGACTCTTGATCCAGGACATGCAGAACTCAATGGATTGATCGGTCTGTGGATCTGACATCGTTGGCATCGGATCGCTGCCTGGGCCATGCCCGTAGTCGTTACGTACGTTTGTGAAGAACGCTTGCAGCACCTTACGCTCCCATTGGTCAATGAACGAGCCATTATTCTTACTTTCGAGATGATTCAAGAAGTCTGACGCGCCTTTCTCTAGACCAGTCGTCCAGCCCTTCTCGCCGCTGATGATCTTTATCGTGCTCTCAAGAGCCTTACCGGCATAGAACGCTGGATCGCGCCCACCGGAATCGCGAAGGTCGATTGCCGATGCGATGTCGGTACTAACATTTGCC
>JACCDU010554448.1_pt1 | contig 10131 bp, 12 predicted proteins | sample 7446081 | NCBI WGS metagenome assembly JACCDU01 (sample SAMN15323447, study PRJNA562643) | freshwater metagenome | isolation source: river surface water | place: USA:Blue River Watershed | collected 2017-08-17
CCCGCACCCACGGGCTGTTGATGGGCTGATGCGCTGATCAGCGCATTTCGCCTTCAATCGTCAACTGCACACCTTGCGCGCCGGTCTTGACCGGCGTCAGCACCACGCCCAGATCGCCCGGCTGCGCGCGGGCTTCCCCCGTTTTGGAAATGCGCGCGCGCAGCGTGACCTGCGCCACCGAGGACAGGTTGGCCTGGGTCATGGCGCTGCTGTCATCCAGCGTGAACGCATAAGGCAAGGCCGCCACCGTGGTGCGCACAATGGCCAAGGGCATGCGGGTGCCGTCGGCTGGGGTGGCATAAATGAACACCGTGTCTGTGGGGGCCACTTTGGCTTTCAGCGAAGCCGCCAACTGCACCATGCCCGTGATGCGCGAAGCGGCGGCATTGGGCGATGTGGCCGCGGCAGCTTGGCGCGGCGCTTGGGGTGCTGTAGGCGTTGCGGGTGCCACACTGGCGGCCAGCCCCAACTTGCCGCGCACCTGCGCCAAGGCGTCTTCCAGCGGGGGCAGATCGGGGGCATCGGCCGCCATCAGGGTGCGCGCACGTTGCCAATGTCTCAGCGCCTGCTCGTAACGCGCCTCGGAGTACGCGGCACTGCCGGCCAACAACAAAGCACTGAGCTGGTCCGGGTTGGCGCGCAACACGGCTTGGATGATTTTCCAGGGCTCACCCTCAAAACTGCCTTGGTTGGCTTGCGCCAACACCTCGGCACGCTCGATGGCCACATCGTCATCGCTGCTCAAGGCCAGCGCCTTGGCATAGGCCTGGCCTGCGGCTTCAAATTGGCCCATGGCACGGCGCACGCGGCCCAGCATGACCCAGCCTTGCAACTGGTTGGGGTCCTCTTGCAGGCGGCGCTCCAGTTTCTCCACCATCTCGGCCATCTTCTTGGGGTCCACGGCTTCATGCGGCTCGCTTTGCGCCAGCGCAGCGGGGTCCAGTCCGGCGGGTTGACCCAAGACACCGTAAGCCAAAAGCGTCACCACGGGAATCAAAACCACAAAACCCGCCAAGGTGGTACGCACCCAGCGGGAGGGCGCCGTCACAGGCGCGGCCACGCGGGTGGCTCGCGGGGTCTGCACGTCCTCTAACAAGCGACGCGTCAACTCATCACGGGACTGTTGGTAGGACTGCGCCGACAGCGTGCCCTGCGCGTACTCGCGCTCGAGCTCGGCCAATTGTTCGCGGTACACCTCGGCATTGGCGCGCGCAGGGTCCACCGCGACCTGTTGCTGCTGGCGTGAGGCACGCCACAAGGCGCGGCACAGCACCAGCAAGACCCCCGCCACCAGCGTCAGGGCCAAACTCAGAAAAAGCGTGAGATCTTTCACATCAGTCTTTCAGTAACTGCTCGGCACGCGCACGCTCTGCCTCGCTCAAAGCCGCAGGGGCTGGCATGGCCTGACGGCGCTGACGCAAATAGCCTACCAAGCCCATGGCCGCGATCAAGAACAACAGAAACGGGCCAAACCAGAGCACCCAGGTCAAAGGCTTCACTTCCGGGCGGTACAGCACGTAATCGCCATAGCGGGCGACCAAAAATTCTTTGACCTGCGCGTCGTTCTTGCCTTCCTTGATCAGGCCACGCACTTCACGGCGCAAGTCTTCGGCCAACTCGGCATGCGAGGAAGCCAGCGACTCGTTCTGGCAAACCATGCAGCGCAACTCTTCGGCAATTTTGACCAGGCGCGCCTCCACCTCGGGCTCTTGCGCCATGGGAACGGCCTCCTTGGCCCAGACCTGGGTCGCCAGCAGCGATGCACAAGCGAAACAGGCCACCAGCCAAAAGGATGAAAACGCGCGCCTCATGAGGTCTCCAAGCTGCGAATCAGCGGCAAAATTTTGTCGGCCAGCAACTGCGGCGTGACCACGCCCACACGCTTGTAGCGGATGATGCCTTGGCGGTCGATCACATAGGTTTCGGGCACGCCGTAAACGCCGTAATTGATGCCCACGCGCCCATCCAAATCCATCACGGTGGTGCTGTAAGGGTTGCCATGGCGCTGCAGCCAGACCACGCTGCGCTCACGGGCCAGCTGGAGTTTGGCCTCGGGCGCGAGCTTGCCGCCTTGCTCATCCTGCGGCTGAATTTCCTTGTAGCTCAGGCCCACGATGGGCACCGCGTTTTTTTGCGCAAAGGCCACCAGCACCGGGTGCTCTTCACGACAGGCCACGCACCATGTGGCCCACACATTCAGCATCCATACCTTGCCCTTGAGGTCCTCTGGGCCGAAAGCCTTGCTGCCGTCCAGGGTGGGCAAACTGAAGGCGGGTGCCGGTTTGTCAATCAGGGGAGAGGGAATTTCGCGCGGGTCGCGTTTCAGGCCCACCGCGAGAAAAACCACCAAGCCCAGAAACAATGCCAAGGGGATCAGAAATTTTTTCATGGCTTCGTCTCTTCAAGCAGGCTGTGCGGCCTTGTTCACCGCGCGGCGGTAACGGCGGTCGAGCGCAGCCAGCAAGCCGCCGGCCACCATCAGCAACACCCCCGCCCATAGCCAGGGCACAAAGGGTTTGTAGTAGACCCGAACGCTCCACTGCGCCGGCGTGCCGCCCAGGGACTCGCCCAAGGACACATACAAATCACGCATGAAACCAGAGTCAATGGCGGCCTCGGTCATCGGCATGGCGGAAGAAAAATAGCGGCGTTTTTCGGGGTACATCTTTTCCAGGAACTGGTCGTCTTTGAAGACGTCAAATTCGCCACGCACGGCGTTGTAGTTCGGGCCCTTGACCTCTTGCAAACCCACCAGCTTGAAGCTGTAGGGGGCAATGGTGACTTGCTCACCAATGCCCATGCGCACATCGCGCTCGACTTCATAGGACTTCACGCCGGTGATGCCGATGACCAAGACCGCCATGCCAAAGTGCGCCAGATGCATGCCCCAGAACGACGCGCCAATGCGCCCGGGCTTGCGCACGCGAAACAGCACCTGCTGCAGGGTTCCCAAGGCAATCCAAAGGCCCAGGAACAAACCCAGCACCACGCCCAAGGACCATGCCCCCATGGCGAAGGGCAGCAACAGCGCCAGCGCCAGGGCCAGCAAGCCGACAAAACGCAATTCACGCACGATGTCGGACAACCGGGCCTCGCGCCAATGCGCCACCGTGCCCGGAATCATGATGAACAACAAGGGCACCATCAGCGGCGCGAACACCAGGTTGAAATACGGTGGCCCCACCGACAACTTGCCCAGATTCAATGCGTCAATGATCAGCGGGTAAATCGTGCCCAGCAAGACTGCCGCCGTCGCCACCACCAAAATCACGCTGTTGGACAACAACAGCGACTCACGCGACAGCAAGCCCATGCTGCCGCCCAAGGTCACCTGCGGTGCGCGCCAGGCAAAGAGCGTGAGCGATGCGCCCACCACCAGCGCCAGGAAAATCAGAATGAAGATGCCGCGCGAGGGGTCGGACGCAAACGCATGCACCGAGGTCAGCACGCCCGAGCGAACCAGGAAGGTGCCCAACAAGGACAGAGAAAACGCGGCAATCGCCAGCAGCACGGTCCAGGCCTTGAAGCTGCCGCGCTTCTCGGTCACCATCAGGGAATGAATCAGCGCGGTGGCCACCAGCCAGGGCATGAGCGAAGCATTTTCCACCGGGTCCCAGAACCACCAGCCGCCCCAGCCCAATTCGTAATAAGCCCACCACGACCCCAAGCCAATGCCAAAGGTCAGAAAGGTCCAGGCGATCACGGTCCAGGGCCGCGACCAGCGCGCCCAGGCAGCATCCAGTCGGCCCGAGAGCAAGGCTGCGATGGCAAACGCAAACGCCACCGACATGCCCACATAGCCCATGTACAGCATGGGCGGGTGGATCACCAGCCCCGGGTCTTGCAGCAAGGGGTTGAGGTCACGGCCCTCGGGAGCCGCCGGCAACAAACGCTCAAACGGGTTGGAGGTGGTGAGAATGAAGGCCAGAAAGCCGGTGGAAATCAAGCCCAGCACACTCAGCACCCGCGCCACCATGGCCAGGGGCAAGCTGCGCGAGAACAGGGCCACGCTCACCGACCACAGCGCCAGCAGCAGCACCCACAGCAACAAGGAGCCCTCATGGCCGCCCCAGACCGCCGCCACCTGGTACGGCTTGGGCAACAAGGTGTTGGAATGCTGCGCCACATAGCTCACCGAAAAATCATTCGCCAAAAACGCGCTGGTCAGGCAGGCGAAGGCCACGGCCACCAAGCCAAATTGCAAGGCCGCCGAGGGCCGAGCCAGCGCTTGCCAGGCCAGGTTTTCACGCACGGTGCCCGCCAGCGGCAGCACCCCTTGGATCAAGGCCACGACAGCGGCCAATATGAGTGCGAAATGTCCGAGTTCTGGGATCATGGTTTTACCGTCTGTCCTGCTTTCGCAGCGGTGGCCTTGTCCAGCGCGTGCTGGGCTTCAGGGGGCATGTAGTTTTCATCGTGCTTGGCCAGCACTTCGCTGGCCACAAACAGGCCTTGCTCATCCAGGCGCCCTTGCGCCACCACGCCTTTGCCTTCTTTGAACAAATCGGGCAGCAGGCCGCTGTAGCGCACGGGAATGTCACGCGCGGTGTCGGTGACGACGAATTCAATCACGGCTTGGTCACGCTTGACGCTGCCCTCTTTCACCATGCCGCCCACGCGAAACATTTTGTTCTTGGGGGCTTCACCCTGGGCCACTTGGGTGGGCGTGAAAAAGAACACCAGGTTGCTTTGAAAAGCATTCAGCACAAAGCCAGCGGCCAGCGCCAACACCACGATGCCAGCGATGATCAAAGAAAAACGCTTTTGACGGGGCGTCATGCAGCCTCTCCATCTTGTTGGTTCAGCGCCTGCGCCTGTTGCAGCTCACGCTCGGCTTGCAAGCGCGCCTGGCGCGCCATGAAGACTTCCAGGGCCATCAGCAAAAAAGTGACGACCATGCTGCCCCAGACATACAGGCCATAGCCGCCCATGGCCCAAAAATCGGCCCAACTCTGCCACCTCATGGCCGCACCTCCAATTGTTGCACCCACTCGGTATGTCGTTCGCGCACCAGGATCAAGGTGCGCACCCGGTAAAGGACCAAGGCAATGCTGTACATCCAAAACGCCAGCGCCATCAGCAACATGCCCCACAGCATGATGCGCGCCATGCTGGGCGCTTGCGTCAGCGATACCGATGCGCCTTGGTGCAAGGTGTTCCACCACTTCACTGAAAAATAGATGATGGGCACATTGACGGCCCCCACGATGGCGATCAAGGCGCCGGCCCGGTCACCGCGGCGCGGATCGTCGATGGCCGAGGTGAGCGCGATGTAGCCCAGGTAAAGGAAAAACAAAATCAGCTCGGACGTCAGGCGCGCGTCCCAGACCCACCAGGTGCCCCACATTGGCTTGCCCCACAAGGCGCCGGTCCACAGGGATAAAAAAGCGAAGATGGCGCCAGTGGGCGCCAAGGCCCGCGTCATCATGCCTGACAAGCGGGTGTTGAAGGTCAGCCCCAGCACACTCCAAAAAGCCATCGCCAAGTAGATGACCATGGACATCCAGGACACGGGCACATGGACAAAAATGATGCGGTAACCCTCGCCCTGCTGGGCGTCGGTGGGGGCCACGGCAAAGCCGATCCAAAGCCCGGCCACAGCCAAGAGCGTTGCCAGTGCCGCAAACCAGGGCCACAAACGCCCTGCCAGACCATAGAAGGTCTGCGGTGCAGCATAGTGAAACCAACGTATCGTCATGTCATCCGTTCAATCTGAGGGTGGAGCATCGCATGGAACAACAAATCCTTACTTGACCAAGGTCAAGCCGAAAACCCCACATTATTCCAAGGCAATTCGCAGCGCCACCGTGCAAGCCCAAGGGCTGAAAAACGCCGCCGGCAACAGCATGGCCATCAAAATGGACAGGTGCGCTTGCGCGCCCAGCCCGCCCGCTTGCGCCTCGACGGCGCCCGCACCAAACACCAGCACCGGCACAAACAAGGGCAGCACCAGCAAAGACAGCAAAACGCCGCCGCCGCGCACCCCCAGGGTCAGAGCGGCGCCGATGGCACCCACACAAGACAAGATGGGCGTGCCGATCAGCAAGGTCAGCGTCAAAATGCCCAAGGCCTCTGGCGCCAGGTCAAATTGCAAGCCCAACACGGGCGCCAGGCACACCAAGGGCAAGCCCGACAACAGCCAGTGCGCCAGGATTTTGGCCATCACCAAGCCCCCCAAACCATGGGGGGACAAAGCCATTTGCTCCAGCGTGCCATCGCGGTAGTCGGTCTCGAACAAGCGGCCCAAGGCCAGCATGCTGGCCAACAAGGCGCCCACCCACAAAATGCCCGGTGCCACCAGGCGCAAGATTTTCATCTCCGGGCCAATCGCCAACGGGAACAAACTGGCCACCACCACAAAGAAGAACACCCCGGTCAAGACCTCGGTCTTGCGGCGCAGGGCCAGCAGCAGGTCACGGCGCATGACGGCGACAAAGGCACTCATCGCTGCAACCTGTAAGAAGAGCCGCTGCCATCCAGGGGCACCGGCTGGTGGCTGGTGTACAGGACCATGCCGCCCTGGGCCACATGCTGCGACAAGACCTGGCGCAAAGCCTCCACTGCCCGCGCATCCAGGGCCACAAAAGGCTCATCCAACACCCACAAGCTGGCATTGCCAGCTTGCAAGCGGGCCAGGGCCGTGCGCCGTTTCTGGCCTTGTGACAACACCCGCAAAGGCAAATGCTCGCGCCCCTTCAGGCCTTGCTGCGCCAGGGCGGCCATGGCTTGCGCGGCGCTCAGAGCGCGCCCCGCCACGGCGGCATCGGCTTGCAAATTTTCCAGGGCATTGAGCTCTTCTTTCAACGACAAGCCGTGGCCCAGGTAGAGCAAATGCGAGCGGAAATCGGCGGCCACCTCGCGCACTGCGCGCCCCCCCCACAAGACCTGGCCTTCATGGGCAGGCGAGAGGCCGCACACAATGCGCAGCAAGCTGGTCTTGCCCACGCCGTTGTCACCCTCAAGGTGCAGCCACTGGCCGGGCGACAACTCGAAACTCACGTTCGAAAACAGGCGCCGGTGGCCGCGCTCGCAAGCCAGTTGGTCCACGCGCAAGGTCGACGACGGCGCGCTCACAAGTAGGTTCCCGCCAAAATCAAAGGTTGGCCACCCGTGCCCAATTTGAAGCGGGCAATGCCGGCGCTTCGGGCGGTGTTCACACCGCCCAGGTCCAGTTGGCGAATGCCGCGCTGCTTGAGCGCCTCGATGGCATGCCAAAGCAACAGGTTGTGGGCATTCAAGTCACGCCCCGCATCATTCGACCAGCCCACTTGGTAAGTGGCCACACTGCCGTGCAACAAAAACATCATGGCGGCCACACGCTCACGGCCCTGGTCGGCGCGCAAGGTGAGCACCGTGCGCGCAGGCGCCTTGCGGCTCTGGATGTAATGGTCCATGAAGCCCACCGGCAAGCCCTGAAAACCGCGTTGTTCACGCTGCTGGTTTTCCTGCTCGAGCACCCAGCGGTACTGGGCGGGATTGGTGCCCACCTTGTGCACCACCAAATCGGAACTTTCTGCGGCCACCAACCGGTTGCGCCAGCGGCCTTCGAGCTTGGCACGCAGATCTTCCAGCGAAGGGGTCAGGTCCAACATGACGGTGGCATAGCCTGTGATGACGCGACGCCAGGTCGGCAAGCCCAGCTCGGACTGCAAGGGCTCATCGGGCGAGAAAAAAGCAAACCGAGGGCGCGGCAGGGGCAGGCTTTGCCGCAAGGCACGGTAAGCCTGCGCTTTGTCTGCCGGGCTCAGGTCTTGCAGCCACACCGGGCCGCGCGAGCACAAGGCGAAAGTCGCCAACGGCCCCAAGCGGCGGCCGATGAACTGGGCCAGGGCAATGGGTTCGCCCCCGCGCAACACCCGGGCGCGCCACACCGGCACGCCCATGAGCAGCATGCAGGCGCCATAGGCCCAATCTTGCTGCAAGGCTGCGCCCACCCGGGCGTGGTCTTGGTCCCATTGGGCAAGGTCATGATGGTCCCATTGCACGTTCATGCCACTAGAATCCCTTGGCAAAGATGGAACACCCCATGTCCCTGATTCGACGGATTTTTCAGCGCTCGCCGACCCAAACCATTTTGGGCCACCGCATTCCAGAGCCCCGGCTGACCTGGATGGCTTTGCTGTGGGGACTGTTGTATCTGGGCCTGCCCCTGTTCGTGGTGGGCACCCTGATTGACCTGCTGATTCAGAAAATCACCGGCACTTGCACCGGCTTTTGGTGCTTTTTCTGAGCGAATAAAAAAAATGGAACCCATGCTTGGGCTCCATCTTAGCGGGTCCGACGACCCGGCTGAGCGCAGCACCCCGCATCAACGGGGCGCAGCGCTCGCATCAGTCCGCTTTGGCGCCAGAAGCCTTGACGATCGGGCCCCAGCGGTTTGTCTCGGCGCGCAGCATGTCTGACATGGTTTCCGGGCTGGTTCCCATGATGTTGTAGCCCAATTCGGTCATGCGCTTGACGAATTCGGGGGCCTTGGTGCCTTTGACCGCTTCGGCGTTCAGCTTGGCAATGATTTCTTTGGGGGTGCCAGCAGCCACTGCCAAGCCAAACCAGACGCCAGACTCGTAACCTGGGACGCCGGCTTCCGCCACGGTGGGCAACTCGGGCAACAAGGGGTCGCGTTTGCCGCCGGTGGTGGCCAAGGCACGCAATCTTCCCGACTTGATGTGGGGCAATGCAGAGGGGATGTTGTCAAACATCATCATGACCTGGCCACCCAACAAGTCGTTCAAGGCAGGCGCACTGCCTTTGTAGGGGATGTGCACCATGTTCACGCCCGTGAGGTGCTTGAACATCTCGCCCGACATGTGGATGCTGGTGCCGCTGCCGCTGGACGCGTAATTGACCGCACCAGGCTGTGCCTTGGCCATGGCAATCACTTCGGCCACAGAGTTGGCCTTGACCGAGGGGTGCAAGACCAAGACATTGTTCAAGGACACCAGGCCGACCACCGGCATCAGGTCCTTGTTGGGGTCGAACGGCATTTTCGAGTACAGCGCCGGGTTGATGGCCTGAATGCCGCTGGTGGTCATGAACAGGGTGTAGCCATCTGGTGCGGAGCGCGCAGCTTCCGCCCCCCCGATGTTGCCGCCAGCGCCCGGGCGGTTGTCCACGGTCACGGGTTGGCCCAAGTTCTTGGACAACTCGGCAGCGATGGCGCGCGAAGCGATGTCCACGGCGCCGCCAGGGGGGAAGGGGCAAATCAGGCGAATGGGTTTGTTGGGGTAGCCCTGGGCCTGCGCCATGGGCGCAGCCAGCACAGCGGCCGACAAGCCCACCACCCAAGCCAATTTTTTCAGAAAACGCGACATGTTGACTCCTTATGAATTCGCAGATTACACCATTTCTTGGCGCTCACCATGGGGCAAGCCGTGCACCAGGTTTTGCCATTTTAAGAACGGGTCAAGAAGGCGGCCAAGCCCCCTTCGGGTTCAAAACGGCCCTTGTTGTAACGCAAGCGCGAAGGCCCTGGCATCACTGGGGTTGAGAGCGGGTGGCGCACATCGCCGGGGTAGCAAATGGTGCGCGTGCCTTCGTCGTCAAACGGCTCAGGCTGGATGGTGGGGGGCGGGCGCAGGCGCGCGGCTTGCATGGCCTGCGCCACATCGTTGTAGTGGTTCAGGTTCACCAGGCTCATGATTTGCGGCGGGGCCAGGTCGATCTGGCCGCCCCAATAATCTTCCAGCGCGCGGCGTGGGCTGAGCCAGGCGCTTTCGGTGGCCTCGATGTTGTCGTGAACGGCAATCTGGCCTTCGGGGGCGGCTGCCAAGAAGAAGCGGGTGTCAAAGCGCTTGTTCATGACCGAGGGCTTGAACGGCGTGATCCAGCGGGTCCAAGGCACCAGGGCCTGGGTTTTCAATCGCAGCTGCAACACCGGCAGCAAATCGGTCAGGTGAAAGCCTTCGCGCATTTGGCGCCAGACATCGGCCACATCCACCGGGCGTTGCTGCAGGGAATGGGCAAACAAGACGCCGCATTCCTCAAAGGCTTCGCGCAGGGCGGCTACAAACAAACCGCTGGCTTTGTCCAAGTCGAGTTCGGGCTCGGCCAGTTGCTGGTGCAGCGCATCGGGGGCCTGGTCCAGGTGCACTGACGCATCGATTTCCAGGTCCGCCGTGTCCAGCTTGCCCC
>JACCDU010255709.1_pt1 | contig 10130 bp, 5 predicted proteins | sample 7446081 | NCBI WGS metagenome assembly JACCDU01 (sample SAMN15323447, study PRJNA562643) | freshwater metagenome | isolation source: river surface water | place: USA:Blue River Watershed | collected 2017-08-17
TTCACCGGCGTGCACGGCAATTACCTGGCGCCATCGATCCGTGCAGCGGGTCTGGACCCAGACAATTTGCCCGAATCGGACCCCAGCAAGATGAACTTCGGTGGCGACGCCAAGAAGGCCTGGAAAGACATCTGGGGCTGCGGCCAGGGCATCGGGGCCATCACCTCCTTGGTCAGCACCGCTGAGCGTGTGGCCCAATTCAAGCGCGAGTACCAGGCTGCTCGCGCGCGTCTGGCGCTTTGAGTTCAACGAACCGTCTTGTGGCTGAGTCAGGCGCCCCGCGCACCGCGGGGCGGACCTGGCTGCTCGACGTCTTGAAGGCGGTGGGCTGTGTGCTCATCGTGCTGCACCACTTGGCCTTTTATGGCCCGATGTCCGATGTGGTGATGCAGGTCTGGCCGGGCGTGATGGAGTGGCTGTACGACCGTGCGCGGCTGGCGGTTCAAGTGTTTCTGGTCTGTGGTGGTTTTTTAACAGCAGCCAGTTTGTCCAAACTGCAGAAGCTGGATGTGCGCAGCAGCCTGACGTTGCTTTGGCGGCGTTATCTGCGCCTGGCCATGCCGCTGCTGGCGGCCTTGAGTGTGGTGGTGGTGGTGTCTGAAATCATCCGACCTTCATTCAATCATGCGTCGTTGTCCGCTTTGCCCAGCTGGGGACAGGCCTGGGCGCATGTGGCCTTGCTGCAGCATGTGCTCGACATGGAAGCCTTGTCGGCCGGTGTCTGGTACGTGGCCATGGATTTCCAGCTGTATGCGACCGCTTTGCTGGTGTTTGCCTTGGCGCAAAAACTCAGCGCCTGGCAGCCCAGTGTGTCGCCGGTTTTCTGGCGTCAGCGCATCTGGCTGCTGTTGACGGCCGGATCGCTTTGGTGGTGGAGCGGCAATGAGAGTCTGGACGATTACGCGGTTTATTTTTACGGCTCGTATGGCCTGGGTTGGCTGGCTTACAAGAGCCGTGAAGTGGGCTTGTCACGCAAAACCTGGGTGGTGGTGCTGGCCTTGGCGGCGGTGGCTTTGTGGTTGGACCCGCGCTGGCGCCTGATCACGGCTTTGGCCGCTGCGGCGTTGTTGGCGGGAGCGCCTACCGCGTGGATGGCGGCACCACTTTCCCATGCCTGGTGGGTTCGGGTCATTCAGTGGCTTTCACGGATGTCCTATTCCGTGTTTGTGATCCATTTTTCCGTCAGTCTGGCGGTTAACGCTTTCGTGACGCATTTCTGGCCAGAGCAGCTGTGGCCCAATGGCGTGGGCATGCTGGCGTCTTTGGGTTTGTCGCTGTGCGCAGGTGCTGCGCTGTTCAAGTGGGTGGAGCAAGCCCCGCCCAGTCTGAAACGCTGGGCCGCCTGGGTGGCGGTGTTCATGGCCAGCGTGGCGCTGGCCATGAAGATCAACAGCCTGGCCGGTTGAGCGGCACCAGGCGTTGATAGGCTTTGCTCAAGCAGCGGTTTTGACCTTGTGGGTGATGTAGGCCAGGGCTTCTTCCACTTGGTCGATCAGGATCAGACACAAGTCACCGTCCGACAAACGGGCCAGCGCCTTGTCGATGGCATTGAACTCACCCTGGATGTCTTCCACATGGCTGGTGCGCTTGGCACCTTGCAGGCCTTCGCGCAAGAGCTTCAGCACCTCGCCGTCGGCGCGGCCACGTTGGCAGGCGTCCTGGTAGAGCAGCACATCGTCGAAAGCCGCGCCCAGGATCTCGGTTTGGTCTCGGATGTCTTGGTCGCGCCGATCACCTGCACCGCTGATCACCACCACACGTTTTTTAGCGGGCATGTTGTCCACGGCCTGCACCAAGGCCTGGATGGCATCGGGGTTATGGCCGTAGTCGGCAATCAGGGTGGCGCCTTTGTAGTCGAACACATTGAAGCGACCGGGCACGCCCTGGATGTCGCTGATGAAGGTGGCCAGACCTTGGGCAATCGCGTCCCAGGGCACGTTCACCGCCCAGGCCGCGGCGACAGCGGCCATCACGTTCTCGGTCTGAAAGCCGATCTGGCCCTGGCGGGTCAGGGGCACATTGGCCAAGGGGATGCGGAAAATCTGCTTGCCCTTTTGGGCCACGATGGCACCGTCTTCGGTGAAAACCACACGCTTGCCTTGGGCGCGGTGCGCGGCCAACACAGGCTGGTTGCCATCGAGGGCAAAGAAGGTCACGTCGCCGGGGCAGTGGTGCGCCATGGGCACGACGGCCGGGTCTGCGGCGTTGAGCACGGCGGTGCCACCGGGTTCGACGTTGAGCACGATCACCCGCTTGAGCACCGACAGGTCTTCGAGCGTGGTGATGTAGTTCAGGCCCAGGTGGTCGCCGGCACCCATGTTGGTCACGATGGCCACCTTGCAGCGGTCAAAGGCCAAGCCTTCGCGCAGCAGGCCACCACGGGCGGTCTCGAACACGGCCGCATCCACATCGGGGTGCATCAACACATTGCGTGCGCTGCGCGGGCCGCTGCAGTCGCCCGAGTCGGTCTGGCGGCCATTGACGTACACACCGTCGGTGTTGGTCATGCCCACGCGCAGGCCTTGGGCACGCAACAGGTGCGCGGTCAAGCGCACCGTGGTGGTTTTGCCGTTGGTGCCGGTCACAGCGATCACCGGCACGCGGCCGTTGTCGCCATTGGGGTACATGTGGTCAATCACGGCCTTGCCCACATCACGGCCTTTGCCATAAGAGGGGCTGATGTGCATGCGCAGACCAGGTGCCGCGTTGACTTCGACGATGCCACCGTTTTGTTCTTCGAGCGGGCGCATGACGGACTCGCACACCACGTCGACACCGCAAATGTCCAGGCCCACCATCTGGGCCGCCTCGATCACGCGGGCAGAGACTTCGGGGTGCACATCGTCGGTCACATCGGTGGCGGTGCCGCCGGTGGACAGGTTTGCGTTGTTGCGCAAGATGACCCGGCGGCCTTTTTCTGGCACCGACTCAGGCTCCAGGTTTTGTTCGTGCAAACGGCCAATCGCGATGTCGTCAAACCGGATCTTGGTGAGCGACGTGGAGTGGCCTGTGCCCCGGCGTGGATCGGCGTTGACCAGATCGACCAGTTGGCGAACGGTGTGTTTGCCATCGCCGACCACCAGGGGTGGTTCGCGGCGCGCAGCCGCCACCAGCTTGTTGCCCACGACCAGCAGTCGGTAGTCATGGCCTGGCAGGAATTTCTCGACCATCACGGTGCCATAGCGTGCAGCCGTCGCATAGGCCTTGTCAAACGCAGCACGGTCAGTGATGTTGACCGACACGCCTTTGCCCTGGTTACCGTCTTGGGGTTTGACCACCACTGGCAGGCCCACATCCGTGGCCACCGTCCAGGCTTCTTCCACGCTGAAGGCGGGGCGGCCCATGGGCACGGGCACGCCCGCGGCATGCAGCAAACTCTTGGTCAGGTCTTTGTCTTGCGCGATGGATTCCGCGATGGCGCTGGTGGTGTCGATTTCAGCGGCCTGGATGCGGCGCTGTTTCGCCCCCCAGCCAAACTGCACCAGGCTGCCATCGGTCAGGCGGCGAATGGGAACGCCGCGGGCGACCGCTGCATCCACGATGGAGCCGGTCGATGGACCCAGGCGCACATCTTCATCGAGTTCGTGCAATTGTGCGATGGCCGCTTCCAGGTCAAAGCCCACACGGGCAATGGCCGCATGGCACAGTTGGACCGCCAGCTCCAGGGCCAGTCGGCCAACGGCTTCTTCGGTGTACTGCACCACCACCTGGTACACGCCAGGCTCTTGTGTGGGCGTGGTGCGGCTGAACGAGACAGGGCAGCCAGCCTGGGTCTGCAGATCCAGGGTCACCTTTTCAAGCGCATGCGCCATGGTGACTTGCTCGCCGGGGCGATGGCCATCAAAAGGTCCGACTTCCGGAAAAATCCGGCGCAATTGTTGCTCGATCGGGTGTTGCGCGTTCAGCCCTTGTTCGGCAGGGACGCAGTGCACGATGGCTTCAATGGCCGTATGGCGGCTCCACAGGTTGGGGCCACGCAGGGCGCGAATTCGGGACACTTCCATGGAGATGGGTTCCTGTTGTTCTTCTGAGGCCGTGTCAGACGGCGTGGGTTTGGCCGTAGCTCTTGACGCCGGCACGGATCAGCTCGGGGCTCAAATCCAGAGCCCAGGCGGCACAAGCGGCAATCAGCATGTCACATTGGCTGAGTGTTTCGGTCTTCAGCAGGCGCGACACAGCAGGGCGCTGGATCGACAGCACGGACTGCTCTTTGCTGCCTTCGGCCAGGATCAGTTGACCATCTCGCCAGAAAACCACACGCCCACCTTCGGCGCGGTGCGCGCTCAGACGGGGCTGGTGTTCGTCCTGGGCATAAAAAATCACGCCCCCGTCGCTGTACTGCGCCAGATCGGCCACCGCTTCATCGGCGGCGTTGAGCACGGCATAACCGTTGCTCAACACCAAGTCGATCTGGGTGCGGATGTAGCTGGGCATTTTTTCGTCGGGGCCAGGGTACAGGTCTTCCAGCGGGGCCGCCTTGGGCATGCTGGTCACGATGCCGACCTGGCAACGGTCATACGGCAAACCTTGTGTCAGCAGGCGGCGGGCATCGCTTTCAAACACGGCAGCTTGCACAGAGCGGTTGACCAGCAGGCGTTCGCCCTGGTCAAAGTCCATGGCATTGCGCGTTTGCAGGCAGCGCTGGTTCATGAACAAGCCGTCGGCGCAAGCCAGGCCGGTGTACAGGCCTTGCAAGTGCAAGAGCCAGGCGATCAGCTTGGCGCTGCGGGTGGTGTCGCCATCGCCCATCAGGCCGACCACAGGGATGCGGCCGGTTTCGTTGGCGGGGATCAGGTGTTCGGCAATCGCCTGGCCTACGGGGCGTGCTTGCCCTTCGGCAGGGTTCAGGTGCATCAGCAAGCTGGGGCCGGCGTTGACCTCTACCACCACGCCCTGGGTGCCCAGAGGTTGGCGGATGTTGGGCGTCACCACGTCCACCCCGGCAATGTCCAAGCCCACCATGCGCGCGGCCAGCACGGCTTGTGCCGCCACATCGGGGTGCACCACGTCGGTGATGTCGGTGGTCATGTTGCCGGTGCGCTTGACCAGCACTGGCCGACCTGCCTCGGGGACGCTGTCTGGCGTCAGGCCTTGACGGGCCAGCTCCAGCACTTCGGGGCTGCTCTCGCGCAGTTTGACCAGTTCGAGGGGCAAGTTGCCATCGCTGCCGCGGCGGGGATCGGCGTTGATTTGCAATTCGACCAATTCGCGCACCGTGTGCTGACCGTCCCCGGTCACACTGGCGGTTTCGCCTTGGCTGGCGGCCACCATCCGGTCGCCGACCACGAGCAAGCGGTGCTCAGAGCCATGGATGAAGCTTTCGACGATGACTTCGCTGCCTTGTTCCAGGGCGATGGCATAAGCCGCTTCGACATCGGCCTGGGTGCTCAGGTCCAGCGAGACACCACGGGCGCGGTTGCCGTCGCTGGGTTTGACGCAAACGGGCAGACCAATGTCTTGTGCTGCCGCCCAGGCGGCGGCGGGGCTGTCGACCACCTGACCTTCGGGCACGGGCACGCCGCACATGGCCAACAGGCTCTTGGTCAGGTCTTTGTCTTTGGAGATGCCTTCGGCAATGGCGCTGGTGCGGTCGGTCTCGGCGGTCCAGATGCGGCGCTGGTTCACGCCATGGCCCAGCTGGACCAAATTGCCCGCATTCAGGCGGATGTAGGGCACACGGCGCTCATAAGCCGCTTCGACGATGCTGGCGGTGCTGGGGCCCACATACAGGCTGTCGACCATGTCGGTCAGTCGTGCAATGGCAGCAGGCACGTCATAAGGGGTGTCGTGGATGGCGGCCAGGATCAGTTCGCGGGCCATCTCCAGCGAAGTGCGGCCCACGGTTTCGTGGTCGGTGCGGATGACCACCTTGTAAACGCCACGAGGGCCGGCTTCGCGGGCCTTGCCAAAACCCATGGACATGCCCGCACGGGTTTGCAGTTCAAGGCTGACGTGTTCAAGGATGTGGCCGGCCCAGGTGCCGTTGTCCAGCCGCTGGAAAAAGCCACCGCGCACACCGGGCGTGCAGTAGTGCTCGATCATGTGCGGCAGCCAAGCTTTGAGGCGGTCGTTGAAACCCGGCAGCAAGTTGGATGGATAGTCTTCCAGCTCGCCAATGTCGATCAGGGCTTCGATGACCGAGCGGTAAGTCCAGATGTTGGGTCCGCGCAAATAGGTCATGCGCAGGAATTGGATGTCTTTGACGCTCATGGCAGGAGGGGGCAGCGATACAATGATCGGCCGATCAAGGCGAGGGCCAAATTGTTGACAAGAAGCTCAGGATTCAAAAAATACATGGGCAATTTTGTTTCAGTCTTTGGCCACATCAATGGTTGTTTTTTCTCGATTCGCCAAAGTGGCGCATCGGGCTCTTAGCGGTTCACCTTCATGACTCCAACACCTTCTTCAGTCTTGCCGCGCTCGGTGGTTCCGGATGCTTGGCAGGCCGAGGTTTCTTCGCATCTTCAGTCAGAAGAAAACGTTTCAGCCTGGCTGGAGGTTGACCTGGATGGCGAACTGCTCTTTGCTAAAAATGTCATTATTTTGACCGATCGGCGGGTTTTATCCCCTGGCCATGCGGAAAAAAGTTGGCAAAGCTGGGCCTTGCAGCCCGATTTGACCCTGAAACTGAGTGACCACGCGGGGGTGGGGACTTTGGAGTTGACGTCCGCCAGTGGCCGCCAGGCGGTTTGGCGCTTCACCTTGGGCTTGCAGTCGGCGGCTGCCCGTTGGGTGACCCAGTTCGAACACCAGATGGCGCAATTGGCCGGTGATGGCCGTCCTTTGCAAAAAGCCCTGGCGGTGTCGGTGTGTCCGGTTTGCCAGGCGGTCATGCGCGAGGACGATGACGAGTGCCCCAGCTGCGGCCGTGAAGACCTGGCACCACCTTCCACCTGGACCTTGTTCAAGCTCTGGCGCTTTGCCAAGCCTTACAAGCGGTCCTTGCTGGGCGGCTTTGTGCTGACGTTGGCCTCGACGGCGGCCACCTTGGTCCCGCCGTACCTGACCATGCCGCTGATGGACGACATCCTGATCCCGTACCAGAACGGCGCGCCGATCGACCCGACCCTGGTGTCGATGTACTTGCTGGGCTTGCTGGGCGCGGCCTTGCTGGCCTGGGTGCTGGGCTGGGCCAAGACCTACATCCTGGCGCTGGTGTCCGAGCGCATCGGCGCGGACTTGCGCACCACCACCTACGAGCATTTGCTCAAGCTCTCGCTGGAATACTTTGGCGACCGCCGCACCGGTGACCTGATCGCCCGCATCGGCAACGAGACCGACCGCATCAACGTGTTCCTGTCTTTGCACCTGCTGGACTTTGCGACCGATGTGCTGATGATCCTGATGACGGCGGTCATCCTGTTCACCATCAACCCCACGCTGGCCATGGTGACCTTGCTGCCCTTGCCTTTCATTGGCTGGCTGATCCATGTGGTACGCGAGCGCCTGCGCACCGGCTTCGAAAAAATCGACCGCGTCTGGGCCGAAGTGACCAATGTGCTGGCCGACACGATCCCCGGCATCCGCGTGGTCAAGGCCTTTGCCCAGGAAGACCGCGAAGCCACCCGCTTCAAGGACGCCAACCGCCACAACCTGATGGTCAATGACCGCCTCAACCGCGTCTGGGCCTTGTTCTCGCCCACCGTCACGCTGATGACCGAGGTGGGTTTGCTGGTGGTCTGGGGCTTTGGCATCTGGCTGGTCTCGGACGACCAAATCACCGTCGGTGTGCTGACCGCTTTCCTGGCCTACATCGGCCGCTTTTATGGCCGTCTGGACACGATGAGCCGCATCGTCTCGCACACGCAAAAAGCCGCCTCGGGTGCCAAGCGCATCTTTGACATCCTGGACCACGTCTCCAGCGTGCCCGAACCGGTGAACCCTCTGCCCCTGCCGCCGATGCAAGGCCGCATCACGGTGCGCGACGCCGGTTTCCGCTACGGCAACCGCGCCGTGATCCGTCAGCTCAATTTGGACATCCAGCCCGGTCAGATGATTGGTCTGGTGGGCCACAGCGGCTCGGGCAAAAGCACCCTGGTCAACCTGATCTGCCGTTTTTACGACCTGACCGAAGGCGCCATCGAGCTCGATGGCACCGACATTCGCCAGCTCAAAATCGCCGACTACCGCAGCCAGATCGGCCTGGTCTTGCAAGAGCCTTTTTTGTTCTTTGGCACGATCGCCGACAACATTGCGTACGGCAAACCCGGCGCGACCCGCGAAGACATCGTGGCCGCCGCCCGCGCTGCGCACGCGCATGAATTCATCTTGCGCATGCCGCAGGGTTACGACTCGCTGGTGGGTGAGCGGGGTCAGGGCTTGTCGGGTGGTGAGCGCCAGCGCATCTCGATCGCGCGTGCTTTGCTGATCAACCCGCGCATTCTGATTCTGGACGAGGCCACTTCGGCGGTGGACACCGAGACCGAAAAAGAAATCCAGCGTGCGCTGGACAACCTGGTGCGCGGTCGCACCACCATTGCCATCGCGCACCGCCTGTCGACCTTGCGCAAGGCCGACCGCCTGGTGGTCATGGACAAAGGCGTGGTGGTCGAAGAGGGCTCGCACGACGAACTGATCGAAGCCCAGGGCGCTTACTGGCGCCTGTACGAAGCCCAGCAACGCCAGGCCGAAGCCGAAGCAGTTTTGGGTGGCAGCACAGAACAAAAGGTGAGCGCATGAACGCATTTGACTTGCAACGCGATGCCTTTGGCCGCTGGACCCTGGTGCTGGCCGATGGCAAGCGCCACACGCCGGTCACGGCCATCCGTGCTTATCCGATCACCGACCCGGAAGGTGGTGTGGCCCTGATGGACGCCGAAGGGCATGAGCTGCTGTGGATCGACGCGCTGGCCCAATTGGCACCTGCGGTGCGCGGCCAGGTGCTGCAGGCCCTGACCGAGCGCGAGTTCTTGCCCGTGATTGAGAAGCTCGAAGGCGTGAGCAGCTTTGCCACGCCCAGCACCTGGTCGGTGGTGACCAACCGGGGCACCACGCAGTTCTTGCTCAAAGGCGAGGAAGACATCCGACGCCTGACCGGCACCGTGCTGCTGATCAACGATGCCGATGGCGTGCAGTACATGATCCGCGACTTGGCGGCCATGGACAAACACTCGCGCAAACTGCTCGACCGCTTCCTGTAGGTCGGCGCTTCAGGTCCGACGATGGCGGGCTCTGGCACATGCCCATGTCGGGGCTGAAGCCGCCGACCTACAAGGACCAAGCCAAATGCCAAGCGGTTACAGCGGCCACACCGAGCCGTGCTCGGGCACCAGTGCACGCCACTTGATCTCGTGCTCGATGCGCTGGCGCAGCATGTCGGATGCTTCACGCTCGCCATGCACCACATAAACCTGCCCTGGCGCACTGGGCATTTTGTGCAACCAGCTGATCAACTGGTTGCCATCGGCATGGGCCGAGGCCGATTCGATTTGCACCACTTCAGCGCGCACGGCCACATCCTGCGCGTGGATGCGGATCGTGGGGCGGCCGCTGGCCAGGCTGGCCCCTCGCGTGCCAGGGGCTTGGTAGCCCGTCAGGATGATCATGTTGCGGTGATCCCCCGCGTACTGCGCCAAGTGGTGCAGCACCCGGCCACCCGTGGCCATGCCGCTGGCCGCCAGGATCACCATGGGGCCATGGCGTTTGGCCAGTGATTTGGATTGCTCTGGCGTTTCCAGCATGGTGGCCACACGGTCCATGGTGTGAACTTCCTGTGCGTTCAGCCGGTGCTCACCCAGGTGACGTTCAAACAAGGCGGTGGTGTGGATGGCCATGGGGCTGTCCAGAAAAATCGGCAAACCGTGCGGGATCTCGCCCGCGGCTTTGAGCTGCGCAATGGTGTGCAGCACGGCCTGCGCACGCCCCACCGCAAAAACGGGCACCACCGCCACACCGCCGCGTGCAGCCAGTTTGTGAAGCAAGGGGCCGAGCTCTGCGAACAGTTTGCCCTGGGGGTGTTGTCGATCGCCATAGGTGGATTCGATCAGCACCGTGTCGGCCTGTGGCGGCGGCTCGGGCGGGTTCATCAAGGGATCGTCGGGCCGACCCAGATCACCCGAGAACAGGATGCGCCGACCCGCCACATCCAGCAGCAAGCTGGCCGCGCCCAGGATGTGCCCGGCGGGCTGAAA
>JACCDU010545014.1_pt1 | contig 10130 bp, 10 predicted proteins | sample 7446081 | NCBI WGS metagenome assembly JACCDU01 (sample SAMN15323447, study PRJNA562643) | freshwater metagenome | isolation source: river surface water | place: USA:Blue River Watershed | collected 2017-08-17
AATGGCGTTCCTATTTTGGAAACTGTAACCCGAAAATGTAAAGTAGAGCAAATCAGCAAATACACCTTCAAAATTATTTTGACACAAGGCTTGAATCGCCAAATTCGTAGAATGTGTGAGTATTTAGGCTATGAAGTAACCGCTTTGAAACGCATCCGAATTATCAATATTTCGCTAGATGTGCCTGTGGGGCGCTACCGCGAATTAACCGAGGCTGAAATCAAAGAATTGAACCAACTCATTGCGCCATCGAGTAAAACCGAAGAAGCGAGTTTGCCCAAATCAGAACCTCCAAAACGAAAAATAGAATTTCCAAGAAGGGATGATTCTAAATTTAAAAGAAACTAATAAAATAGTAAATCAAAATCCCATTCCTTTAATAAGTAATGGGATTTTTTAGTATTCCTATTTTAAAAATTCATAGTACAACGCCGTAGATAAAAATGAATCTTTTTGTCTCAGTTGAATCTCCTCTTCTCGGAGTTCTTCAACATATTTTCCATCCAATTTATTTTCTATAAAAAATTGACGACGCGCATTATCGTTAAAATTCAAATCACTCAAAAATAATGGCTCTACTCCTTTATTAAACGAAATATTATAGACTGTGATCAAATTCCCCCAATTAACAAAACTACAAAGCAAAATCACTCCATAGCAATACCAAATCATCTGATTAAAAAGATAGGCATTTGATTTTTGTTTTGTAATTTTTCTAAAAGTAAAAAATAAACTCAACGCAGCTAAAAATAAAAAGACATACACCCCTAATCGTTTATAGGTAAGTCCAAAAAAGGCAATATATTCAGAGTTAATGATAAGCGTACTGACAATTAAAAATCCATTCAATACCATCCAAGTTTTAGCTAACACCTTCATGTTTTTAGCCTTGGAATCAAAATTAAATTGTCCTTTAAAATACAATAAAACCACCACTATAGATAGGAAGATAGAGAACAATACTGCATTCACCCTTTCGTGGGTAGCAGCACTCAATTTAGAGCTTGCAATAGATTCAAAAAATTGTTCATAATTGAACGTCACTAAAAACACTACCAACATGAGATTCAAAAGCAAAAAGGTAATCTCTCCACTCCTTCTTTTAAAATCAGAATCAAGTAATGCAAATGAATTTTGATTGTTTTCTGAAATATCTTTATTCAGTTCATCATTCAATTTTGAATTCATCTCCAAACAAATTTCAGGTACCCAATAATTCCAAAAACTAAACGAAAAGTAGGTCCCAAATACCACAACAAAAATAAATTGATACGGGTTAAAATCTAATGTGTAATCGATCCATAAAGAGGAGAAATGGTCACTCCCAAAAGAATATACAATAAAAAAAAGAGAGACAAATGACATGGGAATAATACAATAAGCTACTATTATTTTAACCAAATTAGTATTGATTTTGGCATCAGGAAGCCATTTTGAAAACTGAAAAAACCGAACACACGTAGCCAATGAATTGATCACAATTATAGGTAACGCTTGAATTATTAGTAACTGGGGAGATTGAATCCTAAATTGTAAAAATAAAATAGATAAGGCAACCGCTAAAAAGGAAACAAAGTCCCCATACCAAGCAAAGGCTAGACAGGAAAGAATAGAAGTGACAACTAAAATTTGCTCAGGATAATTACCCATTCTTTCCTTAAAAAAATAAGCAATCATACTTACTAAAAATAGTCCAAATAAAGCTAAATTAAGTCCAATATTCTGATTTAAAAAAAGCAGAATAAAAGCGACACTACTGATTAGAACAAAATGGTGTTTTTTCATATTTATAAATTTAAAAGTACTTTGTTATTCAAAGTAATTAGACAAAAAAATTAATTAGTAGATTTCAGTAATTTTTCAAGCTGATTCAAATGGGTAGTAAAGGCCTGCCTTCCCAAATTAGTAACACGGTACGAAGTTTTAGGTTTCTTACCTACAAATTCTTTCTTCACTTCAATATAGTCCGCCTTTTCCAATGAAGTAGAATGACTCGCCAAATTACCATCTGTGATATTGAGAAGCACCTTCATTTCGGTAAAGTCAACCCAATCATTGACCATCAGGACAGACATTATACCCAATCGTACGCGACTATCAAAATCTTTATTTAGTTTATCAATAATTCCCATTGGATGGATTATTTATATTTTTTGAATACGAGTAATCCATACACAATATGCAATATCCCAAAACCAAGAATCCAAAAAAGCAATCCGTATCCAAGATAAAAAAGAGAAATACAACCCAAAATTAGTTCACAAAAACCAAGATATTTAATATCCGTAAACGTATATTTTTCAGCATTAATCAACCCCAGACCATAGAATAACAATGTTACAGGAGCAATTAAAACATACATTTTATAAACAAGGAGTGCCACACAAAAAACACCACCTACTAAAAGCGGAATTGCTAAATTAAATAGCATATTTTTAGTTGTACTTGTCCAAATAGGCAAACCGTATTTTTTACTTTTTCTAATCGTAAAGACAATACCAAAGAATAAAGCGAAAAATAAAATAACAATTCCAACATACAATAATTCATATACAAAATCAAGTGAATACAATTTTGCCTGTCCATCAAAATAGTCAATTCCGTTGTCTTTGAATAGAAAATAAACATAGACTCCCCCCAATAATGCTGTCAAACCAGCAAAAACTCCAGACAACCCACTTAGCGAAATAAATCGCGAAGAACGCTCCATCATAGAACGTATGTGCGACAAATCTTCTTGATGCTTTTTATCCATAAATAAAGTACTTTGAATTGCAAAGTTATATATTTTTTCGAATTACCAAATAAAAAATGAATTTATTGTAAAAAAAAGCCGTTCTCACGAACAGCCTTTTGTTATGTCATTAAGATGGACTCTTATTTTCTAGCTCTAATTTGTCTTGCCAAAAGTGTATTTTTCAACAACATCGCAATAGTCATTGGTCCTACTCCTCCAGGAACTGGCGTAATAAAAGAAGACTTCTTGCTTACTTCATCAAAATCAACATCACCGGTAATTACATAACCTTTTGGGTGCGAAGCATCTTCTACTCTAGTAATACCCACGTCAATGACTACAACACCGTCTTTTACCATATCCGCTTTTAAATAATTAGGCACACCTAAAGCAGTGATAATAATATCGGCATTCTTAGTAAATTCTTCAATGTTTTTAGTTCTACTATGCGTCAAGGTTACGGTAGAATCTCCTGGATAGCCTTTGCGGCTCATCAAAATACTCATTGGTCGACCCACAATATGACTTCTTCCAATCACTACGGTATGTTTTCCAGCCGTTTCTACTTGGTAACGTTCTAACAACTGCATAATTCCAAACGGAGTAGCCGGTAAAAATGTTTCCATTTCCAAGGCCATTTTACCAAAATTTGTTGGGTGAAAACCATCCACATCTTTGTCAGGGTGAATCGCCATCAATATCTTTTCTTCATTGATATGCTTTGGCAAAGGCAATTGAACAATAAAACCGTCCAAATTATCGTCTTCGTTTAAATCAGCAATCTTAGCTAACAATTCGCTTTCGGTAATCGTTTCTGGCAAAGACACCAAAGTCGATTCGAAACCAATTTGTTCACAAGAACGCACTTTGCTGCCCACATAGGTCAAGCTCGCTCCGTTATTCCCTACCAAAACTGCGGCTAAATGAGGGACTTTCTCGCCATTGGCTTTCATTTTTTGAACCTCAGCTGCAATTTCTTGTTTGATATCTTCCGATGTCTTTTTTCCGTCTAGTAGTTGCATTGTATTTAGTTTAGTTGTTTAGGAGTTTATATGTTTAAATTTGATCAACTTAAAAAATAAACCCTTAATAGTGTGTTGTAATTATAACCTTTTAATCTCTTAACCTTATAAACTTTTTTTATCTCATCCCCGGCATACCTCCTGGCATTCCTTTCATTCCGCCCATCATCTTCATTAGGTTTTTACCTCCAGGACCTTGCATCATTTTCATCATTTTGCTCATTTGTTCAAACTGCTTCATCAATTGATTTACCTGTTCGATTTTGGTACCAGAACCTTTAGCGATTCTCGTTTTTCGTTTCATATCAATCAAAGCGGGTTTGCTTCTTTCAATTGGCGTCATCGAATGGATAATGGCTTCAATATGTTTGAAAGCGTCGTCTTCAATCTCTACATCTTTCATGGCTTTAGAAGCACCTGGTATCATTCCGACCAAGTCTTTCATATTACCCATTTTTTTCACTTGTTGAATTTGCGCCAAGAAATCATCAAAACCAAATTCATTTTTCGCAATTTTCTTCTGTAATTTTCTTGCTTCTTCTTCGTTATATTGTTCTTGCGCTCTTTCTACTAACGACACTACGTCCCCCATTCCAAGGATACGTTCTGCCATACGATCTGGATAGAACACATCAATCGCTTCCATTTTTTCGCCAGTACCCACAAACTTAATCGGTTTGTTCACTACTGATTTGATAGAAAGCGCTGCTCCACCACGCGTATCTCCGTCTAATTTGGTTAAGATAACCCCATCAAAGTTCAATCGATCGTTGAACGTTTTAGCCGTATTCACAGCATCTTGACCGGTCATTGAATCCACAACAAACAAGGTTTCTTGAGGTTGAATCGCTTTATGAACGCGTTCAATTTCGTTCATCATTTCCTCATCTACTGCCAAACGACCTGCGGTATCGACAATCACTACATTAAAACCGTTGGCTTTAGCATGTTTGATGGCGTTTTGCGCAATTTCAACAGGATTTTTATTTTCTGGTTCTGAGTACACCTCAACCCCAATAGAATCTCCCACGACATACAATTGCTGAATAGCCGCTGGACGGTAAATATCACAAGCCACCAAAAGTGGTTTCTTTCCTTTTTTAGTATGTAAATAATTAGCTAATTTTCCCGAAAAAGTAGTTTTTCCCGAACCTTGTAAACCCGACATCAAGATAACCGTTGGCGTTCCCGAAAGATTAATTCCTGCCACATCGCCACCCATCAATTCAGTCAATTCGTCTTTGACCAACTTCACTAACAATTGCCCTGGTTGCAATGTCGTCAATACATCTTGACCCATGGCTTTGTCTTTTACTTTGGCAGTAAAATCTTTGGCAATTTTAAAGTTCACATCGGCATCCAATAACGCACGACGCACTTCTTTCAAAGTTTCCGCAACATTAATCTCAGTGATTTTTCCGTGTCCTTTTAATACGTGAAAGGCTTTATCTAATTTATCGCTTAAATTACTAAACATAGTCTATACTTTTTTTGAAACGCAAAGATAAACTAATTCAATAATTAGGCAATTCAAAATTCGTATAATTGATTGATAAAAATCACCACTTACTAAAAGAATAAAATGAGTCACGATAGCACGATTACCGTGCCTGTCCCTCACTTTTTAAAAGACAAAAATGCTTTAACTATCGTGTAGCGGGTAATTTGAAAAAGAAATAATAAATTGATTATCAATTTAATAAATTTTAATTTTAAAAAAATAATTGATAATTTAAAATAATTGACTGAGGTATTAAAATAATTAATACATTCATAACGCCCTGTAACTGCATTTGACCCCAAATCAAATTTCCTTTACAGACAAATTAATATAAATGCCACTTTATTGAGCACAACTTCTATTTTGGTTTTGCGCAATGGAGTTGCTGTTCAATGACAACTTTATCAAGCTTATGCACAAAAAAAGAATGCTCTCAACCAGCGTAAAAAATAAAGTTTCTTAAAAACGGGAACTAACAAATCCTTTTCCGCCCAGCAAGTGCAAAATGAAAAGGTAATAAACCCATTAAAATGAACCCAAAACTTATCATTATTAGTCGATTACTAACGCTATCCTTATTGTTTTTCTTTATAAGTTGTACAGACGAACTCTATAACACCAAAGAGCTACACACTAGTGTAGATAAAAACAAAATTTCATTAGCCCAATTTAAAAAGGAGACAACTATTGCAGCATTAAAACCAATAGTAAGTGCACCTAAAACTACTTCTATTACCTCCAAAGGTAAATTGCAATTAAATGATTTTATTATTGATACACTGGCTATTAAAAAATTCATTGCTAAAAACAATCAAACCACTTATACATTCAGGATTTATCCACTTTCGTTTGTTGCTCAACCCAACGAGATTTATAATCTTGTTTATCGAAAAGTAAACACAAGCTGGGAAACAGTAATTTTTTATTTGAAAAAATTTCCAAAAGAAAATAATGAACACAAACTATTTGAAAAAATAGAACGAATAGATGTCGCAAAAGTTACAAATGCAGTAACCTCAAAATCCACCTTAACAACTTCAAATTCTGGTTCAGGAATGTGTAGTTATGAAACTTTAACTATTGAGTGTGATGGTTCTTGTGATCGTCAAGGTTATTCAGAATGTGACGGTTTTGCCTGCCCTACTGGTCAATGTGTAGAAAGAAGCATAACCTATATGTATTGCAATCTAGAAGATTATAGCGGTGGTGGTGGATCTGGTGGTACTTATGCTGGCACTGGTGGATCTGAAGGAGGAGGCAATGGATCAACAAATTATGGAGTACCAACAGGTAATTCAGCGCTTGAACCGTTTACCTATTTTCCTAATGATTTGGGCAGCCCCGTTTATGAAGATCCTATGTATGTCAATACCATAAAAAGAGCTTATATTTGGGATAATTTAAGAGAGGATATGCAACGGTTTTATAACAATAACCAAGATTACATGAATTATTTTAATGAAACCATTCGATATCAGATTAATTTGAATTGGTCGGCTGAAAGTAATGAGATGGGTAATTGGGCCAGAGAATATAAGTACAATAACCCTAATACAAGCTGGTCTCAATTCCAAAACTGGTTTATGGGAACGTCAGAAGGACAAGATGGAGAATATGATACATCTTTTTGGGAGAATCCCAATTTGACATTTCAACAACAGAATTTACCAACTTATAATGATTATGTAAACAATATGGCTCGTTCTTCAGACGGTAAATTGATGAAAGGTGCCGATAATATTTTTGGTTTAGTAGGTGGAAAAGTACTAGATTTAAGAAAAAAAGATAAAGCGAACACAGAAAACACTTGTGCATTAAAAGTATCTATAGCTCTAAATAGAACTAACATCATAATTCCAAATATACCTGGACAGACAATAGAAGGGGGTGGAGAATTTTCAGGAAAATATTTTTTTCTTAACGCTAAATCTTTAAACTCATGGATGAGAAAAACATTTGGCACAAATAAAACAAATCATATTGAACTTTTAGGGACTGAAGGCGGAATTAATGGCGAAAAATTTACAAAATCAGAAAAATTAAAAAACATCAAGGGTATTTACTCTATGATTACAACTGAACAATATGACAATGATGGTGGAGCATCCGGACATGCTGATCTTTTATTCTATGATAGTGAAGGTATGGCAAACTGTGCTTTTGGCTGTTTTTTTAATTTACCTGTTAAAAGAATTGATGTATGGATTTTAAATTAAATAAAAGCTATTCTAATAAGAGCTATTTCACTGGTAATTTGATGTTTAAATTTCCTAAGAAATTATTGAATATTATTTTCTTCTTATTTACCATTTCATTTTACTGTCAAGATTTCGTAAATAAAGATACTATTAAGATTGATGGTAAAACTTATAAGTATTCTCATATTAGTTTTGGAGCAACCAATGGAACCAAATATTTTAAACTTATGACTTGTTCAGAAAATAATTTCAATAGCATTAAAAATGCAGTCATAAATTGTGCTGCAAAATCTAAACTAGAATATTCAGAATTTTACATTATGATTATACCTAATAAAATAATTAAAACCAAAAAAGAAAATGAAGTTTTATTTAGATTAATTCGTGAAATCGACCAATATAGAATGTCTATGAATTTATCTACAGCTCTGATTAAACTGAAATATGATGTATCAAATAATAAATTCGAGTATTTTATAAATGAACCAAGAAATGATTTTAACGAATATAAACTGCAAATAAAAGTACAAGATGTCTGTTCATTTTTAAAAAAGTAAAACTAAACTATAATGAAAAAAATATCTTTAATTATAATGATGTTAATTTTTATTCATTGCTCTTGTAATTTTTTTAATCAATTAAGCTTTGATGAGGATTTAACTTCTATAATTAATTTAAAATATAGTAACGAAAAAGTGCCAGTCGATTTAATAGAAATAACTGATTTTGATTGGGATAATTATATTATGATTGGTAGTTATCAAGTACCTGATAGTATTGGGAAAAAATATGATATTGACTTATCAAACATTTCTAAATACGCTTCGTCTGATGATACTAAATTTCTTTTAGTTTTTATAAAAAATAAAAAAGCAATTAAAATGTGTCTATTTAATAATAACGTAAAAATTACAAAAACAAAAATTTTGAAAAGTAAAAAAGATAAAGAATAATAAAGTTATTAAAAGGTAAGTGGGGATATATATAATGGTTCCAAAAAGCGGATTTGGAGCTTCTGGTCACGCAGATTTCTACAGTCAATCAGGCTGTTTATCGGGTTGTTATTTTTCAGATGCAGCAGAAATATATTTTTGGGAGTTAAAATAAAATAGTTATAGAGATGAAAAATAGGAGATTATTAATTTCAATTATAATTCTACTAGCAAGTTGCAGTAGCTATGAAAAACTTGGAGATTATAAATATAAAGTAACTATTGATCGTGTATTTATTGATGATTTTAATGGTTTGATCGTGTATATTAAATCATATAGAAATCCAATTTCAGACACAATTATATTTGGAAATACAATAAAAACTCAAAGAATACATTTTGAGAGAAATCAAGATACAGTTTATGCGCGAGAAACTTTAAAATATAACCCTAAAAATAAAAATATAATCTGTGTTGAAACTTTTGAAAATGGATACCAGCATTATTTAAAGATGGATTCCCTTGTTAGAAGATTTATCCAAAATAAAGACGGGAGCGTTAACTTAATCGAGAGTAAAGAATATAAGGGAGGAATTTTAATTAAAAATAATGTCTTTAATTGATAATTTTTCAATACATTCATTTAAAAAGCGTTAAATGGAAAATGGGGGATATATATAATAGTTCCTAAAAGTGGCTTTGGAGCTTCTGGTCACGCAGATTTCTATAGTCAATCAAGCTGTTTATCGGGTTGTTATTTTTCAGATGCAGCAGAAATATATTTTTGGGAGTTAAAATAAAAGATATGAAAAAAATAGTAATTATTTATAATGTTAACATTTTTAGGATGTGGAACATATGAAAAAATAGGTAGTTTTAGATATAAAATTAAAATTGATAGTTTAAACACTGGCGATTATGATGGATTAATTGAAACAATGAAATTTTATCATAGAAATAACAAATCACAATTGGGTATAATTATTAAATCTCAAAAGTTGCATTATCAATCAAATAAAGATTCTATTTATTCTTGCACTTCATTAAAGTTTAATATAAAAAATACTTCGCTGCTTGTTACTGAAAAATTTATTAATGGATATGAAAAATACCAACATATTGACTCCATACATAGAATCTATATACAAGATAAAAAAGGTAATTTAAAGTTAATAAAACATAGCTATTTTGAAACTAAGAAATAGACCCCCCCGCTGCCGCCCGAAATGAAATTCGACGAAGTCAATCCTTTCGGGTAGTCATACTAACAAAAAAACGACCTCTACTAAAGGTCGTTTTCTATTATAATACAGTTTCAATTTTACATTCTTTCCGGAACATTGATCCCTAATAAACTAAAAGAAGAAGCAATCGTATCAGCTACTTTTTTAGACAGTTGCACTCTGAATATTTTCTTTTCTTGGTTTTCTTCGCCTAAAATAGGAACGGCTTGGTAAAACGAATTGTATTCGCGAACCAACTCATACGTATAATTGGCAATCAAAGCCGGACTGTGATTTTGCGCTGCATGCTGAATCACTTCGGGATACAGTTCAATTTGTTTCAACAATTCCTTTTCTTTTTGGTGCAAATCGGTAGTTTTGGCTGTAGCTGAAAAATCAAAGGTAGCTTTACGAAGAATGGATTGAATACGCGCATAGGTATATTGAATAAACGGCCCTGTGTTTCCAGCAAAATCAACCGATTCTTCTGGATTGAACATGATTTGTTTTTTAGGAT
>JACCDU010597366.1_pt1 | contig 10130 bp, 10 predicted proteins | sample 7446081 | NCBI WGS metagenome assembly JACCDU01 (sample SAMN15323447, study PRJNA562643) | freshwater metagenome | isolation source: river surface water | place: USA:Blue River Watershed | collected 2017-08-17
ATGAAGTGGATGTGCGTGTCGACACCACCCGCGGTGACGATGTTGCCTTCACAACTGATGACTTCGGTGCCTGGGCCAATCACGATGTCCACGCCTGGTTGCGTGTCGGGGTTGCCCGCTTTGCCAATGGCCACAATGCGGCCACCTTTCAAACCAATGTCGGCCTTGACGATGCCCCAGTGGTCAATGATGAGCGCGTTGGTCATCACGGTGTCTACAGCGCCGCCCGCTTGTGGGCCAGTGCACGCACCGTCGCGTGTGCGTTGCGATTGCGCCATGCCATCGCGAATGGTTTTGCCGCCACCAAACTTCACTTCTTCTCCATAGCCTCCCGCGTTCAAAGTGAAATCTTTCTCAACCTCAACCACCAAGTTGGTGTCTGCCAAGCGCATGCGGTCGCCTACGGTGGGACCAAACATCTCTGCATAGGCACGTTTGCCGATGGTTGCCATTACGTGTGTCCTTTATCGGCTGCGATTGGATCAATCGCGCCATTCACCAAACCGCGAAAACCAAACACTTGACGGTCACCACTCAAGTCCACCAATTCGACCGTGCGTTGTTGGCCTGGCTCAAAACGTACCGCGGTGCCTGACGCAATGTTCAATCGCATGCCATGTGCCGCCACGCGATCAAAACTCAAACCCGCATTGGTTTCAGCAAAGTGGTAGTGCGAGCCCACTTGGATAGGGCGATCACTGGCGTTTTGCACCACCAGTGTGTGCGTGCGCCGTCCTGGGTTGAGGATGTGCTCACCCTCGTCAATCAACAGCTCACCAGGGGTCATGCGTGCCTTGTTCATTTACCACGCCCCATCCACCACATGAGCACCACCACAGCCGCAAAGGCGACAAAGCCCCATACATCCGTGGCGTGGTAGTGCGAAGCAGCTTCAATGCCGTGGCCTTCGTGAGCCAGCGCCCATGCGGGCAATAGTGCAAGACAAAAAATTAAACGTTGCATGGTGTGTCTTTCAAACAATGGGTTGATGCACCGTCACGAGCTTCGTGCCGTCTGGAAAAGTGGCCTCAACTTGAATGTCTGGGATCATCTCGGCCACACCATCCATCACATCGGCACGGGTCAGCACATTGCGGCCCTCGCTCATGAGTTGCGCCACGGTTTTGCCGTCGCGTGCGCCCTCCATCACCGCAGCACTGATGAGGGCCACAGCCTCGGGGTAATTAAGCTTCAAACCACGGGCTTGTCGGCGTTCGGCCAGCAAGGCGGCGGTGAAGATCAACAGCTTGTCTTTTTCGCGGGGTGTGAGTTCCATAGTGCAATTTTCTATGCAACTTGCGTGCCTCTGCGAGAACGCACCAAGTGCATGCTTTGGTGCCAAAAATCCGTCTTGGTGCATGCACATGCACACACCGAACTGCGCCACCTTGGTGCAACAGCTTTGAAATGAACATTCTTGGTGCGTGCGACGCGTTGTTGTTTTGCTTCTTATAGCGCAAGGGTTTTTGTTTCAGGGGCGCAACTCGCTGGCACAAGGTTTGCGATAAGCCAAACAAGTGCTCGTTACCGCGAGCGCCGAACCAACCCTTAATTTTTGGAGTGAACCCCCATGATGAATCGTCGAGGAAATCTAAAAGCTTTGGCCGCCGCTGCGGCTTTGTCCGTTGGCTCATTTGTGATCGCGCCACAAGCGCTGGCCGCGGACACCATCAAAGTGGGCGTGTTGCACAGCTTGTCTGGCACCATGGCCATTTCGGAAACCGTGTTGAAAGACACCGTCCTGATGGCAATTGACGAAATCAATGCAAAGGGTGGCGTACTGGGCAAAAAGCTCGAGCCCGTGGTGGTAGACCCTGCTTCTAACTGGCCTTTGTTTGCAGAAAAAACCAAACAATTGCTCGGTCAAGACAAGGTGTCTGTGATCTTCGGTTGCTGGACATCGGTGTCTCGCAAATCTGTGTTGCCCGTGGTGGAAGAAATGAACGGATTACTGTTCTACCCCGTGCAATACGAAGGTGAAGAACTCAGCAAAAACGTGTTCTACACAGGCGCAGCTCCTAACCAGCAAGCCATCCCAGCCGTAGATTACTTAATGAGCAAAGACGGCGGTGCGGCTAAGCGCTGGGTTCTGTTGGGTACCGACTATGTGTACCCACGCACCACCAACAAAATTTTGCGCGCTTACCTCAAGAGCAAAGGCGTGAAAGAGTCGGACATCGACGAGAAGTACACCCCCTTTGGCCACAGCGATTACCAAACCATCGTGGCCGACATCAAGAAATTCTCTGCTGGTGGCAAGACCGCCGTGGTGTCCACCATCAACGGTGACTCCAACGTGCCTTTCTACAAAGAACTCGGGAATGCTGGCTTGAAAGCCAAAGACGTACCCGTCGTTGCTTTCTCTGTGGGTGAAGAAGAGCTGCGCGGGGTAGACACCAAACCGCTGGTCGGTCACTTGGCAGCATGGAACTACTTCATGTCGATCAAGAACCCTGCGAACGACGAGTTCATCAAGAAGTGGTCTGTTTATGCCAAGAGCAAAGGCATCGCGGGTCACAAAGACAAACCCTTAACCAACGACCCGATGGAAGCGACCTACATCGGCATCAACATGTGGAAGCAAGCTGTCGAAAAAGCTAAGTCCACAGATACCGACAAAGTGATTGCAGCAATGGCTGGTCAAACCTTCAAGGCACCCAGTGGCATTGTGAGCAAGATGGATGAGAAGAACCACCATCTGCACAAATCGGTGTTCATTGGCGAGATCAAGGCGGACGGCCAATTCAACGTGGTTTGGAAGACACCAGGCCCTGTAAAAGCCAAGCCTTGGAGCCCCTTCATCGAAGGCAATGCTTCAAAGCCTGATGAGCCTGTGAAGAAGTAAACCTTTCTCCGAGGGATCGACTTGGGGGAGGGCCGTGCCCTCCCCTTTTTTATGGGAATTGGGATGAACTGTTTTTCTTTTACAGCTTGGTCACGTCAGCTCGGTTTGCGAATGACTTGTGCACTAGCACTGGGTATTTTGTGCAACACGTCCACGCTCGCACTGACCCTTGAACAAACCCAAGCACTCACCTTGGGCGACACGGATGCACGTGTCACAGCCTTGCAAAAAGCACTTGCCTCACCCGACGCGCAAACAGCCGCCTTTTTGCAGGCCATGGCCGATGACGCTGTGAAAGTCAATGGTGTCCAAGTGCTAATCGTGCGCGACGGCAAAGCCACCGACCCTGTGAAGGGTGAAGCCATCACACTGCCTGACACCGCAGAAGACGTGATCAACAACAACCGCATGCGTGGAGAGATTGATGCCGCTTTATCGGCCCTGCAATTGTTCAGCGCCGATCCAGCACTACGCACACAAGCTGCAAAGTCCATGTTGAAAGAGCCCGACCCCACCAAATTAGCCATGCTTCAAAAAGCGTTGGCCAGCGAACCCAACGACGGCGTGAAGAAGCACATGTTGTTGGCGCGTGCTGCCATTTTGCTGAACAGCGACAAGGTCGACGAACGCTTTACCTCTGCCAAAACATTGGCCGACAGCCAAACTCCCGACACACAACTTTTACTCAACCAACGGCTTAGCCAAGAGGAAGATAAGCAAGTACGCTCGCAGTTACAAACCTCGTTGCTCACCATTCAAGCCGCGCTGAGTTGGGGCGAAAAACTCGGCGCCTTGTTCACGGGCGTTAGCTTAGGTTCAATTTTGTTGCTGGTGGCTTTGGGCCTCGCCATTACCTATGGCTTGATGGGTGTGATCAACATGGCGCACGGCGAACTGATGATGATTGGCGCTTATGCCACCTATGTGGTGCAAGGCCTGTTCCGTCAGCACTTACCCAGCATGTTTGATGCGTACTTGTTGGTGGCCATCCCAGCATCGTTTCTTGCCGCAGCACTCGTAGGTGCAGTGTTGGAGCGTTTGGTACTGCGCCACTTGTATGGCCGACCGCTCGAAACTTTGCTAGCCACATGGGGCATCAGCTTGGTGTTGATGCAAGGCGTGCGCAGTATTTTTGGGGCGCAAAACGTGGGCGTTGAAAACCCTTCTTGGATGAGCGGTGGCGTGCAACTGTTGGCCAACCTATCACTGCCCTACAACCGTTTGATCATCATTGGTTTTGCGCTGTTTGTCTTGGTAGGCATGACGCTGTTGATCAGCAAAACACGATTGGGTTTGTTTGTGCGCGGCGTCACACAAAACCGCCCGATGGCCTCGGCCCTGGGTGTGAACACCGCACGCATTGACACCTATGCCTTTTCGCTGGGGTGTGGCATTGCGGGCTTGGCTGGGTGTGCGCTTAGCCAAATTGGCAACGTGGGGCCTGACCTCGGCCAGAGCTATATCGTCGACGCCTTCATGGTGGTGGTATTAGGTGGTGTGGGCCAACTGGCAGGCACGGTCTACGCAGCGATGGGACTAGGGCTAATGAACAAATTGCTAGAAGGTGTGGCTGGCGCGGTGCTGGCCAAGATTGCGGTGTTGGTGTTCATTATCGTGTTCATCCAAAAACGTCCACAAGGCATCTTTGCCATGAAAGGCCGCAGCGCGGAGGCATGACATGACAACACGCCACTCTCCCACTTTGCAATTACCCGCAGCGCCCGCACTTCTGGACGCCAAGGGCTGGATTTTGTTCTTGACCGCACTCATCACCATCTGCATGGTGGTACCCGTGCTCAACCTTTGGGTGCCTGCTGACAGCGTGTTCCACATGAGCGACTACGCAGTGGCTTTGGTTGGCAAAATCATGTGCTACGCCATCTGCGCCTTGGCTATGGATTTGATTTGGGGCTACACCGGCATCTTGTCGCTCGGTCACGGTTTGTTTTTTGCGCTCGGCGGCTATGTGATGGGCATGTACCTGATGCGCCAAATCGGCACCGATGGCAACTACAAAAGCAACCTGCCCGACTTCATGGTGTTCCTCGATTGGAAAACGCTGCCTTGGCATTGGACGTTCAGTGACAGCTTCTTGGCAACACTGCTGCTGATTGTGTTGATCCCTGGCGGACTGGCCTTTGTGTTTGGCTACTTCGCGTTTCGTTCGCGCATCAAAGGCGTGTACTTTTCCATCATCACACAAGCCATGACGTTTGCGGCCATGCTCTTGTTCTTCCGCAACGAAACGGGGTTTGGCGGCAACAACGGCTTTACCGATTTCAAACGCATCTTGGACTTACCCATTGCCACCCCCGCAATGCGCATGACCTTGTTTGTGCTAACGGGTTGGGTCTTGTTGATGAGCTACTTGTTTGCACGCTGGTTGGTGCAAAGCAAATTTGGTCGGGTGTTGCAAGCCATTCGCGATGCCGAGAGCCGCGTGATGTTTTCGGGATATTCGCCACTGCCCTACAAGCTCACCATCTGGGTCATCTCCGCGGTGATGTGTGGCATTGCAGGCGCCTTATATGTGCCACAAGTGGGCATCATCAACCCCAGTGAGATGAGTCCAGCCAACTCCATTGAGATGGCAGTGTGGGCCGCTGTCGGTGGACGGGCTTCGCTGATTGGCCCCATCGTGGGAGCGTTCTTGGTTAACGGTATGAAGAGCTGGTTAACGGTCACCGCCCCTGCATTTTGGTTGTACTTCTTGGGCGCATTGTTCATTGGCGTGACGCTGTACCTGCCGCATGGCGTGGTTGGCTTGATACGAAAACTCAGTACCAAGAAAAATGTGGAGGAGCGTGTATGACTCCCGATCTGTTTGAAGAAGGCTCTGAACGCTTAGCCACGCATCACGCGCGTGGCCAAAGCGAAGTGACTTCTGGCGACCGCAGCGCAGGCTACGGTCGCGTGTACGAACCTGGCAGTCTCGACTTAACGCATGGGCGCATTCTGTACTTAGAAGATGTGCATGTGAGCTTTGATGGTTTCAAAGCCATCAATGGTTTGTCACTCGACATTGCACCAGGCGAACTGCGCTGCATCATTGGCCCCAATGGGGCTGGCAAGACCACGATGATGGACATCATCACTGGCAAAACCAAACCTGACTCGGGCCATGTGTTCTTTGGCAGCACCATCAACTTGCTGCGCCACAACGAGCCCGAAATTGCACAGCTCGGCATTGGCCGCAAATTCCAAAAGCCTACGGTATTTGAGCACTTGAGCGTGTTTGAAAACTTAGAGTTGGCTTTGAAAACCCACAAAGGTGTAGCCGCTTCGATGTTCTTCAAACTCAATGGCACACAACGCGACCGTTTGAGCGAAGTGCTGCACACCATTCACTTGCAAGACAGCGTCACACGACAAGCGGGCAACCTGAGCCACGGTCAAAAGCAGTGGTTAGAAATTGGCATGCTCCTCATGCAAGACCCCAAGCTCTTGCTGCTCGACGAACCCGTGGCGGGCATGACTGATTTTGAAACTGAACGCACCGCCGAACTTTTCTTGACCCTCAAAGGCAAACACTCGCTGATGGTGGTGGAGCACGACATGAGCTTCATCAACACGATCTCCGACATCGTGACCGTACTGTGCGATGGCTCGGTGTTGGCGCAAGGCACGCTAGCACAAGTGCAAGCCGACGCGCGCGTGATTGAGGTGTACCTCGGCCGTTAAATCTGAGCTTGACTATGCAAACACACGACACCCCATTACTTGAAGTCTCCCGCGTTAATCAATACTACGGCGGCTCTCACATCCTGCGCGATGTGAGCTTTGAGGCTAACCTAGGCCGCATCACCGTGCTGTTGGGTCGCAACGGTGTGGGTAAAACCACGCTGCTCAAATCACTCATGGGCGCCATCCCGATTCGCAATGGCAGTATCAGCTTCAACGGCCAATCCATCGAGCGCGCGGCACCTTATGAGCGTGCGCGTGCAGGTATTGGCTACGTGCCACAGGGGCGCGAAATTTTTGCGCGTCTGACCGTTGAAGACAACTTGCGCATGGGGTTAGCCACCCAACCGCCAGGTACGGACATTCCTGCTGAATTGTTTGAGCTCTTCCCCGTGCTGAAACAAATGCTGCATCGCCGAGGTGGTGATTTGTCTGGTGGTCAGCAACAACAACTGGCCATCGCACGAGCGCTAGCATCAGGGCCAAAGTTATTGGTATTGGACGAACCGACCGAGGGCATTCAGCCCAGCATCATCAAAGACATTGGGCGCGTGATTCGCATGTTGGCGGGTCGTGGTGACATGGCTATCTTGCTCTGCGAACAGTATTACGACTTTGCTGAAGAGCTGGCCGATGACTACTTGGTGATGGAACGCGGCGAGGTGATTGCACGCGGGTTGGGTGCGGATATGCAGCGGAATAACGTGCGGCAGTTGGTTGCGATCTAAACAAGCAAAAACTACATGGCCCAAATACGCGGCGGCTTATCACCCATAGACCACAAGCCGCGACGCCAAGCAGCCCAAACCCCACGCAACAAGGTCTGCGCAGGTTCAACCAGCGGTGACAAAGTGCGCAACACCACCATGCGCGGATGCGGCGATGTCACACCCGCCACCAAGCCCACAGGCGCAGCTTCGGTCAATTCACGCGCTAGCGATAACGCCAAATCCCGCCTCTCACGCGGCAAGTCTGCACCACACGCAAACACCAAGGTGGCCATGCAGCGGTACTTGGCCAAACCCAAAGGGCCGTCCATCAATCGGACGTCTTGCGCATCCATCAATCCACGCTCAAGCCACACGCCTGCCACCTCTAAGTGTTGTTGCAACCGGCCGCACTCAAACGGCAAATTGGCATTAGGCAAACCCAGCGCCGTGATATCCCAAGCCATCATCTCGGCCGTCGGAGCGAGGTCAAACACCGCGTGGTTTAAGCCGTGGCAACCGTTGTAGGCGATGGTTTCTAGCGGCAACCACTCTAGGCGTGCACCATTGCCCACATGCGCTTTGACTTGTTGCGTGGCTAAGCCTTGCTCGCTTCTGTAAAAACGCGTGGCACCAGGCGTGGTGAGCAACGCATGTGTGCCGACTGCCAAGTTCAACTGAATGTCGAGCAAGTCACCCCCCACCAAACCACTGGGCGGGTGCACCAACACGTTGTGGCACACCGCATCGCCTTCAGGGTAAAGACTTTGCAACACGCGCAGCGGGCCTTCGTGCTCGAACTTGGCCACCGTGCGTTGATCAGCGCGTGTGTAATCGAGTTTGAGATGTGCTTGCCAACCGCTCATGTTTACCTTGATGTGATGCCGAGCCTCACTTGTACCACGTAGGCTTCTCAACATCAGACCTTTCCTTCGCCTAGGCTCGAATATGAGTCTCCCCCTTTCATGAAAACGAAGGCGAAGGAGGTTTGCGATCAAAAACGATAGTTGGCAAACAATCCGTAACTGGTTTGCGTGCCTTTTTCTGTGATCGGGCTGTTCGCCGCATCTCCCTGGAGTTTTGACACATTGAGCTTGGCACCCAAGCGCCATTCACGCGTGAGTTCGTAATCGGCGCCCGCGACTAAAGCCACACCGCAAGCCCCCTACACTTAGTGGGTGACTACAAATACAAACCCACAAATCGCCATCATTGGTGCAGGTCCTGCTGGCCTGATGGCTGCCGAAGTGCTTAGCGCAGCAGGTGTTTCTGTGCATGTGTACGACGCCATGGCTTCTGTTGGCCGCAAGTTTTTGCTGGCGGGATTGGGTGGCCTCAACCTCACGCATGCTGAGCCTTTTGACACATTCATCACCCGCTACGCCGAGCGCAGCGAGGTGTGTGCCTCGTGGCTGAAAACGTTTGATGCCAAAGCCATTTGCGAATGGGTAAAGGGCCTGGGGCTTGACACCTTTGTGGGCACCTCGCAGCGCATTTTCCCAACCGACATGAAAGCCGCCCCGCTGCTACGCGCATGGCTGCACCGCCTGCGTCATCCCACACAGGGCGTGCCTGTGACGTTTCATATGCGCCACCGTTGGAACGGTGCGCTACAGCGCAGCGACCAACAATTCACGCTGCACTTTGACACACCACAAGGCCCGCACACCGCGCACGCCGATGCTGTGTTGTTGGCTTTGGGTGGCGGCAGTTGGGCCAAGCTCGGCTCAGACGGCGCGTGGCAATCCTGGCTAAGCGCATTGGGCATGGACGTATCGCCCCTGCGCCCTGCCAACTGCGGCTTTGATGTGCAGGGCCGCGATGGCCAAGCCAGCTGGAGCAGCCACCTAGCGGAACAGTTCGCAGGCGCACCGCTCAAGTCCGTCGCGTTGTCGTTCACCGACAGTACGGGGCAGAGCTTCAGCCGTCGCGGCGAGTTTGTGGTCACGGCCACTGGCGTGGAGGGCAGTTTGGTTTATGCCGCATCTGCGTTGTTGCGTGACGAGATCGAGCGCAACGGCAGCGCGACGCTACACCTTGACCTCAAACCCGACTTCACGCCCGCGCGCGTGTTGGCTGAGGTGTCCCACCCTCGCGGCAGTCGCTCGCTCAGCAGCCATTTGAAAAGTCGACTCAACCTCACCGCCTTGCACTTGGCACTGTTGCACGAATTGCTAAGCAAAGAAGCCATGCACGACCCCGAGCACTTGGCCAAGGCCATCAAGCATCTGCCCATCACGCTGGCGGCTACGCGCCCCATCGATGAGGCCATCAGTAGTGCAGGCGGCATACGCCTTGAAGCACTGAACGCACACCTGATGGCCAACGCCATGCCCGGTATGTTTGTCGCAGGCGAAATGCTGGACTGGGAAGCCCCGACAGGCGGCTATCTGCTGAGCGCCTGCTTGGCCAGTGGCCGTGTCGCAGGCCTAGGTGCAGCAACGCATTTGTTAGACAAGGCTCAGCTTGGGGCTCTATGATGCAGGTATTGCTTAGTTAATTGATCTGATTGCCATGTTTCGTACCCTCCTGAAATCGAAAATCCACCGCGTTGCGACGACCCAGTGCGAATTGCATTACGAAGGCTCCTGCGCCATCGACGAAAACCTGCTGGACGCCGCCAACATTTGTGAGAACGAACAAGTCCACATCTGGAACATCAACAACGGCGAACGCTTCATCACCTACGCGATCAAAGGTGAGCGAGGCTCGGGCATGATTTCGGTCAACGGCTCTGCCGCACGCCGAGCCAGCGTGGGTGACTTGTTGATCATTGCGTCATTCGCGCAAGTGCATGAAGACCAAGTGGCCAAGCATGAGCCACAACTGGTGTTTGTGGATGAGAAGAACCAACAAGTGGGCTTGCGTCACCATGTGCCGACGCAGGCTGCGCCTGG
>JACCDU011074032.1_pt1 | contig 10129 bp, 9 predicted proteins | sample 7446081 | NCBI WGS metagenome assembly JACCDU01 (sample SAMN15323447, study PRJNA562643) | freshwater metagenome | isolation source: river surface water | place: USA:Blue River Watershed | collected 2017-08-17
ACCTCGCCCGAACGCGTCACCACAATGGCGGTGTCCGCTAACCCTGCAGCGACAACCTCGGGCCATGCCGCACGGGCCGAATCCAAGTCAGCGGCGACATAGGCGCGCGACAAAATTCCGCGGACACCCGCCGGAGCGGTCACACGATCCAGAGCAGAATCCAACCCCGGAATGGGCGTGGAGGCAACGGCGGAACCATCGGTCTCTGCGAACAAAATCTCGACACGGCCAGCATCGGTGTCGTCGATGTGGCGCAGCGCAGCCACAGCGGCATCCCGAGAATCCGCCAAGACGGCTTCGGCAAGACCGCCCAATGCCGCGGCGATTGCCGTCTCGAATCCCGCCTCGACCTGCACGGCGTCGGCCACAATTCCGCGAATACCCGACCGGCCCGCCAACGAGCCAGAACCATCACGACTGTCCAAAGCCAACGCCAACGCCGATACACGCGCAGCCAAACCATCACGTTCGCGTTCCTGGGTGTGGAGAAACTCGCGTGCCGAATCCAACGCATCCTGCGAAGTCTTAACCTTGCCCTCGGCGGTCTGAACGGCCTTCTCGAGTTCGGCGTTCGTTCCACCGTCGAGGGTGTCGAACGAACCCAGCTTGTCATCAGCCTCTGCACGACGCTGGACAGCAGCCTCGCGAGCATTCGCGTACCGCAGCTGTTCACCCTTGGCACTCGCCACACGGGAACGGGCGATGTCGACGCGCGACTCCAGCGACGCCTTGTCGAGGTCGTGTTGTGAAATCAGCGCACCCTGCTCGGCAATCTCGTGATCGATTGCGTCGAGCGAGGCGGCGGCCGTGGCGGTGAACGCGGCGGCGTGACCCAGCCGCTCCTCGACCTCGGCGATCTGAGCGTGCATGGCCACAACCTCGGCGCGTGCCTGGGCGACCATCTCGTCGGTCACGCTGATCAGGGGCACCGATTCGGCGATGTCGGACGACAGCAACACAATGCGTTCGTGTGACAGATTCGACAGCGAACGCAGACGCTCACGCACCTGCTCCAAACCAAAAGCGACACGGCGAGCACCGTCAACAGCATCCGACGTCAGTCGTTCTTCAAGGTGCGCCAAGCGCAGGGTTACCTGTTCGAGTTGCTCGCCCACGACAATGCGTTCCGTCTGACGTTCACTCTCGGAACGCTGGTGGTCGTCAACCTCGGCACGCAATGTGACCACGTCATCGGCGAGGATACGCGAACGCGCATCACGCACAACCGAGGCAATGTTTTGGGCTTCACGGGCCACCTCGGCCTGCTTGCCGAGCGGCTTCAACTGGCGACGAATTTCGCCAGCAAGGTCGTTGAGCCTCGTCAGGTTTGTCTGCATCGCCTCGAGCTTGCGGACCGTCTTTTCCTTACGGCGGCGGTGCTTCAAGATTCCGGCGGCCTCTTCGATAAAACCGCGGCGATCCTCGGGGGTTGCTTGCAGCACGTTGTCCAGTCGTCCCTGACCGACAATGACGTGCATTTCGCGACCCAAGCCCGAGTCGCTCAACAGTTCCTGTACGTCAAGCAGACGGCACGATTCACCATTGATCGCGTAATCGCTCTGGCCATTTCGGAACAGGGTGCGCGAGATGGTGACCTCGGTGTACTCGATGGGCAGTGCACCATCCGAGTTGTCAATCGTCAGCAGAACCTCGGCGCGACCGAGCGGCCCACGGGTGCTCGTGCCCGCAAAGATGACGTCTTCCATCTTTCCGCCACGCAGGGTCTTTGCGCCCTGCTCGCCCATCACCCAGGCCAGTGCGTCCACGACATTGGACTTTCCGGAACCGTTGGGGCCGACAACGGCGGTGACACCCGGTTCGAACTGGAAGGTCGTCGGTTGCGCGAACGACTTAAAGCCCTTGAGGGTGAGGGACTTTAGATGCATTCGTCTATTATCCCGAGTAACGCTCGTCGAGCGAAACTAATCACCGAACTCGCTGGCAGACCGGGCAGAAGTGCGAGGAACGGTTCTGCCATTTCGCTCGTTCGATGGGTGCGCCGCAGCGACCGCACGGCTTGCCCTGTTGCCCATACGCGTGCAGCGACAGGTCGAAATATCCCGATTCTCCGTTCACGTTGACGTACAGTTCATCGAACGAGGTTCCGCCGGCGATCAGCGCATCCGACATGATTCGCTGGCAGTGCGCGAACAGGTCGCGGTATTCGGCAGCGGTGACTCGGTTTGCGGGTGTGAGGTAGTGAATGCCCGCAGCCCACAGGGCCTCATCGGCATAAATGTTGCCGACCCCCGAGACGATGGACTGGTTCAGCAAGGCGACCTTGACACCCACCGACCGGCGGCGCATCGACGCAATCACCGATTCCACATCGAGGTTCACATCGAGCACATCGCGGGCGATATGCGCGACCTGCTGGGCGAGCAGCGGCGAATCTGAACCCGCACCCCCGGGGAAACCGTCCGCGGTGGTGACTGTGGTATCCACCGCGAGCGAGCCAAAGAGTCGTTGATCAACGAATGAAAAGTCGGGGCGGCCTGCCAGAACCAGACGCACCCGTTCGTGCCGAAGCGGCTCGGATCCCGGAACACGGAACTGACCGCTCATTCCCAGGTGCGCCACGAGTACCGCGCCCGAATCGAGCGGGCACCACACAAACTTTCCTCGGCGAACCGCCGCCAACACGGTCGCACCGGTCAGGGCATCACGGAACGATTCCGCCGAACCCTGGTGGCGCTTCAGTGCGCGGATGTCAAAAATACGGACGTCGTCGATGCGTGCGCCGACGAGGTGGGACACAATCCCCCGGCGTACGACCTCGACCTCGGGAAGCTCCGGCACGGCTAATGCCCGTTCGCTGCGATAGCTTCCCACGCCACGAGAGCGGCGGCAGCCTCGGCAACCTTTTTGCTCGACCCCTCGCCGGCACCGGCGACCTCACCGGCAAACGACACTGTGGCAGTAAAGACGCGGGCGTGGTCCGGTCCGGTCGATTCGACTGTGTACACCGGCTTGGGCATCCCGGCACGGTCGGCGTGCTCCTGCAGTGCGGTCTTCGGATCCATCGACGCACCAAAACGGTCAACCTCGTCAAACAGTGGGCCCACGAGGTGCAACACCAACTTTGTGGCGGCATCCTGTCCGCGCGACAGATAGGTGGCACCAATCAGGGCCTCGACGACATCCGCAAGGATCGATGCCTTGGCATGTCCACCCGTCGCAATCTCGCCATTGCCCAAACGAATGTAGGGACCCAGATCCAGGCGGCGGGCGACCTCGGCCAACGCAACCGTGCTGACCAGAGCGGCACGACGCTTCGCCAAATCGCCCTCGGACAGATCCGGGAAACGGTGGAACAGTTCCAGCGTGACAACCTGCTGAAGAACAGCGTCACCCAAAAATTCCATGCGCTCGTAATTCTCCACCGAGTGTTCGTAGGCATACGAACGATGGGTCAAAGCCGGCTGCAACAGCGAATCGGGAAGACTCACCTCGAGGACATCGGACAGACCCGACGGGGAACGAAAACGCTTATCTGCGGACATGGTCACCCAATGACACAGCGCGCCATGGAGAAACTCCGTGGCGCGCTGTCATCGAAATCTTTAGACGTCAGCGACCTTGCGGCCCTTGTACTCCAAGAAGAGTTCGGTGCCGGCCGAGTCGGTAACGACGTTGGCGCGGTGGGGAAGACGGTAAACGGTCTGACCGTTCTCTACCGACTTGACGAGCTGAACGTTTTCAGCCTTCCACTGCGAACGGCGTGCGCGGGTGTTGGAACGCGACTGCTTGCGCTTGGGAACTGCCATGGTTATGTCCTCTGTTTTCGGCGACTACTCGCCAGTTTTCTCGATATTCAGTGCTTGTAGGGCGGCCCATCGCGGATCGATTGGCGCATCCTGTTCAGCGCGTGGCTCTGTCAGTTTCTCGCCCGTTTCCGGATCGAGCCCCAGACAGTCCTCGTCGCACAGTGGTTGGAACGGCAGAGACAAGACCACCGCATCTCGAACTACTGGTTCACAATTCACGTGATTCTCGTGAACCGAATAGTCGAACTCCTCCGTAGGAGAATACGCGAAAACTTCCTGAAAATCCACTCGGACCGGAATTTGGACCTCGTCGAGGCACCGAACACACTCTGCGGCGGCAGACGTTTCGACATTTCCCCACACCAAAACGCCATCGTGGAGGCCATCCAGGCGCACCCCAAACGTCATGGGAGTACCCGCCAGAACCTTTGCCATGCCCTCGCCCAATTGCTCGGGTACAGTGAAATCGAGCGTCAGCTGAACCTCTTCGCCGGTGCGGTGACTGACGTCAGCGACACTGATCAGATAGGGGTTCGTTTCGGTTGAGTTCACACCGCAATGTTAGCGGTGAATCGAGGACACCACACCGCCCGCTCACGACCGCAGGCTAGTGCGCGGGTTCCTCGGCGAGGTACCGCGTGACCGCGTCGGGCACATAGCTCGAAACGTCACCGCCCAGAGCGGAAACCTGTCGAACCAGCGAACTCGAAACATAGGCGTGGGCGGGATTGGGAAGCAGGAACACGGTCTCAACCCCCGCCAGGTCGCGGTTCACGATGGCCATCGGGGTTTCATAGGTCACATCGACCTCGGATCGGATTCCTTTCACGAGGACCTTCGCGCCCACCTCTTGGCAGTAGTCAACGAGCAAACCGACGCTCCAGTTCGTCACCACGATTGTGCCCTCAATGCCGGCCTCGGCAATCGATTCACGAATCAGATCTACACGACGCTGTGCCGGCAACAGCGCAGACTTGCTGGGGTTGTGGACGACCACAACATGAACCTCATCAAAAATTGCCGCCGCCCGCTCAATCACATCGAGGTGCCCCAGGGTAACGGGGTCAAACGAGCCAGGAACAACGGCGAGGGTGGTCATGCCACCAGACTACTGACCGCGGCTAAGACTTGGCGAGGAATTCGCGCTCGCGTTGCGACAATCGACGATCCAGTGCATCACGCAGTGCGGGGTACAGCGACAATTCAGGGTCCGCAGCGAGAATCCGGTCCACGTCGTGCCTCGCCAGATCGATCAGCTCGCCATCGAATGCGACACGAACCAACACCAACCCGCTGCGACCGCCGGACTGGCGCTCCCCCACGACATCGCCCTCACGACGCAGCTCCAAGTCGCGCTGTGCCAATTCGAAACCGTCGAGCGTCGCCGCCACCGCATCGACACGCTCGCGGGCCACAGTGCCCTGCACGGCGTTCGTCACAAACAGGGCAATTCCGGGGACACCACCACGGCCCACACGCCCCCGCAACTGGTGCAGCTGACTGACCCCGAAGCGGTCAGCATCGAGAACTACCATCGTCGAGGCATTGGGGACATCAACCCCCACTTCGATGACCGTTGTCGCCACCACCACGTCGATCGCTCCCGCCGCAAACGCCGACATCACGCGATCTTTTTCCTCTGCCGGCATACGTCCGTGGATTGCCTCGACCGTGCGACCCGGCAACGCCGAACGAACCACCGGGAGCATATCCATCACCGACGAACGGGGCGTAACTGGCGACTGATCGTCCTCGAGAGCCTCGGAGTTGTCCTCGACCGATGTTTCGTCAATCTGTGAACAGACCACAAAACCCTGTCGGCCCGCATCGACCTCCTCGGACAGCCTCGACCACACCCGGTTCCACCAGCCAGGTTTGTCCGCCAACGGAACCGCATGGCTGGCTATCGGGGCACGACCCGCGGGCAACGTGCGAATCGTCGACACGTCCAAATCACCAAACACGGTCATCGCGATAGTCCTCGGAATCGGCGTCGCCGTCAACACCAGCACATGCGGGGCTGTGCCCTTGCGCCTCAATGCCTCACGCTGTTCGACCCCGAACCGGTGCTGTTCATCAATCACCGCGAGCGCCAAGTCAGCGAACTGCACCGTATCCGTCAGAAGGGCATGAGTTCCCACCACAATTCGGGCAGAACCGGACGCGATGGCCAACAGGGCTTTACGCTTCGCGGCTGCCCCCATGCTTCCCGTCAACAACACCACACCGATGCGCTCGGCGAGACTACCCAGTGTCCTTTCGATCGACCGAGCGTGCTGCGTTGCGAGCACCTCGGTGGGCGCAATCAACGCGGCCTGGCCGCCATCCTCCACCGCGGTAAGCATTGCGCGCACCGCCACAAGCGTCTTACCCGAACCGACCTCGCCCTGAACCAGACGGTTCATGGGGTGGTCTGCCGACATATCGACATCGATTTCGTCACCCACAGTCAGCTGGTCGGAGGTCAGGCTGTAGGGCAACGCGTCATCGAAAATTCGTCGCAGCTCTCCCGGGCTTCGAGGATGGGCCGAAAGGGCCCGAAGCTTCATGCGTTCCCTGCCCAACGCCGTTTGCACGATGAACGCCTCGTGATATCGCAGGGTATCCCGCGCGGCGTGCCAGTGTTCGTGAATTGTGGGCCGATGGATTTTGTCCAGCGCGTCGCGGTACGACAACAAACCGCGCTGCTCGCGAACCGCCGCGGGAATCGGGTCGGGCAGGTCGGCGGGCAGCATGTCGAGGACCACACGCAGCGCCTTGGCAATTTGCCACGATGCCAGCGCACTCGATGCGGGGTAAATCGGGATGGGCAGGTCAGCCCACTGTTGTGCCACGTCCTCGGTGGCCTCGTCCTCGCCGTCAAAGAGCACATAGTCGGGGTGTGTCAGTTGACGCGTGCCACGGTATTCCCCCACCTTGCCCGCAAACATTCCCTGAACCCCGGGGCGCAGCGCACGCGCTCGCCACGACTGGTTGAAGAACGTCAACGAGAGTTTGCCCGTACCGTCCGTGATGACCACCTCGAGCATGCCGCCCGGCTTGCCACGCATAGGCCGCTCGTTCACCCGCACCACCTCGGCGAGGATGGTGACCGTTTCGTCCACGGGCAGCGAGTCCAGCGCGGTCAGCTCACCCCGTTCCGCGTAACGACGTGGGTAATGACCGATCAGGGCACCCACCGTGTCGATGCCAAACGATTTCGCCAGTGCCGCGGCGGTCTTGGGACCCAACACGCCCTGCAACGGCATGTTCATCACGGCAAACGGGGAATCGGTCACCCCTTCACGGTACAACCCGCAACCGAACGACGCGTGCTGTTCGCTCGGGGCCGCGGCACAAACTACCCTGAATACATGACAAGGATTGTGGCCGGTGACGCCGGAGGGCTCAGCATTTCGGTTCCCGACAGCGGAACGCGACCGACCTCGGACCGGGTCCGCGAGGCGATCTTTTCTACACTCGACTCGCTGTTCGATTTCGAGGACGCCCGCGTGCTCGACCTGTTTGCAGGGTCCGGCGCATTGGGCCTCGAGGCCGCATCCCGAGGCGCGAGTCACGTCACACTGGTCGACAAGTCCCCCGCCGCCGCCGCATTGTGCGCATCGAATGGCCGGATTGTGGCCGAGGGCTGCGCCGCACAGGGCCGCTCGGTTGTGGTCGAACCCATCCCGCAGGGAGTCGACGCGTATTTGACCCAGTCCGGTCCTCGCGAATTCGATCTGGTGTTCCTGGACCCCCCATACGACCTGGGAAATCCCGCACTGATTAATTCACTCGGGCTGTTGTCGCGCTTCGTCCACGAGGATTCCGTGGTCGTTGTGGAACGGTCCTCGCGTGACGCCGAGCCCCTGTGGCCCCGCCACTTCGCGGTCAACCGCACGAAAAAGTACGGCGAAACCGCCGTCTATTTTCTCGACGTCCTACCCGTCGCGTAGCGGGTCCCAGCCGCCCTTCGCGGTGAATGGCACACCATCGACGCTGATTCCTGCGGTCGGCACGACCCGCCCGATGACCCGAAATTCGGCGGGGATGGCGGCGCTGAGCGGGAAGGTGGCCAGCAGCGAGTGGTCCTCGCCACCCGTCAATGCAACACGTGAACCCACCGCGGCCAAATCGAAATCAATTCCCACACCACTGGCCGCAGCGATCCGGGCGGCATCCAGCACCAGTCCGTCGCTGATGTCCATCATCGAACTGGCCCCCGCCATGGCGGCGATGCGCCCCGCGTGGATCGGCGGTGCGGGCCGCAGTTGAGCGGACAGTTCGACCGGGTGGGTGCGCCACAGTTCCGCGACCGCCTCGAGGTCGACGACCCCGTCGGGACTCAACGCGTGATCGAACAGCAAGTCCAACCCCTGACGGGCATGACCCAAGGCTCCCGCCACCGTGACGATATGACCCACGCGTGCGCCGGCCCGCGTCACCGGGTTGACGCCGTCGAACTCGCCGGTCGCCGTGACGGACACCATGATGACGGGTGCCGTCGACAGGTCACCGCCCACGACCCCACACCCCGAGGCCAGGGCCTCGGCGGCATCGGCAAAGCCGCGCGAGATGCCCTCGAGAAAGTCGACCGGCGTGCTGGGGGGCGCGGCAACGGCCACGACCAAGGCCGTCGGTGTCGCCCCCATCGCCGCAATATCGGACAGGTTGGTGGCACACGCTTTCCACCCGACGTCGTAACCCGTCGACAGGCCAACCCGGAAGTCGGGGCCCTCGATCATGAGGTCCACGGTCAACGGAACGCGCCCATCGGGCACGGAGATCACGGCACAGTCATCGCCCGGGCCCAGAATCGTGCGATCGGATTCGGGCAACAGCGGGATGATGCGGTGCAGAGTCGCCGCCTCGCCCAGTTCGCCGATTGTGGGGCGGGGAGTGTCGGTGTCGGCCATGCATCAACGGTAGCCTGAAACAGATGAAGCGGAAACTTTTTCTCCCCAGCGGTCTCGCCGTCGTGTTGATGCTGGCCGGTTGTCAGGCCGCGGTCCCGATGGAGCCCGCCGAACTGGCAAACGACCCCGATTGTGCCGAAGTGATGGTGCGATTGCCCGACACGATTGGGACGTTCGAACGCCGATCCACCAACGCGCAGTCCACCGCGGCCTGGGGCGAACCCGCCGCGGTGCTCGTGCGATGTGGGCTCGAACCAGTCGGACCCAGCCCGCTGCCGTGCTTCACCGTCAACGGCATCGACTGGCTGCGCGATGACGCCCAGGCCCCGCTGTATCGTTTCACCACGTTTGGCCGCACACCCGCGGTTGAGGTGTTTGTGGACTCCGAGGCGGCCTCGGGAACCGAAGCACTCGACGCCCTCGCCAACCCGGTCGGGGTTCTGCCGGTGACCGACGCATGCCTGTCCCCCGAGGACGTCTTTGAGGGCTAGGGCCTAGCCCAGCCCCAACAACTTCGACGAAATTCCGCCGGCAGCGCGCAGTGCAACACCGCCGCCGTGACCGGCCTGCGGGAACACCACACGACGGTCGCGCGCCTCGATCAGTGCGTCTCGCAGCACGACGAGCGCAGGGTGACGGGGTGCCCACAGGTACAACGACAGTGCGCCGGGAATCGAGTTGACTTCGTTGACGAACAGTTCACCGGTCGACTCGTCGAGCAACAGGTCGACACGCACGATGCCGGTCAGGCGGGTGACGTCGGCGACTCGGGCGGCCAGTTCGGTGGCGCGTTCGGCGATACCGGGTGCCACAACGGCGGGGAATTCTCGAGGCGCGCTGCCCAATCCCGCCTCGGAACCCTGACCGCCCGCCAAATACTTTTCGGCATACGAGTACAGCCCCGAGGAGTCCGAACCGGAACGCAGCGGGCGTTCCAGGTCGGTGATCTCGAGCTTCGGATAGGTACGGAAACCAATATTGAGGTCGACCAGCTGGGGTCGGTAGGGCTCGAGAACGGCGCCGTTTTTCAGGTGTGGGCTCGAACTGGCGAGCGCCCGCGCGGTGGCCACATCGTCGGCGATCTCGATGCCGATGGACGACCCTCCGAATCGAGGCTTCACGATGTAGGGGCCGGCGAAATCGGGTTCGGTGACGGTGGACACGGCACGGCGCTGCAGCGTCGGAATTCCCGAGGCCTCCATCAGTCCCCCAAAGGCCAGCTTGTCCATGCCGACCGCACCCGCGAACAGGGTGGAACCGGTTGCGGGGATGCCGAGGATATCGAACAGCGCGGCCGCGCCACCGCCCTCGCCAACGCCACCGTGGAAGCACAACAGGGCCGATTCGATGTCGAGTCGCTCGGCGCCACCGAGGCGCTTCTTGAGGTAGAGGCCCGAATCACCGGACAGGCGCACGTCGAGCAGTTTGGAATCCTTGGGTGCGCCCTCGAGGTAGTCGCTGGCCTCG
>JACCDU011052182.1_pt1 | contig 10128 bp, 9 predicted proteins | sample 7446081 | NCBI WGS metagenome assembly JACCDU01 (sample SAMN15323447, study PRJNA562643) | freshwater metagenome | isolation source: river surface water | place: USA:Blue River Watershed | collected 2017-08-17
ATGACCGCGCGAGCTTCATATTAAGCGCCGCACTGGTGGAGCCGATGGTGGTGACAAACCCGCCACCGCGGTCCGTCGAAATCACGTTGGCCCGCGGCGAGGCGGCATTGTTGAATGCCAGCTGGAGGTTCAGCGTGGAGTCGCCAGTCGTTGGCTTGTACAGGATGGTAATGGCGCGGCTGTCGCCGTCGGCAGTAAGCGGGTATTCAGGCGTGCGGTAGGAGTACGCAATGCCGCCGCCGCTGTCCGAGGAGCCGGATTGCGTGAGAATGTCGCCCGCACTGGTTCCGTACACCGGGACATTCTTTCCGCCGACGCGAACATTGCACCCGGATGTCACAAGAGTGGAAAACGTCTCCTCCCACCACGCCTTCGTTGAAACGCAGTAGCACAACGCGCGTGTGGGATGCGTGGCCGGGTCCTGGGCCTGGCGGTAAAAGAAGCGGATAACGCGTGCCCCAGCATCCACCTGGACATGGAATGCATCGGAGGACGCAAAGTCGATGACATTGTCTCGCCAGTAGTTGTCGATAGGCACCGACACTGGCTCCTCAGCCTGGCCGTCGTAGGCATACATGCCGTACGAGTCCACTATGTAGGCCATCCCGTTCAGCACGCCCCAGCACCGGCTGTTGAGGATTCCGCGGTAGGCGCCGAGCACAATCGCCGCGTCAATCACGGGCTGAGCGACATAGGTCAGGCGATACAGGTGGGCTGTCTGGACTAGCAGGAGCGCCCCGCCAAGCGGCACTAGTGCGACCAGCCTGTCCGGTTCTCCAGTGTTTTCCTGGATGATCAGCTCGTTCTCCTCAGGAACAGACTCCGGCTCATCAATCTCGGAGTACATCAGCGCGTTTGGGCGCGACCCGGTGGTGTCCACGCCGTACCACGCCCTGTCCTGAAACATGCAGGCGACCGCAAACTCCGGCGGTGGCACGCCAAACCGACGGGCGTTGATCTGGCCAGACGGGAGCGTGATCGGCATCAGGCCGTAGCCTTCACGCGATGTGTCTGTAAGTTCACGGTCAGACAGGGAGTCGGTGTACGCGGACAATCCAGAGATCGACAGGGTGGCAACCCGGAACAGGAGCACCGACTGGTCGGCGCTTGTCCTCCAGAGTTCCACGTGCGTGGCACGGGCGTCGGCGTGCGCAGTGCTCAGCGTCCATGTGATGCTGCCGGCGCCGTTGGGAATGTCGATCTCCTTAAGCTCAGAGATCGAAGATGGGATTGGCCCGCCACGGCTCTCTGGCGTGGAATCCAGATAACGGAAGCAGCACTTGTAGGTGCCGCGGATCGCCGAGGCCATCGTCGCAGTTGCCTTCGCCGACGTATCAAGGATCACGGCCGTCGGCGGCTTGGCGTACGTGCCACCAGCGAGCACGGTGACTGCGCTGATTTGCCCAGTGGTGTTAACAGTGCAAGTTAACGCAGCGCCGCCGCTGCCGATGTCGGCCTTGTCCGGCAAGACCGTGATGACCGGGGCAGCCATGTATCCTGATCCGCTGCTGGTCGCCGTGACGCTTGCCACCGAAAAGAACTGGTCTACCTCAATGGCCCTGATGCCGCCGGCGCCGGAGATGGATGCCGTGACGCCTGCTTGAGTGCAGCCCGTGCCGGCAGACACCAAGACCGCGTCCATGAGGCGACCGGCAGGGGATATCACCAGAGTCGCCCTTTGGCCCGTGAGCCCGTTGGTGTTGTGCCAAACGATCTCAGAGCCTTCGATGAACTTGGTGACGGCAGCGACGGTAGCGGCTGCCGCCACTGACGGCGTGCCCCCGCTGAATGAGATCGTCGGATTGCTCTGGTATCCGGTCCCCGCGCTTGAGAGCGCAACTGTGGCGACCCGCGTATCCATGATCGCGGTCGCAGCGCCGCCAGTCCCGCCGCCACCTGAGAACGTCAGTGTTGGCGCGGCGGTGTATCCAGCTCCGCCAGTTGCTATGTAGATATTTGCGATTGCCCCTGCCGACAGGTCACAGGTTGCGGCAGCCCCGGTCCCGCCTCCACCAGAGAACGAGATCGTCGGAGCGGCGGTGTACCCAGAGCCGCCAGCGGCCAGCGTGGCGCCGCTCACCACCTGGTGCGTGACGGCATACGCCGACGCCCCAGTGCCGCCGCCGCCGCTGATGGACACGGTCGGCGTTCCGGAGTACCCAGAGCCCCCTGTGGTCAGCGTGACATCTGCCAAGGCTCCAGTGCCAGGGGCGACAACCCGCAGCCGTCGAATGCCACCAGATACGCCAACGCCAAAAGATGCCCCCGTGCCGATGCCCCCGGAGAACGACACGGCCGGCGTGGACTGATATCCTGCCCCAGGGTTAACGACGACAACAGACGAAATACGGCCGTTGGAAAGCGTGGCTCTGGCCTGGGCAGCGTCCGACGGCGTTCCTCCAGTGAAGACCACGGACGGGACGTTGTTGTAGCCGGCCCCAGCGTTGACAAGCTGAATAGCCTGCACAGATGAGACGGAGGCCGTGCTGTTCGTCAGCGATGGTCCGACACATGGCGGGCTGAGTCCAATCGGCTGTGCCGCCGTAGCGGCCCCGTCCCACCGAATCCCGCGACCCATACCATCGACGCCGTAGGAGTCACCGTTGCGGCCACGGAAAAACGTCATGTACTGCAAGTTGCCAGCGTACACGGCAGCCGTAGCCGCAGCCCCAGTGCCGCCGCCTCCGCTGAACGACAGTGTTGGTGCCGATGTGTACCCAGAGCCAGGCGACTTGACGATCAGGCTTTCGACGCGGGTGCCGCCCATCACGGCAACGACCGTGGCGCCCGTCCCGCCGCCGCCAGAGATGGCAATGGACGGGGCCGCTGTGTAGCCAGAACCGCCGCTCACAATGGCGGCGGTCAATATGCCCCCGGTAGATCGCGTGGAAATGAGCGTCATGTCGGACCGCGTGCCACCCTGACTTCGCCGGCCTCGTTCTGATACAGGACGCCTTCGACATGCCCTGGAATGCGAATCATCCGGACGATGGCGTCACTGCCGCCGGAGTGCGTGGAGAACGAAACAGAAACCGTCCCTGGCCGGAGCGTGATCTGCCCTGGAGACAGGACCTGCAGGTTGACCTGCGTGACGGCCGCTCCAGGTGGCAGTGCGTATGGGCTGGCGTTTGTTACGAGCCCGGCCCACTTTTCAACAGAAATCATCCGGCGTCCGGAGCCATCGGCGCGGAACGTATCCCGGCCGCGTATCCGACCTCAGGGTTGCCAAGGATCGCCGACTTCCGGCCTGAAATGGGGCTCATTTGATCCGCCTCCATGGCCATCCTGATGTCACGCATGTACATCGCGGCTGCCTTCTCCGGATCAGTCCGTCGCATGCGGGCCAGCCACAGCTCTGCTCCGGAGAGCAGTGCGGAGAACATGCTGTCGGAGAGGTCCAGGAGGCTGGAGATCACGTACTTTCGGTCCGTGTACGTTGCCGACAAGGCATCCTTAAGCGTCAGCGACGTCCCGCTCGCGACAGACGAGATAACCGACTGCTCCGTGTACGGGTAAATCCCGGAGAGAGGCTCCGGGTGGTTCACGGAGGAGTCGATGACCCGGAGCACGCAATCCACCATGTCTGTGCGGAACGCTGAGTTCGTTCCGGTCACAGACGTTGACGCCGAGCAGGTGATCGTACCGGCGCGAGAGCCCTGCTCGTAGCCGGTGTACCGAGGCATCGTCACCTTTCGGCGATACGTGAAATCCAGCGTGCTTGCGGCGGACGGATACCCGCAAATCCGCACCACCCACCTGTCCGGCACGGTGCTCTGCTCGTCTCGCATGACGGTCCAGTACACCGGATCGCCGGACAGAAGGATAGACTGCTCAATCCGGGCCCACTCCGTAGGGCTAACGTACGACGTCACGCTGGTACGGTCTTGCGTCACAAGCGCATCCATGTTGCGGAAGTCCACAGGAAGCTGGTACGTGTTCCGGTAGATCGTCACTTCCTTGTTGGAGCCATCGAAGCTCGCCGGAAACTTAATCGTCGGCGAGAGCGTCAGGACGGTGGAGCTGGTCCTGGTGGCGACTTGGGCGACGACGCCGTTGTGGTAGACGCGGTAGTTGGTGGCCGTGGTAGGCCATGTCCCGGTTGCCCGCGTGAGCGTGGTTCCGGAGCCACCGATGGTGACAGTTACCGACTCCGACGGCTCCAGCATGATCCTGGACTGCGTGATGTGCCAGGACCAGTCCCGGGAGTTGATCAAGTCCCGGTAGGCGTGGTGGACGGCCGACCGCAGTTCTCGCTGCTCGGCGTCCTGAGCCCCGCCCCCTGACAACGAAATCAGGTGGTCAATCACATCCTGGACTGCGTAATAAGGCATGGCCTTCTCCTTGAGATGCTAATGCCCGCCGACTGGGCACGGAAAAACGCTATTGCCGGAGCCGCCACCAGCCTGTCAGGCCCCCTCCTGAGGCAGCAACGCCAACGCTTCCGCGATGGCCACCACCTCCACGCCCCCCATCATCTCCGGCGTGATGTAGCCAAACGCCTGCGATAGAATCCCTCCCTCGCCAACCTCGCTGAGAACGTCGCCGCACAGGAACCACCGACCATCGGTGAGTTGCCGCCCGGCGGGAACATGGCGCGGGTCGCCGTGGTCTTCCTGCACGCCGTACAGCGCAACGGCGACTTCATAGGGGTAGACCAGCGCGAGGTCTTTGCAGTCAGCGTAGGGCAGCGGCAGCGTCAGGTCGGAGAGCCACATCAGGCATTTCTCCCCAGCGCAGTCTGGAACGTCTGCATGGCGGTGTAGTAGGCGGCTGCCTGTGCGTCAGTCATGCCCTTGCCGACCGAATACGCTTGGCAGCGACCGCTGTACGGAAGAGGCGCCGGAGTAGCCTGCGTGTCGTTTCTGGCGAACACATACAGCGCGGGGCTGTCCGCTGATGCTGCCCACGCCTGACTCCCAGACGTAGTGGAGGTGGCATTGATGTTCTGGCCGCTTCGGAAGCCGACGCCTTCCGGCCTCCTCACGCCCATCAAAAGCCCGTTACGCGACGAGAGCGTTCCGTTTTCAATGCCGGAGTTGAGCAGGCCGCCAAAGCGTGCGTACATCCCTCCGGTTGCGTAGGCGGGATGAAAGACAAGCCCCTTTGTGGCGTTGGAGTTGATGCAGCCAATGAACACGCCGGAACTGTTTTGCACCTCGCGGAAGTAGCCAGCGGCGTGGAAGTTAGTCTCGGCCAAACCGGCCTCGTATGGGTTCAAGCCGGTGGCGAGATACTTCGTCGCCCCGTTGCCGTTCAGCCCGCCGCTCGCCCCCGTCTCGTTGTAGTCACCGCTGACAAACGGGCCGACGTTGGTGTCTGTGGCGTTGCCGTACTTGATGCCAAGAGAGGTGGGGCCAACGTACAGAGGCACTAGGCACGCATTGAGGCCAGTTCCCGCGAACAGATTGAGCCGATAGAACTTGCCCCTGATTCCTGCCGAGTCAATGGCTACGCAGAAGTTGTTGACGGCAGCAGCAGTTGAGGCAGAAACAGTTCCGCCGTTTCCGTAAACTCTGTCGACCCAATCTTGTGCGTCTGTATTCGCAACGGCTGGAGCACCGACGAGGCTGGCTCCCCACCTTCTTGCGAGATACAACTCCACGAGCCTTCGCTCCCTGTCAGTTAGGTATCGCGAGTAGGCGATAACCTCTGCGATCCTTCCGTTGAGGAAGACGCTCGGGAGCAAAATGCCTCCGGCCCCCTGATTGTTTCGCCTGCATCCAAGCGAGATCGCAGACCATCCACCAGCGTTGAATCTGTTCGTCCCGGGCATTCCCTTTCCGCCGGTCCATGCCTGCTTTCGGACAGAAGATGCGGATGCAGAGAGTGACGCACAGTGAGTGCTGACGAAAGGGACATTCGCGGACACGTCTCCGGCAGTTCCGCTTCTCCCCTGATTGTCGATGGCAACGAACGAGCGAGTGATATCGCAGGCGTAGGTCGGCAAGCCCGATGCGTTCACTTGTAGAGCGAGGATGTTGGCAAACCCAGAGGTTGGCTGCGAAGTCGCGTTGGTAGTGTCGTTCTGGTGCGAGAACTCGTATGTCACGCCGCCAGAGAGCGAATCCTGCTGATGCACCATGAAGATCGACAGATCGTCGGACGTGAGTCCCGGCTGACGCCAGATGTTGTCGTCAGTTCCGTCGAACTTGATGCACGGCTTCGATGACAGGCCAGTTGGAAGCAGTAGAGGCCGAGCGGATGACGACGACTGCGTGAGGTGCCGTGCGCTCCCGCTCTTGTCTCCCCAGTAGCCAATGGGGTCGCTTGTGGACGTTGCCGGTGTCGTCCCGTCGCTGTTCTGAAACAGCGTGGATGAATCCGACGCATCCAGCCACAGCGCAAGGCCAGAGATGCTCTTCGGCGTGAAGGCGTTATTCGCCGGTCGCAGCGTGCGAGGGGAGAGTGGCATCAGGCACCAGCCGATACTTTGAGGGTGCCGCCGTCGTTCCAAACGTGGCCCGCGACGCCGGGGTCGGCAGTTGGGAGGCTCGGTAGCACCAGTAAGCCATGACCGTAGATGCTCTGGCTTGTGCCGTCGGAGACGGTCAGCACCGGGCCTGAGCCGCCGTCGCCGGCCAAGACGTAAGCGCCAGATGTCACGTTGCTGACAAGCAGGCCGTAGCCTGGGCTGCTTGCGTTGACGGTGACCGACGTATCGGTCGGAGCAATCTGCCCAGACGCAAGATACGAAATCGTCACTACGCCGGTCGCACCGTTGACGCTCTGGACAGGGCCTTCTGACGGCACATATGGAGTCGCCAGCCAGCGATTTCCAATGCCGTACTTCATCCGTCCGGTGTCGGACTCAAGTCCCAGCTCACCGTCAAGAAGCTCCCAGTTGGCTTCCGCCCACTTGGCAGCCGTGTGGCTGCGGATGAGCGGGTCGATCCCGCGGTTGGGGTCAAGGACACCCATGGCTACCCCTTCAGTGAGATTGTCAGCCCGCAGCTGGTGGCACCGGCGACAACCGGGGCAACGAACGGAAGGGCAAAGCAGGCGTCTGGAATGGGGTGCACCCCCACGGTGAGCGACGTCGTCACCGCAGAGCCGTCGGAGTAAATCTGGACTGGCGTGTCGCTGGCTCCAGCAGAGCCGTACCAGTTGATCTGCGTGCCGCCGCCGGTCGCGGCGATGATCACGCAGCCTCCGGCAAACGGGCTGAATCCGATCCTGGGCGTGGTGGTCGCCGCAGAGCTGGACGCCGTGATCGCAACCGTGTCGCGGAACCGTGTGATCTCGTTCATTTCTTCCTCTTCAAGGCATGCCGGGAAATGGCTATCTCTCGCAGCTCGGCTGTGCTCTTGCCGGGATGCAGTTTGCGGTAGTGCTTGATGTCCTCTTTGATGATCCGCTCGTTGAGGACAGGGGCCTTCTGCGGGATGTTCGTCCCCTTGTGGCTGACGATCCCCTCAATCGTCAGGTTCCGCTTCTTGGCGACCCGGAGGACGTCTGCCGTGGAATCGACCCAGGCCTCCGGGTCCTTGTGGGCTCGGTGGTCCGCGAGCCCCCCCACGTACGTCTTCCCATTAGGGTTAATGCCCGCCTTACGGGCATCGCTGAGAATCCGCTGGGCCTGACGCTTAGGCATGTCGTCAAGCCACTGATCGTTCAGACGGCCCTCCATGAAGGCGCGGTCAGTTCCACGTGTGCCAGGTGGCGTCTGGGTGGCGCACATGACTGCCCACCGCTCGCCGTAGGGAAGGGCGCGGGTGTAGGTGGCCACGGCGTCCGGGCCGAGATCACTGACTTCCTGCGGGATTTCCATTTGGCGGAGGTCCTGGGGGTTGCGGCGGCGGTGGCGGTGGCGGCGGGATCATGTACTTGGAGACGTCGATGTCCATAGCCCGGCCCCAGTCTTCCAGCAGGGCGTTCATCATGCCCGGCTGACCAGCCTGGAGCATGCCCTGAGCTATCGGTGCCAGGATCTGGAGGGCCTGGTTGATCTGCTCCACCTTGGTGCCCTTGTTGGGCTTGCGAGCGCTGCCGGCCTCAACGCGGAAGTCGAACTCGCGGAGCACCTCGTCCGGGTTCATCGACTGCACGTGCATATGCCAGGCCTGGGCGGCCATTGGCCCCAGCAACGGAGCGACGTCCTCCGGGTTCACCAGCCAGCGGGCCATGAAGGCCTCTTTCCTTGCCAATGCCGACAAGGCGTCTTCCAGCGTGTTGGCCATGTCGTCTGGCCGCACGCTGATTTGCTCGGCCTTAGTGACGGCTTCTGCGGCACTCCTAAACTGGTTTCTGGACATGCCGTAAACCAGCTCTGTCAGGCCCACCCTGCGGTCGAACAGCTCTGTCACAGCCGAAATGATGTTCCACATGTCGGACGAGACGCCCGGCAGGTTGAACACCGAGATGATGTCGTTGACCGACCGGCCGATGGCCTCGCTGATCTCAACGATCTTGAACCCAGACTCGTCTGAGTCCAGGATTTTTGCCTTGAGGTCGTTGTCTGCAGCCTTCGCCACGCCGATCAGGGTGCTGGCGGATGTGGCGATCTTGGTCGCCATGAAGCTCATCGCGTAGTTGATGAACCGCAGCTCTCCAATGCCCGGCTTGATCAGCGAGATGGGGTACGAATAGCCCGGCTTGCCATGCCACTGGAGGATGGTGCACGGCCAGCCCTCTGGCTCGGCCCAGAAAGGAACTGGCCACTGGGCGGCCTGGAAGAGGGACGGCGGGATGCCGGACTCGTCCACCTCCTCCCGCATGATTTCCCGCGGGATGTTGAGCGGATACCCCACGCCCTCACAGACGACGACGTAGCAATAGGGGCCGAGGGCGTCGAACTTGCCGCGCAGGTCAGCGTCCGCATCCTTGAGGCGATCCCCAAAACCGATCTTGCTGTAGACCTCCCAGTAGGTGACGAGGTCCATGGACTTGCCGTTTCGCTGGCGAGTCTTGTAGCCGCGCTCATCCGCCCGGCTACGGGAATCGTAGCTCTCCGACATCCCCTTGAGGTCTTCGATGGGGATGCCGAATCGTCCTGATACGAACTCCTTGGAGTGCGTCCGGCGGCGGGCGATCCACTGAATGTCGGACTGGTCGTCCGCGTCCGGGTCCCACACCACGTTGTCGAACGTCTCAAAGAACGAGCCGGCGATCCTGATGTTCGACCCGGGTGGCTGGTAAAGCTCCGTGAACCAGCAACCGGCACCCTTGATCAGGGCCTCGTCCACAACCTTGCGGGAGTGGGTTTTCAAATCCAGCTCGTTGGGGGTGTAGTTCAGGTACTCCTCCAGGAGCTTGGAGATCAGCTGACGCTTCTCCGACAGGAACTGCGTCTGCTGGGCCATCTGCTGGTAGAACATCATCCCCGGATCAGGGGCCATCACCGGCTGGCCGTCAGGGCCAATAACAGGCTGACCGTCTGGCCCCATCTGCGGCGTCGGAGGCTGCGGGTAGATTCCAAGCATCTCCGGCTTGATCAGCGGGTACTGCCGCGGGGTGACGTTCCTCACCGGGTTGCGGTGATGGATGACCGATCCGAAGAGGCGGACAGCCTCCCAGACACGGTTGATGGTCATCCGGTAGGCCGGCGGCGCTATGCCCTTGACGAAGCCCCTCTCGCCGCGGGTGTACTCGTTGCGGAACATCCAGGCGTTGTCGCCGTCATAGAACGACATCGCCTCGTCGGCGTCGTCCTGGAAGGGCCGTTTGTGCTTGAGGGCTAGATCGATCTTGTCTAGCCAGCCCTTCACAATGGGCCGAAGCGGGTTTTGGTCTGCCATGCGTGTTCCTGCTACTTCCTATTGCCCCCGTGCGACTTCTCCAGGGCCGAAACACGCTCTGAGAGCTGGGCGAGGCGGGGATCACGGGGGCGGTGCTCCCACGTGCCGAACGCCTTGAGGTTGGGGTTTTCCAGGGCCGGATCGTCCTTGTGGTGCACGCTGGTGCGGTCCACGCCGCCGTAGCCAGGCGACAGCGACCAGCATTCGATGGTTTCCCGGCCGACCTTGGTTACGAACGCCATGATCGGCTCCGCGCCCTCATGGACCCTGTACAGCACCGTCTCTCCCAGGCTCACTGCGGGCATCTCATACGACATACATCACCCCTTTCTGGTTGGTCCCAAAACTACGTACCCCTTCCCGTCATCCCCTTGCCGTTTCTTCTTCTCGGCCA
>JACCDU010297906.1_pt1 | contig 10124 bp, 11 predicted proteins | sample 7446081 | NCBI WGS metagenome assembly JACCDU01 (sample SAMN15323447, study PRJNA562643) | freshwater metagenome | isolation source: river surface water | place: USA:Blue River Watershed | collected 2017-08-17
AGAAAAAGGAGCCATAACTTTTAAGCTAATTGAGAAGAAAACGAACTATGGTACAGAATTCATATTCAAGGGAACATTAAAAGATGGAAGCACTTTACTTTATCGTGGATACAAAGAAACTGATACTACAAATTATGTGATTCCTGAAACTATAATAAAATAAGCTATAGTGAATAAAATTGAATTAGAAGCAGCAGATTTGATCTGCAAAGAAGCTACTGAAGAGCTCAAAAGCACATTAGATACAAACAAGTGGCTTCAAGAGCATAAAGCATTATACGAAAGCGTCAGCATCATTTATAGCAAAACAAATATTGTTGCAAATGTGCTATTTGAGGACAAATTTTATTTAAACATTGGTCGCTTTCATGACTTGTACAAACACTTTTTATTTGAGTTAAATATCTTAGATCACATGTCCCATGAGCAAGCAATTGTTTACTTCTTTGAAAAAATGGACATATACAATATTGATCGCCTATTAGATGACAGTCTAACCTATCAAGACATTAAAAAGAGCCAATACATGATTTACCTTAATGCTGCTTTTGAAGAAATGCAGCTGCGTAAGAATAATCATCTTATAGCTTACACAGGAAAATGTGAAGGTTGTAAACCTGGGCATAAATCTTATTGCTTTATTGGTGATCAAGATGGAAGTCATATAGACGTACTTATTGAGGTGGATTCTTACTCCAATAGAATCATAGATCTATACGAGTGTGTTAAAATGAGTTACGACGGCAGAAAGCAGCCAATATATGATAAGCATGTAAGAATTCATGCATTTAAGTTCAAATTTTAATACCCCTGAATGGAAAAGAAAGACTATGAAATGGCTGACCTGCTATGCATCAGCATTATACAAAAAGAGGAAGCAAGATTGATTGATCCAAAAGCATGGTTGAACAAATACAAAAGACTTTATAGCAAATTTAACATCCAGCCAGGAAAATTACCTGCTATAGCAAACTGTAATTTTGAAGGCATTAGATATGAAAACATAGCTAGATTTCACAGCTTGTATCATAAACTTAATTTTGAATACCATATACTAGATCATAAATCACACGAAGAAGCAATTGTTTACTTTTTTGAACAGATGAACGCTTATATGATTGGTCACTATCTAACAGAAGAATACTATATGGGTATGGACCTGGTTGATTTTTTCTACTCTTTGGGTAATGCATTCCAAGAGCTTCAGGATAGAGGAAATAAACAACTTTATACGGAGATTGTAGAATGCAGCAACTGCAATAGGAAGCAATATTTCTTTAAAGGATTTAAAGATGACAGCTATTTGCACTTGATCTTTAAATTGGAAAATGGAATTGTTAAGGATTTAATTGAGTGCCGCGAAGCTAAATGCATCCTTCCTCACGATATTGATACCAACAAGCAAGTCTTTTTAGATACTATTACCCCACCTTTTTAAAAAATAGCCCCCAGTACTGAAACTGAGGGCTAAATATATAAGGTGACGGATCTGACGGATGTCGGATTATGATTCCACGTAAACAAGATCTTCCATAGGAAACTCCCTTATCTGAAGGTTTCTAGCCCATTCTTCCATTTTGCCACCATGATAATGCTTCAATTTCAGCTCATTTCTTAAATGACAGCCCAATTGCTTGTTAAAGACTGCCACATTTGTATTGTCTTTTAGATCTTTAATAGCTCGTTCATACCAGGACACCTCAGAGGGACGATAACCATAAGGACCATTGTCGTTACCACTCTCCCCTCCTAATATTACCCAATGAAAATCATCAATTAATCTCTTACCATCTTTTTCAAGCAAAAAATCAATTTCTCCTAAAAGAGGCTCTGCTGAGATGAATCTAATTTTGGCAGGTACTTTAGACAAAACTTCGGCTCGATAAAAATAATCTTGTGTTTCAACTGACACCCCTAGCCATACATTGGGGTAACCTTCTCCCCAATCATCTGGCAAGGACTCTAAAACTCTTTCTGGTCTTTTTGTTAAAATCTGCCATATAATATGTGGAGTTCGTTTGATTACACTCCAAGCATCCTCTCTCCAAATATCAGCCTCTTTTAGAAAGAAATCGGAGAAAGAGCAAGTAAACATCATGCATGCATTTTTTTCGTATAACGGTGCATAAAATGTTTTATCACTTAAACGATAGATTTTACCCCCATCCTGTCCATATTCGTCTTTTAATCGATACATATAACAGAACTTACAACCAGGGCTAATTTTCTTACATCCGTGCCAAAAATTGTGGGACTTGTCAGTCCATTGTATAATTGTCTTATTCATTTTTGATTGTTTTGTGCTCTGCACCAATCGTTGATGCAGAGCGATTAAAAATTACTGTTCTGATCCGCCATCTGACAGATCCGACACTGCTACTTTTTCATAGTAGCCTTTTTTACTACTTATTATTTTCCCTTTCAAAAGCAAATACTCCAAACGCCTATCTATTGTTCTTGAATCAATGCCAAGCATCTTTTCAATAGGAGCTAATTCTCCTCTTTTAAATTGCATTGGAAGTTTTTCAAAAAAGATTTCTTCTTTTGACATAGCAATAACTTGTTTACTTGTTAATTCTTCAAAAAGATCACGGGAACACTCAAAGGAATCTTCCACCATCCACTTTGCAATTTTGATATCATCATCCAAACAATTAACAACATTTAAATCAGAATCAGACTCAAAATGCCTTATCATTGTTAATATTGAAGCAATTTTTGCTAGCATTAAACCATGCCTTTTTGCAATACCTGCAGCATCCCCTCCAAAATCTTTGACTATTTGAAACAATCTACTTTCCCCAAATTCATTCATTTGCATATATTGTTTTTCAGAAAAACGTATTTCAACATCCAAAGCTTGGTATTTTCTATACATCTTATAACAATCTGCTTGATACTTTGCAATTTGTTCATTCAAAGACTCGCAAGTATTACAGGTAGTAACATCGTTCCATATTAAAGGTGCTTCTCCATTTTTATTCAAAAACCTTGTCAATAGTCCATCTGAAGTTGATTTGAAAAACTTAGCAGCTTGTGAATTAGTACCTGCAAGAATAACAGAGACTTTTGGCTGTTGAATCAGCAAGTGTTCACTATTTGTCTTTCTCATCAATGAAACTGGCTCATTTTGAAAACCAGCTCTTAGTACAGAAGAAAAACCAGTACCATAAGTAGAATGCATGCTATCACTAAGAACATCCGCCTCTGGCTCAAATATTAATGTCATAGAATCTGGTTCATTTTCATTCAAAACATCAATAAATTTTGAAGAAGTGATATTACCAGGTACAAGTAATAATTGAGTCTTTGGTTTGTCAGGCTCATCAACATCCTCCCCTTTCTCAATTTTCTTCTTGTATATAGCCAATGCTTTTCTATAATCTTTCAAAGCACTAGCATTTTGTTCGATTTGTTCCTGAATAATCAAATCAAAAAGTGTTCTATAAACGATTTGCTTCCCCTTACCTGAAGCAGGGGGAAACAAGATCAATAAAAACAAATTACAATAGCTTACTAAAGAATTATATTTAAACTTGACCTTTGGAAGTAGCGTACCAAACATTACTATTAAAGTGAATAGCCCTATAGACTTATCAAAGTCATTCTTCATTGGCATTAGACACTTCCTTAACAAAGGAGGCAAAAGGTCAATAACTTGTTGTAATACAATTTTACTGTCTTGTTCATCAAGACCAACTGTGTTGTAATCTTGTGAAGGGAGTTCCAAATTTGAACTCGCTTGATTTTCTGTTTGAAACATTTGTTTTATTTTTATTTTTTTAAAAATCTTTGCCATACCAAATGACTGGAATTAGCTGTACAGTTTCTCTGTGCAGAAATCTGTCTATTATCTTATATCCAGCTTTTGAGTCAACAGGTATAAAATGCTTTTCCTCTGAAACGGGAGTTAATCCCCAGGACACTAAGTTGTAATAATCTACTTTGACTTCACTATAATCATCCTCTGCTACCAAGCAGATATGAGTGCAATCATTATCGAGTAATTCCTTAATAAAGGCATACGTATTTATGTTTGTTGTTTTGCCATTTATATTTTCTATTGTTACAACCAACTTGTTGTGGTCTTTAAAAGATGCCATATTTATTGTTTTAATTTTTTAAAAATTATCGAACATCAGAGGAAAAGAAAACTGATTTCGATTAACGCCTACCCTATATCATTTCCTTTTGGGTATTTTGGAGGTATGCATAACCGGCTAGCACCCCTCCATCATTTTTAGATTTTCATATTTGAGTACAGCAAAGTTTTATGCTGTCTCACCAATTAGCTAATTGGGATTATTCAGATACTGTTTTAGCGACTCTTCATCTACTCCAAAAGCTGGACGTCTAGATCGATTACAAAATGCGTCTAGATCTGCTTGGGAAAAAATCACTCGACCTTTAACCTTTAAATAGCTGATTTGCCCATCTCGCATTAGATTCTCTAGCGTTCGTGTACAAATCCCTAATTCCATTGCGAGTTCTAGCTTACTGTAGAACCCATTTTTCTTTTGCTTATTCATGATATATTATTTATACATTTTTTTGATATATAGATGACTTAAAAAAAATGGACTTACAGCCCATTAATTGCTTTTAGCTCCGGTTCTATCTTTTTTATGACAGAATCTCGTGCAATTTGTCTGAACATAGGTTCTTTTATTAAACGCTTTAAGTCTTCTTCGCTTGATTTGTTACTCTTAAATCCATCAAGATCTACATAATGTGCCACCTGAATTCTTTTACCTTTCTCAATACTAATAGCACCTCTTGCTTGAACATATTTATTTTCGCCATTTTGATTTTTCAAAACATTAACCGTCACCTTCATTTTATACATCTCTTTTATACAAGAAAGTTTAGTCATAGTTTTTAAAATTCTTTCAACCAATTCCAACTCTTTAGAATTTAGCGCGTCCAATTCAGTATTCAATCTCTCAATTTCTTTTTCGTGATTTAGTTGACCTTGCTGATAACTCAAGTGTATCTGTTCCATAGTCCCAGCGTCAAAAAAATCCTTGTTTAACATTGACTTAAAATCTTTTATGTACCTCATTTGTTATTCATTTTAACAAAGGTAAAACTATTATACAATATTATGCATTTTTTTGAGTAGATATTTTAAAAACAGTTTTTTCCAAATTTGATAAAGCCGTATCTCCTTGATTATCAACAAATTTGCTGTAGAGTGCTGTCATTTCCATTTTGGAATGCTTGACTAATCCTTGTATTGTTGTCAGAGGCACTCCGTTTTGAGCAGCAATAGTTACGAAACTAATTCTTGCCTGATGGCTAGCAATAATTTTACTTATCCCTGCCCTTTCTGCCAATTGTTTTAATGCCTTATTATACTTCTGTGTAGCACCAGTAATTGCTTTATCTAAAGTAATTGCATTATCACCATGGAACTTTTCTTCCAATAAGCCAAAAGCATAGCCGTCTGCACTTTTAATTTGATCTAGATACTTCACCAGAACTTTAAACGCATTATCTGGTAATGTTACCCTATGTGGGGTATTTGTTTTTTGAATCACCATACTCATTACATTACCCTCAAAATTTGATTTACGCAATTGAAGCACATCTCCAATTCTTAATCCCCCACTGAAAATGGTCCATATAAATATATCCCTTACTCTTTCAAGATAACTGCCCTCTTCCAGATCAAGATTCACTAACCTACCAACTTCTTCTTCCGTAAGGAAATCACGCAATGTCTTTTCTGACCTAATTTTCACTTTCTTAAATGGATCATCGTTGGATGTTATTATGCCACGCTCAATAGCAATGCTAAAGATTCTACGAATTGACTTCATGTTGCTTTGAATGGTGTTAATCTTATTTTCATACTTGGTTCGAAGATGATTTTGGAAATCCAAAAGAACCTTTTCATCTATATCGTAGAAAGTAGCGTTCTTACTACCTAAAAAACCTTCAAACTTGGCAAATACGGTTTTAAGCCTGTCACGCATGCCTATTTTACCATCCTTTTCGAAATTATCCATCACTTCCTTTGCCAGATTAAAAAATGAAAGGTTCAGTTTGTTAAACACTAATTTCTTTGCCTGTGTGCTTGATATGTGCTTTGTCTTCATTGCGGTCACCATAAGATCTTGCCTGATTTCAGACAACTGCTTCTCAAGGAGCATATTAATGGCATTACATAACTTGTAACTACTCTTTACCTTCCCCTTATTAAAGTCCCACATTAAATGTGGCACTGCAATATTGGTGCATTTGTAACTAGATTTTCTGTCCTGAGTAAAGCGAATGTAAATCTTCACCTCCCCTCTTTTGTTCCTTCGATTTCTGAAGGCAAATAAACTTATTGTTGGTATCATAATGGCGAAACTAATATTAAAAAATGAATACATACTTAGGTAAAACATAGTTAAAACATCTGTTGCATTTACATGCGTAACAATGCGCATCTATACATATCATGAAACATGTAATCTTCTGAAAGTCATGCAAATAAGGGAATACAGAAGAATACAAAAGCAATCTGAAATTTTCCAGCGGGATCACAAACTAGCTAGTAAATAGCACTAAAAACTCCGATTTCATGCGATTTCGGAGTTTTTTTATGCCCTTTTGGGCACGTTTTTGTAGTCTTTTGTACTGTTTTGTGTGGCTCGGTTTAATATCTCAACATAAACTCAAGTTAAATTGCCTTAACCCAAAACATATAATAAACATAGAAATAGATTTAATAGTAAAATCTACTCCAAATTTAGCTAGCAAATGAGTTATTGTGGGCTTTTAATCAACTCACCTGTTTCAGAATAGTATTTAGATTCACCCGTTTTTATACCATGTAAGAATTTGTTTTCCATTTTTAATCGACCACTTGAATAATAAAATCTTTCATATCCGTTCAGTTCCCCCTCAGTATAATTTTGTTCATAATAAATAATTCCATTATCATAAAAGCTAATTGATTTCCCTTCTAGCATTCCTTTTTTATAGTTTTTAATGCTAATAGGCCTGTCAATAGAATAATAAGCGTATTGGGTAAACTCGCCATCCCTAAAACCTTCCTTAAAGTTCTGAATTTCCAAAATTCTATTCTTAAGTAATTCTAAATTCGGGATTGAATCTTGTGTAATCTTTTTGTCATAGCGAAGTCGAGTTACTATCCCTTCTGGATCAAGATATTTTACCCATTTCCCATCATATACGCCATTTTTGTAAAAACCCTCTGATTCTATGTAACCATTATTATAGAAATATTTCCAATGTCCAACTGGCATCCTATTTTCTAATTTACCAACTGCTATCAAAGTACCAGAATTATTTTTCCATTCAGTGATATTCGAATGATTTTGGAACCTTTTTAATGATTCATAATCAACCGCTGATACATTCTTCTTTTGCCTGCTTCTTGTGCACAAATTTGTTGAAACAACACCATCTTGCATGTAAGCATATATCAACCATTCTTCATTTTCATTAACAAAAAGACCACAAGAAGCGACATCTGATGATGTATAAATAGTAATTTTTTTTAAGTCTATTTGCCCTTTAAATACTTCTTCAATTTGAAATTCAATTTGCCTTTGCTTATCTGTAACTTCTTTATTATTTATTACTACTTTAATAGCTTTGCCAGTTATAATGAATTCACTATTGTTGTAATCCTTTATTGTAACAGGCCCCCCATAGGTATAACAACTGCATGCAATTAGATTTACTGGTAGAATTAATATAAAAAGTAGTATTAGTTTCATTTAATTTGTAGTGTTTGTGAAATTAAAATCTCATTATAAATTGATGTCCCCATTTCTAGAGTGTATGCCTAATTTTAAAGTATGCTTTACTTTTCAAAAGTATCTATCTATCTAATTCTGGTTAATGATTTCCAAATGCTACTTATTATTTCACTTACCTTTATTCTTAATTCATCTTTTTCATTAGGAAAATTTAATTTCCTGTATTCTAATCTCTTTACCTGACCTTTTGAGATTAAAACAAAAATGTCTTTACTATTAACCCCACTGGAATCAACAGAATTTCTGAATCCCTCATTACTTTCATCCTTTAAACTCCACAAGTTAAAATTCTGAAGTATAATCCATAAAGGGGAGTATATTTCATCTACCTCACCTTCTTTGCCATAATAAGACATCTTCATTGTTTTAATATTACTTGTAGAATCTGTATCGAAGAATCTAAAATATTGATTAATAGAAGGTTTTGTTTTTTTAAATTTATCCAGTCTACTTATGAAAATATTTCTTAGTTCTTTATCAAGCGGACCAACTTCATATTCATTATAAGATACTCCCACATCTTCAAACGTAGTATTATGGTATTTATAATTGAAAAGTTTATGCCCTTTCTTTGATATGATGTATATATATGGCCCAACACTAGAAGAACTATAATAAAAAATAGTTGAATCATAATTCTTTTGAAAATACGCTTCTAAAGGATTTGAAACAGATACAATTTTCTGCGAGTATCCAACCAAACCCAAAAACATTAAAATAGAAACCAGTACTATTTTTCTCATAGATAGCTTTTTATGAATTTACATCAATTCAAGAACACTTTCATAATAAGACTATACAAATATACCAGGATTAAAAGCCTTCAATCTTCTCCCCTTTTACAGGAGAATAATCAGACTTCAATACTCCATTCACTTTAATTTTATCAAAATAACACTTTGCACCAACGGCTATGTTCATATCTTCTACATTCTGCAGATGGAAGTGAATATGAGGCTCAGAGGAATTACCGGAATTACCACATAAACCCAATAACTTTCCAGCTTTAACTTTTTGCCCTTGTTTTACCACAATAGAATGCTTTTTAAAATGCGCAAAGAATGCATATTCACCTAAATTAGTTTTAATAATTACAGTATTCCCAGGTACATAAACCGGATTTAAAGTTCCAGGAACATTGTCTTTAACCCCATCTACCACTAAAACCACTTCTCCATCACAAGGGGCATATAATTCTTTCCCAAAAGCATAGTAATCTTCGTTTTTTTGTCCATCTCCTTTATGCGTTAACCCACTACTATCTCTTATAAGAATATCAAATGCATTTTTTTGTGCAACACTTTCAACATGATAATTTAACTCTTTTGTATCTCCTCCCCAAGTTACACTCCATACACCTTTAAAAGGAACCTGCATTTTTGTAGTATTTCTCTCAATTACCTTTGCTTCTGAGTAAGGCTTGAATAATAACCCAGCAATTTGGTTAGTACTATTTAAAGTAATTGACATACCTAAAACTGCCCTTACAAAAGTTGTTTCATACAATGCAGTAGCACTTTGACTTCTCACAAATCTGATTTGCTTGACATTACCAAATTGAGCTTTAAGATCATTTGTCACTTGCGAGAACTTTTCAAGAGGAAGTGCTGCATTCATCTCAGGCGAGAACATGGCTACAATACTATCATTATTATTTGCATTAAAAAAAGTCACGAATCTTGTTGATACATTCTTAAAATGAGCCCTTTCTTGTTGTGCAAAAAGGGAACTAGATGTAAAAAAAATAATTAAAAAGAAAATGTACTTTTTCATGTTATTAAACTTAATTGAGAGTATAGAACGAAAATATGTCAAATACTGATGCCTCCTACCCTTTTTCTAGTGAAATTCCCATAGATATCAAAAGTAAACGAGTCAATATAACTAGTACAAAAACTCCGAAATCGTAACGAGATCGGAGTTATTTTATGCCGTTTGGGGAATGTATTTGAATTCTTTAATAGTGAATTTTGCAGCTTCCTTTACTTACAAAAATGTAGAATATGGGAAACAAGTAAAATTAAAATTGTAAACTTAAATAAGAGTAAAATTTTTATTTACCTACAAACATAAATACTACTTCCTGATTAAGCGCGTATTTAACTGTTGATCCATTTTGTATCGCTGGCTTCCATTTTGGAGAACTTTCAATAATTCGAACTGCCTCTTCTGCTGTTCCATAACCTGGATCATTCAATGCTTTTACATTAATAACGTCACCGTCTTGATCAACTTCAAAATTAACTCTTATAGTATATTGACCAACAGGTGCTTTTTTCCTTTTAAGCAAGTCTCTATCTAAAGTTCTTTCTAAATATTTTGCCCAACCATTTTCAACATCATTAA
>JACCDU010742712.1_pt1 | contig 10122 bp, 13 predicted proteins | sample 7446081 | NCBI WGS metagenome assembly JACCDU01 (sample SAMN15323447, study PRJNA562643) | freshwater metagenome | isolation source: river surface water | place: USA:Blue River Watershed | collected 2017-08-17
CAGGTGCGCGCCATGGCAGCGGGGTCTTCCCCAAAGGTGGTGGCTTGGTCCATATCGCCCTGCTTGAGGCGAACGCAGTGGCCGTCTTTGAGGTCAATGGCGGGGATCAGAATCATGGCAAGTTAAAAGCAGGTGAAGAAAAATCGGCAAGCCTGAATCAAGGCTGCCAGTGGAGGAAATTGCGAAACAAGGCAAGCCCTTGCGCTGCACTCTTTTCAGGGTGGAATTGGGTGGCAAAAATATTATCGCGTGCAATGGCACAGGCAAAGCGGCCACCGTAATCGGTCTGCGCAGCACAATGCGCCGGATCGGTCACTTTGGCATAGAAGCTGTGCACAAAATAGTACCAGCTGCCGTCTTCAATGCCTTGCCACAAGGCATGGCGCGGTGTGTCTTGCCAGACCTGGTTCCAGCCCATCTGCGGCACTTTGTAACGTGTGCCATCAGCTTGCTGACGGCCTGCCAAATCGAACTTGATGACGTCACCGGGAATCAGGCCCAAGCCAGGCGTGTCACCTTCGGCGCTGTGGTCGAGCAGCATTTGCATGCCCACACACACACCAAACAGCGGCTTGCTGGCGGCGGCTTCGAGCACAGCCTCCAGCAAACCCGATTCGCGCAACTCGCGCATGCAGTCGGGCATGGCGCCCTGCCCCGGCAAGACCACGCGGTGCGCGTTGCGCACCACTTGCGGGTCAGAGGTGACCGTCACCTCGGCATGGTCGACGCTGGACGCGGCATGCATGACCGCTTGCGCCACCGAGCGCAGATTGCCCATGCCGTAGTCCACCACGGCTACGCGATTGACATTCATGCTCAGAGACTGCCTTTGGTCGAAGGGATCATGCCAGCCGAGCGCGGATCGAGCTCCAAAGCGGCGCGCAGTGTGCGGCCAAATGCCTTGAAGATGGTTTCACACTGGTGGTGTGCGTTGACGCCCTTGAGGTTGTCGATGTGCAAACTCACCAAGGCATGGTTCACAAAACCCTGAAAAAACTCGAACACCAGCTGCGTGTCCAGCGCACCGATCATGCCGGAGGTGAATTTCACATCCATGTGCAAACCGGGTCGTCCCGAAAAATCCACCACCACACGGCTGAGTGCTTCGTCCAGCGGTACATAGGCGTGGCCATAGCGGCGAATGCCTTTTTTGTCACCCACGGCTTGGGCAAACGCCTGCCCCAGCGTGATGCCGATGTCTTCCACGGTGTGATGACCGTCAATGTGCAGGTCGCCTTGGCAAGAGACATCCAGGTCAATCAGGCCATGGCGGGCAATCTGGTCAAGCATGTGGTCCAGAAAACCGATGCCGGTGGCCAACTTGGACTGCCCCGTGCCGTCCAGGTTGATGGCGACACGAATTTGAGTCTCAGCCGTTTGGCGGGTGACTTCAGTGGTACGGTTCATACAGAAGCTTTCAAAGCAGCGAGAAGTTGGTCGTTTTCTGCGGCGGTGCCCACGGTCAGGCGCAGGCAGTTGGCCAGCAATGGGTGCATTTTAGAAACGTTCTTGATCAGCACTTTGTGCGCCTTCAGACCGTCAAAGGTTTTGGCGGCATCGGGCACGCGGGCCAGGATCATGTTGGCTTCGCTGGGGAAAGGCTGCACGCCGGGCAAGGCAGCCAGCTCTTTCAGCATGCGGGTACGTTGCTCGCGCAGGTCTTGGGCTTGCGCGGCAAACACTTCGGCATGCTCCAGCGCAAACAGGGCGCACTCGTAATTGAGCACGCTGATGTTGTAGGGCGGGCGCACCTTGTCGATCTCGGCCACCAAAGCCTTGGGGCCAATCATGTAGCCCAGCCGCACACCGGCCAGACCAAACTTGCTGAGCGTGCGCATGAGCAAAACGTGCGAATGGCGTGTGATGCGGTCTGCATAGCTCTTGCTGGCAAAAGGCTGGTAGGCCTCGTCCATGACCACCAGGCCGCCTTGTGCGCCCTGCTCCAGCACGATCTTCTCGATCACGTCGTCGTTCCACAAGTTGCCCGTGGGGTTATTGGGGTAAGCCAGATAGACGATGGAGGGCTTGTGCTCAGCAATCGCGGCCAGCATGGCGGCTTCGTCCAGTTCAAAGTCGGCCGTGAGCGGCACACCGTGGAAGGCCAGGCCTTGCAGCTGGGCGCTCATGGCGTACATCACAAAGCCCGGCAGCGGGGCCAGGATGGACGCACCGGGCACGTCGCAGGCCATGGCCAACAGCGAGATCAACTCGTCTGAGCCATTGCCCAGCATGATGTCGAAGCCTTCGAGCATGCCCGCATGCGCGGCGAGGGCTGCGCGCAGGTCGTTCACGCGACCATCGGGGTAGCGGTTCAGCGCCAAAGCGCCCAGGCGCTCGCCCAAGGCCTTTTGCAAATCAGCGGGCAGCCGGTGTGGGTTCTCCATCGCGTCGAGCTTGACCATGCCGACCGAATCCTGGATGGCGTAGGCGTGCATGGACTGCACGTCCTGGCGGATGCGTTGCATGAGTTGGGGGCTGACGGTCATGGGGTGTCTCGCATCGGGGGCACAGGGTTCAAACGGAGTTCGGCGGCGCGGGCGTGGGCTTGCAGGCCTTCGCCATAGGCCAGCTCGGCGGCGATGCGGCCCAGCGGCTGGGCACCGGCTTCGCTCACTTCGATCAGGCTGCTGCGTTTCTGGAAGTCATAAACGCCCAGCGGCGAAGAGAAACGCGCCGTGCCACTGGTGGGCAGCACGTGGTTGGGGCCCGCGCAATAGTCGCCCAGCGATTCGCTGGTGAACGCGCCCAAGAAGATGGCACCCGCGTGACGCAGCAGCGGCTCCCAGCGGTGCGGGTCGCGGCTGGAGACCTCCAGGTGCTCGGGCGCAATGCGGTTGCTGATGGCGCAGGCTTCTGCCATGTCGCGCGTCAGGATCAAGGCACCCCGGTCGTTGAGCGACTTGGCGATGATCTCGCGCCGGGGCATCTCGGGCAACAGGCGGTCAATCGCGGCCTGCACCTGGGCGATGTAGGCCGCATCCGGGCACAGCAAAATGCTTTGCGCCAGCTCGTCGTGCTCGGCCTGGCTGAACAGGTCCATCGCCACCCACTCAGCGGGTGTTGTGCCATCGGCCAGCACCAGAATTTCACTGGGGCCCGCGATCATGTCGATGCCCACGGTGCCGAACACGCGCTTTTTGGCGCTGGCCACATAGGCGTTGCCGGGGCCGGTGATTTTGTCGACCTTTGGGATGGTCGCGGTGCCGTAGGCCAGTGCGGCCACGGCTTGGGCGCCACCCACGGTGAAGGCGCGGCTCACGCCGGCCACACAGGCGGCGGCCAGCACCAGCGGATTGCGCACGCCCTGAGGCGTGGGCACCACCATGATGATGTCCTGCACACCTGCCACATGGGCCGGGATGGCATTCATCAGCACCGACGAGGGGTAAGCCGCCTTGCCGCCAGGCACATAAATGCCCACGCGGTCGAGCGGCGTGACTTTTTGGCCCAGCAGCGTGCCGTCTTCGTCGCGGTAGCTCCAGCTCTCGCCCGAGGCTTTTTTCTGCGCTTCGTGGTACTTGCGCACCCGGGCAGCGGCCGCTTGCAGGGCTTCGCGCTGCGCTGCGGGCAGGCTGTCCAACGCAGCTTGCAATTCGGCCTGTGTGATTTCCAGCGCCTTCACATCGGCGGCTTGCAAGCCATCAAACCGCTGGGTGTACTCCAGCACCGCCGCGTCGCCCCGTTGCTGCACATCGGCCAGGATGTCGGCCACACGCTGCTCGATGGCGGCGTCGGTGTCGGCAGACCAATGCAGGCGCTGCGCAAAGGCCGCGTCAAAACCGGCATCCAACGTGCTCAGTTGCAGTGGTTTGGCTTGCAGACCCATGTTCAGTCCTTTTTCACCGCACCGGCAAAGGCATCGATGATGGCGCGGATGGGTGCTTGCTTGAGTTTGAGCGCTGACTGATTCACAACCAGACGCGAGCTGATGTCCATGATGCGCTCCACTTCGACCAGGTGGTTGGCCTTGAGCGTATTGCCGGTGGACACCAGATCGACAATGGCATCTGCCAGACCGGTGAGCGGGGCCAGTTCCATGCTGCCGTAGAGCTTGATCAGGTCCACGTGCACGCCTTTGGTGGCGAAGAAGTCGCGGGCAATCGTGGTGTACTTGGTCGCCACCTTGAGGCGCGATCCGGTGCGCACGGCACTGGCGTAGTCGTAGTCGGCCCGCACCGCCACACTCATGCGGCATTTGGCGATGTTCAGGTCCAGCGGCTGGTACAGCCCTTGGCCACCGTGCTCAATCAGGGTGTCCAGACCCGTCACGCCCAAGTCGGCACCGCCGTACTCCACATAAGTAGGTACATCGCTGGCGCGCACCAGCACCACGCGCACATTGGCCTGGTTGGTAGGCAAGATCAGCTTGCGGGATTTCTCAGGGTCTTCAAGCACCTCGATGCCCGCGGCTTTCAAGAGCGGCAGGGTTTCGTCAAAGATGCGTCCTTTGGACAGGGCCAAGGTGATCATTTCACTCTTTCAATGTCAGCGCCCACAGAGCGCAATTTGGCTTCCATGCGGTCGTACCCGCGGTCCAGGTGGTAAATGCGGTCCACGATGGTTTCGCCTTCGGCCACCAGGCCGGCAATCACCAGGCTGGCAGATGCACGCAAGTCGGTGGCCATCACGGTGGCCCCCGAGAGCTTTTCCACACCTTCAATCACCGACACTTTGCCGTCGATCTGGATGTGTGCCCCCAAACGCACCAATTCATTGACGTGCATGAAGCGGTTTTCAAAAATCGTCTCGGTGACCTTGCTCGCCCCTTGGGCAATGCAATTGAGCGCCATGAACTGGGCCTGCATGTCGGTCGGAAAGCCGGGGTATTCGGTGGTGCGAAAGCTCTGGGCTTTCAAGCGCCCTTCGGATTTCACACGAATGAAATCGTCACCCGCTTCGATCACGGCCCCTGCATCGCGCAGCTTGTCGATGACGGCATCCAGATGATCGGCGCGGCCATGACGCAAAACAACATCGCCGCCTGTGGCGGCCACAGCGCACAAGAAAGTACCAGCCTCAATGCGGTCGGCCACCACCTGGTGCTCACAACCGTGCAAACGATCCACCCCCTGGATGCGGATCTTGCTGGTGCCGTGGCCTTCGATTTTTGCGCCCATCTTGATCAGCATTTCGGCCAGATCGGTGATCTCGGGTTCCTGGGCGGCGTTTTCCAGCACCGTTTCACCTTCGGCCAAAGCCGCGGCCATCATGAAATTCTCGGTGCCCGTCACCGTCACCATGTCGGTGGTGATGCGCGCGCCCTTCAGGCGTGTGCGGCCTGCAGTCAAACTGGCCAGCATGTAACCATGGTCCACCGTGATCTCTGCGCCCATGGCCTGCAGACCTTTGATGTGCTGGTCCACAGGGCGCGAGCCAATGGCGCAACCACCGGGGAGAGACACCTTGGCATGACCAAAACGCGCCAGCAACGGCCCCAGTGCCAGCACCGATGCACGCATGGTCTTGACCAGTTCATAAGGCGCTTCGGGGTTGTTCAGCTGGCCCGCATCGAGGGTGACGCGACCATCTTCCTGATGCTCACAAACCACCCCCATGTTGCGGATCAGCTTGAGCATGGTGGCCACATCCTGCAAACGCGGGACATTGGCCAGCGTGACGAGATCAGCACTGAGCAAGGCGGCGCACAACTCGGGCAAAGCAGCGTTTTTTGCACCCGACACATCCAAGGTGCCGTTGAGGCGATGACCGCCGCGAATTTTCAGTTTGTCCATGTTCTTGAATTGCTCAACGAGGCTGTGCCGCCCATTCGGCGGGCGTGTAGGTTTTCATTGACAAGGCATGCACCTCGTCGGTCTGGATTTTCTGCCCCAAGGTGGCATATACCTTTTGATGCCGTGCAATCAGGCGCAAACCCGCAAACGCCTCGGACACCACCACAGCACTCCAGTGACGGCCATCCCCCTCGACTTCGAGGTGCGTACAGGCCAAGCCAGCGGCAATGATGGAGCGAAGTTGTTCTGCGTTCATGGTGTTCAGCTCCGGAATTTGTAGCCGGTGCGCAAGAGATGAAGGGTCACACTGCTCACCACAGCCAAGGCTGCAGCGACCACGCCCAGACTGACCCATGGCGAGACATCGCTTTGACCGAAGAAGCCGTAACGGAAGCCGTCAATCATGTAAAAGAACGGGTTCAAGTGACTCAGTTGTTGCCAAAAAGCAGGCAGGGAATGAATGGAATAAAACACGCCCGACAAAAACGTCATGGGCATGATGATGAAATTCTGAAACGCCGCCATCTGATCGAACTTTTCGGCCCACAAGCCCGCAATCACGCCCAGCGCGCCCATCATGGCCGCACCCAGGATGGCAAAAACCAGAATCCACAGGGGGTAGATGAACTGGATGTTCACCATCCAGCCGGTGATCAGGAAAACGCCCAGCCCCACAGCCAGGCCGCGCACCACCGAAGAAGCCACATAGGCCACAAACCAGCTCCAGTGCGACAAAGGTGTGAGCAGCAAGAACACCAGATTGCCCATGATCTTGCTTTGCACCAGACTGGACGAACTGTTGGCAAAGGCGTTTTGCAACACACCCATCATGATCAGACCTGGCAGCAAAAACGAGGTATAGGCCACCTGGTCATACACCTTGACGTGGTCCTCGAGCACATGGCCAAAGATCAGCATGTACAGCACCGAAGTCAGCACCGGGGCAGCAATGGTCTGAAAGGCCACCTTCCAGAAACGCAGCACTTCCTTGTACAGCAGGGTTTGCCAGCCGGTCATGCCAAGGCTCCTGCGTTCGATTGCTGGCGGTTCATGACCTCCAGGAACACATCTTCCAGATCGGCCTGGCGAATCTCGACATCTTCGGCCACCAAACCCGCAGAGCGCACAGTGTTGAGGCAGGTTTCAATGTCCAGTGCGTTGTTGACAGGTACCTGCACGATGCGACCGGTGACACGCGCCACCTTGGCCACCGCAGGGGGCAACTCACCATCGAGTTTGAAACGCAAGACCTGGCTGGTGGCTGATTTGAGGAGTTCCGAAGTTTTGGCGAGCGCCACCATCTGGCCTCGCTTGAGCATGGCAATTCGGCCACACAGGGCTTCCGCTTCTTCCAGGTAATGGGTCGTCAACAAAACGGTGTGACCTTGTTTGTTGAGCTTGGCGATGAACTGCCAAAGGGTCTGACGCAATTCGACATCCACACCGGCTGTGGGCTCATCCAGCACGATCACACGAGGCTTGTGCACCAAGGCCTGTGCCACCAGCACGCGGCGTTTCATGCCGCCTGAAAGTTGGCGCATGTTGGCATTGGCTTTGTCGGTCAGGCCCAAGCTGTCCAGCAGCTCATCGATCCAGTCGTCGTTTTTCTTGACGCCGAAATAGCCCGACTGGATCTTGAGTGACTCGCGGACCGTGAAAAAAGGATCAAAAACCAGCTCTTGCGGCACCACACCGAGCAGGCGTCTGGCAGCGGCGTAATCGCTTTGCACATTGTGGCCATGGACCAGCACCTGGCCTTGGGTGGCACGGGCCAACCCAGCCAAGATACTGATCAAGGTGGTTTTGCCCGCCCCATTGGGGCCCAACAGGCCAAAAAATTCACCTTCCTGCACCTCAAAGCTGACCTGGTCGAGCGCACGAAACGCGACAGCGCCCGCTTGCTTGGCCGCATAGGTTTTGGATACGGATTGGAATGAGAGCGCAGACATGGGAGGGCTTTATTTTAAGTGCTGGCCCATGGCTGAAGTGCCTGTCGCACCGCAAGCAGGCAAAAAGACCGGGCTTTTTCGCCCAAAAAGCACTCAAGCGGGCTGCAAGAGCTCCAGCACACCGTACAAAGTGGCCAATTCACGCAAACGGGCCGACATGCCTTCCACCAAAACAGCACGCCCCTGGGCTTTGGCCACACGACGCAGTCCCAGCAAAACCGCCAAGGCCGACGAATCGAAGTCGCTCAACGCAGATGCATCAACGCGAACCGGCTCAGCCTCAAGCGCCGACTGCACGCCCTGAAGCTCATTGACCCATTGGGACAAGCAGGCGTCGGCTTGCTCATGCATCAAGGTGGGGGGCAACTTCAAAGCGTTCATGGGCAGGACTCCCGTCTGCAACGTCATCAATTGCGGGCGTTGGATTTGTTGCGCGCCGCCAAACTGGCAATCAAGGCGTCCAGGCCACCGGCATTGATTTCCTTGGTGAACTGGGTACGGTAGTTTTCGATCAACCACACGCCGAGCACATTCAGGTCAAAAATCATCCAGCCGGAACCTTCGCCGGGCGTCTTTTCCAGGCGGTAGTCCAGCTGAATCGGATCCCCTTTGCCACGCACTTCGGTGTTGACCACCAGATTCTTGTCTTCCTGGCCGGAACGCAGGGGCTTGACCACCACCACCTGATCGCTGACCTGGCTCAAAGCGCCTGCGTAAGTGCGAACTAAAAGGATCTTGAACTCGTCCTGCAAGCGTTTTTGTTGCTCAGGCGTGGCCTTGCGCCAGGCGGGACCTGTTGCAAGAGAAGTCATACGACGGAAATTCACATGCTGCATGAGCTTGTCATCCACCAGCTGGGTGAGCTTGTTCACATCGCCGCTGCGCAGCCCTTTGTCGGCTTTGATGGTGTCCAGCGTTTCGTTGGTGATGCGTTTGATGAAGGCATCGGGCGCTTCGTCAGCAGCCCATGCAGCGCCCATTGATGTCATGGCGGCAGCCGACAGACAAGCGCTCAAAATGTGGCGGCGGCTCAGGGAAAAGAAAGACTGTGAGTGGTGCATGCGGAAACTATAAATGCGATTGAACACGTGCTTGTGAGCAACTGTAACGAGCAGCCTGAGACTCAGGGCGCGTCCGGATCGCTGTAATCAAAATCTGAAGGCGGATTGCCGTCGAACACATCGTTTTCGCGCTTTTGCAAATACGCATCACGCACGAAGGTGTACGGATCCAAAGAAGCCTCCTTGAGGGTATCCACTGCCTGCAGCAAGCCTGCGCGAACATCTGTGACGCGCAAAGCCACCAGACTGTTGCGTGTGGCCTGATCATTGAACTGACGGATCGGATCGCCTTTGTAATCCAGCGGGAAAGCCACCGTGTCACGCAAGGTGGAGGGGCCCAAAATCGGCAGCACCACATAGGGCCCGGGTTTGACACCCCAGTAACCCAAGGTCTGTCCGAAATCTTCCTTGTGCCGTTCCAGACGCAATTCGGTCGCAATGTCGAGAACACCGCCCAGACCGAAAACCGTATTCACGCTCACCCGCATGAGACTCTCGACCGCATGCTGGCCCTTGAGCTGCAAAGCGCTGTTGGTCATGGACCACACATCCCCCAAATTGCCCAAGAAATTGTGCACGCCCGTTTGCACGAATTTGGGGACCACTTTGTCATAGACACGCGCAGCCGGTTTGATGGCGATGGTGTCCACCGCATCATTGAAGTTGTAAACACTGCGGTTCATGGACTCCCAAGGGTCACGTGCATCGGCACTTTTGACCGAGGCGCAGCCCTGCAAAGCCATGAACAGCACGGCAAGGCACAGCCCAAACCATCGACGATCCATGGATTTCACGGCTTTTTGCCCTCGGCAGCGGGTGCAGGCTCAGCGGCCTTGCTGTAAAGGAACTGACTGATCAGGTTCTCGAGGATCACCGCCGACTGGGTTGTACCAATCTTGTCTCCAGCCACCAGATTCTTCTCGTCCGCGCCAGGCGCGATGTCCAGGTATTGCTCACCGAGCAAACCGCTGGTCAAAATTTTGAGGGAGCTGTCGGCTGGAAACTGGTTTTGCGATTGCAGCGCCAAAGTCACCTTGGCCTGAAATGATTCACCATCAAAGGCAATGCTTTTCACACGGCCAACAACCACACCCGCGCTCTTGACGGCAGCGCCCGGCTTGAGCCCCCCGATGTTGTCGAATTTGGCCGTGACCTCGTAGTCCGAGCGGAAGTTCAAGGTCAGCAAATTGGCGGACTTGAGGGCCAGAAACAACACGGCCACAGCACCCAGCAAGACAAACAAACCCACCCAGATATCATTTTTTGAACGTTGCATGTCGTCCCCTTCAAATGCTGAACATCATCGCGGTCAGGATGAAGTCCAGACCCAAAACCGACAAGGAAGAAACCACCACACTGCGGGTGGTCGCGCTGGCCACC
>JACCDU010895876.1_pt1 | contig 10121 bp, 7 predicted proteins | sample 7446081 | NCBI WGS metagenome assembly JACCDU01 (sample SAMN15323447, study PRJNA562643) | freshwater metagenome | isolation source: river surface water | place: USA:Blue River Watershed | collected 2017-08-17
ACGCACGCAGACCCCGAAGCTGGCAGACATCCGGCGCGGCATGCTGGAGCTGTACATCTCGGACCATCCGCTCGACTGCCTGACCTGTCCGACCAATGGCAACTGCGAGCTGCAGGACGTGGCGGGCCTGGTCGGCCTGCGCGAAGTGCGCTACACCAAGGGCAAGACGCCGATCAAGACGCACACCGAGATGAAGAAGGACGAGTCGAATCCCTACTTCACCTACGACCCGTCGAAGTGCATCGTCTGCAACCGCTGCGTGCGCGCCTGTGAAGAGACCCAGGGCACGTTCGCGCTGACCATCGACGGCCGCGGCTTCGCGTCGCGCGTCGCCGCCGGCCAGAATGAAGACTTCATGGATTCCGAATGCGTGTCCTGCGGCGCCTGCGTGCAGGCCTGCCCGACCGCGACGCTGACCGAGAAGACCGTGATCATGATGGGCCAGCCCACGCGCAGCGAGATCACGACCTGCGCGTATTGCGGCGTCGGCTGTGGTTTCAAGGCCGAGATGCAAGGCGACAAAGTGGTACGCATGGTGCCGTGGAAGGATGGGCAGGCCAATCATGGTCATTCCTGCGTGAAGGGCCGCTTCGCGTGGGGCTATGCGACGCATAAGGACCGCATCCTGAAGCCGATGATCCGCAAGAAGATCACCGACCCGTGGCGCGAAGTGTCGTGGGAAGAGGCGATCCATTACGCAGCCAGCGAATTCCGCCGCATCCAGCAGCAACACGGTCGTGACTCGATCGGCGGCATCACTTCGTCGCGCTGCACGAATGAAGAAACCTATCTGGTGCAGAAGCTGGTACGCGCGGCGTTCGGCAACAACAATGTCGATACCTGCGCACGCGTCTGCCATTCACCCACCGGCTATGGCTTGAAACAAACCCTCGGTGAATCCGCCGGCACCCAGACCTTCGATTCGGTGATGAAAGCCGATGTGATCATGGTGATCGGCGCCAATCCGGTGGCTGCGCACCCGGTGTTTGCATCGCAGATGAAGCGCCGGCTGCGGCAGGGCGCGAAGCTGATCGTGGCGGATCCGCGTACCACCGACATGGTGCGTGGTGCGCATTATGAAGCTGACTATCATCTGAAGCTGAAGCCCGGCACCAATGTGGCGTTGATCTCTGCGCTCGCGCATGTGATCGTTACCGAAGGGCTGGTCAATGAAGCTTTCGTTGCCGAGCGCTGCGACACGCAGTCCTTCGCCGACTGGAAAGCTTTCGTGTCGCGTCCCGAGAATTCACCGGAAGCGATGGCCGACGTCACTGGCGTGCCGGCCGACACCTTACGGGCGGCGGCAAGGCTGTACGCGACCGGCGGCAATGCGGCGATCTACTACGGACTCGGCGTGACCGAACATGCGCAGGGCTCGACGATGGTGATGGGCATCGCGAACCTTGCGATGGCGACCGGGAACATCGGCCGCGAAGGCGTCGGCGTGAATCCGCTGCGCGGCCAGAACAATGTGCAGGGCTCCTGCGACATGGGCTCGTTCCCGCACGAGCTGCCGGGCTACCGGCATATCTCCGATACCACGACCCGCACACTGTTCGAGTCGGCCTGGGGCGTGACGCTCAATGCCGAGCCGGGCCTGCGCATTCCGAACATGTTCGAGGCGGCGCTCGACGGCAGCTTCAAGGGGCTGTATTGCCAGGGCGAAGACATCGTGCAGTCTGACCCGAACACCCAGCATGTGGCCGAGGCGCTGTCGTCGATGGAGTGCATTGTCGTGCAGGACCTGTTCCTGAACGAGACCGCGAAATACGCGCATGTGTTTCTGCCGGGCTCGTCCTTCCTCGAAAAGGATGGCACCTTCACGAATGCCGAGCGCCGCATCTCGCGCGTGCGCAAGGTGATGCCGGCCAAGGGTGGCTATGCGGATTGGGAAGTGACGCAATTGCTGGCCAATGCGCTCGGCTATCCGATGAACTATGCGCATCCGTCCGAGATCATGGACGAGATTGCGCGCCTGACGCCGACGTTCCATGGCGTGTCCTTCGACAAGCTGGATCGTCTGGGCAGCGTGCAGTGGCCGTGCAACGAGCATGCGCCCGAAGGCACGCCCATCATGCACATCGATCAATTCGTGCGTGGCAAGGGGCGCTTCATCATCACCCAGTACATCGCCACCGATGAGAAAGTCACGCAGCGCTACCCGCTGATTCTCACCACCGGACGTATCCTGTCGCAGTACAATGTCGGCGCGCAGACGCGTCGTACCGAGAACGTGCGCTGGCACAGCGAAGACAGGCTCGAGATCCATCCGCATGATGCGGAAGAGCGTGGCATCAAGGATGGTGACTGGGTCGGCATCGAGTCGCGCTCGGGCCAGACCGTGCTGCGCGCGACGATTACCGAGAATGTGCAGCCGGGTGTCGTGTACACGACCTTCCATTTCCCGGAATCCGGCGCGAACGTGATCACCACCGACAACTCCGACTGGGCGACCAACTGCCCCGAGTACAAGGTCACGGCGGTGCAGGTGATGCCGGTCACGCAGCCGTCCGAATGGCAGCAGCAGTACGAGCGCTTCAATCGGGAACAGCTGGAGCTGGCTCGCATCGACGGTTGAGACCTGCGTTCGGCGAACCACGCGTTGCGCACGCAGGATGTCGCTTACGGGTGAGTCGCAGGCAAAGCACAGCAAAGGAATGAATACGCATGGGCCATGCGCCGCAACTTGACAGCATCGACAGGGACAGCGGCGCGGCCATCCTGAAACAGGTGGCTGTCACACGCGTGCGCGATGGCCATGCCAGTGCAGCCAGTGACCTGCTCGCAGTCGAGGTGCCGGTGGCGCTCGAGTACAACGGCATCTCGCATGTGGTGATGCTGGCATCGCCCGCCAATCTGGAAGACTTTGCGCTGGGCTTCTCGCTGACCGAGGGCATCCTGTCAGCTCCGTCCGAGCTGTACGGTGTCGAGGTCGAGCAGCGTGCCGATGGCGTGGCGGTGCAACTCGAGATTGCGTCCGAACGTTTCGTGAAGCTGAAAGAGCGCCGCCGCAACATGACCGGTCGTACCGGATGCGGCCTGTGCGGCACCGAGGCGCTGGACCAGGTGGCGCGGCCGCTGGCACCGATCGCGCATCGTCATGCTGTGCGTGGCGCGCAGCTGCTGGCGGGCATGCGCGCGATGCAGGCGATGCAGCCGATGCAGCAGCAGAGCGGCGCGACGCATGCGGCCGCTTGGATGGATGCCGATGGCCAGGTCAGTGTCGTGCGAGAGGATGTGGGCCGGCATAATGCGCTGGACAAGCTGGTCGGCGCGCTGGCCGCTGACGGTGTCGATTTTTCGCAAGGCTCGGTGCTGGTGACCAGTCGCGCCAGTTACGAGATGGTGCAGAAAACTGCAGTGATGGGCATCGGCTTGCTTGCCGCGATCTCCGCGCCGACCAGCTTCGCGGTACAACTGGCGGAGAACGCCGGCCAGACCCTGGTCGGCTTCATGCGCGACCCGTCGTATGTGATCTATGCGCACCCGGAGCGCTTGCGCGAGGAGTAAGAATGGACGTGCAGCACCTGATCAGAATGGCCAACCAGATCGGCCAGTTCTTCGAAAGCATGCCCGATCGCGAACAGGCGAAGGCGGACATCGCGACGCACATCAAGAAGTTCTGGGAGCCGCGTATGCGCAAGGCCATGCTCAGCGCAATGGATAATGCGCAGGCAGATGGCCTTGCCCCGATCGTGCGCGAGGCCATTTCCAGTCACAGGGCGACTCTGGGCTAGGCTCAGGACACCGACCGAGCAGGCGACGTCAGCTGTCGCAGAACAGCCGCATGGCTGCCCTGAATTCACGCTGGGAATGTTTCGAACGCCCGAGCACGAACATCGCGTGCCGCTGGGCCTCGTCCAGCATCGACCAACGCTCGATCGGCGGCAAGGACAAGCCTTCGCGCTCGCACTGGTCGATCACGACCTGTGGCCAGCGTGACGCATCGAGCCAGGGTTCATCGCCGGTCAGAGGTTGCGCGGTCGCCGGTTCACCGAAATGATGGTCGATGAGTTCATGCAGCCGCTTCTTGCAGGCGTCGATATCGGCTTGCGAAATGAACGCGGTTGCGACCAGTGCCTGACGGTCTGGCAGTGGCAGGGTCTGCCACTGCTGCAAATGCAGCTTCACTTCGCAGACATCGAGCTTGTAGCGCACTGACAGCGGAATGATCGCCAGCGAATGCGTCTCATCGCTTTCGAACGGATAGATGCCGTCGGGCGTCGCGTTGCTGCTCATGGACGGAGAGAGGAAAAAGAGTGGCGGAAGAGCGTGGGAGTCGAACCCACCAAAGATTGCTGGCAACCTCTCCCGGATTTGAAGTCCGGACGTCCCACCGGGGAGCGAAGCTCTTCCATGCGCTGCTGGTTCAGATCAAAACGCATCTGCTCCGGCGTCCTCGTCGCGCAATCGAGGACAGCAAGATTATACGAGTGAATCCCACACCACATCGGTGCCCCGGAGGCCACCGATTCCATCCGCACGCTGTTGCGACCAGCTGCGCATACAGCAAACGGCGGCAATCGCATGCGACGCGATTGGAGATTCAGCTGCAGGTGCAGCGATCGCGATCTCATCGCCACATCTCCGGCTGTCGAATCACGTGGTGCTCACGAATACGGCGCGTGTAGCCGACCGTATCGAAGAATTCCAGGATCTGTATCGCCAGTTTGCGGCCGGTTTCTATACGGTCGCGGAAAGGGGCCGCCTTCGCGACTCCTTCAGCGTCGACCAGCGCGGCGACATGGCCGGCCAGCTCCTTCACCGCTGAGCTCAGGTAGTAGTGATCATGCGCGACGCGGCAGGTGAGGCCCAGTCGCGCCGACTTGCCCATCAGCCGGCGCATCTCGTCCTCGGCGATGCCGATGTCTTTCGCGAGCGGCCGCACGCGCGGCGGCTGAAAGGGTTCGGCCATCAGTAGCGGCATGACTTTTTCCCAATGCGTTTGTTCCGTTGAAGAGAACTCGACCTTGTGACCCGGTAGTGCAATGAAGCGGCCTTGCGCGACAACGACACTGCCATCATCGACCAGCGACTGCACCAGGGCTGCGAAAGGCTCGGGCGGCAGCGTAGGCAGCGCTTTGCGACGCAGGCGTTCGCGCTCGACGCCGGCGATATCGGGCTCTCGCTGATGGAATTGTTCCAGCTCGGCCACCACCTTGTCCTGCATCGCCTGCCAGTGCAAGGGCGCGCACGCATACAAGCCTTCGCCGGCGCGCAGTTGCGTGGCTTCCATGTGCGCCAGCAGTGCCGGCAGTGCGGATTCCTTCAGGTTGCGATTGGCTGCGAAGGCCGACAGATTCACGCCACGCGCTTCGCTGGCCAGCACTGCAGCGAGTGCGTCGCGGTCACTGGCCTCCGAATGGCTGCCTGCGGCATGCAGCGCGCGCAGCAGGTTCAGCCGTTCTTCGCTGCGTTTGCCGCGCAATGGTGGGAAGGCGTCGAGCACCGTGCAGCCGGCGATGGTGGCCTGCGCTGACGCGTCGCGCAATACGATATGGTCGCCGTGGCACAGATGGAAGGGCGTGTCGAGCGACAGTTCCGCCAGCATCGCTTCACCGGGCTGCAGCACATCGCCCTCCAGCAAGGCCACACGCGCCAGCCCGTGCGCTGCTCCGGTATGCACATGCACGGTCGTCCAGTGTTTCAGAGCCTTCGTATCAGGCAGCAGATGTAACTGCACGGCCACCCGGTCGCTGCGATGGCTGACAGCGTCAGCCACGGCCCAGTCACCACGATGGATGTCGGTGCGCTCGATGCCGGCGAGGTTCAGCGCGACACGCTCGCCGGTGCGGCCGTGTTCTGCGATGCGATTGAACGCATGCAGGCCGCGCACGCGCGCGCTCACTGGTTTGCCATGGCGGGTGGACGGCAGAATCTGCACCGTATCACCGACACTGACCATGCCATCGTGCACAGTGCCGGTGACGATGGTGCCGCGGCCTTCGATCGAGAAGCTACGGTCGACCGCGAGCCGGAAATGCCGGTTTGCCTGCGCAGAGCGGTCTGCATCGCGTCTCGCGTGCCATGCACGTGCCGCCTGATACAGATGGTCGCGCAACTCGGCCATACCGGCGCCGCTGTGCGCGCTGCACGCAAACACCGGTGCCGTGGCGAGGAAGGTGCCGGCCAGCAGCTCGTTCAGTTGCTGACGCACCTCGGCTACGCGCTCCGCGCTGACGACATCGATCTTGGTCAGCGCAACTGCGCCTTGCTTCAGGTGGAGCAGCTGCAGGATCTGCAAGTGCTCGCGTGTCTGCGGCATCACGCCATCGTCAGCGGCGACGACCAGCAGCGCGAGACCAATGCCGGTCGCGCCGGCCAGCATCGTATGGATGAAGCGCTCATGGCCGGGCATGTCGACGAAGCCGACGCGCGGGCCATCGGGCTGCTGCGCGTCGAGCGGCTGGTACGCAAAGCCGAGCTCGATGGTGATCCCGCGCGCTTTCTCTTCCTTCAGGCGGTCGGTATCGATGCCGGTGAGTGCGCGCACCAGCGCGGTCTTGCCGTGGTCGATATGGCCTGCAGTGCCGATGATCATGGAGTACGTGTGCCGGAAAAACGCGTGTTCAAGCGAGTGCAGGCAAGGCCAGCTGCGGCAGCTGTGCAACGAAACCGGCTTCGTCCTCCAGCGTGCGCAGGTCCAGCCACAATGCGCCGTCATGGATGCGGCCAATCACGGGGACGGGCAGCTTGCGCAGCGCGGACGCGATACCGGCCAGTGCCTGCCCGCTGCGCTTGCCGATGGGCGTGATCACCAGCGACCAGCTCGGCAGCCGGTCGATCGGCAGCGAGCCGCTGCCGATCTGGCTTTTTGATGCTTGCAGCGTCACGCTGGCCTGCTCACCAAAAGCCGCACGCGCCGCCGGCAGCAGGCGCTGGCCCGACGCATGGATGTCATCGGTGTCGCGGTTCAGCAGGCGCAGCAGCGGCAGCAATTGGGTGAGCTTGCGGTCGTCATCCGCATGGTCGCGGTAGAGGCGCAGCGTTGCCTCCAGCGCTGCCATGATCAGCTTGTCGCAGCGCAGCGCGCGTTTCAGCGGATGCTTGCGTATCTTGTCGATCAGGTCCTTGCGGCCAAGGATGATGCCCGCCTGTGGACCACCGAGCAGCTTGTCGCCCGAGATACTGACCACGTCGGCACCGGCACGCAGCGATTCCTGCGGTAGCGACTCGTGCGGCAGCCCGAAGCGTTCGAAGCCGACCAGTGCGCCGCTGCCGAGATCGACGAACAATGGCAGATTGTGTTCCTTCGCGAGCGCCGCGAGCTCGGTCTCGGTGGGTGCGGCGGTGAAGCCGACCACTTGGTAGTTCGACGTGTGGATGCTGGTCAGCATCGCAGTGCGCTCGTTGATCGCGTTTTCGTAATCGCGCAGGTGGGTGCGGTTGGTGGTGCCGATCTCGACCAGCTGGCAGCCCGCCATCTTCATGATGTCCGGGATGCGGAACGAGCCGCCGATCTCGATCAGCTCGCCGCGCGACACCGGCACTTCGCGGCCGGCACCGAGCGCGGCCAGTACCAACAGCACGGCGGCCGCATTGTTGTTGACCACGGTCGCGGCCTCGGCACCGGTCAGTTCACACAGCAGTTGTTCGGTATGGTCATCGCGCTCACCGCGTTCGCCGGCGGCGAGGTCGTATTCGATCGTGACCGGATGGCGCGCGGCCTGTACCAGTGCGTCAATCGCCGCTTCGGGCAGCGGGCTGCGGCCGAGGTTGGTATGGATCACGGTGCCGGTCAGGTTGAACACGCGTCGCAGGCTGGGCGCAGTCTCGAGCGCGATCTGATCGGCGATCAGGCGCATCAGCTGTTCGCGGGTCGCCGTGCCGGGGGTATCGGCGCTCAGGGTCGCGGCGAGTGACTGGCGCAGGCCGGCCAATGCCTTTTGTATCGCACGCTTGACCAGCGCGCGGCCATGCCCGGCAATCGGATCCTGCAGCGCAGGCAGGTTCAGGAGGGCGTCAACGGAGGGCAGCGTGCGCAGGGTCAGCACGCCATCGCTATCCGTTTCGCCCGCACGGGGCAGAAACGTCGGTGAGGTCATGGAAGTCTCGGGTTGTGTGGTCGGCGGTCCCTGACGGGATAACCGATGGCAGCAGTTTACTCCGAATCTCAAGGATGGGGCAGGCCAGCCCATAGTGCCACGACGCTGGATCCCGGCCTCCGCCGGGATGACATATCCAGAGCCGTTAGCCTTAAAGCGTCATCCCGGCGAAAGCCGGGATCCAGTGTCTTTTTCGGGGTGACGACAAATATTCCCTTTCAATGCTCGCCGTCGTCCGGCGCACCGGGCGCAAACAGCAGATTCGGCCCGCTGCGCAGGTAGCCGGCCTCATCGACCAGCATGTCCAGCGTCAGCGTCGCGAGGTCGTCGGCGACCACATCCATCATCGGCGCCTTCTCGCGATGGAAGATCTTCAGGTAGCTGTGGCACGCATCGCAGGCCTCCGCACGCGCGAAGGCCACGTCCTTGGCCGGTGCGTCCGCTTCGACGCCATTCAGGCTGTAATACGACACATCCTTGGTTGATTCGCAGCAGCTGCAGGTGACCCGCACCATATGCCACTGGGTCGAGCACAGGCTGCAGTGCAGATAACGCAGGCTGTGCTGATTGGGGCCGATCTCGATCACGCTGGCGACCGGGCGCGAGCCACAGCACGGGCAGACGGTGGAGGTGCCGACCAGACCGATGTTTTCCGTTTTCATCGAGGCCGCTTGCCGCGTAAACCAGACCTGCAGCGCCGCGCCGACCAGTGGTGCCAGCAAGGCATGGGTGTCGGGATCGTCTCCGGCGATGCCGCCGCCGAAGATCGCGTCCGCGATCGCTTCGCGGCCCGCTGCATCGATTGCTTGCAGCCGCTTTGCCGCATCCTGCAGCACGGTTTCCGGGCAGGCCAGCAGCGCTTCGATGATCGCGTCCACATCCTTCAGCCATGACGGGTCACGCTCGCCCTGGAACGACAGCGCAGGCATGCCGTGCTCGCGCGATTGCGCAAGCAGTTCTTCAGCTATTGCGACCGGCCCGTGCGCACGGTAAGCCTTGTCCTGTGCGGCGGCGATATGGCCCATAGCATCCAGCAGCGGCGCCATTGCGTGGCTGCGTGCGAGATGCGCAAAGCGGCGCGCACGGTTGTCGAAGAGGGCCACATCGTTTGGCAGCACGATGTTGGGGAAGGGTTCGTGCTGGCCGATCTCGCCGGGCTGCAGGATTTTCTGTGACATGGGCTTGCACCATCAAAGCGTATAAAGGCCAACCCCGGCCGAAGCCGGGGTTGGGTGCCGTTGCCGGCGTGGTTCGGAGTGTAGCCTGTTGCCAGTTCTCCGGTGGGGGAGGGTCCGTTTCCGGATCTTCTTGTGACTGCCTTTGCTGCGGGTACTGCAGATACTGCGGTTGCGGCCTGAGCCTTATTTCGAACCCGTCTGCTCCTTGAACCATTCGGGATGATGGTGCTTGGCCCAGTTCGCGTCCACATTACCGCGAGTCATCGCACGCAGCGTGCCCTTGACCCAGATCGCTGCATACACGTGAATGATGAGCGCCAGGATGCCGGTGAAGCCGGCCAGCATGTGGATCACCATCGCGAAACGGATCACCGGAATCGGGAAATACATCGCGAAGTAGGAGCGCCAGATCACGATGCCCGACAGCAGCAGCGCGATCACGCTGCCGACCATGGTCCAGAACATCAGCTTCTGACCGGCGTTGTATTTGCCGATCGGCAGCTTGTCCGGGCCGTCGCCGTTGTTGATCACTTCCTGGATCATCTTCAGCCATTCGATGTCGACCGGCTTGATGAAGTTTTCGTGCCAGACGCGACGCGCGAGGCCGATGAAGCTGATCACCATCACGATGCCGAGGAAAGGATGCAGGATGCGCGACCACACCGGTCCACCGAGCACGTTCGACAGGAAGAAGAACGCCGGGTGGAAGAAGGCCAGGCCCGTCAGCGCCAGCAGCACGAACAGAATTGCGACCACCCAGTGGTTCGCGCGGTCTGATACGCCGTAGCGCTGCACGTATTTGCCGTTTTGCAGGTCGCTCATGTCAGGCTACTTCCTTCTCGGCATGGTCGTCCGAATGGAGTTCCTTCGGGCCTTTGGTGATGTAGTGGAAGAAGCC
>JACCDU010562458.1_pt1 | contig 10118 bp, 11 predicted proteins | sample 7446081 | NCBI WGS metagenome assembly JACCDU01 (sample SAMN15323447, study PRJNA562643) | freshwater metagenome | isolation source: river surface water | place: USA:Blue River Watershed | collected 2017-08-17
CTTCAAAACTGGCAAAACCGTTCAAGACTACTTAAACGCCGCAGGCGTTGGCTCTGGGGCCGACCGCGATTCGGTGATTTTGATTCGAGCTGACGGCTCTGCCCTCACCGGTACTAGTGGCTGGTTTAGTGGCTCTATCAACAGCGCCAAGGTCATGCCGGGTGACTCCATCGTCATGCCCGATAAGCTAGACCGCGAGGCCGTGTGGAGCGCTGTGATTCGCAATGCCAAAGACATCACCCAAATTTTCTACCAACTGGGCTTGGGCGCAGCGGGCTTGAAGGCCTTGGGCTATTAAGGATTGCAGATGTCTGACTTAAACCAAAAGGCAAACTTTGTCAGCGAGGCTGAAGATGATGAAATTAGCCTCATCGACCTAGCCATTGCCCTGGGCGAAGAAAAGAAAACCCTTTTCGCAGTGCCAGCTATCACCACCACGCTGGCCATTGTGGTGAGCTTGCTAATGACGCCTATCTTCACTGCGAAAACAGTGATGATGCCGCCTCAGCAGCAGCAAAGTGGGGCGGCTTCGGCTTTGGCCAGTTTGGGTGCTTTGGCTGGGTTGGCGGGGGGGGCTGCAGGGATTAAAAGTCCGGATGAGATGTACATCGCTTTTATGCAAAGCGAAACTCTGCAAAATGAAGTTATCAAAAAATTAAATCTTCAAGAGCGTTATAAAGCCAAGACATTGGTTGACACACGCAATGCGTTAAAGGGCGTCGTCAAAATTACGCCTGATAAGAAATCAGGCCTCATCACCATCGAGGCGGACGACAAAGACCCAGAGTTTGCAGCCAAGCTGGCCAACGCACATGTAGAAGAGCTTCGTAGCTTGATGGGGCGCTTGGCAGTCACAGACGCTCAGCAGCGCCGCGTGTTTTTTGAGCAAGCTATCACTAAGAACCAAACTCAATTGGCCGAGGCAGAAGCTAATTTCCGCGCTGCTAAAGAAAAGTCGGGCATGCAAGTGACGGCAGTTATTGCAGAAACGACTGTCAGAGCCGGTGCTGAAATGCGCGGCCAAATTGCTGCCAAAGAAGTGCAACTGGCGGCCATGAGCAACTTTGCAACGCCACAAAACCCAGACGTTCAACGGTTGGCTGGGGAATTGTCAGCCTTGCGTTCACAGTTAAAAAAGTTAGAGCAAGGCTCTGGTGGTGATGAAAAGTCTTCGCCCATGGAGCAATTAGCTGTTAAGTCCTACCGCGACATCAAAGCCCGCGAAGCCATGGCTGGAGTGCTGGTAGCGCAGTATGAATCCGCGCGTGTGGATGAGTCTAAAGAAGGCCCGCTGATCCAGCAGGTGGATGTGGCTGTTGCGCCTGAGCGTAAATCGAAGCCCAAACGAGCCATTATTGTGATTGTCTCGGCATTTTCTGGCTTGTTCTTGGGCGTTCTAATTGCATTTGTGCGACGTGCATTACGCAAAGCTTCAGAAGACCCGCAAAGTGCTTCGCAAATGGCAATGCTCAAAGCTGCTTGGCGTTGGAAGTAATCTCTTATGGAACTGGCTATCAACTGGACTGTGCTGCTGCTCAGCTTATTGGTAGCAGTTACCGTGACTGGTTTTTTTGCCCTGTCAAAAGTTCAGTTTGGTTCAGACAAAGAAGCAGGCGTACAAAAGTTTCATACAAAACCTACATCGCGCTTGGGCGGGGTGGGAATATCGATGGGGCTTGCCAGTGGTGTATGGTTTTCTCAAACCTACTATCCGCATGACACCTTGCTTGGCGTGTGGCTGCTGGCAGCGTCTTTGCCTGTATTTTTAGGAGGCTTGGTTGAAGACCTAACTCACAAAGTGACTCCTCGCATGCGCTTGTGTTTAGCCTGTTTATCTTCTGGTGCCGTGTACACTATTTTTCATTTGGGCGTGACACGCACAGATATTGCGGTTTTAGATTGGTTGTTGACTTTTCCTGGCGTGGCCTTCGCGTTGACTCTTCTTGTCGTTGCCGGATTTATCAACTCTGTCAACATCATCGATGGTTTTCATGGCCTAGCCTCCGGCACGGTCATCATCATGCTGTTGGGGTTGGCCAGCCTCGCAATGCGTGTGGATGATGGCTTGGTGTTCAGATTGAGCCTAATTACCGCCGTAGCCACACTTGGCTTTGCCATTTGGAACTGGCCCTTTGGCAAGATATTTTTGGGTGATGGCGGGGCATATTTGCTGGGCCTGTGGGTGGTAGAGCTGGGGCTGTTGCTGCCCCACAGAACCCAAGCCATTTCGCCTATGGCACCAGTGTTGGCCGGTGTGTACCCGCTGCTAGAAACGCTTTACAGCATGTACAGGCGCAAATTTGTTCGTTCGCATCCCATTAATCATCCGGATGCGTTGCATTTGCATACCTTGATTTACCGACGTTTAATTTTGAATCCCGCACTGGATGTCACCAGCCAGAGTAAAAACCGCGCTAATGCGCAAGTGGCCGTGATTGTCTGGGGATTTGCTGCCACGCCAGCTGTGCTGGCGGTGTGTTTTTATGAACAAACCAATGTGCTGTTGATGCTGATTGGTTTGTGTGCTGTGGCGTATGTTTATTTTTATGGTCTATTAATAAGGTTTAGAGCGCCGGTGTTTTTAATGTCGGAGAGCCGTAAGGCCGGGCGTATAGCTCGGTAGGGTTGGTTCGATATCAGGAGTTAGCGAGTGGGTGGTGCTGGATTTGATCCCTTTGCACTACTCAACTTCGTCTACCGTAACATTACGGTCTTCGAGGAGATCTTCGAAAACATCCGCGCCATCTTTTTTTAAAACCCATCACCATGGCCGAGTTTCTGGGTGACGATCGCGATCTGCGCTAAGTTCAAGTCTGCGGCGATGGGCGATTGAACGCCTTCCGCATCCTTGGCGAGACTTACATCCCCGCCCTGATGGTGGATGTGACCGATGAAGACACCTTCATCATTAGTCTGGGCGAGAACATCGCTCGGTGCGGCTACCGACCGCTGGAGATCCTGGCCGATATCGAGGTGCTGCGCAAACGCGGCTACAGCGCCGAGATCATCATCCAAAAGACGGGCCGGGCCTGTCACCCAAGTACGTCAAAGACATCGTCTTCCTGCTCGACCAGCGGGAGGAGCGCCTGATCCAAGGTGTGCAGCGCGGCACCATCCCACTCACCACCGTCTTGGAAATCTCCCGCGCCAACGAAAACGCCACCGAAGGCGACAACCAAGCCAACCTGGGTGACCTGCTGCAAGAGGCCTACGAAAACGGCCACCTCAAAGGCCGCCAGATTATCGAAGCCAAACGCCTTATCGAAAAACGCCTGTTTTGTGGGATTGGACTCCAAAGCCATTTGTTACTCAATTCCGGGGGCACGTCGCACCTACCAGCTCGAAGTGGAGCGCCAACCGCCCCAGAGAAGGCCATCACCGGCGTGTGAACCCGGCTGATTGGCTCACAAGATAGACGATCGATTCTCGAATCGAGAAGTAATTTTGTTCAACCGTAGAACGGACGTTGGTTCTGCGGTAGACTCGTTCGACTTCTTGCAGAAGTGCGCTAGACCTAACTTTTTACCCTCTATGCCGCGCTTGTCCGTAGTGACACGGCATGGCGGTAGCGTGCCCGAAGCAAATTAAACCCATACGACACTCAAAAAAGAGCTGCTCAAAACTATGGCCAGCCGCCAAGCCAAGATCGAAGAAGGCACCCATTTCCGGATCATGCGCATCTTGCAAGAAAACCCGGACCTCACCCAGCGCGAACTCGCTGATAAGCTCGGTCTGAGCTTGGGTGGCCTGAATTACTGCCTCAACGCCCTGATCGACAAGGGCTTTGTGAAGATGGGAAATTTTCAGAATAGCAAGAACAAGTTTAAGTACGTCTATCTGCTCACGCCCCAAGGCATAGCAGAGAAAGTAGCCCTGAGCAGCCGGTTCCTCTCGCGCAAAATGGAAGAGTACGAGGCTTTAAAGACCGAAATTGAAGCGCTGAGGTCCGAAGTCAACAAGCATGGCGGGGCAGAGCTTTAAAAAGCATGAATTCCGAAAAGCCAATCCAAGTCACCCCCGTTATCCTTTGCGGTGGTTCAGGCACTCGTTTATGGCCACTGTCTCGCACAGGTTTCCCTAAGCAATTTCTTTGTTTGACTGGCAAAGAGAGTTTGTTTCAGCAAGCGGCCTTGCGCTTAGGCAATCTAGGCAACGCAGACATTCAGGTTGCATCGCCGATCATCGTCACAGGCGAAGACCATCGCTTCTTGGCTTCTGAACAACTTCGCGAAATCGGCCTTGAACTTGGCTGCGCGCTTTTGGAGCCCGTAGGCAGAAATACTGCACCTGCGCTCACATTGGCAGCGCTGGCTGTCTTGGAGGGGGGCAGCGACCCAGTTTTGCTCGTCACGCCAGCCGACCACACAGTGGTGAAAGCCAGCGCATTTACAGCCGTCATGCAACGAGCAGTGGCAGAGGCTGTCAACGGGACCATCGTCATTTTGGGTGTGAAGCCGGACAAGCCAGAAACAGGCTACGGCTACATTCAGGTTGCACGTCATTGCGAGGAGCGAAGCGACGCGGCAATCCTATGTCACGATGTCCAGCGCTTTGTAGAAAAGCCCGATACCAATACAGCCCAAACCTACCTGAACGAAGGTGGCTACTACTGGAATGCCGGCATGTTCGTGCTCAAAGCATCTGTTTGGCTCAAGTCGCTCGAGCAATTCCGCCCAGACATCCTGCAGGCTACCAAGGCCGCGTGGGACAAGCGCAGCGCAGACAACCAATTTGTGCGCCCGGGCAAGGCTGAATTTGCAGCTATCGCGTCAGAATCCGTCGACTACGCCGCGATGGAGCATTGCCCAGGTAGCAACTTCCCCATCAAGATGTTGCCACTGGATGCAGGTTGGAATGACTTGGGGGCCTGGGATGCCCTCTGGAATGTCTTGCCAAAAGACGAAGCTGGCAATGCGCACTTAGGTGATGTGCTGACCACTAACAGCCGCAACACCCTGGTGCACGCCACCAGCCGACTCGTTAGTTTGGTGGGGGTTGAAAACCTGATCGTGGTGGAAACGCCCGATGCAGTGCTGGTGGCCGACAAAACCCGCAGTCAAGATGTCAAACACATCGTTACCCAGCTGCAGAAAACAAAACGCGAAGAGCACACCCTTCACCGCAAAGTGCATCGCCCATGGGGTTGGTATGACAGCATCGATGAGGGAGGTCGATTCAAGGTCAAGCGCATTCAGGTCAAGCCCAAGGCAAGCCTCAGCTTGCAGAAGCATCACCACCGCGCTGAGCACTGGATTGTTGTGACTGGCACGGCCGAAATCACCAATGGCGAAAATGTAATTACTCTTACCGAGAACCAGTCCACCTACATCCCGCTGGGTGAAGTTCATCGACTCGCCAACCCTGGGACGATCCCTCTAGAAATCATCGAGGTTCAGTCGGGCAGTTATTTGGGCGAAAACGACATCGTCCGTTTTGAAGACACCTACGGGCGAGCGCAATCGTGACCCCGCATCCCAAAATCTACGTAGCTGGCCACAAAGGCATGGTGGGCTCGGCCATCGTGCGCCAGCTGCTAGCCCAGGGCCAACCGGCCGAACGCATCGTTACCCGCGTCCATGCCGAGTTGGATCTGACAAACCAAGCTGCCGCCAGCGCGTTCTTTGCCCCCGAGAAACCTGACCAGGTTTATTTGGCCGCCGCAAAGGTGGACGGCATCCACGTCAACAACACTTACCCAGCCGATAAGTTTGGCTACGTCTACGTGCTCACCCCAACTGGCATGGCAAAAAAGGCGGTCATTACCCACCGGTTCTTGGAGCGCAAGATGGATGAGTATGAGGCGGTGAAGGCAGAAATTGAGACATTGAAGACTGAAACCGGACTGAAACAATAGATTACTCATGGACAAAAGCAAAATCATCGCCATCATTGGTCTTGGCTACGTTGGGCTGCCGCTTGCTGTTGAATTTGGCAAGGTTCGCCCCGTCATCGGCTTCGACATCAACGCAAAACGTGTCGAAGAACTCCAAAGCGGACAAGACCATACCCTCGAATGTAGTTCTGAAGAACTTACGCTGGCCGGTCAGTTGCGGTACAGCTGTAACAGGCAAGACCTTAAAGAAGGTGAAGTCTTCATTGTCACTGTGCCCACCCCAGTAGACCAGGCCAACCGCCCGGACATGACTCCACTTGTCAAAGCCAGCGAAACCGTGAGCAAAGCGCTCAAAGCCGGTGACATCGTTATTTACGAATCTACTGTCTACCCTGGCGCGACAGAAGAAGTGTGCGTGCCCGTGCTTGAAAAGTTCAGCGGCCTTAAGTTCAACCGAGACTTTTTTTGTGGTTATAGCCCCGAGCGCATCAACCCCGGCGACAAAGAGCACCGCCTGCCCACAATCAAAAAAGTTACCAGCGGCAGTACACCCGCAATTGCCGAAGAAGTGAACCAGCTGTACAAAGAAATCATTACTGCCGGCACCCATAAAGCCAGCAGCATTAAAGTGGCGGAAGCCGCCAAAGTGATTGAAAATACTCAGCGCGATGTGAACATCGCCCTCATGAACGAGCTGAGCCTGATCTTCCACAAACTGGGCATAGACACGCTAGAAGTGCTGCAAGCTGCAGGCACCAAATGGAACTTCCTCCCCTTCAGGCCCGGCCTAGTGGGCGGGCACTGCATTGGTGTAGACCCTTACTACCTGACGCACAAAGCGCAAGAAGTGGGTTACCACCCTGAAGTCATTCTTGCGGGTCGTCGTATTAACGACAGCATGGCTATTCACGTGGCAGACGAAACCGTCAAGCTCATGCTGCGCAAAGGCCATCCGGTGCTTGGAAGCAAAGTGCTCGTGCTGGGTCTGACCTTTAAGGAAAACTGCCCCGACCTGCGCAACACCAAGGTAGTGGATATTGTAAAAGCCCTGCGAGGCTATAACACGCAAGTGGATGTGTACGACCCCTGGATTGACGTGGTCGAGGCTGAACACGAATACGGCCTGCAGTGCCTGACTCAAGCACCCGCAAACGGGCAATACAGCGCTATTGTGTTAGCCGTGGGCCATAGCCAATTTACTGCACTGGGCGAGCACGGCATCAAAGCTTTTGGTAAAGCCAGTGCTGTGGTCTACGACGTGAAGAGCATTTTGCCCATGGGCGTCGCTGACGGTCGCCTTTGATTCGATGACGCTTTACCAACAGCTCTTAAAAGCGCTTCCAGTGTCACCCAAGACTTGGCTGGTCACGGGCGTAGCCGGCTTTATTGGCAGCAACTTGTTGGAAGCTTTGCTCAAGCTCAACCAGCGCGTGGTGGGATTAGACAACTTCGCCACCGGCTACCAACATAATTTGGACGAAGTGCAAAGTCTGGTAACGCCAGCGCAATGGGCCAACTTTCTCTTTATTCACGGTGACATCCGCCAACTGGAAGATTGCCAACGGGCTTGCGCAGGTGTGGATTATGTCCTTCACCAAGCCGCCCTGGGCAGCGTGCCTCGCAGCTTGGTCGACCCAATCACCACCAACAGCGCCAACATCACCGGCTTTTTGAACATGTTAGTAGCCGCTCGCGATGCGAAGGTGAAAAGCTTCACCTATGCCGCAAGTAGCAGCACCTACGGCGATCACCCGGCTTTGCCAAAGGTAGAGGACAATATTGGCAAACCGCTGAGTCCCTATGCCGTGACTAAATACGTCAACGAGCTCTACGCTGAAGTGTTTTCTAAGTGCTATGGTTTTCATTCCATCGGCTTACGTTACTTTAATGTGTTTGGCCCGCGCCAAAATCCCAATGGCGCTTATGCTGCCGTGATTTCAAAATGGGTTTCCTCGCTGCTTAAAGGCGAGACGGTCTTTATCAACGGCGATGGCGAAACCAGCCGAGATTTCACATTTATTCAAAACGCCATCCAAGCCAACCTGCTCGCTGCCACTGCCTCTCATCCTGCCCTCAACCAGGTCTACAACATGGCCGTGGGGGACCGCACTACTCTCAATAAGTTGTTTGCCTTGTTGCGCGACAACTTGGTGCCTTATGGCGTGGCAGCCAGCACCGAGCCCGAATACCGTGATTTCCGCGAGGGTGATGTACTGCATAGCAAAGCAGATATCAGCAAGGCTAGGCGCCTCCTTGGTTACTCACCGTTTTTTGATATTACTAGTGGTATTAAATTGGCAATACCATGGTACGCAGATTTCTTTCATAGAAAACTTTGTAGTGTGAAAATAAATCCCGACTGAAGACCTAAAAGCGTAAACAATATCTAAAAGCTTTATGAAATTCACACAAAAAAACTTCGCACTCATAGGCTGCGCCGGTTACATCGCACCACGGCACATGCAAGCCATTAAGGCCACAGGTCACAACCTCGTGGCGGCCTTCGACCCTAATGACTCTGTCGGTATCATTGACAGCCACTTTCCAGAAGCCGACTTTTTCACCGAATTCGAACGATTCGACCGTCACATCGACAAGCTGCATCGAGCCAAACACGTCAGAAAAATCGACTACATCGCCATCTGCTCGCCCAACTATCTGCACGACTCGCACATGCGCTTTGCACTGCGCTCAGGCGCAAACGCCATCTGCGAAAAACCACTCGTACTCAACCCATGGAACATCGATGGCCTCAAAGACATCGAGAAAGACACAGGTCGCAAGATCAACACCATCTTGCAGCTGCGCCTGCACCCTGCCATCAACGCCTTGCGTGAACAAGTGCGATGCGCACCCGCTGACACCAAATACGAAGTCGATTTGACATACATTACCGCACGCGGCAACTGGTACCTACAAAGCTGGAAAGGCGACGAGAAAAAATCAGGCGGCATTGCCACCAACATTGGTGTGCACTTCTACGACATGCTGCATTATGTATTTGGGGCCTTGCAAAGCAACACCGTGCACCTCAACGCTGCCACCAAGGCTGCTGGCTACCTCGAATACGAACGTGCGCGCGTGCGGTGGTTTTTGTCGATTGACGTGAACGACGTACCCATCAGCGAGCTGCAAAAAGGCAAACGCACCTTCCGCGCCATCACTGCCAACGGTCAAAATATTGAGTTCTCTGATGGCTTTACTGACTTGCACACCCGCAGTTATGAAGAAGTCCTTGCAGGGCGAGGCTTCGGACTTGAAGAAAACCGCGTTGCCATCGAAACCGTAGCCCACATCCGCAACGCGCCCGTGGTGACCAGCGGCGAAATCCATCCCTTTGTGACCAACGCATTTGTATGAGCTACACGATCCACCCCAGCGCGATAGTTGACGAAGGTGCGCAAATTGGCGAAGGCTCTCGCGTTTGGCACTTTGTGCATGTATGCGGCGGCGCGAAAATTGGCAAAGGTGTCTCACTGAGCCAAAATGTCTTCGTAGGTAACAAAGTCTCTATTGGCGATAAATGTAAGATTCAAAATAATGTCTCGGTATATGACAACGTGACATTGGAAGAGGGCGTATTCTGTGGCCCCAGTATGGTATTCACCAATGTTTACAACCCGCGCTCATTGATTGAACGAAAAAACGAATACCGGAACACCCTTGTCAAAAAAGGTGCCACGCTCGGTGCCAACTGCACCATTGTGTGCGGCACAACGATTGGCGAATTTGCCTTTATTGGAGCCGGTGCGGTGGTAAACAAAGACGTCAAGCCTTATGCGCTGATGGTGGGCGTGCCCGCCAAGCAAGTGGGCTGGATGAGCGAATACGGCGAGCAAATTACTCTGCCGCTTCAGGGTGAGGGGCAATACATCTGCCCGCACACGAAACAGGTTTACACCCTCAGTCACGATCAATTGAAGCGCCAGTAAAAGCGCGAATTGCCATGAGCATCCCCTTCATTGACCTCAAAGCCCAATACCAAGCGCTCAAGCCGCAGATACTAGCCCGCATCGACGAGGTCCTGGAGCACGGCCAGTACATCATGGGCCCAGAGGTCAAAGAGCTTGAAGACAAGCTCGCAGCCTTTACAGGTGTCAAGCACTGCATCACCTGTGCCAGTGGCACCGAGGCTTTGCTGATGAGCCTCATGGCCTTGGGCATTGGCCCAGGCGATGAGATCGTTACCACGCCCTTCACATTTGTGGCTACGGCAGAGGTGATAGTGCTCTTGGGTGCCAAGCCCGTGTTCGTGGACGTGGAATCGGACACAGGGAACATCAAC
>JACCDU011369806.1_pt1 | contig 10118 bp, 7 predicted proteins | sample 7446081 | NCBI WGS metagenome assembly JACCDU01 (sample SAMN15323447, study PRJNA562643) | freshwater metagenome | isolation source: river surface water | place: USA:Blue River Watershed | collected 2017-08-17
CGCGCCGACTCCAAATTCAGGCACGTCCTGCGCCGCCAGGCCGAGATCGAGTCGAGGCTGGAGAATGAGACGTTGGGTGAGCAGCACGTCATAGGTGCCGGTGATTTCGGCGGAAACATCGCCCTCTTCGCTCACATACAGGGAGGGCTCCAACTCGAACCAATACGGGGCCACTCCCTCCAATCCGAGGACCAGAAACGCCCGGTCAAGATCCGCGCCCGGTCCCCAGGTGCGGTCGTAGCGCGCACCGGCCTGCACGTTCCAGAAGGGAGCGATCATCCGGCTGTAGAGGGCTTGCACGCCGATGTCGCCTTCGCCGGCACCTTCAAGTCGTTCTTCGCCTTCGGCTTTCCACCAGAATTTATGTTTGTCGCCACCATACCAGCCTTCGGCGTCGAGCGTGAGCGCGTCGGGGTTGTCGCCGGAGGAAAACTCCAGCCGGTCGATCAGCACATAGTTGAAGCGCATGCGATCCTCGACCGGCGGAGCCCACCCGTAGGTGATGTGCGGCGGCTCTCCCGCCGTCGGCGGGATGGGGGCATCGGCTCCGGGGGCGGAGTCGCCGTGTCCGGCATGCTGGGCGCGGGCGGGCGAAGCGACGGTGGCGAGCGAGGCGAGAACGAGGGCGGGAAACAGGTGGCGCATGGGAGGGCGATTTTGAGGTTCAGGCGACCGAGACCACGCGAAACATGCCCGCTTCCATGTGGTAGAGGATGTGGCAATGCATCGCCCAAAAACCGGGGGCATCAGCCTCGATGTCGAGGGAGAGCCGCTCGGCGGGTTTCACGTTGATGGTGTGTTTTTTGGGACGATAGGCGCCGGCTCCGTTCTCCGGCTCGCTCCACATGCCGTGCAGGTGCATGGGGTGATCCATCATGGTGTCGTTGACGAAGGTGAGGCGCACGCGTTCGCCCAGCTTGAAGGCGATGGGCGCGGGAGCTTCGGAAAAGGTCTTGCCGTCAAAACCCCAGATGTAGCGCTCCATGTTGCCGGTGATGTGGAGCTCGATCTCGCGGTCGGGGGGGCGCACTTCGGGGCGCGGGCGCACGCTGCGCAGATCGGTGTAAACGAGCACGCGGTGAGGCGCATCTTCCAGCCCCGTGCCGCGTTCGTGCAGGCGGTTGCGCGGGGCCATCGCGACCATCGAATTACTCGCTCCATGATTGTCCGGACCGTGTGGAACCGGCGCGGCGACCTCGGTGGGCGCGGAGGTGGCAGGCATCGCCATGCCGGCGTGCTCGCCGCTCGCGACCGGAGCGACGGGCATCTTCATGCCGGGCATGTCGGCCATCCCGGGCATGGTGGAGTGATCGACGGCAGGCGGGGAGGCGGGCGCAGGCTTGGGCAGGTCGGCCATCGCCGCCATATCGTGTCCCTTGCGGGCGGGCGACGGTGTCGGCGCGCTCCCGTGACCGGAATGGGTTTCGGCAGCCATGCCGGGCATTCCGGCCATCGAGCCCGCGCCAGAGCCGTGGTCCATGCCCATGTCGGCCATCGTGCGCAGGGGGCGAGCCCGGCGGGCCGGCATGGGAGCCGTCATCCCGAGGCGAGGCGCAAGCGTGCCGGCGGCATAGCCGCTGCGATCCATCGTCTCGGCAAACAACGTGTAGGCGCGGTCCTCGGAGGGCTCGACGATGACGTCGTAGGTCTCCGCCACCGCGATGCGAAATTCGTCCACCGTGACGGGTTGCACGTCGTTGCCGTCGGCCTGGACCACGGTCATGGGCAGGCCGGGGATGCGGACGTCAAAGTAAGTTGCGGCGGAAGCGTTGATGAAGCGCAGGCGCACGCGCTCGCCGGGGTGAAAGAGGCCGGTCCAGTTGGCGGCGGGGGGAAGGCCGTTGACCAGGTAGGTGTAGGTCGCGCTCGTGAGGTCGGAGATGTCGGTGGGGTCCATCCTCATGCGAGCCCACTCGCGACGATTGGCGAAGGTGGCGGACCATCCCTCTCGCTTCGCGTCGCGAAAAAGATCCGGCAAGGTGGCGCGCTGGCGGTTGTAGTAGTTGGCCTGTTTTTTGAGCCGCGAATAGACGAGGTGGGGATCGGTGAAGGTCCAATCGGAGAGGAGCACGACGTATTCGCGGTCAAAGGCGTAGGGCTCGGGTTCGCGCGGATCGATGATGAGCGGGCCGAAGACGCCGAGCTGTTCCTGAAAACCGGAATGGCTGTGATACCAATAGGTGCCGCTCTGCTTGAGCGGAAACCGGTAGGCGAAGGTCTCGCCCGGCTTGATGCCGGCGAAACTCACGCCGGGAACGCCGTCCATTTCGGCCGGGAGGATGAGGCCATGCCAGTGGATCGATGTATCCTCGCCGTGGAGACGATTGCTGACGCGAATCAATGCCTCGTCGCCTTCGCGAAAACGCAGGAGCGGTCCGGGCACGGTGCCATTTACCGTCACGGCGGCGGCGGACGTGCCGGCGAGGTCGATGACGGCGCGGTCAATCGCCAGATCGTAGGTCGAGGTCTTCCCGGCCGCGCCCTCGGCACCCTTACCCGCCATCCCGGCCATGCCGACATGGCCCGCGTGAGCCCCGCCCGGTGCCTGAGCGTAGGCGGGGGCGAGACGTTGCAACATCGCAAGAGCGCCCAGCGCGCCGGAGGCGCGGAGGAATCGCCGACGGGAGAAAGCGAAGGACGACATGACGGGGAGAGGGTTTGGGTGAGGCGCCGGGGCTAGGGAGAAGGCTACTTCTTGGCTTCGGCCGGAGCGAGCTTGGTGAGATATTTCTCCGGAGTCTTCAGGAACTTTTTCTCGCAGGGTTTGCAGCAGATTTTGATCTCCTGCCCTTCATAGACGAAGGTGCGCGGGTCACCCATCGAGCCGAGGTCGTTGTCGGTGACGATGCAGAGTTCGAGCGGATACGGTTTCACTGCGCCTTTGGTGTCTTCCTTGGCTCCCGCGACCAGCGGGGCAAAGAGGGCGGCGAGGCCGAGAACGATGAGGGCGAGACGATTATTTTTGATCTTGGTTTTCATGTTTATGGATGAGGATTGAGGACGAAAAAGAGGTTTAGAAACGCAGGCCGACGCCGGCTCCGAGGCCGTAGTCCGAGTCGTAGAGCGACACGAGGGAGAGGCGCTTGGTGAGCGTGTAGGACAAGCCGGCCTGCCACTCGAAATCTTGCTCCGTGTCGTAGGAGGCCTGGGCGATCAGGCTGAGGCGATCCGTGAGCGCCACTTCGCGGCCGAGGGCAAAACGGACATCGCCGTTGCTCTGCACCGTGGTGGTGAGCGCCGCCAGGTAGGGCAGCAGGTAGGTCGCGCCGACGATGACGCTATCCTCGCCGCCGTCGTTGTTGGTGAGGCGGTAGCCGGCGAAGGCAGTCCAGCGGGTGTTGAAATAGTGCGAGTAAGTCGCGTCGATTTCGTATTCGCGACGCTCGACGCGCTCCCAGCCAGCATCCCAGGTCAGGTTCAGATTATGCCGACCGGCCTGCACGGTGGCGAGACCCTGGCTCAGGTTGCTCTGCACGATGGCGTCGGCCCAGAAGTAAGGGTGCGGCATGGCGTGTTCGCCGAGGTTGGCGTGGTAGTTGGGCGCGACGGTTTTTGCCCCGCCCGGCGCGGCTGAACGCGACGCGGTGGAGGCTGCCGACATCCCGGGCATGCCGCCCATGCCGGGCGCGGCGGTCGAGGTCTCGGACTTCGCGGGTGCGCCGTCGTCGCTCGTGGGGGAGAGCATGTCGCCCGCCGTGTAACTGAAGACGCGGCCCATGCCGGCCTTGTGGTGATAGAGGAGATGGCAATGAAACAGCCAGTCACGCTCTTCGTTGGCGTAGAACTCGATCACGCGGCGGCTCATCGGTGGCACGTCCACGGTGTGTTTGAGCGGCGCAAACTCGGCGGGCACTCCGTTGGGCATGAGCAGGCGGAAGAAATGCCCGTGCAGGTGCATCGGGTGGTGCATCATGGTGTCGTTGGCGAGGACGACGCGGAGCTTCTCGCCACGCTTCACCGGGATGACATCGGCTTCGTCCAAGGTCTTGCCGTTGATCGACCAAAGGTAGCGCCACATGTCGCCGGTGAGGCGCAACGTGATTTCGCGGGCCGGCGCATCGGCGGGCAAGGTCGTGGGGGCGACGGCACGGAGGCGGTGGTAGGGCGGAAGCGGGCGGGGCAACTCTTCGGCGAGCGCTTCCTCATCGGTCGCGTTACCGTCGGCCTCCATCAGGCCAAGGATGGCGTCCATCGCGTCGTCCATGCTGTAGGGATTGAGCGGGCCGGGCGCGGGGGCCGGGCGCACGTCTGCGGCACCGGCGTCGCCGAGAAGGAGAGAGGCGTGGCCGGAATTATCCTGCGCGGTGGCACGCACCTCCCAAGCCAGACCGGCAGGCGCATCGGCGGGGATGGTGACGAGCACGTCGTAAGTTTCGGCCATGCCGATGAGCAGGCGATTTTGGCGAATGGGCGTCACCTCCATACCGTCGGCGGCGATGATGGTAAGCGGGCCGGTGGCCGCGCTGAGATAAAAGTAGCTGGCGGCGGCGGCGTTGATGACCCGCAAGCGCACGGTCTCGCCGGGGCGGGCGGCGAGCGACTGGCGCACTTGCCCGTTCACGAGAAAGGCGTCGTAAGCCACATCCGAAATATCCATCGCGGGCAGGCGCGCTTTTTCCCGGTCGAGATACTCGCGCAAATGACCGGAGCGCCACGCACCCCAGAGCGATTGCGCGGTGCCTTTGCGCAACGAATACCACTCGCTGCCGCGCAACAGCGTGCGCATGACTTCGGTCGGACTTTCGTTAGTCCAATCGGATAGCACCAGCACCTCCTCGCGGTCGATTTTGGGGATGTCGGTGCGCGCCGGAGTGCCGGCCTTTGGCTCGATTACGATACTGCCGTAAACGCCGCGCTGCTCCTGTAGGCCGGTGTGGCTGTGATACCAATAAGTGCCGCTGTGCTTAAGCAGAAACTCGAAGGTGCGCGATTCGCCGGCCTTGATCGGCGGCGTGGTGATGTAGGGCACGCCGTCTTCCAGATTGGGAACGAGCAGGCCGTGCCAGTGGACGGAGGTCTCCTCTTTCGCGAGGCGGTTGTTGACATGGATGCGGGCGACCTCGCCCTCGCGAAAGCGCAAGGTGGGGCCGGGAGCGGAGCCGTGGGGCGTGGGCGCACGCACCGGCTTGCCGGGGGGAGACAACATGGTGTCGGCGATGTCGAGGGAGTATTCGACGATGGGCGCGTCGGGGTAGAGCTGCGAGGCCTTTGGCTCAAGTTCACGCAGAGCGAAGGTGTCGCCGCCCTTGCCGCCGCAAGCGGTGCAAGCAAGAGCAAGGGATGGAACGAAGATCCCCAAGGCGGTGATCAAAACGGCGCGGCAGGCAAACATGGGAAAAGATAAACGGTTATTCGGAAGGATTAAAGTAGTCTTCGCCCCACACCATCAGCGCCCCGAGATGGGCGGCGGCGGAGAGGAAGAGGGCGGTTGACCAGACAGCGGAACGGCGCAACCAGCGGCCACCCGGAGTCGCGGCGTTGGCGTGGCGATGCGCGATCCACGCCGCGCCGCCCGCCATCACGGTGGCCGTGATGCCCAGCCAGCGATGCCAGGTGAGCGCCCAACGCAGGGACGGGCGGGGGTAAGATTCCAAGGCAAACACCCAACCCGTCACGCTGGAGGCCACGGCCCCGAGAGCCCCGACCAAAAGCAGGAACGGAACGAGTTGCGCGAAGGCCGGACGATCCCATTTCAGGCGCACCGCCTCCACGGCGGCGGCCAGCAGGATAAGCGCGATGGGGAAATGCAGCACCAGCGGGTGCAGGCGGCCGAAGAGTTGGGTGAAGTCCATGGGGATAAAGTCGGGCGTTGGGAATCAAGGTAAGCTGACAAAGACCCAGGTTGGCCGTTGGCGGAGCGGCCAACCTGGGGCGATGTGAACGGCGCGTGCGCCGAGGCGGGAGCGCCTTTCGTTTTGATCGAGCTTAGTGCGCGTGCCCGGCGTGACCATCGGAAGCGGCCGGCTTCTCGCCCTTGGCTTTCGCGGCGGCGGCATCGTCGATCATCTTGAGATACTTCGCGGGGTCTTTCTTGAAATCTTTCACGCAGCCCTTGCAGCACAGGCGGACGAGGCGGTCGGGTTTGCCCTCTTCCTTATGCACATACTCGATGATGGGGCCCATGTCTCCGGCTTCGAGCTTGTCGCCCGAGACCACGCAGGTGGTCATGGGATAGGCGGCCTTGGATTCGGCGGAGTCGGCACCGGGCATTTTCATGCCGGAGTGATCCGGGGCGGAAGCGGGAGGTGCTTCCTTCTTGTGGCCCTCATGGGCGAACGCGGCATTGGAGGTCGCGCCGAAAGCGGCCAGCGACACGATAAGACCGGCGAGGCCGGCGCGGAGGGAGGAACGAGTTTTCATGGGATGTTTGCGTGAGAAGGACGATATTGTCCTGCCCTCCTTACTCCGCACCCCTTGCGAAACCCTCATCATTTTTTGCGATTTCAAAGTGGTCGCAGGTTCGGCGGTCCCAAAAGGGTCGCAGGAGCCCCCCATAGGGCGCCTCCCCGTATCCCCATCAGCGCATCGGTAGCACAACCTCTATCGCGTAACCCATGCTTGGAATACGGTGGACCGTCGGCGGCCCTCGAACTGAGCGGAAGACTTCGCCCGAGCCCGCCTGGAAAAATTACAACGTTCACCACCGGAGATAAATACCATGACACACGAAAAATATCAGGACTGTATCGCGGCCTGTCAGGCCTGCTTGGTCGAGTGCGAGCACTGCGCCGTCGCTTGTCTAAACGAAAAAGACGTCGCCATGATGGCGGAGTGTATTCGCCTCGACATGTCGTGCGCGCGGGTTTGCGCCTTGGCGGTGGGGGAAATGGCGGGGGGCTCGCGCTTCGCGGAGCGGGCGTGCGAGCTCTGCGCCGAAGTGTGCGAGGAGTGCGGCGCGGAGTGCGCGCGCCACCAAGCGGACCATTGCCAAAGTTGCGCCGAAGCCTGCCGCCGCTGCGCCGCCGCCTGCCGGGATATGGCAGGCGCGTCGAGTCAGGCGCGCTAACCCCAAGCGATCACCCTGAGCCAATATACGACCATGAAACTAAATCGCCGCTCCTTCGTGAGCCTCTGTGTCGCCGCCTTCGTCTTTGCTTCAAGCTCCTTCGCTGCGGCACCGGCGCCAGAACGAGATCAACGCCGCTTTGAGGTCGGCTTTCTCCGCATGATGATCGACCACCATTACGGCGCGGTTAAAATGTCGGAACTTTGCGACGGTCGCACCGTTCACGACGAACTCCATGAGATGTGCGACAGCATCAAGGCGATGCAAACGGCGGAAATCCAAACAATGCAGGGCTGGCTTCAGACATGGTATGGAGTGACCCACGAGCCTCGTTTGGATCAACGGACCCGCAAGCAAATCGAGCGGCTAGCGCGTCTAACCGGTGAAGAGTTTGAAAAGTCCTACATGACGACGATGATTCAGCATCACTCGATGGCCGCGAAAATGGCGATAGATTGCCTGAACCAAGCTTACCATGCCGAGATGCTGAACATGTGCGCGGAGATGTTAGCGATGCAGGGGGACGAGATCGTCCAATTGCGAGTCTGGCTCCAGCAGTGGTATGGAATTGCCGACCCGGATCGTCAGGATCGAAAGTAGCGCCGCCTCAATTTCGACCACAAGCCCGGGAGTGTTCCCGGGCTTTTTCGTGTTCGGCCTCACGGCGTGCGTTATCCGCACAAGCAGTGTAAGGTTCTCTGATTCCTTCCGTCTATTTAGGCATGAACGCAAATTCTCACTCCAGTAAAACCGGCAAAGACAAAGACAGTCACGATTGCCATGGGCACGTCGCGTCCCATTCCGACAAACATGAACCACCCGCCGATCACTCTTGCCCCCATGGTCATGGCCACGACGGCCACCACCACGACGCCGACGTGAAACCCTCGGCCTCGGCCAAATATTTTTGTCCGATGTGTGCCGGTGTTGAATCCGACAAGCCAGGCGACTGCCCCAAGTGCGGCATGGCGCTGGAGCGAAACCCCGCTTTCGTCGGCGGCGGGAAAACGATCTACACCTGCCCCATGCACCCGGAGGTGCGCCAGGATCATCCCGGCGACTGCCCGAAATGCGGGATGCCGCTGGAGCCCGTTCAGGGCGGCGAGGCCGCGGATGAGGACGACGACGGCGAACTGAACAAACTTGCGCGCAAACTCTGGATCGGCGGCGCACTCGCGCTTCCCGTGCTCATCTCCGCGATGGCGGGCATGGTCGGCTTCTCGCTTGAAGGTGAAGCAGCAACCTGGCGGCGCTGGGGCGAGTTCATCCTCTCCACGCCGGTGATTTTCTGGGCCGGAGATTTTATCTGGCGACGCGCGTGGAACTCGCTCCGCCATCGCAGCGCCAACATGTATACGCTCCTCGGGCTTGGTATCGGCGCGGCTTACGTGTTCAGCGTCGTGGCGTTGCTCGCGCCCAATCTCTTCCCGCATGAGATGCGGCATGGGGGCGAGACGGGCCTCTATTTCGAGGCAGCGGCCATCATCACCGTTCTGGCGATCTTCGGCGAATACCTGCAAGAGCGCGCCCGTCGTCGCACCGGGCAGGCCGTGAAAGCGTTGCTCGGACTTGCGCCTAAAACCGCCCGCCGCGTCGTCGATGGAAAAGACGAGGACGTGCCATTGGATCGCATCGACGTCGGCGACTTGCTGCGCGTGCGACCGGGTGAAAAGGTGCCGCTCGACGGCGTGCTCATCGAGGGCCGCAGCAACGTCGATGAATCCATGCTCACCGGTGAGCCGTTGCCGGTGGAGAAGGCCACCGGCGACCGCGTGATCGGCGCCACGTTCAACCAGACCGGAGGCTTCGTGATGCGCGCCGAGAAAGTCGGCTCCGACACCCTCCTCGCGCAGATCGTGCAACTGGTCGCGCAGGCCCAGCGCAGCCGTGCGCCCATCCAAGCCCTCGCCGACCGCGTATCGTCCTATTTCGTGCCAGGCGTCATCGCCATCGCGGTGCTTACCTTTGCGGCGTGGATGTTCTGGGGGCCGGAACCCCGGCTCGCTTACGCCATCGCGAATGCCGTGGCCGTGCTCATCATCGCCTGCCCGTGCGCACTCGGCCTCGCCACGCCGATGTCGATCATGGTCGGCGTGGGCCGGGGCGCGCAGCACGGCGTGCTCATCCGCGATGCCGCCGCGCTCCAACGCGCCGAAAAAGTCACCCACCTCGTCACCGACAAAACCGGCACCCTCACGCAGGGCCGCCCGGAACTTTCAGGACTGCATGCCGACGCAGCCGTCGGTGAAGAACGTCTGCTGGCGTGGACTGCGGCTCTGGAATCCGGCAGCGAACATCCGCTCGCCCACGCCGTCGTAAAGGCGGCCGAAGCGCGCAAGCTCACCCTCCCGCGCGTCGAGGGATTTGCCTCCATCACCGGCGCGGGTGTCACCGGTCGCATCGACGGAAAGTTCGTGCGCGTCGGCAAACGCGAGTGGCTCAAAAAAGAAGGGGTCGAGATCCCCGCCGACTTCGATGCGCAGGCCGAACGCCTGCTCGCGGAAGGCGGCACGGTGATCTGGATTTCGTTCGATCAAAAAGCAGCGGGCCTGCTCGCCCTCACCGATTCGATCAAGGCCACCACAGCCGAGGCGATCCGCCAGCTCCATGCGCTGGGCCTGAAAGTCGTCATGCTCACCGGCGACCATCCCACCACCGCCAACGCCGTGGGCAAGAAACTCGGTATTGACGACGTGTGCGCCCAACTCGCGCCCGAAGACAAGCACCGCATCATCGAGGAACTGCGCCGTTCAGGTGCCGTCGTCGCGATGGCGGGCGACGGTATCAACGACGCTCCCGCGCTTGCCGCCGCCGATGTCGGCATCGCGATGGGCACCGGCACCGATGTCGCCATCGAGAGCGCGGGCATCACTCTCGTAAAAGGCGACCTGCGCGGCATCGTGAGCGCCCTCGTGCTGAGCCGGGCGACGATGAAGAACATCCGGCAAAATCTCTTCTTCGCCTTCATATACAACACGGCCGGCGTGCCGCTGGCGGCGGGTGTCTTGTATCCGCTCACCGGATGGCTGATGAATCCCATGATCGCCGGCGCGGCTATGGCCCTGAGCAGCGTCTCCGTGATCGGCAACGCCCTTCGCCTCCGCAACGCGCG
>JACCDU010960476.1_pt1 | contig 10115 bp, 6 predicted proteins | sample 7446081 | NCBI WGS metagenome assembly JACCDU01 (sample SAMN15323447, study PRJNA562643) | freshwater metagenome | isolation source: river surface water | place: USA:Blue River Watershed | collected 2017-08-17
CCTCGGTCGCGGGGGAGTCGATATCCACTACGAGCAGTCCCTCGGTGAACCGTGCGGCGCGCGCTAACAGGTTTCCGTCCGCAGAGACCACCATGGAATCACCATCGAACACGAGGTCATCCTGGCCGCCCACGAGGTTGACGTACAACAGCGGGGCGCCGATTTCTTCGGCCCTTGTCGACACCAAATCGAAGCGTCCGTCGTCCTTTGCGCGGTCGAAGGGGGAGGCATTGATGACGACCACCGCATCGAGTTCCAGTTCGGTCAGCGCCGCGACGGGCCCCTCGACGCGCCACAGGTCTTCGCAGATCAGGAAACCCGTACGACAACCGCCCAAATTGAGGGTCAGGGTCGTGTGTCCGGGGATGAAGACGCGTGTCTCGTCGAACACCGAATACGTGGGGAGGTGGTGCTTGTTGTAGGTGTCAACAACGACCCCGTGCATCAGAACAGCCAACGAGTTATGGGCGCGCGCGCCTCCGATCTGTTCGTGATCGGCCGCCGAGATATAGCCGACGACGACGGCCAGCGTGCCGAGTCCCTCGGCCTCCAGTTGGTTCGCGGTGCGCACCAGAGCCGCCTCACTCGACGCGATGAAACTGGGGTGCGCGGCGAGGTCCTCGACGGGGTAACCCGTCAGAACCATTTCGGGGAAAACGACCACCGATGCGCCGCGTTCGTGGGCCTGCTGAACCGTGTCAATGACGAGGTCAACATTGCCCGCAAGGTCGCCAACAATGGGGTTTACCTGGGCGAGGGCGAAGCGAATTCTCGACATACCAAGTAGCCTAGTATCAGCATCCAATCCGAAGGAGTTCCCATGGATAAGCAGCAGGAGTTTGTGCTTCGCACCATCGAGGAGCGGGGCGTCAAATTTGTGCGACTGTGGTTCACCGACGTCAGCGGAACCCTCAAGAACGTGGCGTTGGCCCCGGCTGAGGTTGAAAGTGCTTTTGCCGAAGGATTGGGTGTCGACGGGTCCAGCGTCGAGGGTCTGACCCGAGTGTACGAGGCCGATGTTCTGCTGCATCCGGACCCCACTACCTTCCAGGTGCTGCCGTGGCGCGGTTCCGTCGACCCCACCGCTCGTATGTTCTGTGACATCACGACTCCCGATGGGCAGCCCGCTGCCGCCGATCCGCGCCATGTGTTGCGAAGGGTGCTGGCCAAGGCCGCGGACATGGGTTTCACGTTCTATACCCACCCCGAAATCGAGTTTTACCTGTTCAAGACCAACGACGCCGCGAACCCCATTCCCGTGGACAACGCCGGGTACTTCGACAACGTTCCCGGTGGCACGGCACACGATTTCCGCCGTAACGCCGTGCGCCACCTCGAAGACCTCGGAATTTCGGTGGAATTCAGCCACCACGAGGCCGGCCCCGGCCAGAACGAAATCGATCTGCGATACGCCGATGCTCTGACGACGGCCGACAACATCCAGACCTTCCGCACCGTCATCAAAGAGGTTGCCATCGAACAGGGTGTGTACGCGACCTTCATGCCCAAGCCCCTGCAGGAGCATCCCGGCAGCGGAATGCACACCCACATGTCGCTGTTTGAGGGCGACTCGAACGCGTTCTTCGATCCCAGTGCGCCCTACAACCTGTCAAAGACGGCCCGTCACTTCATGGCCGGAATCCTCACGCACGCCCACGAAATCACCGCGGTGACGAACCAGTTCGTGAACTCGTACAAGCGCCTCTGGGGCGGCGCCGAGGCCCCGTCCTACGTCACTTGGGGCCACAACAACACCTCGGCACTGCTGCGGGTGCCCATGTACAAGCCGGGCAAGGAACAGTCGGTGCGCATCGAGTACCGCGGAATTGACTCCGCGGCGAACCCGTACCTCGCCTACGCCTTGTTGCTGGCCGCCGGTCTCAAGGGCATCGAGGAGGGCTACGAGCTTCCCGCTGAGGCCGAGGGTGATATCGCCGCGATGTCGTCGATCGAGCGCCGCGCCTTGGGGTATCGTCCGTTGCCCGAGAGCCTCAACCGAGCGCTGACCGCCATGGAGGAAAGCGAACTGGTCGCCGAGACCCTGGGCGAAAAGGTTTTCAACTACGTGCTGCGCAACAAGCGACGCGAGTGGGCGTCGTACCGGTCCCAGATCACCCCGTGGGAACTGGAATCCAACTTCCGCCAGCTGTAAACGATGTCCGCTGTTCCCAGCCTGTCGGCTCTCGCGCGAATCGGCTTTGCCGAGCTGTCCTTGTCGAGAGACGCCGTGGTGTCCGAGGGGTGGAATCCGGAAATATTCGCGGTTGCGGCGAGCCCCGATCGAGCGCTGGCGGGAATTCGACGTTTTCGCGAGGCTGCCCCCGAGCTGTGGGACGAGGTCCAGCAGGACGAGCCGTGGCGTGACCGTCTGATCCGCGTCATGGGCGTCAGCGACGGCATGGTGGATTTCCTGTGCCGTCAGCCCGGTTCGGTTCGAGCGCTACGCGAGACCTTAGACTTTCCGCCCACGGCCACGCACTACACCGACCATCTGGTCTCTGTGGCGATCAAATCCTCGAATCCCGAACGCGATATCCGCGTGGCGTACCGCACGCTTCTGGCTCAGCTGATCGAGTGGGATACCCGCGCCGACAACCCCGACGCCATTGTGGACACGGTGGCCGCCGCCCTGTCGGACCTTGCCGGGGCAACCCTCGAGGCGGCGCTCGTGGCGGCCCGCGCCTCGGCGCCATTTCCCTCCGACGAACTCGCCGCAACCACTCTTGCCGTGATTGGCATGGGCAAGGCGGGCGCCCGTGAACTGAACTACATCTCGGATGTCGACGTGATCTTTGTTGCCGGTTCCGTGGGTGACGACATTGAACAGCACCGGGCGCTGCACATCGCAACCCACCTGGCGCAGTCCTTGACCCGCATGCTCAACGACGCCGGAATCGAACCGCCGTTGTGGGAAATTGACGCAAACCTGCGGCCCGAGGGGAAAAAGGGCGCACTGGTGCGCAGCGTCGAATCACATCGCGCCTATTACGACCGCTGGGCACAGAACTGGGAATTCCAGGCATTACTCAAGGCGCGTCCCATGGCCGGCGATCCCACCGTGGCGGCGGAATACATGGCCGCGGTCACCCCGTTTGTGTGGTCCGGGTCATCCCGATCGGGCTTTGTGGAGTCCGTCCAACAGATGCGCGAACGCGTGACCGCACACATTCCCGTCGACGAGGTCGATGTCCAGATCAAGCTGGGTCCCGGCGGACTACGAGACGTCGAATTCACCGTCCAGCTGCTGCAGATGGTGCACGGCAAAGACGACGAGTCGGTTCGGGTTCGGGATACCCTGACCGCCCTGCGCCGACTCGCGGAGGAAGGCTATGTGGGCCGGGACGAGGCTGCCGTGTTCGCCGACTCGTATCGCCGTCTGCGCGTGCTGGAACACCGTGTGCAGCTGAGTGCACTGCGCCGAACCCACCTGATGCCGCGCGACCCCGAGTCGCTGCGTGTTCTGGCGCGTGCCGCACGTCACGGTGAGTCGGGTGAGGCCCTCGTGGCCGACTGGAACACCATCAAGACCACGGTGCGGTCATTGCACGAACGACTTTTTTATCGGCCGTTGCTCGCGACCGTTGCCTCGCTGGGCGATGACAGCCTGGCGTTGACGAACGAGCAGGCCGAGGCGCGCCTCGCCGCAAGCGGATTCCGCGACCCCGCGGGTGCCCTGCGCCACATTGCCGCGCTGACCGGCGGAATCCAACGACGAGCCCACATTCAACGCAACATGTTGCCCGTTCTCTTGCACTGGATGACCGAGGGTACCGACCCCGATTCCGGTCTGGCATCGTTCCGTGCGATCAGCGATTCGCTGGGGGAAACCCCCTGGTACCTGCGCATGCTGCGCGACAGTGCCGGTGCCGCACAGCGACTGTCCCGCGTTGTGACGATGTCGCGATTCGTGTCCCAGCTGTTGGAGCGTGTTCCTGAATCCGTGGCGTGGTTGGACGACGACGCACAACTGGTTCCCCGGCAGTTGTCGGAACTCGACGACGAGATTTCCGCGATTGTGGCGCGGCACGAGGATTCCGCCGTCGCGGCGAAGGCCATTCGAGGCGTGCGTCGTCGCGAACTGTTGCGCGTGGCTCTGGCCTCGGTGCTCGACCTCATCGAAATCGAAGGTCTCGGTGTCGCACTCACGGACATCTCGACGGCGACGATTCGGGGTGCCGTGGAACTTGCCCGCCGCGATGTGGAGGGCATCGAGTTTGCTGTCATCGGAATGGGCCGATTCGGAGGCTCGGAATTGGGCTTCTCGTCCGATGCCGACGTTCTGTGGGTATTCCGTGACATCGGTCTGGGAGCCGAGGCCCACAGGGCTGCAGAGCGCATTGTGCGCCGCGTGAATGAGTTCACCGAGGACATGCGGTTCCCCCTGGACATCGATGCGAACCTGCGCCCCGAGGGCAAGAACGGACCGATTGTGCGGTCCCTTGACGCGTACCGCGCGTACTACGAACGCTGGGGTGACACATGGGAGACCCAAGCCCTCGTGCGCTCGCGCCCGATCGCGGGCGACGAATCCCTGCAACGCGATTTTGATGCCATGGCCGACGCCCTAAGGTACACACACCCGTTGTCCGACAACGGCTTACGCGAAATCCGGCGCATCAAGGCGCGGGTGGAAACCGAACGACTACCCCTGGGCGAGGACCCGAACCGCAACCTCAAACTGGGCCGGGGATCACTCAGTGATGTGGAATGGTTGGTCCAGGTCATCCAGCTGAAACACGGCGAAGAATTCGAGGCGCTGCGCACGCCCTCGACCCTGTCGGCCCTTGCCGCAGCCGTTGACAACGGAATCCTCGCAGAGGCCGATGCGACGACACTTCGCGACGCCTGGTTGATGGCGTCACGAATTCGGTCCGCGATCACGTTGTGGTCCGCGCGAAACTCGGATGCTCTGACCACGAACACCCGGGAACTCGAGGGAATCGCTCGCGTGATGGCATATCCCGCGGGATCCGCCCGGCAGTTCGAGGACGACTATTTGCGCATCGCCCGCCGTGCGCGGCAGGTGTTTGAGCGCCTGTTTTATCCCGCGGTGTAACCCCCACATACAAAACTGGGGCCGCCTTTCGGCAGCCCCAGTCCTGAACGAGATCCCTTAGCAGGAGAAGGTGGTCTCGTATTCGAAGGGGTGAGGGCGCTGAGCCGAGGGCAGAACCTCGGTGCGGCGCTTGAGCGAAATCCACTCGTCGATGAGGTCCTTGGTGAAGACGCCACCCTTGAGCAGGAACTCGTGGTCGTTCTCGAGTGCGGTCAGAGCCTCATCGAGCGAACCGGGAACCTGGGGGATGAGCTTGGCTTCCTCGGGGGGAAGTTCGTACAGGTCCTTGTCGACGGGTACGTGGGGCTCGATCTTGTTCTGGATTCCGTCCAGACCAGCCATCAACTGCACAGCGAACGCGAAGTACGGGTTCGATGCAGCGTCGGGTGCGCGGAACTCGATGCGCTTGGCCTTGGGGTTGGTTCCCGTGATGGGGATACGGATCGCTGCCGAACGGTTACCGGCCGAGTAGACCAGGTTGACGGGGGCTTCGAAGCCCTTGACCAGGCGGCGGTACGAGTTCATCGAGGGGTTGGTGAACGCGAGGATTGCGTCAGCGTGCTTGAGCACACCACCGATGTACCAGCGAGCGACGTCCGACAGGCCTGCATATCCGGTCTCGTCATAGAAGAGGGGCTTTCCACCGAGCCACAGCGACTGGTGGGTGTGCATTCCCGAACCGTTGTCGTTGTAGAGAGGCTTGGGCATGAAGGTTGCGACCTTGCCGTATTCGCTGGCGACGTTCTTGACGATGTACTTGAACTTCAGGATGTCGTCAGCCGAGCGAACCATGGTGTCGAACTTGTAGTTGATTTCGGCCTGGCCACCGGTGCCCACCTCGTGGTGGCTGCGCTCGACCTCGAGGCCAGCCTCGTCCAGCAGCAAGCAGATGGCGTCACGAATGTCGGCCTGCTTGTCGATGGGGCTGACGGGGAAGTAGCCGCCCTTGAAGGGGGTCTTGTTTCCGAGGTTGGGGGTGCCGTCGAGCTCCTGCTTGCGGCCGGTGTTCCAGACGCCCTCGTCCGAGTCAACTTCGTAGAACGAGTTGTTCGATGCGACGTTGTAACGGACCGAGTCAAAGATGTAGAACTCTGCTTCGGGTGCGAAGAATGCGGTGTCGGCGATGCCGGTCGACGCGAGGTACTTCTCGGCCTTCTTGGCAACCTGACGGGGGTCGCGGTGGTAGATCTCGCCGCTGCGGGGGTTGTAGATGTCGAAGATCATGATGAGGGTGCGCTCGACGCGGAAGGGGTCGAGGTATGCGGTGGTCACATCGGGGATCAGCTGCAGGTCGCTCTCTTCGATGCCCTGGAAGCCACGGATGGACGAGCCGTCAAAGAGCTGTCCGACCGAGAAGAACTCGAGGTCGACGGTCTTTGCGGGAATGTTGAAGTGCTGCTGGATACCGGGGAGGTCGGTGAAGCGAATGTCGAGGAACTTGACGTCCGTGTCCTTGATGAAGGCAAGGACCTCTTCGGGGGTCTTAAACATGCATGTCTCCTGCTGTTGTGGGTGGATGTGCTGCTGCACTCTTTAATCGTACTGACGCAGGTAAACCGGGAGTCACCGAAATGTTTCGAGCATGTTACAAGGTAGGCTGGAGCGATGACGGATTGGCCTGGACGTAACCTTGGATGCCCCGAATCGGGATCGGGTTCGCTCGTACCCCTGTCCCGGCGAGTGGGGGCCTTGGCCATCGACTGGGCCGCGGCGTACCTCATCACCTCTGCATTCTTTGGCGGGGATTCACTCGTCATGACCCTGGTTTTCGCCGTCGAATCGGCCGTGTTGGGTGCGTTCCTGGGCGGAACCTTTGGTCATCTCGTGTGGGGAATGCGCGTGCGGGGACTGGCCGGTCCGGTGCCCTGGTGGAAGTTTGTCGTACGCGCAGTCCTAGTATCGCTCGTCATTCCCGCAATTTTCATGGATGAAAACAACCGAGGGCTGCACGATCGAATTCTCGTGACAGCCCTCGTTCGGCGTTAAGCCGCAGAGTTAGCGAGGCTTGGGAGCCCGCATCTTGGTGGGGTCAATTCCCTTGGGAATCGACGACAGTGGGCTCTTGGTCATCGACGCGAGGCGGCTGGCGACGACCTGCTGCTCGGCGCGGTTGACACCCTTGGGCAGGGCGTACAGGGCCTTGGTCATGTCGTGAATGCGCAAACCCTCGGTTCCCACGTGGATGATGGTGATGGGCACACCGGGAACGATACGAGCCGCTTCCTTGCGTGCATCCTCGCCCAGTGTGGCAACACGCGACACGGCGCCCTCGGTGATGATGACGATTCCGGGACGGCCGACCGCACGATACACAGCGTCCTGCTGCTTGGTGATGCGGATCGGGGTCTCGTTCGCGACCCACGACCGACGAATCGAGTTCTTGAGGATTGCGCCCACGGCACCGGGCTGACCGTTCAGCTGGTTGTAGACCATCTTCTGTGCCAGACGGCCGAGGACGATCAACACGACGAGTACACCGGTGACGAGGCCGAGGGTCACCCAGAGGATCGAACCGATGGGGTCAGCGTTCAGGACAGCGACGGCGATACCCGCACCGAGGGGTGCGAGCAGCGACAGCATCAAAATCGGGACTGCGGTGCGATCCGACTTGCGGACCATGGTGAAAACGTCGATCAGCTGACGGAAAGTTCCGTTGCCCTTACGCGTGCGTGCCATGCTGTGTCTTTCTAGTAGCCGAGGTCAGACTGCGAGAACGCGCCCTCTTCGAGGCGAGCCTTGACGGTTCCCAGGAAGCGTGCGGCGTCGGCGCCGTCGATGATGCGGTGGTCGTACGACAGGGCCAGGTACACCATCGAACGAATGGCGATCGATTCCTGACCGTCTTCGGTTGCCACGACGACGGGGCGCTTGACCACGGCACCGAGGCCGAGGATGGCCGACTGGGGGAGGAACACCACGGGGGTGTCGAACAGTGCGCCACGCGAACCGGTGTTGGTCAGCGTGAAGGTTCCACCGGCCAGCTCGTCGGGTCCCAGCTTGTTGTCGCGGGTGCGAGCGGCGAGGTCGGCGATTTCTGCGGCGAACTGAGCGATGGTCTTGCCCGCGGCGTTCTTGACGACGGGGGTCAGCAGGCCACGCTCGGTGTCAACGGCGATCGAGATGTTCTCGGTCGCGGGGTAGACGATTTCGTCGCCCTCGACGGTGCAGTTGATGATGGGGAACGCCTGCAGTGCCTCGACGGTTGCCTGGGCAAAGAAGGGCAGGAAGCTGAGCTTGTTGCCCGTCTTTGCGAGGAAGTCGTTCTTGATTGCGTCGCGCAGACGTGCCACAGCGGTGACATCGACCTCGACCACGGTGGTCAACTGAGCGGTCGACACCATCGAGGCGACGGCACGTTCAGCAACGACCTTGCGCAGGCGGGTCATGGGCACGCGAGTTCCACGCAGAGGCGAAACCTCGAGAGCGGCACGGGCGGCAGGAGCGGACGACTGACCCGCAGCGGCGGCCTGGATGTCCTCGCGGCGGATACGTCCACCGATTCCCGTGCCGACGACCGATGCCAGGTTGACACCAGCGTCGTTGGCGAACTTGCGAACGATGGGGGTGACGTACGGTGCGCCAGCGTGCGAGGTGACGGGTGCTGCTGCAGCAACAGGAGCAGCAGGTACAACGGGGGGAGCCGCAACGACAGGAGCCGCTACGACGGGGGGAGCCGCAACAACGGGTGCGGCGACGACCGGAACCTCGACGACGGGAGCTGCGGGTGCAGCTTCCGCAACGGGCTCGGCGACAACAGCGGGTGCGGCCGGAGCTGCTGCTGCAGCACCACTGCCATCACCGATGCGAACCAGCGGCGAACCCACGGGTACGACATCGTCTTCCTGCGCAAAGATTTCCTCGATCACACCGGCGATGGGCGACGGGATTTCGGTGTCAACCTTGTCGGTCGACACCTCCACAATGGGCTCGTCCACGGCGACAGTGTCACCGACGTTCTTCAGCCAGCGAGTGATAGTTCCCTCGGTGACGCTCTCTCCGAGGGCGGGGAGGTTAACGATTTCAGCCATGATGTTCTTTCTCTCGTGGATTCTTAGAGGGCGTGCAACGGCTTGCCCGCGAGGGCAAGGAACGCTTCGCCAAGAGCTTCGTTCTGGGTGGGGTGTGCGTGGATGTGCGGAGCAACGTCCTCGGGGTGTGCTTCCCAGTTGACCACCATTTGTGCCTCACCGATCAGTTCGCCAACGCGAGCGCCGATCATGTGAACACCGACGACGGGACCGTTCTTTACGCGAACGACCTTGACCGAACCCGCAGTCTCGAGGATGTGGCTCTTGCCGTTACCCGCGAGGTTGTAGTCGTACGATTCGACGGCGTCATCGCCGTGAACGGCCTTGGCCTTGGCTTCGGACAGGCCGACCGACGCGACCTCGGGGTCCGAATAGGTGACCTTCGGGATGTTGAGGTCGCTGACCACGACGGGGTTGAGGCCGGCGATTTCCTCGGCCACAAAGATGCCGTGCTGGTAACCGCGGTGTGCCAGCTGCAGGCCGGGAACGATGTCACCCACGGCGAACACGCCAGGGACGTTGGTGGCCAGACGTTCGTTCGTGATGACGAAACCGCGGTCCATGGTGATTCCGACGTTCTCGAAGCCGTTGTTGGCGGTGGCGGGGCCACGACCGACGGCGACGAGCAGAATGTCACCCTCGATGGTTTCGCCGTTTTCCAGGGTCACGACGACGCCGTTGTCATCCTGGGTAACGCTCTGGAAGCGAACGCCCAACTTGAACTCGATGCCGCGCTTGCGGAAAGCACGCTCGAACTGCTTCGAAACCGATTCGTCCTCCATGGGGACGAGGTGGGGCAGGCCTTCGACGATCGTCACCTCGGAGCCCCACGAACGCCACACGCTCGAGAACTCGACGCCGATTACGCCACCACCGAGGACGACCACCTTGCGGGGGACATAGTCGAGGGTGAGTGCTTGCTCGGAGGTCAGCACGCGGCCACCAATTTCCAGTCCAGGCAGGGTGCGCGAGTAGGAACCGGTTGCGAGAACCACGTTCGTGCCGCGCACAACAGTGTCGCCAACCTGAAC
>JACCDU010001764.1_pt1 | contig 10114 bp, 8 predicted proteins | sample 7446081 | NCBI WGS metagenome assembly JACCDU01 (sample SAMN15323447, study PRJNA562643) | freshwater metagenome | isolation source: river surface water | place: USA:Blue River Watershed | collected 2017-08-17
CACCTCGCCGCGCATTCTTCCTTCGGCGCTTACTTCTCGCCGTTGTTCTTCGTGAACACTGGTTGCGCGGACAAGATCATAGCCTCGCCGCGATGCAACGCACACGATTCTGTTTTCAAGGACGGCAACAAAAAGTTCAAAGTCGCGTTGGGGTCGGACATCATGCAGTCGTAGTCATCCGCCTTGATTCCGTGATGGGAATCAGGGTGCATCAACACGTAGCGCGCAAAGGACAACCCCAACAGGTTGTTTTCCCAATTCACCTGCGCAAACGCCTCCAATGCGAAGGATCGCTGCACCGTGGTGCCGGCCTGATTGCGAAACGTAATGCTGCACTGCAAGACGTGGAACCGCGAACGCTCGGGCCACTTGGCTTTGGCGATGCGATCCAACTCTTCGCGGTCGGCGCCGATGCAGGACGACGGCAAGAACAACACCCATCGTTTTGCGCAGTTAGGTACCTGTTTCACACGCACCATAAACGAGGGATGCACGTCGTTGTAGCACACCAACTGGTCCGTGGCGGCAGGCGGAAATCGACGCATCCATTGCTTCTCGCAAAAACTCACCCAGTACAGCACTTGGTACCCGATCGCATCCAAAGGCAAGTATGGTCGCAATGTCGTATAGGCGGACACGCCAACCAAGCGCATTGTGCTCGCCAGCGATGGACTCAACCTCAACATCGACCCGACTATCACGACGCCCAGGCATTTACCGAAGAACAGCCCCCAACCCAGCATGAAGACGAACCCTGAAACAATTGAATGTTGAAAAAAAAAGCAGAACAATCAAGAAGTATTGAGAAGAATTGTGATGTGTGTTTGTGTAAGGTTTTAAGTAATTATCGATGGGTATCACACCCCCGTTTTATTGCATTGCATTTGCGAAGGTTGTCTACTGCGGCTACTTCTACTTGCGACACTCTCCTTTTCCATATCCTCACCACTGCTGCAACTATGCGTCCTCGTCGAAGACAGGTTCTCCGTTTTCGAAGTGCCCCACTTGCTCGCCGACGTCGTCGCTTCCTTCATCGCAGAGGTAAATGCCGCCATTTTGTGGATTGTCGGTCAAATAACTGACGCCATCAATCACCACTTCTTCCAACTCTTGCTCTTCCTCCTCTTGGGTTTCCTCCTCTTGGATTTCTTCCTCTTGGGTTTCTTCCGCCGCGCCTGTCGTGGACACGATGGAATCCCGTTGCAATGCGCCATCTACAAGCACGCCGATGCGATCCCCCACCTCTCCGTTGGACAATGCTTCGTAAACCACGGGAGGTGTTGCCGCATCGTTGCAGAAATACATCACGCCATCGATCGACAATTCTGACAACTCTTCCTCTTCTTCTTCTTCCTCTTCCACTGCACCGCCGGCGACATCTCCATCATCTTCTCCATCGTCTTCCGTGACCACAGTGGTTTGTGCGACGGCAATTCCAGAAGGAGGAGAAGGAGAAGCATCCGCGTCAAACACCGCCAGGCCATCCACGAAGCGCCCAACTTTGGCATCGGGATATTCTCCGCTTTCATCAAACGTGTAAATGTCCCCATTGTGTGGGTTGGTGGTAAGGTAGGTCACCCCACCAATGTCTATTTCTTCCCACTCTTCCTCAACGTCATCTTCGACATCCGCTGGTTCCGACTGAGTCGCGGTGGGAGTGATGGTGGGCGTGATTAATTCCTCCGGACGATCAATCACGGTTGCCTCTTCTTCCCCTTCTTCTTCCACATCTTCCCCTTCTTCTTCCACATCTTCCCCTTCTTCTTCCACATCTTCTTCCCTGTCCACAACGTTCATAGTCGCATCGCACCCATCGTCTTCCTCGTGGTCTCCATCAAGTTTGTCTTCGTCTCCTTGTGGTGCACAATGAGGAGACGGAGGATTGTCGACGATGCAATAGGACGCATCCTCATCCCCATCCATCTGCTGCGAGGGAAGCAGGGAAGCCGACGCCTGCATCAACTCTTCATCATCTTCTTCTTCTTCTGCTTCTTCTGCTTCTTCTTCTTCTTCTGCTTCCTCTGCTTCTTCCTCTGCTTCTTCTTCATTTGCATCCTCTTGTAAGTGGTTAGATTCAACTGCGGCGGCATCGGTTTCTGCAAATTCCTCCTCCTCTCCCTCCCTCATCTCATCCATCTCTTCTACATCCACTTCCCCCTCGTCGTCCACATCGTCTGTGGCTGGTGCGCGGCGTTGTTTCTTGTTGTGTTCAGAGAAACTGGTGTTTGCGCGTTTACGTTCACTGCGACTGTTTTTCTTTTCTTTGCCCTTTTCCTTGTTCTTTTCCTTGTTCTTTTCCTTTCCTTTCTCTTTCGCTGACTTGGTCTTGTGTTTTTTACTTGCGGTGATGTTGTACAACGTGGCGGCCAAGGGTTTGCGCAACAGTTGAAAGTCGGCATATTGTTCCACGATTTCCGGAAGATGTCGGCCGTCGTCGGTGGCCGTGTCGAAGGAATCGCACAATTTCAGAAAGGTTGCCAACTGACGGCGTGATTGTTTGCCCACCGCATCCTTCAGGCGACCAATCGACGCCATCATGCGCCACAGGAGTTTGGCACAGTCGCGCATCAGCACCCGCCTATTTTCCTCCGGATGACGGCGACCGTCAAGGAGTTCTTCGCGCATCTTGTGCAACACCAGATACATGTGAAACTTGACTGTGTGAAACCGCGCCTGTGCATCTTCCTCCGTCAGGCAAATGTTCCAATGTTGCTCGTAAAAGTAGCGCAGCGTGCGCAGTATGTGCAAATTGGCCACCAATGCGTGCAAATCGCCGATGTCTTCCACGTGCGAATAGTCGTCGATCCAGCGTTCTAACCACACCAATCCTTCGCAGAAGAAGTCGGGTGTGAAGACGGTGGCCTCGCGCATGTCCAGGACTTTGAGCCATGCCGTGAGTTGATCCATCACGGCGGTCCACTCTTCAGACTCTGGGTGGTGCGGATCGTCTGTCAGCGCACGATGGATTCGTTTGCGCAACGTGGTGCACAAGTCGTGTATGGTATTGGTTACGTGCTGAAAGGACTGCTCGTACGTCCACGACGCGGGATGTGCAATGGCATTTTCGCGCGACAACTGGGTATCCTCTTGATTCTCGTCTCCTCCATTCTTCTCCTCCCGCGTGGACGGGGAGGCAGCACGCGTGAATGCGTCCACGACGGCAACCACTTTTGCGCTCGGCTGCGATCGCACACTCACCAGCGAGGACTGTGAAGAACTGCGATACAGATTCCCCCCCATGGCATGGCTGCTCTGGGTAGATGTCGTGCGGCGAAGAGGGGACGAGGTACGCGCGGGTGATGGTGATCTGGTCGGAGACGACGATGGGGATGATGACAGATGCTGCGGTGGTTGTGGCAGATGAGATGATGATGGGTTGTAGTGCATCATGTATTGTGCATGCATGAGTTCTTCCTGTCTCCCCAATCGCGCTTCGATGAGCAGAAATCGACGTTGAATGTCGCGATAGTCATCGTGTGCGTTGGTGGAGATGGAAGTCAATCCTTGTCGGAGTTCCTCGCGGAGTTCATTCATGACCTCCATGTTTCGTCCCAATCGACACAAAAACTCGGTCGTGAGTCCTTCTGCAGCAGAGGATGGCATGGTTGTGCAATGAAAAAAAAAGAAACACTTCCGGTTTGCCTCGACGTGTGTGACGGGAAAAAAAGGTTGTTTTTGTTGCGCGATAAATCGGAAAGAAAAACAACAGATTGAATTATGCGACAAGTGCACACCCCTCCCATCCTCTTCTTGCCCACCCCCCCTCCTCCGCACCACTCCCTCTTCCCCAGTCCCAGACTCCCAAAAAAAAGCACACAAAGAGAGCAACCACCATGCCACGGTACTGTACTTCCACGCGTCCTAGACTCCTAGACTCATAGTCTCCCAGCTTCACATCCGAAAAATCGAAACTTCGAAAATCCGAAAAAGATGGGTGAGCAGAAGACAATTGCGGACATGAAGCGCGAATGGGAAGAAGGCAAAGCAATGCGGGCGGCGGGATCGGCGGGGGCGGGATCGGCGGAGGAGGACTTTGCGGCGCACTATCAACGCCACGCACAACAAGAACGAGAGGCGCAATTGCGCAATCTGCAACGGGCGCAGGAAGCGCAACAACGCGTGATGCAAACGGAGGCGGTGATGCGTCAAACCACCTATTCGCGGGAAGTCGCTGAATCCAAACTGCGCGAACACAACTGGCATGTCACCAACGTTGTGCGTGCATTCATGCGTGATGCGGTTTCCTCCAATGTTTCTTCTTCTTCTTCTTCTTCTTCCGCGTCTTCATCCGCCACGCCATCCAGCGCATCATGTGCTTACACCGCGAACGTAGGCCAAGGTGGTGACATTACACCGGATGGATTGAATCAGTCGATTTATCGCGAACTTCGCCGCTTCATGAACAGTGCCCGCAAAATGTGAGCGCGCGCTCTCCTCCCCCCACTTAAAGAAACTCGGCGAGACACTGGTCCAGCCCACATCAGCGCAACGAAGACACACACAACACACAACACGCTTTTCACACATACTACACACCTCGAAGGAAGGAAGGAAGGACCATGGACATGGATGCGACAGAGACCACGGCGACACCATCCTCCTTCGCCACCAACCATTCGCGCAAAGCACCGTCGCGCAAACGGAAACTTGTTGACACATCCTCTCTCTCTTCAGACCATTTTATTGCCACCGCCGCCGATAGCACCGCCACATCCACGCCCGAATCATCCATCGCCACTCCGCCGGCAGTACCCTCGGAGGCAGCGACGGAAACGGTGACCAAGTCAAGGGCAAAAAAATCGAAAAAGATCAAATCAATCGACCTTCCCGACAACCTGAACAACTTGCGCCAAGAACCTGCAACTGAACACATCGACCTGCCGCAACCATCTCCTGCAGAAGCCATCCCTGGAGAAGAGTTGGTGGCGACATCAACGTCGGCATCGACCAAAGCAACCAAACGACGTCCCGCCAAAACTGCATCCTTGCCAAAGTCCACGAAGGGGACATCGGCCATCGTGAAACCAGTGTTGTCTGGCGCCACGACTATCACCGCCGCCGTTGCATCATCGTCAGCCCCCAACTTCTCCGCAGCAGCAGTAGTGCACAAACCCACGGTCATCTTGCATCTCCGCTGCACCATGGACGATGTGCGCGCCATGGAGGAAGAAATCAACCGGGAAGGATTTGGACATGCCTGTGCGGCGCAATCCAGCTTGTCCTTCCGGACCTTCCGTGCATCGGCGCACCCATCGCTAACCGACGACCCTTCCGTCTCTTCCTCCGCTTGTGCTTCCACTTCCACTTTTACTTCTACTTCCACTTCTTCTTCCGCCGCTGCAGTGGCGGCAACCGTATCGGGAGCAGATGGCCATGGGGAAGTGACAGATTGTGGCGGCGGCGGCGGAAAGAACAAGGTCGCGGCTTCTTGTTCTTCCACTTCGTCCTCTTCTTCGTCCTCCTCTTCGTCCTCCTCCTCCTCCGCGACGACCATGATGGCTGTGCGCCGCCATTGCCGCGTGGGGGTGTTGCTGCAAAGCGGCGGGAGCAGTGAAAGCGACACGGAATCGGAGGAAGCGCGCGACGTGTGGAAGAAATTGAAACAATTGGAGCGCAATTTGCACCAAAACCATGTCTCGCACAAACGCTCCGCCTGTTTCTGGTGCACCTGCGACTTTGACAATCCAGCCATTTTCATCCCGAAATGTTACGTGCGCGACGCGTATGAAGTGTACGGCTGTTTCTGCAGTCCCGAATGCGCGGCCGCCTTTCTGATGCGCGAACACATTGACAGTTCCGCCAAGTTTGAGCGCTATCACATGCTGAACCATCTCTATTCGAAGGTGTACAACTACACCAAAAACATCAAACCTGCGCCAGATCCCTTTCACATGCTGGACAAGTTCTGCGGCAATCTCACCATCCAGGAATACCGGTCGTTGTTGCGCAACGAACGACTCTTCTTGATCGTGGACAAACCTCTCACGCGCGTCTTGCCGGAATTGCACGAGGACAACGACGATTTCATCATCAGTCACAAGATGATTCCCGTGTCTGCCTCTGGCGCATTTGTCTCCTCTTCCGCGGCGGCGCCAACCTCGTCGTTCGCATCCCCTTCCTACGCATCCCATTCCTTCGCCTCCTCCTCATCCTCTTTTCCATCTTCCGCCGCCGCCGCCGCAATGTCTTCCAAGCCATCTTCCATGGCCAGTTCCATTGCCTCCCCCATGTTTGCCGCGATGTCGGCGCCGCCTTCTTGCTCGATGCAGACCGCCAATTCCGCCATGGTTGCCATTGGCGCCCCCACCGCGGCCGCGGGACCAGCCGCCTTTGGTCCGACTTCGTCATCTGCCTATTTGATGCGCCGCGCACCCAAACAAAGCAAAGCCACCATCATGAATGAAAAGTTCGGGTTCAGTGGTGCGACTGCATCGTGCGAATTGCAGGGGGTGCATTGCCGATCATCATACACACAGTGATTGCTTTTACCTGAAAAGTTTCCTTTTTTTTGTCGAGTTACCACAACGACGACACTTTTGGAAGAAAGGATGCAAATCGCGACACCAAGTGGATCAATCAATCGCGTAATGCCGCAACACAACTCCATCGCCGCCGCCGCAACCGCAACCGCCGAGGATGAAGCAGTCAGCAAAGCCGAAGCGCATATTTACTGGAGCAACTACTTTCGAGAGCATTGGAGACAATGGTTGATGTTGTTGTCGGTGTTTGCCATCATATACTGCGTGGATTGCGTCGCCAACATCAATGCGCGCCTGTATGGTGTGACGTCCGCCATTCCAGGGGCACCCGCCGCTGCCACCTCAGCCACTATAGCGACGATCAAGTCGCCGCCGCCTCCGTCTCCGATCTGGAGCGCATGGTGGACATGGTTCCTTGCCCAATGTGCCGCAATCCAAAAAACGGCCCTGCGTCGCAAAGGATCGGGTCGGGTCGCAAAGGGGGGGCGGCGGCGAAATGGATGAGGTGGACATAAACATAAAGAACCGCGTCATCTTTCAGAACAAAAACTCAGACAAGGTCCCATGTCCGGCATCAGCGGCGTCGGTGGTGGTATTGGAAGTGGTGGCATCCTCACTCTGGAGGAGATGCGTCGGTCCGTCTCTGATCCGACAACGATGGGGGAACCGTCGGAGGAATTGGGGTCCCTGCATGTGGTGTTGGGTCCGATGTTTTCGGGGAAAACGACGGAACTCATTCGCCTGCACGCGCGTTGTGTGGCCAGCGGCATTTCGCGATGCGCCGTCAACCATACCTTGGACACGCGCTACGGTGTCGATGGAATTACCAGTCACGGGTTTGCTGGAATGGGAAAGGGCGGAGAGACGGAGACGGAGACCACGACTGTTCCCTGCATTCGCGCAACACAGTTGGCCGAAGTGTGGCACAATCCGGCACATCCGCAGTACATGGAGATGCGTCGTGCGCGTGTTTTGTTGATCAACGAGGCGCAATTCTTTGCGGATTTGCGAGACACCGTCCAGGACATGGTGGAGCAGGGGCGCAAACGCGTGGTAGTGTTTGGTCTCGACGGTGATTTTCAGCGACAGCGCTTTGGGCCCATCTTGGCGTTGATTCCCCTTTGCGATGGCGTGTTCAAATTGCGCGGAACATGCCATCTTTGTCCACGCCCCGCACTTTTCTCGGCGCGCATCTCTTCGGAAACTGCGCAAACGGTCATCGGTAGCGACAATTATCAGCCCATGTGTCGCGGCTGTTTTGTCATGCATCACCAGAAGAAGAACGAGTGGGTCGGCGGAAGCAATTTCGTAGAAGATGCACCATAGAAACAAGTACCGTAGAAGAGCAGTTTAGAGTATCATGTCCTTCCTGTATACGTGTGCGTATGTGTGTACATGATGTGTGTGTAACGTGTGATGCGGCAACATTTTCGACTCTTCTTTCCCTCTTTGTTCTTTCTTCCATCTGTTCCTTTGCACAACAACCACTCCACTCCACTCCACTTCTCATTCGCCAAACGCCGCGGGTGAATTTAAAGGCAGGCTGCACGGATGACGATCAGTGCACTCGCATCACCCGACACGAACCGATTACTTCTTCGCTCCGATCCAATGACCACCGTCACTCCCTTGTGCAAAAAGGTTGGAATGATATCTCCCGAGGAGCAGGGAGTCAAGGAGGAGAAGGAGGACGACCCGTGGGGCAAAGGGTACGTGTGGGCGGAAAAGTATCGTCCACAATCCTTCGACGAGATTGTGCTGGACCCGTTCAACCGCACCATTTTGCGGCGGGTGATCGAAACCAACCAGTTCCCGAATTTCTTGTTCTACGGGCCGCCAGGAACGGGCAAAACCACGACCATCATCAACCTCATCCACGCTTTCCACGCGCGACACGGCATCCACAACAACGATCTCGTCATCCACCTGAACGCCTCCGACGAACGCGGCATCGACGTCATTCGCAACCAAATCATGTCCTTCGTGCACTCCAAGGGACTGTTCCAGCGCGGCACCAAATTCGTCATCTTGGACGAAGTCGACTACATGACCAAGAGCGCGCAGCAAGCCCTGCGATTGCTGCTGCAAGACGGCTTTGCCAACGTACGCTTCTGCCTCATTTGCAACTACATCAGCAAAATTGACGAAGGATTGCAACACGAATTCGTGCGCCTCCGCTTCAACCAATTGCCGAAAGATGACATCCTGCGCTTCCTCCAACGCATTGTCGCGCAAGAAGGCCTGGACCTTTCCCGCCCCAAACTCGAAGCCGTCCAGGCCCTCTTCCAATCCGACATCCGCAGCATGATCAACTTCCTCCAATCCAACGGCGCCTCCACCAACGCCCTCGAATGCGTCGGTCCAGCCCTCTTCGATGCCGTGGTGCGGCACGTCGTGCGCCGACATCCCCCCGTGACTGCCCTCCACGAAATGAGTGCGCGCTGGAACATGGATGCGCGCCACGTCGTGAAGCATTTTTTTCGCTTCCTGTTGCGCCACCGCATCGCCGACGTGAACGACGAATGGATGCGTTTCATTGAAAACGTCATGCACACCCCCGTGGAAGATGACGACATCTACGCACATTATGTATGGTCCAAGCTCACACACCTTCTGCAAGCCAATCCCGCGCTCACAAACACAAACGCCAGCGCAAACTCCCCATGAAATCCCCCCTCCCCCGCTGCACATTTTTTCAGCATTGCTTTTGGTTCGTTCCATTTGATTTGGTTTTGGTTCCATTTGATACGCGCTGACACATGTGGAAAGATTGGATTTGGTTGCGGGTGCTGAACATCTATGACGTGTGCACGCTCTTTCTTATTGGTTGCAGAGGTGTTGCCAGCATGCGACGCTCTGTGTCCGACAAAGATCGACAACGCATCGAAATTGTCGACGGATATTTTGGCGCAGGCGCCAGGGGATGGTTTCTTGCCCACGCCATCATCTTGCCGATGGTTGCCGCATTCGATTCCACCAATCCGTGGACCGACTTTAACAAACGAGTGTCTTTCTTCGAGGGCTTTGTAGCGTGGGTGTGGGCTTACAAAACTCTTCATCCTTTCGCACAAATCGTCGTACGTGCCATTGCGCACGACTTGCGCATTCGGTTGGTTCGTGACCACCGCAAACCACTGCTGCGACACTATTTACAATCACACTTCGAGGACAAAGAAGACAAAGAAGACAAAGAAGACAAAGAAGACAAAGAAGACAAAGAAGACAAAGGGAACAACAAGGACACAAAACACGAGAACGTGGTGGAAGATGTGTTCGAAGTGATTGCCGCGCCCACCTTTCCAGGAGAATCCACCGTGGGGTTTTGGCACTTGTCGACATCGGTGGACGCAGACTGGGTGGTGCGAAAGTTTGTCTGTCCCGTCATTCGACGAGAACTCATCGCCTACCGTCATCAGCGATGCATCGATCCGGCGTGCCATCCTACCGATTGTTGGATAACCATCCGCGCCTTCTTCGAAACCAGCGAAAAGCAATTGGCGATCGACATCCATGAACTGAACCTGGACATCCACCACATTAGCGCAATTTATGGACAGATGTACCCAGAGGAACCAACTCTGTTCCTCGCGCAAATTCACACGTGGGTAGGTCGGCGGACAACAGCGCTGCACGAC
>JACCDU011339834.1_pt1 | contig 10111 bp, 6 predicted proteins | sample 7446081 | NCBI WGS metagenome assembly JACCDU01 (sample SAMN15323447, study PRJNA562643) | freshwater metagenome | isolation source: river surface water | place: USA:Blue River Watershed | collected 2017-08-17
GCTGCACGCGTTTGACGTTGCTGTAAGCCGCGCCGATGATGCTGATCACATCGATGAGCTGCTTGAACTCTTCTTCCGAGGCCGCCTGCTTGAAGTCGGACAGGAAGATCCGCGAAATGGTGGACGAGGTGAACTCGCGCAGGATGTTGAGCTGGATGCGACGGATGCCGTTGAGCTTCATCACCGCCTCGACGGTGGTGCGCTTCTCGGGCAGGTACAGCGCCGTCACATCGGCCTTGAAATAGCCGCGCTTGCGCACGGCCGCGCCATTGAGCACCAGCTTCTGCCCATAAGCCGTGATGGTTTCGGGCAGCTCCACGCCTTCGAGCTCGACCGCCGCCTCGGCCGACGGCGACCAGGGCAGCAGCGCCGTCAGGGCCAGCGCCGCCAGCAGCTGCCGGCGCTGAGGATCGGTTTCCCGACAGGCGTCCTGAAGCGCCCGTCGGACCATGGGCAAATGCTGTTCGTCCATGTGCAATGGCCTCGTCAGGCTGGGGGATCAGAGGGGCTTGGACACCGTCAACCAGAAGGACGCACCTTCGAAACGGTTGCGGGCGTTGAACTCCTTGAGGAACTTGCCTTCGACCATCATCTCGCCACCGTTCTTGATCCAGGCGATGGCGGGGCCGGCGGCGTTCACGCTCAGCTTGTTGCCGTCGATGATTTCCTTGGCGCTGGGCGTGGCGGCCTTGCTGGCGTCATAGGTGTCGGCCGACAGCTGGCGCACGAAGTAGCCCTGCACACCCAGGCGGATGTCTTCGGACACGAAGGCCATCAGCTGGTAATCCAGGTTGAAGACGTGGCCACTGTAGTAGCCCGAATCCTTGTTGCGGGTGTTGAACGAGAACACGCTGCGCACGCCCACGTCCCAACCGTCGCCAATGAAGGCGTACTGCACCGACGGACGGAAGGTGAAGAAGTTGCCGTAGCCGGTGTTGACGCGCTGCGCGGCCCTGTAATCACCCGTGGGGATGACCAGGGTCGGGGTCAGGGTCACCGACTGGTGATCGCCGATCTCCCAGTGGATCAGGGGCGAGACTTCGGCATCGCCGAGGCCGATTTCGCTGCCGTTTTGCAGGGCCACCGACGACTGGACGCCGGCAGGTGCAGGGGTGAGGGTGGTCACACCGGGGATCGTCGTGCTGACCGCACGGAACTCGGCCTTGCGGTGCACCAGCGGCAGCATGGCCGTGAAGCCCAGGTTGCCCCCCAGGAACTCATCGGCGCCCAGGTAGGTCAGGCGAGGCAGGAAGGCGGCGTTGGTGGCCTCGGCATCGATCAGGCTGCGCGCAGCGCGCTGAGGCAGGGTGGTGGCCAGCGGCGTCGCGGCCGTGGCCTGCTTGCCATCATTGCCCTTGAGCTTGTCTGCGCGGTACACCACGGTCGGCACCTGCAGGTACCACCCCGGCACCAGCGGCGCCGTCATGTCAGAGCCACCCACGCCAGGCGAGTAACGCTGCTGGCCGTTTTCACCGGCGACGGCGGACAAGGAAGCGGCACCAGCGGCCAGCACCACCGCAGCAGCGGCCACGGAACGAACACGAAGCGACTTCATCTCTCAACTCCTGGGCATCGGATATCGGGGGCGCGATTCAGGGCCGGATGCCCCGCCTGCGCCGGGTTCTCGTCTCGACCGAGACGGATGGCCCCGAACTGTGCCCCGCAGAACGTGAGAGATGCTTCCATTTGTTGCCGCAGGGCCACGCGCCAGCAGCTTTGCTTACAGATTGGCCGGCAAACCACCCGATTGGAGGGGGTGGGCAAGTCAGGAGCGCCACGCCCCACCGGCGCTCATTCGCCTTCGCCGAACTTGTCGTTGATCAGCGCGACGATGGCCAGGCTGGCCTCTTCTTCGCGCTGGCCATCGCATTCCAGCTCGACCTGGGCACCCAGGCCGGCGGCCAGCATCATCACGCCCATGATGCTTTTGGCATTCACGCGGCGGTCGTTGCGACTGAGGTGAACCTCGCAGGGGAAGCTGCTGGCCAGCTTGGTCAGCTTGGCCGATGCGCGGGCGTGCAGACCCAGCTTATTGCTGATGTTGACGGTGGTCTTGATCATGGGAAGTGGCTTGGCTGACCTGATTCTGTTGCCGGCTGGATGCGATCTGCATGACGCCATGGGTGCCGCCGGCCATGGCCACATTGGTGAGCATGTCCAGGGGCTGGCTGGCGTAGTTCAGGGTGCGCCACAGCATGGGCACATTGACCCCCGTGACCACCTTGACGCGCACACCATCGGCCAGGCCCTGCACCGCGTTGCAGGGCGTGGCCCCGAACACATCGGTCAGCACCAGGGCCTCGCCCAGCGGATCCCCCTCCTGGGCCAGGGCCAGCAGCAGGCGCGCCTGGGCCTGGACCTCGTCCGGAGGCAGGTTGGGGGGCACGTCCAGCACCTGCAGACTCTGCGCGGCATCCGGAAAACAATGCTGCGCCGCCAGCTTCAGGGCAGAAGCCAGGGGGGCGTGCGCGATGATCAGCAGACCAGCCATAGAACCCGAATTATCGACAACTCAACCGGGGAATTGCAGCCCTTCAAAGAACGGCAGCGTCACATCTTCACTGGTTTGGGACGGCTTGTGGTCCTCGATGGACCACACAGCCGCTTCGTACACCCGCAAGCCGTGGGAAAAATGCCACGCACGCACCCGCCGCCAGGCCGGCGCGCCCGCCTGACCTACCCCGGACGGGGGGGCTGCCGCCAGGTCCACCGAGCGCGACAGCGGATGGGGCGTCATGCGTGGCACTTCGATCTCTTCGGGCGGATGCACGGCGATCACCTGGCCCAGCGTGGCCTGGCGCAGGTTGTCGGCCAGCACGGTGGGCCAGGCCCGCAAGATGGGCTCGACCTGGGCCAGGTCATCGACGGCCACCGATTGCAGCACCCAGGTCAGCCCGTCGGCCTGGCAATGGTGCATGCGCACCACCACCGCTTCGCCCGATTCGGGCCAGCTCAAGGGGCGCTCGATCCGGTCCGGTTTGCACGGGAAATTCACCTGCAAGCCTTCGCCGTCCTCCAGCGCGAACGTGCGCCAGTTCAAGGCAGGCGCACATGCCCCCACCCCCAGCAGGGTCAGCATGGCGAGCAATCGAGGGGCGAGGCGGCCAGGGCTGGTCAGGACAGGCATGCCCCATTATCTGGTGCGGATCGGTGGCAACTGGCCTTCACCCAGGCGCGGGATGGACACGGCGGCGCCAACAAACGGACACTTTGCCCACCCTTCACAGTCTGTCCTGCCCATGCCCTCGCCGTATGCCCCCGCGCCGTCCGACGCCACCACCGGCGCGCCCACGGACCTGGGGCCCGACGCGGCCCCGCTGGCCGACGGCCAGGATGCGGCGCATGCCCAGGAGCTGGTGCGCTGGCAGGACCTGCTGGGCCAGGTGGGCCGCGAGCTGGCCGAGCCGCTGACCGCCGCGCTGGAGCGGGTCATCACCCTCACCACCACCGGCCGCATCGACCGCCAGGGGCTGCGCGCGCTGCGCGAGGATGTCGAACGCGCCCGCCATGCCGGCATGCTGTGCCAGCAGATGTCGCGCCTGGCCTCCGGGCGCATCCGCCAGACCCATGAGCGCGTGCACCTGACCCACACCGTGCAAAGCGTGCTGGCGCACCGGGCGCGCGAGCTGCAGTCGGGCGGGCTGGCGCTCACCCAGTCGATGCTGCCTGTCGAGGTGCTGGCCGATGCCTCGATGCTGTTTGCGCTGCTCAACCACCTGGTGGACTGGTGGCTGGAAGCCGCCCACGGCAGCATCGCCCTGCACATCGACCTGCGCCAGACCTGGCCCGAGCAGGCTCGCCTGCGTTGCACCTTCCCGGCCCACGCCCCCGACGTGCCCTCGCCGGGCGAAGACGTCATGCTCACCCGCGCCAGCACGCTGCGCTGGCACCTGCTGGAGCAAACGGCCCGCAGCATGGGCCTGGTGTGCACGCGCCAGGTGCGTGGTCACCTGCTGGCGATCGAGCTGAACTTTCCCGCCACCGTGGGCAGTGCCCTGGGCGATGCGCTGGCGTCCAACGACAGCCAGGGCTTCGATGATTCGGTCAACTCACGCCCGCTGAGCGGCAGCCATGTGCTGGTCGTGGCCAGCCGCAAGGACCTGCGCCAGCAGGTGCGCGAGTCGCTCAAGGACATGGGCCTGGTGCTGGACGTGTGCCATTCGGTGAAAGACGCCGCGGCCTTCTGCAAGGGCGGCCTGCCCCACGCCATCGTGTTTGAAAGCGCCTTGCGCTCGCCGCTGCTCGACCGCCTGATGGCCCACATCCGCGCCGAGATTCCAGAGTTCGTGTTCGTCGAGCTGATGCCCGAGGGGCGCACCTTCGACATCTCCTCGCTGCAGGCTTCGGGCGTGGCCCGGGTGGGCGGCGAAGGCATCGCCCATGCGCTGCCCTCGGCCCTGGTCTACGAGCTGTCACGGGGCTGGTGAGGCCTTGCCCTTGCCCTGGATGCGCTCGACACTGGGCTCCGACCAGGGCCCGGTGACACGGAACTCCTGGGTGCCCACGGCCGACATCTGCTTGCTCAGCAGCACCTGGGCCAGGAAGGTGCCCAGGCCCACCACCGGGTTGATGGCCGCATAGGCCAGCGAAGCACCCACGGCGTTGATCTCGGGGATCACGTAGACGTGGATGTCCTGGGTTTCGCGGGCCAGATCGGCCTCGCCTTCCAGCAGCACCAGCGCGCTGACGCCGCGCATGCGCAGGTTGCGCGTGCGGGCCGCGCCCTGGCCCACGGTCACGTCGCCATCGATGGCATCGAAGGCGAAGCCCTTGTCGAACAGGTCGCGGAAATCCAGGGTGAGCCGGCGCGGCAGGCTTTGCAGGCTCAACACACCCAGCAGCTTGGCCATGCCCGGGTCCACCTTGAGGAACTGGCCATCGTTGATGCGCACCTGGATGTCGCCGGCCATGCTCAGCGGATCGGGCTCCAGCGGCGAGCCCTGCCAGCTGATCTGCCCGGTCAGCGCACCCTTGCCACCTTGCAGCGTCCGGGGCAGCCCCAGGCGCGTCAGCAAGGCCCCGCTGTTGGCCACATCCAGCGTGAACTGGAAGTTCGAGCGCGACATCGCACTGGCGTGGCCGGCCACCTTCTGGATGGCGCTGGCGGCCAGGCCCCACTGGCCTTGGGCCCGCAACTGCGCATCCGGCGTGCTCATCTGGAAGCGCTGCAATCGCCATTCGGGCACGGCATCCGGCGCCACCGCACGGTTGCTGGCTTCGATCTCCAGCTTGCCCAAGGGGATGCCGCGCCACTCGAACTGGTCCACCACGATGTCCACGGCCGGCAGCCTGGTGGCCGCCCCGCCGGTGAGCTGTTCGGCAGCCTGGTCTTCGAAGGCCTGGGCCTCGGTTTGCGGGATCGACAGGCGCGACAGGCGCGCCACCAGCTTGTGCCCGGTGCCGCTGGCATCGGCCGTCCACTCCACCGCACCGGCCACCTGGGCGGCATCAAGCTGGGCGCGCCACACGTCGGCCGAAGGGTGAGACAAGGTACCGGCCACATCGCGCAGGCTGCGCTGGCGGAACTGCAGCAGCGCTGTCTTGACCGCGATGCTGCGCGGCAAATAGACCTCGGCTGGCTCACCGCCCGCAGAAGGCGCCTGTGCCGCATCAGCCTGGAGCTGGCGCACCACCGGCCACCAGGCATCGACATCGACCAGGGGCAGCTGCACCTGGGCCGACATGCCGCTGCTGGGCAGGGTCAGGGCCGAGGGGGACGCCATCGTGCCTTGCCAGGCCTGGATGCTGCCGCGCAGGAAGCGCGCGTGCGCGCCGCTGGTGTCGTGCCGCACTTCGACCTGGAGCTGCGGGGTGGTGGCGCTGGCCTGGCCCAGCTCGACGCTGATGGCATCGCGCTGGCCCTGCGGGTCATCGGGCCGGTACAGCAGCTTGAGTGGCCAGGTCTGCCCGGCCGCCTTGTTCAGCGGCGCGGGCCAGCTGGCCGACATGCCCTGCAAACCTGAACGCACCTCCACCGTCGGGCCGGCCGGCATGCGCCCTTGGGCATCCGGGCTCATCGTGATGGCCACCTGAACGGGCGCTTCGCCGCTCAGGCGCTGGGCGATGATGGGCAAGACGCTGTACTCGCGGGCTTCGCGCAAGGACGCGGCCGTGACCGGCCCCTGCGCATCGAAACGGATCAGGCCCTGGGCCGTGCGCTGCCCGTTGATCTCCATGGGGTTGCCCCAGACCCGCGCATGCGCCTGCACCTTGAGCTCCGACTCGGTGAAGCCGATGCGCCCGTGCAGCTGGGTCAGCTCGGGCACGCCCGGCATCAGGCGCAAGCGCGCCTCGCTGTCTTCGGCCAGGGTCACATCGCCCTGCACGCGCGTGTCCTCGGCGCGGTCGAGCGGGATGTCCAGCGACAGGCGCATGTCCCCTCGCCCTTGCGAGCGGGCCGGCTGCATGACCTGGCCCGTCCACTCGCCGATGGGCGATTGCGACAGGAACTTCAGCATGTCGTCCAGCAGGCCTTCGCCCTGTCCCTGGATGGTCAGGTGGGGATCCGGGTGGCCCAGGTCCGCGATGCGGCCCTCGACGTTGTGCAGCGCGAACTCGCCCGAGCCCACGCCGCCCAGCTTGCCCCGGGCCTCGCGGATCACCAGACGCTGGCCTTCGAACAAGAGCAGGCCTTGCAAGTCGGTGAAAGGCGGCCAGACGGCGCTGGGCGGCTCACCCCCTTCGCTGAGCAGGCGAGGCGGCACGTAATCCAGGCGCACCTGCTTCACCGGCACCTTGACGCGGAACACCCCGCCCTTGTCCTGGGGAAAGGGGAAGTCGTTCAGATCGCCGTCCACCTCGAACTCGACCTTTTCGCCCACGCCCGACTGGATGGCATCGCGCACGTAGCTGCGCGCCGTGGCGGGGATGGACAAGGGCAGGTAACGCCACACGGCCGTGGCCTGGGCCTGATCCAGGCGTCCGCTCAGCTTGAGGCGACCGGGGATGCGGTCGGTGCCCGGGGCGTCCCAGCCGCCGGTCTGCCAGCGGCCTTCGAGCTGGCCCTGGGCATCGGCGTTGGCAAAGCGGGCCTGGGCCACGCTCACCTGCCACTGCGCCACCTGCCCGGGCTGCGCCGGTGGCCTGACCTGCCAGTTCACCCGGGCCTGCAGGCTGTCCAGGGGCAACTGCGGCCGCTCGAACACGCCAGGGAAGGCCAGCCAGCCCGCTTGCAGGGTCAGATCGGCCTGGCCACCGGCCTCGGTCGCTTCGAAGGTCAGCGCGGCGCCCTGCAAGCCCGGCCGCCCGTCCGCCTCGGAAGGCGCCAGGGCCAGGTCACGCAACTGGCCCGAAGCGCGGTAGCGTGTCGGCGCCTCGACCAGGCCATCCCAGCGCCAGGCGGCCTGGGTGATCACGCCGCGCGGGGACAGCTCGGCCAGCACCTTGCGCAGCCCCGGGGCCAGCGGCAGCCGGTCGGCGATGCGCGCCAGCAAGGCCAGGTCCAGCCGGTCGGCCTGGGCCTCGCCGCCCAGCGTGTGTCGCCAGACCGTGTCGTCCAGCCTGGCGGGCCAGGGGGTGTGGCGCCAGACCAGGCTGCCGCTGCTGCGCGGCCACACCAGGCCATCGTCCAGCTCGAAGGCCAGTTGATCAAAGCCCAGGCGAGACTGCTCGGCCTCGTGGCTCACCGTCACGCTGCCCGACAGGTGCCGGATCGACAGGGGCTGCAGATCGGCCGCCAGGCGCAGCCGGACCTGGCGCAGCCCGCCATCGAGCACCAGCGACTGCGGCCGCCCCTGCTGCCATTGCATGCGCGCCTGCAGGCTGCCCTGCCCACTCATCACGTCGATCGGCAAATGGACATGCTGGCGCAGGCGTTGCACGTCGACGGCCGGCAGGCTGATGCGCACCTCGCCCGACCAGGTCTGCCACTGGCTGGGGCGGGTCGACTGCAGGTTCCAGCGCTGCCACCAGGGCCAGTGCTCGCCCTCGGCCTGCACCCGCTGGCCCAGCTGCCACAGCGGCTGGGTCTGGGTGGTGGTCAGCTCGAAGCGCTGCCCGAAGGCCGCAGGCGGCGTGGCCGCCAGCTTCAACTCATGGACCCGGCGCCCCAGGCCGGAACGGTTGTGCAGGCTCAGATCCACGGCATCCAGCGCCAGCGTGGGGGCACCCATCCAGCCGTCGGTCCACCGGATGGTGCCCCGCTCGATGCGGATGCGGGCTTGCGACAGGACCCAGTCCAGCCCCCGCTCGGCCTCATCGCCGCCGGACGGCCGCTCGGGCAGGGCAAAGCCGGCCACGCTGATGCGTCCGTTGCGGTCCCGCCGCACATCCAGTTCGGGCGCCACCAGCGCCAGCTCGGCCAGGCGCAGCTCGCCATCGGCCAGCGCGCGCGGCGACAAGGTGGTCATCGACAGCCGGGCCCGCACCTCGGTCAGCCGCAAACCCGGCCGGCCCTGGGCATCCATGAACTGCACATCGCGCAGCGCCAGCACCGGCCACAGGCCCTCGCGCCAGCCCTGCACGCCCCCAATCTTCACGGTCACCCCCAACGCCCGAGTGGCTTGTTGAGCGATCGCACCACGCCATCCGTCCATGCGGGGCAGAATCTGTGTCAGCAAGACAGCCCAGGCCGTGGCCGCCACCAGCAGCAACACCATGCCCCCGATGCACAGCACCCGCAACGCCCGGCCGATCCGGGCCGGACGGGGGGTCGCATCGGCGGCATCGCCGGCGCGGTCAGCAGGGTCACCACGCAGGCCGTGGCGAGACGATTCAGAAGACACAGACATGCAGGTGAGAATTCATCCGTCGAAGCCCCTACGCGGCGGGCCAGGCCGCGGCCCTACCATGGCGACAGGCTGCGGGCTTCAACCAGCGGCAACCCTAGCACACAGCCCCCTGAACCAGGCGCAGACCCATGTTCGATTTCCCGTTTGACGCCGTCCGAACGGCGTGCCCGGCGGCGCATTCTCGCTATGTGCAGCGCATCCGGCGCCGCTATCCCGAAGAGCTGGCCCAGTTTGCCCAGGTGTGCCCCGGCGTCCCCCGCAGCGCCGACATCGCCGCCCTGGTGGCCCACTTCCGCGAAGGCGGCCGCGACATCGCCAGCGCGCTGCGCGTGACGCGCCAGCTGGTCATCGAACGCCTGGCCACCCAGGACGTCGAAGCCGGCGCCCCGTTTGCCGCCATCGGCCTGGCCATGACCGAGCTGGCCGAAACCACGCTGGACATCGCCCTGGCCGTGGCCGAGGCCGAAGCCGCCGAACGCCATGGCCCCGCGCTGAACGCCCAGGGCCAGCCCATCGACCTGTGGGTCATCGGCATGGGCAAGCTGGGCGGCCGCGAGCTCAATGTCTCGTCGGATGTCGACCTCATCTATGTGTACGAAGAAGAAGGCCAGACCACCGGCATCACCGGCGCCGACGGCCAGCTGCGCGGCGTGGTCAGCGCCCACGAGTACTTCAGCACCGTCGCCCGCCGACTGTCCACGCTGATCGGCGACACCACCGAAGACGGCTTCGTCTTCCGCGTCGACCTGGCCCTGCGCCCCAACGGCAACTCGGGCCCGGCCGTGGTCAGCCTGGCGATGCTGGAGGAGTACTTCCTGATCCAGGGCCGCGAGTGGGAGCGTTTTGCCTGGCTCAAGAGCCGCATCGTGGCCCCGGCCCGCTGCCAGCCCGGTGGTGCCCACCATGCGCGCGCCCTGGCCTTGCGCGACGCCGTCATGCCCTTCGTCTTCCGCCGCTACCTGGATTACGGCGTGTTCGAAGGCCTGCGCCAGCTGCACCGCAAGATCCGCGACGAGGCCAACAAACGCGCCGCCGGCCGCCCCGACCGCGCCAACGACGTGAAGCTGTCGCGCGGTGGCATCCGCGAAATCGAATTCACCGTGCAGTTGCTGCAGGTGGTGCGCGGTGGCCAGTACCCCGAGATCCGCACCCGCTCCACCCTGCGCGCCCTGCCCCGCCTGGCCGCGCGCGGCCTGCTGCCCTCGTCCACCGCCAACTGGCTGGCCCAGGCCTACGTCTTCCTGCGGCGCGTCGAGCACCGCATCCAGTACCTGGACGACCAGCAGACCCACCTGCTGCCCACCGCCGACGCCGACCTGGCCTGGATCGCCCGGTCGATGGGCCTGGCCGCCTGCCGGCCGGAGGACCGTGGGGCCCCCCAA
>JACCDU010221757.1_pt1 | contig 10108 bp, 11 predicted proteins | sample 7446081 | NCBI WGS metagenome assembly JACCDU01 (sample SAMN15323447, study PRJNA562643) | freshwater metagenome | isolation source: river surface water | place: USA:Blue River Watershed | collected 2017-08-17
GCGTGCGAAATTCAGGTATCAAAGCGGTCATTGAAGGTATCGGTGACCATGGATGTGAATACATGACCGGAGGATTACTGGTGAACCTTGGCGAAATCGGAAGAAATTTTGCTGCCGGGATGAGTGGGGGTTTGGCTTACATCCTTCAAGAATATCAAGGCGAAATCAATCCTGAACTAGTGGACATTGACCCGATGGAGGATCAGGACTTCGATACGCTGCATACCTACCTCAAGCGACACGTTGCCTTTACTCAAAGCTCCCTAGCCCAACAATTTTTGGAAGATTGGGAGCAAACAAAAACCAAGTTTATCAAGGTGATCCCAAGAGACTACAAAGCAGTCTTGGCAAAAAAATCACTCCAATACGAAAAAACAGTAGCTTAATATGGGTGCCAAAGACGGATTTTTACAGCACAATCGAGAAACTCCCAGCAGCCGTGATCCACAGATTCGCTTGGGGGATTACAAGGAAATCTACACGCCATTCTCTGACAAGCAGTTGAATAATCAAGCTGCCCGATGCATGGACTGTGGGGTACCCTTTTGCCATCATGGCTGTCCTCTTGGAAATGTGATCCCTGAATTCAATGAAGCCGTATACCAGCAAAATTGGGGTCAAGCCATTCGCATTTTGAAAAGCACAAACAACTTCCCGGAATTTACGGGGAGAATTTGTCCCGCTCCTTGTGAGGCTAGTTGTGTACTTGGCATCAACAAGGATCCAGTAGCCATCGAGTTGATCGAAAAAAACATTGCGGAAAAAGCCTATGAACTCGGGCTGATCCACACTTCCCCACCTAAAAGTCGAACCGGCAAGCGGGTGGCGGTGGTTGGTTCAGGACCCGCAGGCCTTGCTGCAGCAGACCAGCTCAATCAAGCAGGGCATGAGGTAACTCTTTTTGAAAAAAATGCCAAAGTGGGTGGGCTTCTTCGCTATGGCATCCCTGATTTTAAATTGGAGAAGTGGGTCATTGACCGAAGAATCGCCTTGATGGAAGCGGAGGGGGTCCGCTTTGAAACCCAAACAGAAATAGGAATAAACAGGGATGCGGATGACCTTTTGAAAAATTTCGATGCGGTGGTTCTTAGCGTTGGAGCCCAGCAACCTCGCGCCTTGACCATTCCAGGGAGTACCTTGAAGGGAGTTCATTTTGCGATGGAATTCCTTGGTCCTCAAAACCAGGTGATCGGCGGTGAACTTTCGAAAAATCCAATATCTGCAACTGGTAAACGGGTGCTAGTCATCGGGGGTGGAGATACAGGTAGTGATTGTATAGGCACCTCCAGACGGCACGGTGCTACGCAAGTGACCCAACTGGAGTTGCTCCCAAAGCCTCCGATGAAGCGAGCTACCGCCAACCCTTGGCCAGAGTGGCCCATGACATTACGAACTTCCAGTTCCCATGAAGAAGGCGCCGAACGTCTTTTCTCCGTGCTTACCAAAGAATTTGTAGGCAACCATACGGGCGAATTGAAGGGCTTAGTCGTGGTAGATATCGTATGGAAAGATGCTGGTGGGCGTATGACGTATGACCTAGTGGAAGGCTCTGAGCGGACCATCCCCTGTGACCTTGCCTTCTTGGCCATCGGGTACCTTGGCCCCGGACAGTCTAATCTCCTGGCCAGCTTTGGTGTGGAACTGATGGAAAATACCCTACCCAAATCACGGCAGTACCGAAGTACCAACCCAAAAGTATTCCTTGCTGGAGACATGCGTCGAGGGCAATCCTTGGTGGTCTGGGCTATATCAGAAGGCCGTGAGGCTGCTGTAAGTGTGGATGAATTTTTGATGGGTTCCTCTTCCCTACCGCGAAAGGACGCCTCCTTGTATGAGGTCGAAGAGAAGCGCGAACACTAGTAACCAAGAACTAAAAAAAGGGCCAGCATGACTGGCCCTTTCTACTTAATGTCCTCTTCGAAATCTCGGTCTCCCGCTTCGGGTCTGATGTCCACGAGAATGATCGTTGTCTCTAGTTCGAAAGGCTTCTTTTCGTTGCTCCCAAATCTGTTTTTGCTCTTCAGTAAGGATCGACCCCAATTTCTGATCTTGAGCTTTTCGGTATTCTTTTTGGGCCTCGAATTCCGCTTTTCTACTTTTTAGAAGTTCCTCCTGTCGATTGGCATTTTCGAGCGCAAGTTGACTCACCTGCTTTCTTTGCTCATCGGTAAGTTTGAGCTCCTCAGCCATCCGATCGGTCATTTTTTGTGCGCGCTCGGCTGGATTGAATTGTCTTAAATTTTTGTGCTGCTGAGCAGAGAGTCCGAAGCTGATGCTTGTCAAGATTACTGCTCCTAGGATCCATTTTTTCATCGTGTTATTGGTTTGTTTCGAAATTTAGACCCTGGCTGTAGCCCAAAGTTTAATCCCAAAAGTGGATTCATTTTAACTAGTTGGTTTATATCGTCAAAGGCCTTCTTTTCCCTTCAAAAATTTGCACTTCTTCCGAGAAAAGAAATTGCTATTTTTGTTTCCTATAAACAGCAAATCCATGGGAAGAGCATTTGAATTCCGAAAAGAGAGAAAGTTCAAGCGTTGGGACAAAATGTCCAAGGTATTTACCCGATTGGGGAAGGAAATCGTCATGGCCGTCAAGGCTGGAGGGCCGGATCCCTCAAGTAATGCCAAGCTTCGAACCGTCATCCAAAATGCCAAAGGTGCACAAATGCCCAAGGATCGAATTGAAGGAGCTATCAAGCGCGCTTCCAACAAGGACGAAAAAGATTACGAAGAAGTAGTATACGAGGGATATGGGCCATTTGGAGTTCCATTTATCGTAGAGACCTCTACAGACAATACCAACCGAACTGTAGCCAATGTCCGTTCCTACTTTGCCAAAGCAGGGGGTTCTTTGGGAACTTCGGGATCGGTAAGCTTTATGTTTGAGCGGAAGGCGGTATTTCGTTTTGCGAAAGCGGCTTACGACCTAGAGGAGCTCGAATTGGAATTGATTGATTTTGGACTTACTGAAATTGCAGAGAACGAAGGTGAAATTTTTGCCTACACCGAATTCGAAGATTTTGGATTGATGCAAAAAGCATTGGAAGACCGAAATATCGAAGTTATTTCTGCAGATTTTCAACGATTCCCAACTACTCTCACCGAGTTGACCGAAGAGCAGGAAGAGCTGATCAACAAACTTATCGATCGCCTAGAAGAAGACGACGATGTCAACCAGGTGTTTACCAACATGGCCTAAGGCGTTGGATGCAGAACAAACTACCCCATATGTAATCGTGGGGAGCAAAAACCCTGTAAAAATAGGCTGCACACGCGAGGCCTTTTCCCAAGCATTTGGAAAAGTGGGACTGGTGGATGGTGTTGATGCCCTTTCAAACATACCAGCCCAGCCTCGATCTGAAGAGGAGACTTTCCTTGGAGCTAAAAATAGAACTTTCCATGCCAAAACAATAGTTCCTGAAGCAGACTATTGGGTAGGCATCGAGGGCGGTGTGGACGAGGATGCACAGGGCATGTATGCCTTTGCTTGGATTTACGTCCTGCACCGTTCGGGCAAAAGCAGCCAATCCAAAACAGGAACTTTTTACTTACCCCCTCAAGTAGTTGCGCTAATTCGAGAAGGGATGGAACTGGGTCATGCAGATGATCTGGTATTTCAGGCGCAAAACTCCAAGCAGCAAGGTGGATCAGTGGGCCTACTTACTCAAGGAATCATCACTCGAGAAGCCTATTACCAACAAGCCATGGTCTTGGCCTTGATTCCTTTTATGAACGATTCCTTGTATCCTACCGGATCCCAATCCTAAGGCTAAAACCTGCGCGTTTTTTTTGGGAGCGTTGGACTGTCTTTACTTTTTCAGATTATCCAAAAATTGCTTCAATGCGATTCGCCAATCGGGGTGCGCATCCCAAACAGGGCCCAGATAGAGTTCCTCCCGAACTAAAAATCGGATGTAGTATTTCACTACTGTCTTGCTTCCTTCCTCTACTGTAAGCGGTTCGAGCCCCATGCTTTTCATGAGGTCAGCCTGTCGACCTTCTACCTTGACTAGGACAAATTGAATGCGGTCGGCTATAAGTTGAGGATCGCTCTTCGCTTCAACCATCCATGCCACTTCGTGGGGATAGGTGCTGGAAAAAATTTCTTCTAGCCCCTTTTTTTGTGCGCTTTGCTCAGCCAATACGACTTCTCCTGACTTTCCATAAGCTCCGTATCGAAACGTGTTGATTGGGCCGGTGACGGCAGAAGTTCCTTCCAAAGGTATTCCCAATCGAAAGACCTCTAGATTGAGTGGGTTTCGAGGAAGAAATTTTTGGGTTCTTGAGCCTGCATTTTGAGCAACTAGTACAGGAAACTCTGCCAGGTCAGGAACGAGCAAGTTTTTAGTGGGAGTGGAGCCTCCATACCCTGCAAATTGTTGGCCCGCAGTTTTCCAATCTTTTCCCGAAACCCCAAAAAGATTGGCCTCAGTGATGAGTTTGCCATCCCCGGAAAATTTGCCCACATGGATGCTAGTTTGTTCTTTTTGGCGAGTGATGAGAATGATGTTTTGGATTTGTCGCTGCAAAAATGCCTTGGCGTATTCCGCTTGCCGCTCGGCTGACAAGGCCACTTGTTCGAGTTCGTAGTAGGCTACCGGATCGCCACCGGCAGTAACCAAATCCGAATGAATGCTATCTGCAAGTGCCTGCCAGGTAAGTGATGGCTCTACCCCAGGATCATTAGAAACGAGTACGACGGACTTCCCTTCAAAAAAAGTAGGAGGTAAGGCCCCCTGTGCTTGTGCAAAGAGGGTACAAAAAAAGAAAAAAAGAAGTGGAGCGCGATATTTCATGAATTTTATGAAGGATTGAACCCAAGGACTGTATTTTTACAAAAGTACTTCACTTAACCAGTTTAAAGATGCAATTCCTACAACGCAAATTAGGTACAATAATTTTAGTTCTAGCTTCCTATACAGGGGTGTATGCCCAAGAAATTGATGAGAGCAAACTCCTCCGACACTTGGAGTACTTGTCTTCGGATGCACTTGAAGGAAGAAAACCCTTGAGTAAGGGAAGCAGCATGGCTCAAACCTATATTTTGACAGAACTTACTTCCTTAGACTTGGTGGAGCCCTTGTATCCGGATTTTATTCAAAAATTTTCCTTTGAGGATCGCCGTTCCAAGAAAATGGTCGTAGATGCAAGCAATATTGTGGCCTTCATTCCTGGAAAAGCCTCCAAAAAAGTAATTGTGGTCACGGCTCATTACGACCATGTGGGCATTGGACGGCCTGATGCTGCAGGGGATTCCATATACAATGGTGCGGATGACAATGCTTCCGGGACTGCTGCTCTGCTCGTTCTGGCAGACTATTTTTCAAAAAATCGCCCCCAGCATGGAATGCTTTTCGCGGCTTTGGATGCCGAAGAAATGGGTCTTCAGGGCGCCAAAGCCTTGGTCAATGATTTTGCCTATCCGCTAGAACAGATCCTTTTGAATGTGAATATGGACATGCTTTCCCGAAGTGATGCCAAGGAGGTATATGTGTCGGGAACGCATTATTATCCACAATTTAAATCCATCCTTGAAAAAGTCCCTGGAGAAGCGGCTTCAACGCTTCGCTTTGGCCACGATGTACCAGGCACAGGAACCGAAGATTGGACTAGATCTTCCGATCATGGGGCCTTTTTCGAAAAGAAAGTCCCCCATCTGTATTTTGGTGTTGAGGACCATGTGGATTACCACAGACCTAGTGATTCCTTTGCTGGGGTTCATCCGGAATTTTACAAAGCAACGGTCAGGTTAATCTTAAAATCTCTGCTTGCCTTGGATAAAAGCCTACTTGAAAAGCAATAATGTTTAGAGTCTAACCTAAACTCCGCTCACGTTCGTTGGAAAAACAGACCTCCATTCTAATTTTAAGCGGGATTATGGAAGTGTTTTCTGGATTTGTAAAATACATGCACTTTAATCTTCATTCAAATCATCAATTGTCCAATTTTCATTTTTGTCTTCAACAAAATCTCTCAATTCATGAAGACTACTGATAAGATCATCCACATCATCCAAATCTGAAAAATCAAAATGAAATTTAAGTCCAGTATTGGTTTCAATTTGTAGACCAACCCATTGTTCGTTTTGTCTTGTAATATCTGGAAATTCATTAGTTACGTGTGTATAGGAAGCTGAAGCAACATATCTGTCACCCCATCCCAAATCTAAATCTTCATCTTCATACAATTCTTTAAACTGTTTTTCTAATGAGGACAACTTTTTAAAAGTTTCGATGATTTCTTGTTTTAACTGTGCTTTTTCCATTTTTTAAGTATTTAACCGTAAAAATGAAAATTATCAGGAATAAAAAAATTGCACCTCCATATTTTTAATACCAATGGGATGGTGACCTAGTGGTACTTATTCAACGCATTCCATTTGATGTGGATAAGCAAAAAAATGTTCTTTTCCGACAACCCATGCATAGTCTTCCAAAAATTCTATTCTCTTTAGAAAATATACAATTGACTAGGAAAAAGTTTGAGAAATCGGGATCCTAGAATCTTCCCGTAGTAGATAATAACATGTATTTGGGTTTTGTTTCCAATGCAAAAATCTTCAATACTTACCTTAAATAATTGCGTTATCAGAAGGAAGAATACTAGTGAATTTAAAATAAAATTTGGTTACTGAAATTATCCACTTTTATCCTCACAAATAGGATTGATACTCATTTAGTTAGCAAAGATTATCCACAAAATCGATTGAAAAAATATCGGCTTAACTAATTGATTATTAGTATTTTATACATTAAGTAATTATGAATGTGGATAAATTATTGAAATTGTGGATAAATTTTTCTTGCATTTTTTAATCTGCTTAAATTCAGAATTTAAGGGCATTTTTGAAAAAATATACAGCAAAAAATCTTCCTTAAAGCTCGAGGATCTTAGCTACAGTTAGGAGCCCAAAATAAAATAAAATTTTGCTGCTGCCCCACCGAGCAAGGTATCCATCCGAAAAAAACCTAAGCAAAAATCTACTGGAAAATTTAACCTAGGTTTAATTCTATTTTAACCTTTAATCTTCAAATTTATTTTCCGAAGCCTGTAGGCGGGAGGTTACTCATCTGCCGCATGATCCAGCTTTTTCTCCCTTGAATGTAGGAGGTAGGCCTAGCTGGACTCCAGCGTCTTGGATTGGGCAATACCGCTGCAATCAAAGCTGCTTGACCCTTGGAAAGCTTGGCAGCATCCTTGTCAAAAAAAGTTTGCGATGCGGCCTGAATTCCATAAATCCCATTTCCCATTTCAATGACATTCAGGTACACTTCCATGATTCGTTCCTTTGACCAAATCAATTCTACCAAAACAGTAAAATAGGCCTCCAGCCCTTTTCGAACATAACTTCTAGAAGGCCATAAAAATACGTTTTTCACCGTTTGTTGGGTGATCGTGCTTGCTCCTTTGATCCGCTTGCCCTTTTTATTGTTTTCCCAAGCTTCTTCCATTGCTTCCATATCAAAGCCATGGTGATCCATGAATTTTTGATCCTCAGCAGCATACACCGCCTGTGGAGCATGTCTAGAAATCTCTGAAATTGGCACCCAGTCCTTTACTAAGCGCAGTTCTTTTTCTGGATCGAGCCCTTGTTCCACCAATCGAATCACCATCAAGGGAGTAATTGGAACAGGTACAAATCGGTAGAGAACAACGAGTCCAATAGAAAGCCCAAAAAACCATAAAGCGGACTTCCAGATAAATTTTCCAATCCAACGAATAACTTTCATCAACGAGAATTAAAGGGTAGCTTTTGCTTGCACAAATTGGTAGAAAAAAATGGCATTTTCATCATTCCCTAGTTTTTCTAAATCTTCAAGCATTTTTTCCACTACCTCTAGGGTACATTCCTCCGCAGCTAACAAAGCAGGTGCCGCACTGTTCAGTAGCTCCTTCCAGTAAGCGGTCACCAATTTTCTTTTTTCGCCACTTCTGGCATCCAGGTAAAATCCATCAAACCGCGTTGTGCAACTAGAAAATCCAGCCTCAGTGAGCAGATTACCCAACTCAATACCCACATCTGGAGTTCCTCCAATCTTCCGTTGAAAGTTGCTCATCACCTCGACATAGTGTTGTAGGTGGGGATATTCTGGAGAAACATATAAACTTGAATTGAACACTTCCGTTACGTATACGCAAGCGCCTGGTAGAAGATGCGCTTTGAGCCTGTCCAAAAGCCGAATCGGAGAGGAGACATGCTCCAGGGTCCAACACAAAAAGGCCGCATCAAAAAGCTCTCCCAGCTGGAGCGCAGCACCATCCTGCTCCACAAAGCGGACGCGATTTCCAAAAGAAGCCAAGTTAATCCTGGCTTGAGCTAGCTGTACCGCTGAGAAATCCACACAGGTAATCTGGAGGTTTGGAAATTTTTCTAGCAAAATGCGCGTTTGTGCACCTACTCCACTTCCTACTTCTAAGAGATGTTTACTATCACTGAAGTCCACTCCCTTGTAAACCATGGGTGCCAAGAACTCCGCCTGCACTTTGAGGCGCAACTGTTCTTCCGGATCAAACCCATGTACATAATTTGCCATTGCTGTAATGTAAAGTGTATTGAAGGTACTTTAGAAAGTGCAGAAGAAGAAACTTTTTTGAGGATTGAAAAATGGACTTCCTTACTTTTTCCTATTTTCGAATTCTATATCTCTTAAACCTACCCACCTATGCCCCCTATCGCTATTGGCAGCTTTGAAGAATTTGAATCCCATCTCGGAAAAGAACTCGGAGCTTCAGCTTATTTTCAAATCACCCAAAAGCAGATCAATCAATTTGCCGAGGCAACCCTAGATCACCAATGGATTCATACGGATCCGGTTCGAGCAAAGGCCGAAGGAGGATTCGGAAATACCATTGCACATGGCTATCTCACGTTGAGCATTGTACCCTACCTCTGGGAACAAATCGTACAAGTCAACAACCTCAAAATGATGATCAACTATGGAATTGAAAATCTCCGCTTTGCTCAGGCAGTGACGGTTGATAGCGAGGTACGCTTGGTGGCTTCTCTAAAAAACATCAACAATCTCCGAGGAACCATCAAGGCGGAGGTAGAGGTAAAGTTGGAAATCAAGGATCAAAAAAAGCCTGCTTTTGCAGGATTACTCATCTTCTTGTACCACTTTAAGGATTAATCAGGAGACAAGGAGGTCATTGATTACCGTGGCAGCACAAGCACATCCAAAGGCCGCTGGGAGAAATGACATGGTACCATAAGCGGACTTTTTGAAATTTTTCCCGTCGGTGAGCATGAGGCTTTCCTTAATGACCACTTCGGTAGAAAATACCGCCTTGAAGCCCCCATCAATATCCCTTCTTTTCAGTCTCTTCCTCAGCATCTTGGCCAACTTGCACTGGTGTGTGTCTGCAAAATCCACCACCTTAATTTGCGTGGGATCTACTTTCCCACCCGCGCCCATGGAACTGACTAATGGAAAACCTCGCTTTTTTGCTCCTTCAATGAGGTGCATTTTGGGGGTAAAGCTATCGATGCAATCCACCACATAATCGTAATGATTGACTTCCAACAAGGCCGTCATCTCCGATGGGTCCAAAAATTTTTTCACTGCCACCAACTTCAAAGCTGGGTTAATGGCCAATAATCGCTCCTCCATCCAGCCTGCTTTGGCTTGCCCTACATTCAGTTGGGTAGCTGGAAGCTGACGATTCACATTGGAAATATCCACCGTATCCCCATCAATAATGGTCATAGCGCCAACTCCAGAACGGGCAATAAACTCCGCAGCAAAGGAACCTACACCCCCTAATCCCACAACTAGGACGTGCTTTTTTGCCAATTTTTCAAGCCCTTCACGACCAACTATTAATTCGGTACGACTCAACCAGGCAAATTCATTCATGAGACCTTTCTTTTGGAGATGGCATTCCAATTCGCAATCACTTGCTCAGCAAGCCTTGCTTCTGGAAGTTGCAAAATTAGGGAAGCCGCTTGATAAATCGATTCGATTTTCAACTCTGAATCGTCGGTTTCGAAAAATACACGCTCCAAAGGACAAAGCTTCCGAGTGAATTCGAATTCGGGAAGTTCCGAAGAGCGAAAGAGACTAGATTGATAGAAGTAGTAAGTTGATGTTTACCTGCCCCCAACTAA
>JACCDU010656572.1_pt1 | contig 10108 bp, 6 predicted proteins | sample 7446081 | NCBI WGS metagenome assembly JACCDU01 (sample SAMN15323447, study PRJNA562643) | freshwater metagenome | isolation source: river surface water | place: USA:Blue River Watershed | collected 2017-08-17
AAGAGAGTCAGTGAACTCCATGATTTCATTTCAGCGAAACACTAACACAGTTGCTTCTGTGATTGCAGCGGAAGCGATTCGCAGATCTCCGGACAGAAATACAGGAGAAGTATTAAAGCGTACACCAGGTGCGAGTATTCAGGAAGGTAAATTCATTGTTATTCGTGGTTTAGCGGATCGATATAATCAGGCGATGATCAATGGAATTCTTTTAACAAGTACTGAGCCTGATAGAAAAACTTTTTCTTTTGACATCATTCCCTCTAATATCATCGATAACCTGGTTATCAATAAGGCTTTTGTTCCTGAGTACCCAGGGGAGTGGGCTGGAGGTTTGATTCAAGTCAATACAAAGGACATTCCTTCAAAAAGTTTTTTCCAATTACAGGTTGGCTCTGGATTTAACTCTCAAACACTCGGTAATACATTTTATAAAGATCAATCCAGTTCAACTGACTGGTTAGGTTTTGATAACGGTTCACGTGCTTTACCTTCTTCATATGTCAGAAAAGCTGCATTTGATACTTTATCTCCAGCTGATAAAACTGCCATTGGAAAACAACTAAGAAATGCGTGGGCTCCACTAATGGCAAACATTAGCCCCAATGCGTCTCTTCAGTTAAATGGCGGAGTTGCAACTAAAATTTTCGGTAAAAGTGTTGGCCTTTCATTTGGCATCTCCTACAACCGTAGTTATAAATTGCTAAAATTAGTTAACCGCTCTAATTCTCTAACGGGGAATACATTTAGCGTAAACTACAATTTTGACGACACTCGATTTGTTCAAGAAATAAATGCTGGGGCTATAGCAGGAATTTCTATTCAGTTAAACTCTATGAATAGAATTTCTTACAAGAGTATTTTAAATTTAAACTCGCCCTCAAGCGTTACCATGCGAAATGGTATTGAGTACAATAGAGATGAGGACTTGACTGCAAGTGAATTACAGTTTAAGCAAAATACATTTTACACCTCTCAATTAAACGGTGATCACTCCTTTAGTCCTACGATTAAGTTCAAGTGGTATGGTTCTTTTAACATCTTAGACGGATATATACCGGATCAAAGAAGAATTGCTTACGTTAGAACATCTGGAACTCAAAATCAATATCGATTACTATTATCTAATACACTTTCTCAGCAAAGTGGCAGTCGTATTTATCAATCATTAAGTGACTACATTTATACAGCGGGTGGTGACTTGTCATTTGGTTTCAATGCATTTGGACAAAAGCAAACGTTGAAAACCGGATATATGATTCAAGTAAAGGATAGGTTATATGATGCACAGCTTTTTGCAAACTTCCTTCCTCGCGACAATGCGACCTTAACTTTGTTACCTGCAGAAACGGTTTTTTCTCCTGCTAATTTTGGGAATGGGCTTGATAACAAATTTGGTTTTGATGCAATCAAGGGAAAGACATTCCGTTATATGGCCAATACGATCCTGAATGCTGGTTTTATTCAATTTGATAATCAGCTAAGTGAAAAGATAAGATTAGTATGGGGTGTGAGGGCTGAGCACTTTGATCAATTGGTTGGAAGTGTAAAAACTTGGGATCCTAGACATTCCTATACAAAAGTGCTGGATTTTCTTCCAGGATTGAACACCACTTTGAAGTTGAATGCCAAAACAAATCTCAGACTTTCTGCATCGCAGACAGTAATCAGACCGGAATTGAGAGAGCTTTCTTTTTTAAATATTTATGATTTTGAATTGAATGCATCCGTGCAGGGTAATCCAAGTTTACGTAGGACAAAGGTTACTAATTTGGATCTTCGATATGAATTGTACCCTAAAGCGGGTGAAGTTTTTACTGCAGGGGTATTTTATAAAAACTTTAAAGATCCTATTGAACAACTATTCAATGAGGGAATTGGGGGAGCAAGTACATTCAGTTTTCAAAATGCGAATTTGGCAACTGCGTACGGTGTAGAAATGGAGTTAAGGAAGAAACTAGATTTTTCAACTGCATTCAAGAACTTTACTTTCCAAGCGAACGCTTCTTACATAAAAAGTACTGTAAAGGATGAAGGATTTAATATTGATCGACCTATGCAAGGTCAATCTCCTTATTTGATCAATGTTGGTTTATTGTACGATTTAGAAAAAGCAGGAGTTAGTAGCACTTTATTATTCAACTTGATTGGAGAGCGCATTTACTTGGTAGGAGATTTGACGTCAGGTGCTGGATCACCAGATATCTGGGAGGCCCCTCGTCCACTTCTTGATTTTCAGTTGACAAAGAAAATAGCAAAAAAGAAAGCTGAAATAAGATTGAATATTTCTGACATGTTAAATGCTACGCAATACTTCTATCAAAACTCCGATAAAAATGTTCGTTTGCAGAAAGATTCAGATGCATACCGTTTTACTCGTAAACCTGGAACCAACTATCAACTTTCTTTTCAATTTTCACTATAATTAAAAAAACACAAACACCTATATCATGAAAAAGTCGATTTTGTTTATTGCCGGTCTTTTTTTACTAGCCATTACTGGTTGTAGAAAGATTGAGTCCGATGGAGAAATTCAAGTTGTTGTTGTAAACGGTGGTGGGGGATCAACTCCAACAACCGGACAAACAATTACTTTACAAGGAAGAATTAGCGCTGACACTATTTTGCGTAAGCAAAATACCTACATATTAAAGGGTATTGTTTACATGGTTAATAATAAAACCATGACTATTGAAGCGGGAACGGTGATCAAAGGTTCATTCAGTGGTTCAGATGTGGCAGCACTAGTAATCACACGTGGATCTAAAATTGTTGCTCAGGGATCTTCCACTGCACCAATCGTATTTACTTCATTATCTCCAAACCCTCAATCGGGTGACTGGGGTGGTATCATTATCTGCGGTAAAGCGGCTATCAATACCTCTTTTAATGGTGTAACAGGGCTTTATCAGTGTGAAGGTGGAATTGATAACGCCAATGGGGATGGCTTAGCGGGATCTGGCGATGCAATTGCTCCAACGCCTGTAAATGACGACAATTCAGGTGTTTTAAGTTTCGTTCGAATAGAGTATGCAGGGTATGCGTTTCAGCCTGATAAAGAAATCAATAGTTTAACAATGGCAGGAGTGGGTAGCGGTACTACTATAAATAATATCCAGATAACTTATGCAAAAGATGATGCCTACGAGTGGTTTGGTGGGTCGGTTAATTGTAAAAACTTGATTGCATATAAGACACAGGATGACGACTTTGATACCGATAATGGATATAGCGGAAAAGTACAGTTTGGAATTATTTTCCGCGATTCAGTGATTGCGGATATTTCCAGATCAGAAGCTTTTGAAAGCGATAATAACCCAAGTGGAACTACGGCAGCTCCTCAAACTCGAGCAATTTTTAGTAATATCACTGCTATTGGGCCTCGTGCAACGTTGAATAATATTGGAAACACACTTTATCGTGGGGCTGCACATATTCGTCGTAATTCAGGAATCTCTATTTTCAATAGTATTTTGATTGGTTGGCCTAGAGGTATTGAAGTTGATGGTACGACTGGTCGCTCAACAATACTTAATGTAGAGGATAGTACATTGCGATTAAGAAATATTACGTTGGCTGGAAATAATCCATTAGAAAATACATTCTTTGCTGGTGGAACTGGTGCTAGCATTACTAATGCGGCTCAATTTGCAACATGGTTCACTACTCCTTTCTATAATAATGACATTTTAGCAAACACTTCAGACGCTCGCTTAATTCAGCCTTTTAACTACACTGCTTTTGACCCAACACCTTTTGGAGGTTCAAGTGGGAATCAAAAAATATTAACTGGTGGTGGCTTTACGGATAATAAATTTACAAGTGATACATTTTTTGATAAGACAGTAACTTTCCGAGGTGGTGTTGCTCCAGCAGGTGCATTGTCTAGCTGGTGGAAGGGATGGACAGTTTGGAATTAATTTATTAAAAATCAAATGTATAGGTGAAGGCTCAGGTTCAAAACTGAGCCTTTTTTTATTTTAAAAACTTAACATTGAACCTTGTTTTACGCAGACATACCTACCTACATTTGCGTTCAACCCCGCTTGTATGACTAGTTTAATTGACAGTCAAATTGCTGACTTGATTGTGAAAATTCGCAAGGCACGTACTGATGATAAATTAGTTGAGTTACTTGATTTTTTTAAAGGTGCTGGCGATAAGATAGCGGAAGAAAGTAAGTTCACTTTACTAAAGCAATTACGAATTGAGCTGAGTAAGATTGATCCAATCTCGGTTACTGATTACATGGAGTGGACAATGATTCAAGCAGCAAGGGTGTATATCCATCGAATTATGGAACATAAGAGGCTGCTAGTTGCGTAGTGGTTTCATACTTTTCACATTCTAGTGACGAAAATAAATAGTTCAAAGAGTCTGGGATGGACCGGCTGTAGTCCTTTTGAATAATTTTCCCATTGTCTAACCAGTCAATTATTCTGTTACTGTCTAACTTACTGATTTTACTTGTTGTAACTCCTAAGTTTTCCAGCGCTACTGCGTTACATTTTTGCTCATATTGGCCTTCTATTGGTACTGCCAGAATTTTCTTGCCCATTTGAATAGCTTCCGCTGGTGTTTCAAATCCGGCACCACAAATAATTCCCTTACAAGAAATAAGGCTTTTATTGAATTGTTCCTGCTCAATAGGGTAAAAGTATAAATTTCGATAGCGATAGGGGAACTTCACCTCTTTAGTAAAAATTTCAAATTTCTGATCAGGTACTTCACATAGTAAGTCTTCAATTTTTCTTTGGTTAAGCGCGGGTAAGTATACCGTAATATGCCCATTGTCAGAGGGGTTGGCAACTAAAAATTGCTCTTTAATTACAGCTCCAAATATTGAGGGATGGTATTTTTCAAAATGAAGGCCTATGTGATGGCTTGCCCTAACATAATCTTTAAGTAGCAGCTCTCCATGCCAACTTTTATTGATGGGTCTGGGTGTTTCCCGGTAGTGAAAACTTGCTTGATGCCCATAATGTATCGACCGGACTTTTTTTATTTTACAAGCTAGAGAAGTAATAAAGTCAAAGTCATTTATTACTAAGTCATACTTTTCTACGGGCAACTGTTTGACTTCCCGCATTACATTAAAAAGATTTCGTTGGAGTGCTATTCTTCCATAGTCAAGCCCCCCCTTGTTGTTATAATACAAACTTATACCCTTACTTCTGTATCGTACGGGGAGCTGAGGATTCAGGTGGCTGTTGCTACCACTAAGAAAAACATCCACGGCCCCCTTTTTTTCAAGGTGAGGCAGAAGTGTGATTGCTCTGCTTATGTGCCCATTACCGGTAGCTTGTACTGCATATAGTATTTTCATATAAGGGCTAATTAGAAAGGAAGTTGATGAATATGTAAGCCTACCTCGTCTGTTAATACATTAAGCTCTGGTAATTGCTTTTGAATACTAATAACAGGGGCCATTTCAAACTCATTCTCCTGATAGTGATAAATCTTCCACTCTTTATTGTTGTACTCTAGGGCAGTTAGATTTTCAATCCAGTCACCACTATTCAAATAGGTCACCTGTCCGGTATTAGTCTTAATGATTCTTTGTTGAGGTTGATGTATATGGCCACAAATCACATAATCGTATCCCTTATCAATAGCTAGTTCAGCGGCTGTTTGTTCAAAATCGGCTATCCAGCGAACCGCTTTTTTAACTCCATTTTTAACCTGTTTGCTCAAACTCATTTTTGGCTGCCCCACTCTGGTTAAAAACCAGTTTATAAAGCGATTGGCAAGAATCAACCAATCGTAGCCGACGCCTCCTAATTTGGCAATAATTTTTGCACTGCCTTTGGTGGTTGCATCAAACACATCACCGTGGAAAATCCATGTTTTCTCCCCATTCATCTCTATCACCAATTTGTCAGTCAACTGGAAGTTGCCCAATGAAAGATCACTGTAGCGACGCAGCATTTCATCATGGTTGCCTGTGATATAAACTACCCTTGTGCCTCTACTCAAAAGATCCAAAATCTCTTTAATAACCTGCATATGCGCAGTAGGAAAGTAGCTTTTGCTAAATTGCCAGCCGTCTATGACATCACCGTTTAGAATGAGTAATTGAGGAGAAATGCTTTTGAGATAATGAACCAGTTCTTTTGCATGACAGCCGTAAGTACCAAGATGGATGTCACTCAGAACAACAACGTCTAGCGTTCGTCTAGTCATGTTGGGTTTTTCAAAAGAAAAACTTATTTGTTACCCCACTATTAAACCTATGTTATCGAAAAGTGAATGAAAATGTTGAATACATTTTCAACATAATAAAACAAATTACCCCGCCGACTAGTATATTTGAAAATCGACTGATAACAAATTAATTGGAGTGAAATTAGCTGCAATAGATATAGGGAGTAACGCTGTTCGTTTGTTAATTACAGATGTCATTGAGAACCCAAAATCAAAACCAACTTTTATTAAAACGGGATTGGTAAGGGTGCCTCTTCGTTTAGGGTTTGATGTTTTTGAAAATGGTTTCATCTCTGCCTTAAAAGGTGAGCAGTTAACAAAAACGCTTTTATCCTATAAGTTGCTGTTGGAAGTGTATGGAATTAAAAATGTAAAGGTTTGTGCCACCTCAGCTATGCGTGATGCAACGAATACCTCACAAATCCTTCAAAAAATTAAGGCCGAAACAGGCCTGACGGTGAAAGTGATTAGTGGTGATGAAGAGGCTACCCTGATATATGAAAATCATATTGCGGATTATATGGATGACTCTGCATCATACTTGTATATTGATGTGGGAGGGGGAAGCACTGAGCTAACTTTTTTTAGTGATGGCGAATTAATTTCAAAAAAATCATTTGATATAGGCACTATTCGGTTGCTAAAAGGGCAAGTCAAAAACTCACATTGGGAGGAGATGAAAGAGTACTTACGATCCAAGACAAAGGGATATCATCAGGTGACTGCAATTGGTTCTGGAGGTAACATCAATAAAATTTTCAATTTGTCAAAGCGGAAGGAGGGTAAGCCTTTAGATCTTGACCTTTTAAAAGAGTATCATAAAGAGTTGGAAGCTTTAACAATGGAAGAGCGGATGGATATTTATAAAATGCGTGAAGATCGCGCGGATGTCATTGTCCCTGCATTGCAGGTTTATATTAATGCGATGCGGTGGGCTGATGCAGAGGAAATTTATGTTCCAAAAATTGGATTAGCTGATGGGCTTATTCATACTTTGTATGAAGAAGTATCCTCTCGCCGGATTATGAATAATTAGTTCGCCATTCATTGTTTTGGTGGTCAATGTGAAACAATTATTAAATTAACAGTAGATATTCTTTTCCTCTCGGCCATCTATTTAGATTTGAGTTAATTATAACCTTGCATGCTTATTCCTCGCGATATTAGTTGGCTTAGTTTTAATGGCCGTGTTTTGCAGGAGGCGAACGATACCTCTGTTCCGCTCCAACAGCGCATCAGATTTTTAGGAATTTTTTCAAATAACCTGGATGAATTTTTCAGGGTTCGTGTGGCCACCTTAAAACGAATGGCTGACTTTTCCCAAAAAAAGCAGAAGAGTAAAGTCAATTTTGAAGAAAATCCCCAGGAAATACTTGACGAAATTCAAACGATTGTCATTCGACAACAGAATGAGTTTGAGCGTATTTGGAAAAATATCCAACTAGAGTTACGTCAGCAAAAAGTGTTTATTAGAACAGAGAAACAATTGACTCGTGAGCAGCAGCATTTTGTCAAGACCTATTTTGAGAAGCAAGTCAGAAATTATGTGATTCCTTTAATGATTGAGTCACTCCCTCAGCTGCCCTATATTCGAGACAAGAGTATTTATCTGGGGGTGGTGATGCGAAGAAGGCATACTGCCTATCAAGATCAATATGCTTTGATCGAGGTTCCGGTAAAATCTATTGGAAGGTTTGTGCAGCTTCCCACTCGGGGAAACGAAAAACACATTATTCTCTTAGAAGATATCATTCGCTACAATTTGCCTCGCATTTTCCCTTATTTCAATTACGATTCTTTTGAAGCCTGGATATTCAAGGTTACAAAGGATGCAGAAATCGAAATTGACCATGATGTAGCTGTCAGTTTTGTAGACCGTATGGCTAAGGGTATCAAAAGTCGTCGTAAGGGCAAGCCTGTTCGCTTTGTGTATGATAAAGAAATGGATAATGGCTTATTGCAGTATTTAATTGGGCGTCTAGGATTAACCAAGAAAAGTGCAATTATACCAGGCGGACGTATTCATAATTTCCGGCATTTTATGGATTTTCCTGCTGTGCTAAATAGTACGGTTATCCGAAAAAATCCCTTCACGCATCCGTTACTGAAAGGAAAACTAAGAGTTACGGATGTAGTTTTAACTCGGGATGTATTACTTCATTTCCCCTATCACTCCTTTGATTCTCTAATTGATTTGTTGCGCGAAGCTGCAATGGATAGTACGGTGGAGCGTATTCAAATTACGGCCTATCGTTTAGCAAGTGAATCTCGTATTATTCACGCTTTGATTAATGCAGCCCGAAACGGAAAACAGGTTATAGTGATGCTTGAGTTAAAGGCTCGTTTTGATGAGGAGGCAAATTTAGAGTGGAAGGTCGCATTAGAAGAAGAGGGTATTCAGGTATTATTAGGGGTTCCCAGTATGAAAGTTCATGCAAAGCTTTGTGTGATTACGCGTAGAGATAAAAAAGGAGTTTCGAAATATGGGTTTGTAAGCACGGGAAATTTAAATGAATCCAGTGCCAAAGTGTACGCTGATCATTGTTTACTTACAGCCTCGCCTTCGATCATGAAAGATGCCTCGCTGATTTTTGACTACTTGCAAAATTGGCGTAAGGGAATGATGCCACTACGAAAATGTCAAACCCTCCTGGTTTCTCCGGTATCTATGCGGCAGCGTATTGAGCAGCTTATTGAATTTGAAATTAAAGCGGCAAAAAACGGAAAGAAGGCGTCTATAATTATTAAACTTAACTCACTTAGTGATACAAAACTAATCAAGCTTCTTTATCGAGCTGTTGCTGCAGGAGTAGAGGTTAAATTGATAATTAGAGGAATATACTGTGCGCATTTCCCCATTTCAAAAAAAGGACTGACGCCCAAGGCAATCAGTATTGTAGATGAGTATTTGGAGCATGCTCGTGTTCTTATTTTTCACCATCAGGGGAAAGAAAAGATCTATATATCCTCAGCTGATTGGATGGTTCGAAATTTAGATTATCGAATTGAGGCAGCTGTTGAGGTACAACATCCTGCTCTACGAAAGGAATTGAAAGACATTTTGGAAATTCAATTGGAAGATACTGTTAAAGCAAGAATTTTAGATACTGAGCTGAAGAATGAGTACGTAGCGCACGCTAAAAAGAATCCAGTTCGTTCTCAATTGAAAATTTATCAGTATTTATCTCGAAAAAAAACCTACTAGATCAGCGGGTAGGTAGTGTAAAGCCAATCGTTGTGCCAATTTGTTCTGTGCTTCTCACATGTATCGTTTCACCGTGCGCTTCAATAATATGTTTGCAAATTGCAAGTCCCAATCCGCTTCCTGCAATATCACGAGAACGGCCTGTTTCAGTGCGGTAAAACCGTTCAAATATTCGACTTAATTCTTTTTCAGGAATACCGATACCATCATCTGTGATCTCTATTAAGATGTGGTTTTCATCGGTTTTATACATGCTTGCTGTGATTCTTCCACTCTGTTTGCCATATTTCACAGAGTTTTCAACCAAATTAGTTAGTACTTGTCTTATTTTCTCTTTGTCAGCAAAAACAGAAAGTGGGCTTTCGCATTCTTTTTTTATTTCGCAGGTAATATTAACTACTTCTGCGCGGGTAGCTACCTCTTCAAAAACTTCTCTGACTAATTCCTGAATTACAAAATTCTGTTTTATCAAGGGTAGTTCACCTCTTTCCAATTTTGAAATTTGTTCCAGGTCACTTAGCAGATTTGAAAGTCGTTCAACATTTCGCCCGGCTTTTTCGAGGTATTTTTTATTTACACTCGGGTTGTCGAGCGCACCATTTAATAAGGTTTCTACATATCCTTGTATCGCAAAAATGGGGGTTCGAAACTCGTGCGATAGATTTTGAAGAAACTCACGGCGAAACTGTTCATTTTGTC
>JACCDU010991780.1_pt1 | contig 10106 bp, 11 predicted proteins | sample 7446081 | NCBI WGS metagenome assembly JACCDU01 (sample SAMN15323447, study PRJNA562643) | freshwater metagenome | isolation source: river surface water | place: USA:Blue River Watershed | collected 2017-08-17
ATGCTCTTCAGCCTTTGATGCTTCTTCAATATGCTTAAGAGTCATTGCTGGTATACAATTAGTATAATTAACTAGTTTCATTATAAAGCCTTCCCATAAAATTCATTAAGTTTTCTATAGCCTAAACTATTTGAGAATTTACCAAACTTACTATCTATAGGAGAAGAAAGCATAACAGATTTTGAAAACCTACTTATAGCACATAACTCAACTCTTCTAATAAGACCTTTAGCTGTACCAAACTTTCTATAGTCCTTATCAATATAAATACTCATTATAGTTGTGCCTAAGCAATTATAATGAGGCATTATTGTAGTTGATGCTATAATAAATCCAACTAATTTGTTCCTATCAAATACTCCAAAACAATCCAGTAAGTCTGCTTGCTCCATATTGTAAAATATTTCTTTATTTACATTAGGCTCAGGTAGTAAGCCCCTACTGCCTTCACTAAAGTAAGCCTTAAAGAGTGCTTCAGAGTTAGGTGATTCTAAAATAGTTTTCATGTTGGTTCTTAAAATCATATCAAACCTTTTGATTTATTTTAACATAACAAACCTTAAATACAGGTTAAATTCTTTATTTTTAATTGTCGTTCTCCTATTAATAAGCCCTTAGCTATTAACACAAGTAAATACCGTTGTAGTACCTCTAACAGTTTGTGTATTTGATGTATTATAACCTTTTCCTTTTATTTCCAATAACACATATGAGTCTTGAATTGAGTCAAGACCTGAATTTACTGTTATATCTACAGAATAAGGTCCAGAAGAACCTAATGATGCAATGTCAGTTCCATTAATAAAAATATGGCAGTTAAAGTCTCTAGATACACTTGTATTAGTTTGGGATGAGCATGAACTAACTATTTGTATACCCCAGTAGTTGCACTCAAAAGGTTTATTTATATAGGTTGATAATAAAGTACAAAAAGTAGAATTATTACCATTTACTGAGTAGGGAACTGAAACTGACGGCATATTAAAAGATGTAAATTTACTTATACCAGGTAAAGAAGCAGTACCAACTACCTTTAAATTACTAATTACAACTTTGTCATTACTAGCTGAAAATAGAGGATTACCTCCATTTACACCTGGGACTATAATATTCCTAGCTATTAGGTTGGTTGCATCTATTTTATTAGCTGTTATACTATTCGTTAGTATCTGTCCACCATTAATAACAGTATTTCCACCTTCAGTATAACCAGTATTTATATTACTAAAGTTAACTATACCATTAAAATAATGCTTATAGGTATTAGCTGCTGAATCCCAAGTAATTGCTATTGCTGGTATTGGTTGCTTAGTAATATTATTATATACTGTGCCAAAATTAGGTAAACCATTAGCAGTTAAGTAATTTTTTTCACTAACAGTTAAATCTTCATATGCTCTACCAACTACAAAGTTATCTGCTATAACCCTAAAGTATGAACTTTCATCACCTGGTGTAGTAACGCTAGGGTCTAAAGAACCTACCTCTAAACCAGCAATAGCTCCACCTGCTTTAACAGATAAACCATACCAAGATGCTGCTAATGCTTGGTCATAAAATGTACCAAACTGCTCAGCAATTAAAGCAATATCCTCTTGGTTTTGAAGTATTATAGTTTCTACATTCTCTTCAACATAAGTAAGTATATTACTTCTTAACTCATTTAACTTACTAACTAAGTTTAAAAAGTCTAAGTTAGGATTTGCTTGCAGTGCTTGAACTATTACCTCATTTTGAGCTGTAACACTGCCACTATAATACGGATTAGAAGCTAACCCAGTAACTAAATCAGTTAAAAACCTTTTTAGTACTGTTTTATCTTCTATATTAACTGGTACTTGAATACTACCTGCCATTTTGTCTCCCTTCAGCTACCATGTTAATTTCAACAACCTCATTAGTTCCAGTAAATTCCAAAGCTATAAAATAACCTTTTGTATTTGCTTGTGGTAGTTTAATATCATTAAACCCATCAACTAAATCCAATGTATTAACTAATACATCTCCTAAGTATAGTTTTACTACACCTACTCCAACTGAGTAGATATAAATATTTTTATACACTTTGTAATTAGTAACACCATTCTCAGCAATCCAACCAGTTTTGTAGTTGAACTCAAGTTTATTACCTTGGTTATATTCATAAATACCTAGGTTGCTAGGTTTTAGTATGTATAATTTATCAAATGTATAGTTATAATAGGCTCCTCTAGCTATAAGGCTTAAAGTATAAAATCTAACCCCATCTCTAAAGTCAATTACAAGTGTACCAGTTGTATGAAATAGATAATACTGATTTTCATATACTTCTGAAATTATAGGCTCTATGTTTAGTTTACCTAACTTTTTATAACTAAATATTTCAACATTCCCACCATTTGAAATACATATTCCATCTAAACTTAACCAAAGTAGTTTATTTTCTATATACTTTATAGTATTATGGGCTATACAACCTTGATTACCACTAAGTAAATATTTTGAGTAATTACTTAAGTCAGTACCAGTTAATATCCAAGTTTTATTTCTAGCAAAAACTAGCAAACCATTCTGTGTTGCTCCAAGTCCTGATATATCCTCGGGAAAGTTTATCCAGTTATCAGCATTCCAGTTATCAACTAAGCCTGAATTAGAGAAGTATAACTTACTGCCTATACTACCAAAAATAGCTGAGTTAAACTCAGTTAAGTTTAATAAACCAGTAGGAGGCTTTACCAAGTTCTCAGTCTCAAGCAAAGTATCATTGTCAAGTACTTGTAAGTCTGATTTAGTGTCTACATAACTGGTTGTAGTTTTACTTACTGCTGCAACTAAGTAATAGTTAGTTAATGTACCTCCAAGTCTATAAATATTTATAGCATCAACACTTGGGTCACTTGAAGGTAATATACCTGATACTGTTACATTATTTATGTCTACAGTTAAGTCATCAGAAGCAGGTGAAGGAGCTGACTCAATCATTGAAGCTGATGAATAATAAGTATAAACATAGTTTCTAGTACCTAATGCTTGCTCATATGGGGTTGTTGAAGTCTTACCACTAATATCTAATACTAAGTCATCAATAGTTAAACCTGAGGTAGACTCACCTATATATCTATATTTAGTTTCATACATCCTATAGAGTCTTACATACTCCATATTAGCCATACTAGATATAGTTAGTCTAACTCCAGTACTACTAGTTGAGAATGTTTGTACTTCATACCTAATTGACTCAGCATCTGTTTTATATGCTATTAAATAGGTATAAGTTGAACTAGTTAAGTCTCCACCACTTATATTGCTTAGTGTAAATGATATATTAAAACTAGTTGATGTATTAGGTTTTGTTGTAGGCTTATCTAAACCTAACTCATAGAAAGTTATACCATCAGTAGTTTTTGATATAACACTAGAGCTGTCTGATTTATATAAGGCACCACCAAATTCTACAAAACCAGTTGATAGATTACCACTAAAATAATTGCCTTTAAATCTAGTAAACTTATCATTACCTAAAGGTATAGTTTGTGCTGTTGCAACTAAGTCTTTTAAAGGCTTTATTCTTCCTGCTGATAAGTCAACATTATTACAAATTACACTTTCATTTTGTGCTATTAAATTAGGACCTAATTTTATATTTAGGCCTCCAGTAAAGTCAACCATAGTCATTAGTAAGCCTTTGCTCTGTTAATCCAGCCTTTTTCATTTTTAACAAATCTTGGTTGTTTACCTAATTCCTCATAATATGCTATCTCAACTTCATCAAACTTAATATCAAAGTCTTTTGTATTAAATTTATTAAGTGCTTCTAAGGTTTTAGGACCTACATCACCATCTGCTTCTAAACCCAATAGTTTTTGAGTCTTTTTAATAGCTAATTTCATACCTATATTAACTCCAAAGATAAATATCTCTGTAGCAGTATGTTGATTTGTTACTAAATCTAAGTTAGCTAAATCCCAATACTTTTGTTTATATAATTTATAAACTAAATCTAATAAGTCAGTTACATTAGATAATATAACTGAGCATTTTTTAATATCTGGCTCATTAGCTAAATATCTACTTATAATAGACCAACCTCTCCACTCAGGGTTAGCTGATTGGTATATACCAAAGAATGTTAGTCCATTCTCACCATCGTTCTTATGTAATAAGTCACTAGGAGAGCTAAATTCTAGCTTTCCTAATTCCTTGACTGCTTGGTTAATATCAGCCATTTTATATCCTTAAGTTTATTTAGACTCACTAATTAAAGCAGATTTAGCTGCTAGGAACATATCTTCTGTTGTTGGATTTCTTTTAGACTTAGCTACTGCATCTATCATAACTTCTGCAATGTCCTTAGTAATACCATCACCTTTAGCTTCTAAAAGTTTGTTAACTCCTATAGCTATTACAGTCTTAACTAACTCAGTTTTCATAAGATTTAAGACAAAGCCTAATATTAAAGTACCCATTATATTTCCTTTCTATATGTATTTGTAGATATTAAAACATCTTCTACTATATATGTATCTGTAACCCAAATTACACCACTATCTTCAACTTCTTCTGTTCTTATACCAGTAAAAGGTATATATACTTCCTCTTCCATATTAGCTCCTTAAATATATGATATTACTACTTTGTTACCAGCAGTAATTACACTTGTATCTGTATCAGCAGCTAATAATGTCACCGCACTTGCAATTCCAGTTGTAAACCTAATCCCAACTCTACCTGTTTCTAATATCTGTGTACTATTTGCTGGTATTGGAATCACAATAATTGGTACATCTGTTCCTACTGTTGGAGCTGATGCTTTGTTATATAGCTTCAAGTATATTGTAGCAGCACTCAAGTTACTTACAGTAATTGCATATAAATTCCCCGCTGTTGTTTTAATACTTGCTCCATTTGTTGTTGCAGCAGTTGTTAAAGTATATGTACTTGGTGATATCATAGTTGTCTCAGTAGTAGTTACACCAAACCCTGAAGATGTTGTAACTACAGGTATTGCTTTATCAACTCTATTTGTACCTTGACCATCTATTCTAGTTATTTGTTGTGTATAGCTTCCTACCTCAATATCATGACTTCTCATTGTAGTTCTTAGTATCACTACCCCACCACATGCTGTACTTGTAATTGCTCCCCCAGTTGGAGTTAATTGTGTACCACTTCCATTAACTGCTAAGCTTCCATCTATGTTTCTAATTGGTGTTAAATATAGTGAAGTAGTACTTACATTTGCTATCATGTATGCACCATCAATTCCTAAATCAGCACCAGTTCCATCAACTCTTACACCATACACATCTACATACTCACCTATTTGTACACCAAACCAGTTAGCTGTTCCAGTTAATTTTACAGTACCAAGTGATGTTCTTTCAGCTGCAATTATTGATTGAGTCACTAATCCTTGTTGACTAACCCATCCATTTTGTAAGATTACACATCCACCATAACTTGTTGCTATTGCTGTACTTCCCCAAGTTATAGTAAATTGAGTAGCATTTGATACAGTTACTGTATATGATGCCGCACCATTAGCAAAGTTTGTTTGGTCTTTTACACCCCATAAGTTTACATAATTTCCATCTACTAAACCATGTGGTACATCTGTTGTTACAGTAGCAGCACCTGATACTACACTTCTTACTATACTAACTATCTTAGCTACTGGTCTTGCTATTGACTTAGGTGTAACTGCTCTGAATCTTAAATAGTAGTCTTTATTTGTATCAGGTTTTACAGCTGAGAATACAGCTCTAACATTATACATACTTGATACAGAATCTATACTTCTATCATTAAATAATACTTTATCAATATCCATTTCAAGTGAGTATCTATTTGTAGCTTTTAATTCTAACTGACCATTTGCAGCTGATACATAAACAGGTCTTGTATCTCCAACCGTTATAGTTTTACTCCCAATAAGTGTTCCAGTTTCTTTTATAGAACTTCCACCAAATCTACCTAATGCTACTGCTGCTGTATTACTTGTACCACTAAATCTATATCCCATAGCATTTGCAGCTTGAAGTAACTTAGCTTGTCTTTTTAATTTAGCACCAGTTACAGTAGGTGTAGTTGTAATTGAAGGTATAGTAGCTTCATCTGATACTATGAATGTTAAAACTCTTTTATCAATAGACATAGTTGCTACACATAGGTTTGTATAGTTAAGCCTACTATCAGCAAATCCATAAATATCTACCCAACTCCCTAGATACCCATCAAACTCAGAATCTAATACTATGGTTAATGTAGTCGTAGCTTGATTTGTTGTTTGTACAGTTCCAAACTGGTCTGTATATGAACTAACTATACTATACTCAGTGGGAACATCTACATAACTTGTATCTTTATCTGTTATTTCCCAAACACCATATTGGCCTTTAATTCTTTGAGAAATTGATGCTTCAATCTCAGCAGTCATTGGAAGTCTAAAAGGTTTCTTATATTCAATTATAGTCTGTGAATCAGGAGTAGTTAAAGGACTCATTGAAATCTCAGTAAATTGTTGTCCATTTGAACTAACTCTTTGTATTGCAAAGTCTTTATCTGCTATATTAAAACTATAATAATCACCAATTGTAGTAGGGTCAACATCTACTACTTCTTGTATGATTGCCCCTGATACACTAGCTGTAGCAGAGTCGCTAAAATATATATACTCTCCTGATGAAGATTTAGACTCTGCATATAAGTTAGTACCACCTCTAAATTCATAAGTATCATTTGAATCAAATTGTAACTCAAATGACTCATCATTTATATCAGTTGTTAGTAGTGTTGGACCACTAAATTGTAAGATAGCTGGCTTAGTAGTAATTAAAGTCTTAGTGCTATTATTTATTTGTACTTTCATACTTTTCCTTTCTATAATTCATCTAATTTATTTAGAATCTTTCCCATTGAAGACTCTATTGAGTCAAACCTTTTGTCTATATGCTTCTCAAATCTATCAAATTCCTTAATCCTAAGGTAGATATCATCAGCATTCTTTGCAGTTAAAAACTGCTCTTTTTCTGTTTGAAGACCTCTAATGTCCTCACCATGCATATCTAGCTTTTTAAAGAAAACATTCAATCTATTAGCTAATACATCCAAGTCCTTATTAAGTTCTCTTTTAGTATCTTCAATACTAATTTTATTAGCTTCTGACTGATACTTAGTATGGTAAAATGCTCCTATACCAATCATAGCCATACCTATAACTGATAGGATTAAATTATAATCCATTATGATGTTGCTCCTTTAATAATACAAAATCTAAAGTTAGGTGATGCTATGTTTTCTCCTGAACTATTTGTAACTGTAATACTTATAATTCCTGATATGGATATATTATAGTAAAATGATAGACCACTACCTCTAAATAATACAAAGTCAGTATTAGAAGCAAAGGAATTATTTATACTGAATGATATACTACTTTCTGCAGTTAAAGCACCAAATATAGCTATGCTACCAGTTGGTTTATTTATTGTTACTGCAGTTGTATTACTAGTTGTTTGAGATACTGTACTACCTGACCCGGCACCATATCCAATAGCACCTGATTTATTTAATATATTACCATTAGAATCTATAGTAACTCTTTCAACCCCTCCAGTTACAAAACCTAGTGAATTAGCACTAGGGTTATATACACCAGTATCTAAGTCAGATAAAAATCCATACCCAGGCAATAAGGCTGTTCCAGATAATACACTTAATCCAGTGTTATCTATGTTTGCTGTTGTTATCCAAGATATAGCACCATCTGCTACACCAGTAGTGGCTACTCTAAATTGGTGACTACCTTGATTAACCAACTGTAAACCAGCACTACCATCCACTTTATACTTCCAAGAACCATCATAATAAGCATTTGAGCCAGTTAATGCACTAATACTATTATTACCAAAAAATGTTCCTCCATTTCCTTCCAATACTCTTAAACTACTTGCCCAAGAGGATATATTTACATTACCTATACTTACATTTTCAGTAAACTTAGGATTCAGTAAATTAGCTTTTAAATTCAGAGCAGTTTGTTGGGCACTTGAAACTGGTTTATTAGCATCTGATGTGTTGTCTACATTTGATAATCCTACTTGTGACTTAGTTACAGTGTGATTTTCATCTATTCCAGTAGTTCTTACAACTAGGGTACCATTAGTATGGGCATGTAATACAAAAGCTATTGGCATTTTTAGTTCACTGTCTAGTGGCTCAACTTTTGTTAATGCACCATTAGCTTTTACAAACAGTATTTCACCATCTAACCAAGTTTCCCCATAAGTAGAACCAGTTGTGTCTAAACCTCTAACTTTACCATTACTAGTAACAAAGCCATTTGAGTTATTACCAATATCTTCTGTAGCTATACCAATAACTCTTTTTGCATTAGCTTTTGTACCATCATGCAAACCTATAAGAATTTTACCACTATTTCCAGTAGTTCCTATAGCCATTACTACCTTACCATTAAGTATAATTGAACCAGTTTGATTTCTACATAATATTACAGATTCTTGACCTATTTGTAAGGTAACATTAGAATTTAAACCTAAATCTGCTGTTTGCTCCTCCTGATTCCATCTAATTTGACCTATACTAGGTGTAGTTGTATTAGATGTATCTAGTGTAAGCATCTCAGCATTATCAACTATATTATTATTAGTTGTATCATAAGTAGACTTATACATTTTATCCTCTACCCCATAGATATCAAGGTTAATTTTTGTGATTTCTACTTCTTCTCCACCTCTAGTTTGAGTAACTGTACCAGTACCTATCAGTAAATCCTCAAGACCTAACTTTTGTCTATTTAAAGTTATTTGTCTCATCTTATTCCTCCTCTATACTCAACAGTTCTATCACCAATATTTTGGTTTCCATAACTATTTGATTTTAAAGCTTCTTCTAAATACTGACTATATAACTGAAACTGTTCAGCACTGAATGCTCTATTTAATGAGTCTAAGTCTGTTCTTAGAGCTCTAGCTGTAACATAGTATTCAAATGCTAAGTCATACTCAGAGCCTAACTCTAACTCAGAGTCAGTAGTTGAAAGAGTTAAAATCTTAGGCTTTTTAACCACAAAAATAGTTAAATAGTTTTCTATTCCAGCTTCAATATCATTTATAGAAGGAATTTGATAATTATCATCATTAATTGTAATATCAATTAATGCTCCATATAAACTGTTTTGGTCAATTGCATCAGTACCAGTAGTAGGCCTAGGATAAACTCTTAAAAAACCTTTTTTCATGTCACTTAAAGTTATACACTTAACTGCATCACCTGAATCTTCCTGCCATGTTGAACTAATCTTATCTAATTCTTCTTGTGAAAGAACTGGAATAGCTTTAGTTTGATACTGAAATCTAATAAACTCAAGAACATAAGGACTTAAGTCATAAATAGCTGCAGTAGGACTTAACTCAAGAAAAATTCTTTCCTTTAAAATCTTTGTTTTTATAACAAAATCAGTTAATCCATCATTTAGATACTTTAATAATGTCTCATCAGAGTATCTAGTTTTGTTTTCATCTGATAAGACAGTCCTAGCACTATCAATAATTGATTGTACTCTACTCATTTTATCCCCTTTATAAAGTATAACTAAAATTATCTTTTAAAAAAGGGATTGGACAATTGTCCAATCTCTTAGTTTGTTAACTCGCCAGTAACTTTATTGTACTCATTGTACTCAACTACTACCCTAAACTCACCATCAGTAAGGTTAGCTACACCTAATGTAACTGTTACATCTTGAGGAGTTGAACCAACATTTGCTTTAGTAGCAAATGTACCTTTATACACTCCAGATGAAGTACCTAATGCTACTGCAGCAACAACATCAGTAGAACCAACAGACACTTTTAATGTTTGTGTTCCACCAGTTGGAGCTGTAGTTACAAATATATAAGCATTTGTTACATCTACATTTTCAGGTAAAGTAAATAATGTTACAACATCACCAGAAACTAATGTACCTGCAGTAACTACTCCTTGTAGAGTAGTTAATGTTGAAGGCTTAATAGTTGCTGTTGAAACTGAAGTAGACACTTTTTTAGAGTGTTTACTAATATTTTTTAAACTAACTGCCATATCTTATCCTTAGTGTTGTAAATCAA
>JACCDU011223099.1_pt1 | contig 10101 bp, 15 predicted proteins | sample 7446081 | NCBI WGS metagenome assembly JACCDU01 (sample SAMN15323447, study PRJNA562643) | freshwater metagenome | isolation source: river surface water | place: USA:Blue River Watershed | collected 2017-08-17
CCTGGCCGAAACCGCCGCCACCGAGCACCTGACGGCCATCATGGCCCACAGCTTTTTCGTCAGCAAGGATATGATGGAGGGCGCCGATCCGCGCATCCGCGCCATGTTTGCCTGGCACGCGATGGAAGAGATCGAGCACAAGTCGGTGGCGTTTGACGTGATGCAGAAGGTGGCCAAGGTGGGTTACCTGCGCCGCGTGTTTGCGCTGCTGGCCGTGACCCTGGGCTTCAACCTCTACACCTTCTTCGTCACGCTGTACATGCTGCACCTGGACAAGCTGAGCGTGTGGGAGCGCACCACCACGATCGCCAAGGGCATCTGGTGGCTGTACAAGCCGGGCGGCCTGTACCTGGCTGCCGTCAAGGACTATGTGCAGTATTTCAAACCCGGCTTCCACCCCTGGATGATGGGCGAGATGAAGCTGTACCAGCACTGGCGCCAGGCCTTCGACACCACCGGCAACCCGATCGAGGCCGGCGAGCGCATGTACGCGGCCCTGGGATGAGCCAAACCACCTCCCCCGCCTGACACACGCCCCGCTTGCCGGGGCGTTTTGTTTGGGGACTCGGGTGAAGCAGGATTGTTGCAGTGCAGAATCGGTTGGCACGGGCCGCACCGCGAGCGTGCCCGCCTTTCGCCTTCCCGATTGGACATTGCCATGACCGACGTGCCACCGAACCCCGAGTGGATCGAGAACCACACCTACGACGAAATCCGCGTGGGGGACAGCGCCCAACTCCAGCGCACCCTCACCAACGAGGACATCCAGCTGTTCGCCGCCATGTCGGGCGATGTGAACCCCACCCATGTGGACCCGGACTACGCCAGCCAGACGCCGTTTCATGGCGTCATCGCCCATGGCATGTGGGGTGGCGCGCTGATCTCGACCGTGCTGGGCACCCAGTTCCCCGGCCCCGGCACCATCTACCTGAGCCAGAGCCTGACCTTCGAGCGCCCGGTGCGCGTGGGCGACACCCTGGACGTGCGCGTGGTGGTCGAAGAGATGCGGCCCGAGCACCACCAGCTGAGGCTGAGCTGCCAGTGCGTGGACCAGTCTGGCCGCGAGGTGATCGCCGGCACGGCCTGGGTCAAGGCGCCCACCGAGAAGGTGCGCAGGCCGCGCGTGGCGCCCGATCACGTGCGCCTGTCCAACCCGCAACGCCGCTACCAGGCCCTGCTGCAGCGCACCGCCGGCCTGCCGCCCCTGAAGGTGGCCGTGGTGCACCCCTGCAGCAGCGAAGCGCTCCAGGGCGCGCTGGATGCCGCCGCCCTGGGGCTGATCGACCCCATCCTCGTGGGCCCCCTCGACAAGATCCAGGCCACGGCCCTGGCCGCCAAGCTGAACCTGGGCACGCTGGCGCTGCGCGATGTGCCCCACAGCCATGCCGCTGCCGCCGAGGCCGTGGCCATGGTGCAGCGGGGCGAGGTGAGCGCCTTGATGAAGGGCAGCCTGCACACCGACGAGCTGATGGGCGAGGTGGTCAAGCCCGCCAACGGCCTGCGCACCGAGCGCCGCATCAGCCACGTCTTCGTGCTGGATGTGCCCAGCTACCCCAAGCCCTTGCTGATCAGCGACGCGGCCATCAACGTCACGCCCGATCTGCTGGCCAAGCGCGACATCGTGCAGAACGCCATCGACCTGGCGCACGCGCTGGGCGTTGCGCAGCCGCGTGTGGCCATCCTGGCGGCGGTCGAAACGGTCAACGTCCACATGCCATCCACGCTGGATGCGGCCGCCCTGTGCAAGATGGCCGATCGCGGCCAGATCCGCGGGGGCCTGGTGGATGGCCCGCTGGCCTTTGACAACGCCATCAACATGCAGGCCGCCCAGGACAAGGGCATCGTGTCGCCGGTGGCCGGCCAGGCCGACATCCTGATCGCCCCGGATCTGGAGGCCGGCAACATGCTGGCCAAGCAGCTGCAGTACCTGGCCGATTCGCAGGCGGCAGGCATCGTGCTGGGCGCGCGGGTGCCGGTGATCCTGACCAGCCGCGCCGATGGCCCGGCCTCGCGCGTGGCTTCATGCGCGCTGGCCGTGCTGATGAACCAGGCCCTGCAGCAACAGGCCGCGGCGCGCCAGAGCCTGTCGAGCGCCTGCGCGCCTGGCAGCCCAGGCACCCCAGACGAGGAGGCCTGAATGGGCAGCATCCTGGTGCTCAATGCCGGCTCGTCGAGCATCAAGTTCGCCAGCCATGCGCCACACGCCCAAGGCAGCAGCCTCACGCCCCTGATCCATGGCCAGCTGGCCTGGCACGAGGATGCCTTGAGCCTGTCCATCCGCCGCGCCGATGGCAGCGTGGTGAGCCAGGACACCCGACCGGGCGGCCACCAGTTCGATGCGCCCCAGGCCCTGGACTGGCTGATGGCCTGGCTGGAGGCCCACGACCATGACCCCGAGCTGGGCGGCGGCATCACGGCCGTGGGCCACCGGGTGGTTCATGGCGGCGCGCAGTACACCCAACCCGTGCGCGTGGACGCGCAGGTGCTGGCCGATCTGCAGCAGCTGTGCCCGCTGGCGCCGCTGCACCAGCCCCACAACCTGGCGGCCATCCGCCACCTGGCCGCACACCACCCCGAGCTGCCCCAGGTGGCCTGTTTCGACACGGCCTTCCACGCGGATCAACCGGCGGTGGAGCGCATGCTGGGCCTGCCGCGTGCCTGGGGCGATCAGGGCGTGCGACGCTATGGCTTCCATGGTTTGTCTTACGAGTACATCGCCCGCCGTTTGCCAGAGCTGATCGGGGACCGGGCCCGAGGCCGCGTGATCGTGGCCCACCTGGGCAGCGGCGCCAGCCTGTGCGCGCTGCAAGACGGCCGCAGTGTGGCCAGCACCATGGGCTTCTCGGCGCTGGACGGCCTGATGATGGGCACGCGCTGTGGCAGCCTGGACCCGGGCGTGCTGCTCTACCTGATGCAGGCCCACGGCCTGGACGCGAACGCCCTGACCCGGCTGCTCTACAAGGAATCGGGCTTGCTGGGCGTGTCGGGCCTGAGCGCCGACATGGCCGTGCTGCTGGACAGCGCAGATCCCCATGCCCACGAGGCCGTGGACCTGTTCGTTCGCCGGATCGTGCGCGAAGCCGGCGCCCTCACCGCGGTGCTGGGCGGGCTGGATGCGCTGGTGTTCACGGCTGGCATCGGCGAGCACGCCGCGCCCATCCGCGCCCGCGTGGTGCAGGCCCTGGGCTGGCTGGGGATGGCGCTGGATGCGGATGCCAATGCGCGCCACGCCACGGTGATCAGCACCGATGGCAGCGCCGTGACGGCCCTGGTGGTGCCCACCGATGAGGAGGCCATGCTGGCCCGCCACACCTGGGACCTGCTGCAGCCAGCCTGAGCCCGGCTCAGCCCAGCGCGGCGGTGACGATCACCTCGATGCGCCAGCCGGGGTGGACCAGCGGGGCCTGGAAGGTGGCCCGAGGCGGCGCGGTCACGCCGTCGAACCAGGCCTCCCAGACGGCGTTCATGGCCGGCACATCGGCGATGTCGCGCACGATCACCTGGGCCATGAGGATGCGGCCCCGGTGGCTGCCGGCCTCGGTCAACAAGGCATCGATCTGTTCCAGCACCGAGCGGGTCTGGCCGGCCATGTCGGCCGCCGTGTCGGCTGGCACCTGCCCGGCCAGGTACACCACCTGGCCATGGATGGCCGCATCCGAGTAACGGCGTTCGGGGTTCAGGTAACGGACGGCGGGGGGCGATGTGGACATGGGCAGCGCTCGACAAAGGCAAAACGCCATTGCAGCACAGGTTTTTTTACCGCTTGTTTCAACATGGCTTGTCAGGTTTGGAGCCCTGCCCACGACTGAGGGGAGGTGTGCAGCACCATGCACCCACTCTTCAACCCTTCAAGGACTGACCATGAACATCAAGACCATCGCCGCCCTCGCCACCGCCCTGATCGCCTCGACCGCCATCGCCGGCACCGAAGCCGACAAGAAATGCGGCGCCGGCACCTGCGGCAAGAAGACCTCTTCGGCCAAGGGCGCATCGGAAGCCAGCTGCAGCAAGAAGGACGCGTCGTGCGGCAAGAAGGACGGCAAGGAAGCCGGCTGCGGCAAGAAGGACGCCAGCTGCGCGAAGAAGGACATGCCCGCCACCAAGAAGTGAAGCAGGGAGCCGCACATGGCCGGACTGGGCTACCGACGCGAAATGGCCGACTGGGACCTGTCGGCCATGGACGCGGACTTCTTCGAGGTCGCACCCGAAAACTGGTTGCGCCGCGACCGTTCGCGCCTGCATGAACTGCGGGCCAGCGGCCGGCCCATCCGCCTGCACGGCGTGTCGCTCAACCTGGGCGGCACCGGGCCGATCGACGCGGCCTTCGTGCGCAGCGTGGCCCAGCTCATGGACGAGCTGGACAGCCCGCTGTACTCCGATCACCTGGCCGCCAGCGGCGATGCCCACCAGCTGCACGACCTGTTCCCCATCCCGTGCACGGTGGCCGAGCTGGCCCGGGTGGCCGATCGCATCCGCCAGGTGCAGGACATCCTGGGCCAGCGCATGGCCATCGAGAACCCCAGCTGGTACACCAACATCGGCGACATCCCCGAAGCCGACTTCCTGTCGGCCGTGGCCGAACGCGCCGACTGCCACATCCTGCTGGACCTGAACAACATCACCGTCAATCACAAAAACCACGGGGGCCATGACCTGGACGCCTACATCGCCCGCGTCGACCCGGCCCGCATCCGTTGCCTGCATGTGGCCGGCCACGAGTTCGATGCGCGCTTCGGCCTGTACATCGACACCCACAGCCAGCCGGTGGAGCCCCCCACCCGCCAGGCCGCGATGCGCCTGCACCAGGCCCATGGCCTGCCCATCCTGCTGGAATGGGACAACGACCTGCCCGATCTGGCCACCCTCAACCAGGAGCTCGCATGTCTGCGTTCTACGACTATGTGAGGGGCCGCAGCGATGTGCTGCCTGAAGGCTATGCCGAGCCCGGCATGCGGGCCTATCGCCACCTGGTCTGGGTGGGCGCCAGCCAGACCGTGGACAGCCACTTCCCCGAACTGCGCGCCCAGCTGGGCGAAGCGGCCTGGCGCGAGCTGATTGCCGCCTTTGTGCGCGAATCCGAATGGACATCGCCCTTTCTTGGAGACCTCAAAGATGACTTCCTCGCCTTCCTGGCGCGACAGAACGCGTGATGGCGCCCAGGGCCTGGGGCTGCTGGCCTTGCGCCTGTGGGCTGGACAGGAGTTCGTGCAGGCCGGGCTCACCAAGCTGTCCGGCGGGCTGCAGGCCCCCGAGTGGTTCGCCGGCCTGAGCTTTCCTGCGGCCGTGGCCTGGCTGCCCACCGATGTGAACTGGGTGGCCGCCGGCCTGGGCGAGCTGGCCCTGGGCAGCGCCTTGATCATCGGCCTGTTCAGCCGGCTGTCGGCCCTGGGCCTGCTGTTCATCACCTACGTGGCCGTGTACACGGTGCACTTCGACCTGGGCTGGTCGGGCTGGAACCAGATCGACACCGATGCCGGGCAGGGCTTCAAGGTGCCGCTGATGCTGGCCCTCATGTTGTTCGCCGTGCTGACCGAAGGTCCGGGACAATGGGCGCTGGACCCTGCCTGGCGGCGGTGGCGCGCACCGCGCCCATGACACCGCCCGCGGCAGGCCCCATGACGTCGACCCGGATCCGAGGCTGGATGCAACACACCCCTTCGCCAACGCATCGCCCCCACGCCCCCGCAGCCGGCGCGGACGCCGCCTGGGCCCTGCCCTGGCGGCAGCCCATGCTGCGCTTTGCCCAGCTGCACCTGCAGCCCCGCGAAGACGCGGAAGATGCCGTGCAGGATGCCCTGCTGGGCGTGCTGACCTTGCCCGCCGACCGCATCCCCAGCGATCCCCGGCGCTACCTGTTCGGCATCCTCAAGCACAAGATCACCGACCGGCTGCGCCAGAAGTACCGCCACGGCCCCAGCGTGGATGCGGCCTTCGTCGACGACCTGGATGCCGAGCTGTTCCATGAAGGCGGCCATTGGGTGGCCAGTGTGGCGCCGACCACCTGGCATTCGCCCGAATCGCAGCTGCAGTCGGATCAGTTTTTTCAAGTGGTCGATGTGTGCATCGACAAGCTGCCTGCCAAGCCCGCCCGCGTGTTCAGCATGAAAGAGCTGCTGGACTGCGAGCCCGATGAGATCTGTGACACGCTGGGGCTCAGCAAGGCCGATTACTGGCAGTGCATGAGCCGCGCCCGCAAGCAGATCCAGCTGTGCCTGAGCCAGAACTGGTTCGATGGAGCCGCACGATGATGACCTGCAAACAGTATGTGTTCCAGCTGGGCTCGGGCCAGCTGAACGAGGCCGACACCGGCACCCGACTCCAGGCCCGGCTGCACCGGCTGATGTGCCGCCATTGCCGGGCCTTCACCCGCAATGACCAGGCGCTGAGCGCCATCCTGCAGGCCGCGCGCGAACGCGCCATGGCGCCACCGCCCACCGATCAGGCTTGATCGCTTCGGGCCCCCCGGCCGCATCAGCCGATCAAGCGGCTCGGGCATCGCCCGGTGGCGTTGCACGATGGCCATCGCTTCGCCACCATCGCGTCATGGACCACCCTGATGCCGACGACTACCTCAAGCTGTTCACCCGCTACCAGGCTGACTTTGGCGATGTCTACCTGGAGCCCAGCGACGAGCGCTACCGGCTCCTGTTCGAGCAGTTGTGCCAGCTGCTGCTGATCGCCTCGGGCTTCAACCTGTCGATGCCGCAGGAGTTCCGCCGCACGGCCCGGCAATGGGTGAACAACGATGCGGCCACCCTGAAGCACATGGGCGATCCGCAGAACCGCCATTTCATGCTCAGCGACCTGTTCGACTACGTGCACCTGCGCAAGACCATGGGCGGCCCGGGCTGGTGAAGCCTGCCCTCCCCAGCCTGCACCGTGGCTCAGGCATCCAGGTCGATCTCGTACACCCCGTCGCCCTGGCGCAAGGGGTACTCGCGCATCTGGCAGCCCTCGGGCCGCAGGCCCTTGCCATTGCGGCCATCGAAGACCCAGCCGTGCACGGTGCAGGTCAGGATGCGGCCATTGAAATCCGAGTTGTTGACCAGCGATTGCTGCTCGTGCGGGCAGATGCCTTGGAAGGCGCGGGGCTGGCCACCATCGGGCCACAGCACCAGCACCTCCTGGCCGTCCAGCATGAAGGGCGTGCTCTCGCCCTCACCCAGATAACGCGTCTTGCACAGGGTCTGGAAGGCCATGGCCGCTGCCCCGCTCAGACCACGCGGACTTCGTCGGCGCGGGCCAGCAGGCTCAGGCCATCGGCGCGGTCGAAGATGTCGTTGGGCACCTGGGCTGCAAAGCGGTTCTCGTACCAGCAGCAGGCATAAGGCAAAAACAGCGTGCCCAGGCTCAGTTCGTGGATGGGCTGACCGCCCGCCGTGAGCGAGGCGCTCACACCCTGGTTGACGGTGGCCGGCACGTTGTCGTCGCCAAAGGCTTCGAAGCTGATGATGACGCGCGAGGTGATCTCGTCGCCCTCGGCCGTTTTCACGGCGGTGAGCTTGACGTTCTGAAAGCGCCGGCCCGGCTTGCCGCTGTCCAGCGCTTGCGCGAACTCGCCCAGCTTGCCCTTCTTCACCACCGAGGCATCGTTCAAGGGCACGCCCAGATCGGCCAGGCCATGGGGCTTGGCGGGTTTGAGCTCGATGGCCACTTGGGCCGACAGGAGGGCTGGCATGGTGAGGTCCGACAAGGTTGAGGCGACAGGCCCCATTGAACAACCCCGCCCGCTGCGCTGCCGCGTGCCCCGTTTTAGTCCCAGCAACTTGCTGGGTTGGAGACTGGCGCTTGCCCGTAGCAAGTGAAGGGGCTCTGTCACCTGGGGCTAACATCGCATCCCTCCCTCCCACAAGGACCCCGGATGTCTGACTTGATCCAGCTGTTGAACTGGCGCTATGCCGCCAAGAAGATGAACCCCGCCCAGGCCGTGCCCGAAGACAAAGTCGAGCACATCCTCGAAGCCATCCGCCTGACGGCCAGCTCCAGCGGCCTGCAGCCTTACCAGGTGATCGTGGTGACCAACACCGCCTTGCGCGAGCAGATCAAGCCCAACGCCTGGAACCAGGGCCAGATCACCGATGGCTCCCACCTGCTGGTCTTCGCCGCCTGGGACGACTACACGCCCGAGCGCATCAACATGATGTTCGACCTGACCAACGATCAGCGCGGCTTCAAGAACGAAGGCTGGGAAGCCTATCGCCAGATGCTGCTGAGCAGCTACCCGAAGCGCGGTGCCGAGGTGAACTTCCAGCACTCGGCACGCCAGGCCTACATCGGCCTGGGCTCGGCCTTGCTGGCCGCTGCCGAAGTGGGTGTCGACAGCACGCCCATGGAAGGTTTCGACCCGGCCAAGGTGGACGAGATCCTGGGCCTGCGTGCCCTGGGCCTGCGCTCGGTCATCCTCTTGCCGCTGGGCTACCGCGCCAGCGAAGGCGACTGGCTGGTGAACCTCAAGAAGGTGCGCCGTGCACGGGATCAGTTCGTCATCGAAATGAAGTGATGAGCCACAGCAGCAGCACCTTCACTGCCCTGCCCCGCGCGGATGGCGGCAGCCTCCCTGTGGTGTGGTGGAAGCCGGCCCAGGCCTTGCCGGGTCAGCCGGCCCTCATCCTGCTGCAGGAGTGGTGGGGCCTGAACGAGGCGATGCGCCACACCGCGCAGCGCCTGGCCGATGCGGGCTATGCGGTGCTGTTGCCCGACCTGTACCGGGGCCGCGTGACCACCGATCCGGCGCAGGCCAGCCAGTGGATGGGCGCGCTGGACTTCAACGACGTCGTCACCCAGGATCTGCCCGCCTGTCTCGAGGGCCTGAAGCAGGCCCAGCCTGCCGGCCACATCGGGGTGATGGGCTTTTGCATGGGTGGCGCGCTCACCGTGGCCGCCGCCGCACGCGTGGCCGGGGTGGATGCGGCCGTGTGCTTTTACGGCATCCCGCCCTTGGCACTGGCCGACCCGGCCCACATCCGCATCCCCTTCATGGGTCACTTCGCCTTGAAGGACGAGTGGTGCACCCCGCAAGCCGCACGGCAGTTGCAAACCGCCATGACCGAGGGCGGGCAGTCGCCGGACATCCACACCTACGACGCTCACCACGCCTTCGTCAACCCCTCCCGGCCGGAGGTCTACAGCGCCGCCGATGCCGATCTGGCCTGGCAGCGCAGCCTGGCCTTCCTGGCCCGCCATCTGGCCCCATGAGGCGCGGCAGGGCGAGGCCTTACCATCTCGCCCTGGTCACGTTTTGAGAGTCCCCCGATGAGCGGCTTGCCGTCCTGCCCCCAATGCCAATCCGCATACACCTATGAAGATGGCGATCGCTATGTCTGCCCGGAATGCGGCCACGAGTGGCCCCAGATGGCGGCCGAAGCGGCGGAAACCGCCCGCGTCTGGAAGGATGCCCACGGCCAGGTCCTCAGCGATGGCGATACCGTCACCCTCATCAAGGACCTCAAGATCAAGGGGTCATCTTCCGTCGTGAAGGTGGGCACCAAGGTCAAGAACATCCGCCTGATCGAGGGTGATCACGACATCGACTGCAAGATCGACGGGTTTGGCCCGATGCAGCTCAAGTCGGAGTATGTCAAGGTCGCGAAGTAAGACCCGGAGCGACCTCCACGAGCGCTTCCCATTCAACCAGGAGCGCATCGATGTCCCCCTCTGCCCCCACGAACCGACTGCTGTGGTGCGCCACGGCGCTGACCGCCCTCACCCAGGTCGCCTGCGCGGCCACCGCCGTCGCCACGCTGCCGAACGCCGAAGGCGAGGTCATCCCTGCGGATGAACCGGCGGCCATCGCCTTTGTGTCCGATGCCATCCGGGCTGGTGTGCAGGCGGGTTTCGACAAGAACGGCCGCGCCTTCCGCGATGCCCACCGCAAGGCCCATGGCTGCGTGGCGGCCAGGTTCACGGTGCTCGACCAGCTGCCGGCCAAGGTGGCCCAGGGCCTGGTCGCCACACCGAAGGCCTACAACGCCGTGGTGCGCTTTTCCAATGGCTCGGGCTCGGCCGCCGATGACCGCTCGCCCGACGGCCGGGGCATGGCCATCAAGGTCATGGGCGTGAGCGGCATGAAGCTGCTGGACGACGAGCCCACCGCGTCCACCC
>JACCDU010893753.1_pt1 | contig 10100 bp, 11 predicted proteins | sample 7446081 | NCBI WGS metagenome assembly JACCDU01 (sample SAMN15323447, study PRJNA562643) | freshwater metagenome | isolation source: river surface water | place: USA:Blue River Watershed | collected 2017-08-17
TAGAATCACCAGAAGCTTCGCCTATCCCCGTGGTAAACCATAGATTGGCTTGCCCAGCAGGCATATTCCAGCGCTTGATGAGTTTTGAGTAATTAAAATTACTAATTAGATTGGTTTGCTTATCTCCTCTCATCCACATAGTTTCAACACCATAGGCATCGCCGAGTGTGGGGGAGTAGTTCAGCATGAGTTCCTTCCTGTCTGTCGTGAAGTCACCCATTAACATTGCGCTATCTTTAAATCCCATTAATGCAGCTGCATGAGCTGGTAATGTGATGAGTAGCAGCAATGCAAGAGAAATTCTTGCAAGCATATAGCCTCCGAAATTAATTTAAAAAATTAAGATGCTCTATGCATCAATCGGAGGACGATGTTCGGGGGAGGTATTATGTGAAAAAGGAACCCACATCAGACTAAAAGCCAATGCAGGGGTCAGAGAAACAAGATTTGTAGCTAATTCATTCAAAGGTATTGCTGCCCCGACACAAAATCCACAATGATGAACATTGGATCCACCATTATGGTGGTCAATATCTGCATGATTTGATTTCATTGGGGTTTGAGTTTGATGACATGAATGAGTCATTTGAGTACCTTCATCAGCGAAAGTGCTCGACAATTCCATTTGCGTTGCTGCATAGGCCGCGCCACTAAAAAATAGTGGCGTCCATAACAAAAGTAGTAACGCTACAAATTTACGAAATGACTTCATAACAACTATGATACACCCTTAAAATCAAAAGTTCATTATTGCAGGAGTTGAGAATGCCGTGGATTTTGTTTAAATACGCCATCACTGCTGGTTTGGTGGTATTGATATCAGAAGTAGCAAAGCGCAGCGACAAGCTTGGGGGTTTAATAGCAGCGCTGCCATTAGTAACAGTATTAACACTTATTTGGCTTTACTCAGAAAATCAATCTTCAGAAAAAATTGCCAATCATGCTTGGTATACTTTTTGGTATGTTGTCCCAACACTACCAATGTTTCTAGTTTTTCCTTGGCTACTCAAAAAAATTAATTTTTGGCCTACGTTGGGAGTGTCAATTATTTTGACATTGTTTTGTTTTTATCTCTTTGCCAAGCTAGTCAAAGTTTTTGGAGTTAAACTTTTATAGTTTTAATATATTGTTGCCTGGAGTAAATTCAATCAATCAACGATATTATTAAAAATGAATTTTATCGCCTAATTGAGGGATTTCAAGTCTTTTCCAATTGAGAGTTTCCTGAATTTTTTTCATAAAGACTGCGCTTGCTTCAGCTTCACCATGGACTATGAAAGTTTTACCAGGCTCCTTTTTAAAAGCAGATAGCCATCTAATCAAATTTCCCTGATCAGCGTGTGCTGATAATCCACCAATAGTATGAATACTCGCCTTAACATCACACTCCTCACCCATAATACGAACATTTTTGTGGCCGTCTACAAGTTTTCTACCTAACGTGCCCTCTGCCTGAAAACCAGAAATAATGACAGAGTTTCTAGTATGTGGGAGGTTATTTTTTAAGTGGTGTAATATTCTTCCTGCTTCACACATTCCACTTGCAGATAAAATTACAGCCCCGCCTCTTATAAGATTAATTTCTCTGGATTCCTCAACGCTCTGTGTAAATCTAATATTAACTAAATCTTTGTTTTGGCTAATCCAGTCGGCAATCTCTTTTACATTGGGATCAAATTCAGCATAGTAATGTCTTGTTAACATAGAAACAGATGTTGCCATTGGTGAGTCAACCCATATATCAAGCTTAGGGATATTTCCTCTCTTTACTAAATCACTAAGTATAAAAAGTATTTCTTGAGTTCGTCCCACAGCAAAAGAGGGGATGATAATATTGCCACCCCTATCAATTGTTTGGTTTATAACAGAGGAGAGTTCATTCTCAGTTTCGATAAGGCTTCGATGTAAACGATTACCGTAAGTCGACTCAACAAACAAAATATCCGCAGAATCTATGAGATTAGGATCCTGGGTAAAAGGTTGGTTAAACATACCAAGATCGCCACTAAAAACAAGTTTGTTACAATGATTATCTTCACTTTCAATATTGATTGAAATTATTGATGCTCCCAATATGTGGCCTGCAATTGAAAACTCAAACTCAATACCAGTAAGCGGAGAAAATTTTGAGTCGAAAGGAATAGATACAATCTGTTCTAGGCATCGAGTAGCATCCTGAGTGCTGTAGAGAAGCTCTTTATTAGTTTTAAAATTCTTTCTCTTTTCACGTTTATTGATTCTGGCAAGATTTGATTCTTGAATATGTGCGCTATCAAGTAGCATAATTTTTAAAAGAGCTTCCGTTCCAGGACTGCAATATATTGGCCCATTAAATCCTTTTGCACATAGTCTAGGGAGAAGACCACTATGGTCGATATGCGCATGAGTCAACACAATAAAATCTATGGAGTTAGGGCTTATGTCCAATTCGGTACGATTTTTAGCTATCGCCTGCCTACCACCTTGGAACATTCCATAATCAACAAAAAAACGATAGCTCCTACCCTTGATCTCACCATCAACAAGATATTTAGATCCTGTAACTTCACCTACCCCACCTAAAAAATTTATATCCATTGGACTCTTTTGCGTAATTTGATAATTTTGTGCAGTAAATTAAAGAATAACCCCAGGTCTTCTTAAATAATTCTCAAGAGTTGATTTGATGGTGATATTAATCACTCTAATCCTCCTCATTCCAGTTAAACTTATGCATTATCCTATGAATTGTAGGTGCTAACATTAATGCGGCCACTATCAAAAAAATAAGTCCGGAATATAGCGCATAAAAACCAGCGAATACTTTACCTGACTCAGTTACTGGATTATTAACTGGCCCCATTCCTCCAAGCAACATAGCAGAATTAACAAATGCGCTGCTTAGGGATAATTTTTCATAATACATGTATCCTGACATACCAAGGGCTAAGGATATGATTAATAAAATAAGCGCAAACAATCCATGAATAACCATCCTAAGTATGAATTTTTTTGGTGGGATCGGTGGGTGAAATTTTGATTCATAAATCATGTTGTAATCAATCTAAAAGGAGAAAATCAATTCTTGCATAAAATATCTGTAAATGTAATCAGGTCCCTGAAAACCTGCTGACTGATTAAAGCCTACTTTGGCTCTAAAAAAAATACTGTCTTGAATTGGGCTTGTAACACTGAGGTCTAAAAGCTTTGTATTGGTGTATTGCTGGCGATCAATTTGCTGTTGACCATACCCTGCAGTTCCTGCAAACATCCAACCTTGAATTCTCTTTCTAAAGCCCAATAGAGCCATTGTCTCTTGATAGTCCTCTGGGTTAAAGTAATTTCTCTCAACATTAATGTTAGTTGAGTGGTATTTTCTATACCTTAATTGAAAATTAATTCCGTACTCAGGAATTACATCTGCAACTAGTCTTATACGAACAAATGGTCTGGAATTTGAGTCTGAGAAATTCATATTCCCAAACATTCCTACTAAAGTTATATTTTTAAAGACCTCTTTCTCAACATTCAAAGCAAACATCGTATAGCTAATATTATTCTCCAATGATTTCTGAGTTTCCACTCGATCTCTATTCAAAATTAGCTCTAATCGAGTCTTATTGGAGAGCTCGAAACTATATTGACTATCGGAAGTAATAATAGACTTTCCATTTATTTCATTTACACCAAAATTTATGGCATATCCCAATGCGTTTTTAGGTTCAATGTTTTTTGCGAATAAAGTTAATTGTCTCCCTGAAGAGCCCCAAGATTGTTGCTCATAATCATTATGCTGAAGCCTGATTCCACTATTAAAATCTCCATGGTGGTAGATTGGTGTTAAAGCAGTGCTGAATTTTCTTATAACTAAGCTCTCACTATCAGAGGAAATAAATATCTCGGGCAAAGTTATTCCACTTTTAATGCTTGTTAGTTCATTAGCAAATACCATATTTAATAAAATTAATGGAATGAATAAAACAAGGATGTGTTTTTTTATGTTTATTTCGTTCCCCAAGTTTTCTTGAGATTAAATAATTCAGATACATATCCCCAAATACAAGCTGGCTGGAGGATAAAACTATATAAGAATATATAAGAAAGAAAGCCTATTAAGTTTCCCCTCACAGAAATGTTCTCATGCAAAAACATTTTTTTACATGCGCGATACATCACATAATTTAAAAGCATTGCCGCAGGAATAAGACATAATGTCATTGGACCTACTATCCAAAAATTACCCATAAGAGCTAATACTAAACCAGGTAAGAATCCTACTGTGTAAGCTAAATCCATAAGTGGAAATTGAGTATTGCATAAGATATAAAATAAGCTGAACCTTGGTCTTATAAGTAAGCTTGTATTTGCCTTAAATGCCTCAACCATTCCCCTTGACCAGCGAAGACGCTGCTTAATAAATTGGTTTATGTTATCTGGGCAACGAGTAAATACACATGCATCTTCAGCATATCCAATACGGTATCCCTCATTTAGCAATCTCCAGGTTAATACAATATCTTCACCAACACTTTCAGACCAGCCGCCAATTTTCACTAAAGTAGCTCTGTCATAGATTGAAAATGCTCCTTGGGCAACCAAGGTCCCCTGAAACAAAGATTGGGCTCTTTTTATTGATGCAATTCCAAGAAAATAATCCCATTCTTGCGCTTTACTGATCCAAGAATTACGGGAATTTTTAATGAAGACTGCCCCTGCAACTGCTTTAGTATTCGAAGGGTCTGAAAGATATCGGTTAACAAGTGCTCGAATTGCATTTTGCTTAACCCAGCAATCTGCATCAATCGTAATTACTAGTTCGCTAGTGCTATTTTCAAGTCCTATATTAATAGCTGCAGCTTTACCATAATTTTCATCTAGGTTAATTAGTTTTATACTGCTATTACTTTTTATTAAGTCTTCAACTTCATACGCAGTCTTGTCCGAAGAGCCATCGTTAATAATTATGATTTTGATTTGACCAGAATAATCTTGAGCCAGGATACTCAAAATAGTTTCTTTTATTGAACCTTCTTCATTATAAGCCGCAACTAGAACAGTAAGATCAGGATATGAATTGAATGAACGAACAAGTGGTCTATTATCTACTAGCAAACTTGCTAATAAGAATGCATTCATAAATCCTGGTATGATTGCAATATAAAAAATTAAATACGCAGCAAAAAAATATCCGATATGCTCAGACAGATCTGAAAGCCAATGCAATGAAAAATAAACTGATATTGATGCCCATAAAAATGCAAAGGTCAGAACAAAGAAAAATTTTGTTTTAACTGTTACGTATAGTCTCAAAATTAACTCTAATCATTTTTTTGTTCCTTTAATTCATTGAGATTTTTAATAAATAACTATCATTTGAAATGAAATAATTTCGTTATTAAGTTTTTTAAATTTCGTCTTTTATACACTCTGAAATCTGTCTGAAGCTATCTTGCTCTTGTTTTAATACATCAATTAATAATGGATCAAATTTTTTACCTGAATTGTTAATAATCGCTAGTATTGCATCCTCATGACTAATTGCCTTTTTATAGTCACGACAATTTACAAGAGCATCATATACATCTGCAATCGCCATTATTCTTCCTGCTAATGGTATTGCATTACCAGATAGTCCTTCAGGATAACCAGACCCATCCCAATTCTCATGATGACTACCAGCTAACTCAATCGCGGTATTTAACAAATTGCTTAAACTGACATTCTGACGCTTTGCATCCTCTAAAATTCTTACACCTTCAGAGGTGTGCATTTTCATTATTCTCCACTCGGCTAATGTTAATCTTCCCTTTTTATGTAATATTGATGAGGGAATTTTAGATTTCCCAATATCATGCAGTTGGGTTGTTTTAAAAAGCCTATCTACTATCTTATGGTTCAGTTGATTAGGGTAAAGATTGAGTTCTTGGGCTCGCTTTGCAATTAACTTAACATATTGGCGAGATCTAAGGCCATGAGCAATTGTCTCAATATCGTTTTTAGTGGCTAAATTATATAAAAATAACAGCTTATACTCTGGCGAATCTTCTGAGTCATAAAATTTAAATACTTTACCTCCCAGATTTTTGGCGGAGTACATAGCAGCATCAGCATGACTTATTATTTTGTTAGTTTGCGTTGAATCCCCGCCGAACATTGAAATTCCTATACTAGCGAAAATTTCATACTCTTCCGGGATATTTTTTTTATCACTGATTTTTTTGTTGATATTAAACGGAGTATTAAAACAACCCAAAACCTTTTGGGCTACTAACTCAGCTTCTTTTTGTGAGTCAGGAAGATTTCCACTCAATTTTTCCAAAAGAATAACAAACTCATCTCCACCATATCTTGCTACTGTATCTGTTTCACGTACTGTCATCTTTAATCTATTACCAACAGCTTTAAGTAGCTCATCTCCTGCTTCATGTCCATAATCATCATTTAGAGACTTGAATTTATCTAAGTCCAGAAATATTGCTGCACTATATGAATCCCACCGCTTATTGCTAGCTACTAATTTTTTTAAACGATCATTCAGAAGTCTTCGATTAGGTAGTCCAGTTAATTCATCGTCATATGCCATTTTATTTAAAGCATTCATGGCTACTGAACTAGCCTTTAAATTAGCTTTATTTTTCCCAATAATTTTTTTTAATTCTTCTACTGCTTTATGGTTACTTTTAGTATCCTTGCCAATTTGGGCCACTATCTTTTTAATTTGATCAATAGCAATATCACTAGATTTAATTGCATCAATACTATTTTTTTGTAGCTCTTGTAAGGCATTAACTGCAATTTCATTTGATCTTAAATTTTCTTCCGCTTGCTCTGCACGCAACTTCATTGAATTGATTGGCAATATATAAACAGATTCCTTCTCTTGTTTAATTTTCTCACTTAGAGCGCCAATAAAACATTCTAAATCTTCTAGACATAATTGTGGGCTTGTTTTTAATTTTGCTTTTGAAGAAATTTGAATTTTTTGTTGCATATAACCAATATATATACTTTTAAATAAATAGCTATCTTTAATTAGTTTTAGCTAAAAATAATCAATAAAGTATGTCTATTTCTCCATTATGGAGTATCGTCACCTAATTAACTTTGTAAAAGAAAATATTATATGAGTCAAAATCTTGAGAATGTCTATAAACGACTTGAGCAAATGCAATCTGAGTTGGAAGATTTGCGAAATACTTACAAAGGGGTTAGCCAAAGCTATGTAGCAGCTCTAAAAAATCTGAATGATCTCACTGTCCACTCATCCGAGACCGCAAAAAGGGCGGCAAGATCCACTGAGCAATCAAGGATAGCTACAATGAACGCTATGGTTGCAGCAAAAGAAGCATCCAACAATCCTAAGCTTTTGGGAGTAATTGAATTAGCCGTAGCAGCTGCAGTAGCCGCAGCTTATGCTGCAGTGGAGTCAGCTGCAGCCGCTGCTGCTGCTGCTGCTGCCGCGGCTGCTGTAGCTGAACAAGCAGAGGAATCCTTGTTAAAGGCATCGGCAGAAGCTGCCTCTGCATCAAGAACTGCTGCTGAGTCTGCTGCCGAGGCTGTTAAGTTATCAAATCAAGCGAGAGAAATTGTTGATTCAGTGCGAAAAAAATATGAATAAGTTACTGAAATTTATTTTCTTAAGTTATCTTGTTCATTAATCTTTAACTCAACTTAAATAATAATTAAATTATTTTTCTCTTAGCTTAACTTGAAATCTTAACTGATCGATAATATGACGTATCTCAGAGATATAATTAACACTTGGAATTGATACGATGTTCCAGTTTACTCCGAAATCATCTTCAGTTTGAATTGTAGGCAAAGGAATAAATATTTCTGCATCATCTCTAATAATGTCTTCAATTTCATTAATTTGATTTTGTAATTCCTCTTGAATTTGTTCGGCTGTCCAAAGTGGTTTATTCATGTAACACTCCTTAATCAAACACATTTAGAATCTTAATACTAAACTTTTGAGATCTTTTTACTCATCAAAGTCACTAGTGAATAATCTACTCCTAAGAGATGAAATTTCGTCTAAAAGGTCTAGCACCATAGCAACACCTGGTGTATTAATTTCAAGATCACGGGATAGCCTTAAAGCTTTTTTTGCTCTCACAAGAGAATCTCCTGCAAATCTCCAATCCTCCTGTGAGCTTCCAATAGGACTAAGAATTCCTTCTTGAACCCATGCAATCAAACACTCTTTTTCAAGACCAATTGCATGACATAGTTCCGAAGTACTCATTTGTAATTCTTCTTCAACAATCAATAATTGTTCAATTTGAATATTGTTGTCGGTCATATCTATCCCTTTAATCTTTTCTAGGATTAAATTTAAAAGATTTAGCCATGGAACGATAAGCTTCTTTTTCGGCTTCCGTTTCAGCTAATGGTATAACAATCACAATCACAACATATAGATCGCCAGGTTCCTTACCAGGAATACCAAGGCCTTTTAAGCGTAAGGTTCTGCCTGAATTTGAACCTGGTGGAATTTTAAGTTCGACTGAACCACTCGGTGTAAATACTCTAACAGTTTCTCCAAGTGCTGCTTCCCAAGGGCTAATAGGCAAGTCCATGTAGACATCACGTCCGTGAATGCGGAATTTGGAATTAGGCTTGAATGATATTTCTAGATATAAATCACCAGCAGGGCCTGCTCCAATGCCTGGTGACCCTTGACCACTCAACCTAAGATGCTGACCAGCATGAATCCCTTTAGGGATATTGATATCGAGCTTTCGTTCTTGCATAAAAACGTGGCCTCGCACATCATAACTTGGCATTTGAAGTGTAATAGTCCTTTTAGCCCCGAGATAAGCATCAACAAGATCAATCATCACTTTGGCATGATGATCCTGCCCTTTCGCATTGATTGTTGAATGTTGTCTTGATCGTGCCTGCCTTCCAAAAAACTCCTCAAAGGATGCACTTTGTTGATCTGAGTTAGGATTAAATCCATTACCACTAAACTCAAAGCCAGAATCCCAATTGGGAGGTGGAGTAAAATCTTGACCATGTTTTGCTTGAGAGCTGACCTGATCATAAGCTGCACGCTTTTCTGGATCCTTTAATACTGCATAGGCCTCACCAACTTCTTTAAAAAGTTCCTCCGCATCTGCCTCCTTACTAACGTCAGGATGATATTTACGAGCAAGCTTACGGTAGGCGAATTTAATATCTTCATCAGTTGCCGTTTTTGAAATACCAAGGACTTCATAGTAATCTTTAAACTTCATACTTGACGTAAACCTTTGCATTAAACTTAAAGTTTTCTAGGGTTAATAATACTCCTGTTCTACTTTGCAAAGTCTTAAATTAGTGAAGTATAAAATTTCATATTTTCAATAAAAGATTTTGAGATCATAATTTTTGAGAAAATATCAAATCTTCCTGGGAGATTGACCATATTTGTCGTGAATCCCGACCAATAGACCGTCAAATGAATTGACACTTAAAATCACACATCAGGTATGTATTGAAATTTTGGACGAAAAAAATGGCTACTATTACAAGTAACCATTTATTTAATAATACAATTTTGGTGGGCTGTGCGCGATTCGAACGCGCGACCAACGGATTAAAAGATAAATTTAGTAATTATTTACTAATTAAATCAATAGGTTATTTTTGATGTGTAGTAAAGTGTGTAGTGATGCTGTCTATCGTCAGCGTTACTTAAACGACGCATATTGAAAAAATTATTCCCAAAAACATCCCCGGAAGCAGTTCAAGTCTATTCTCTCTCAATTTCTGGTAAAAAAAACTTAGTTCAAGCAAATTGCTGCTGTTAATGTCGAGCCATTGGTGCAATGAACTACGCCAAATGCGAACGAAAATGTATATGCGTGGCCAATTAAAATCGAGTCAATCGTCATTACTTTAAGAAATAAGCTGAGGGAAAAGTCCCGCTAAACCTTTGGCGATAAATTCAACTGCCATAGAGGCAAGAATCAGTCCCATCAGTCGAGTCACAATGTTGATGCCGATTACACCAAGTAGATGCGCTATAAAGCCGGATAAACGCAGTACTATCCAGGCTGAGAGAACAACGACGCTGATAGGAATGATCAAGCTCAGGTGGGAGATGAAATTGTGGTGATTTTCAGCGGCGATGA